>Ga0302323_100002380_pt1 | contig 15285 bp, 15 predicted proteins | sample Fen_T0_3_FD_201950 | JGI IMG/M metagenome (GOLD analysis project Ga0302323, IMG submission 201950) | Peat permafrost microbial communities from Stordalen Mire near Abisko, Sweden - Fen_T0_3 | ecosystem: Environmental > Terrestrial > Soil > Wetlands > Permafrost | place: Sweden: Abisko... | reverse complement strand
GCTGGACATCGCGATGTTCACGCTAAGACAGCGCCGCACCGACCCCGCGTGGATGGGCCGCGCCTTCACCGTCTCGATGAACCTCAACTTCTCCGGCTTCCCCATCGGAGCCGCGATCACGGGAGTGCTGCTTGCCGTGGCGCCGCTCGAGGTCGCGATTGTGTTCGGCGTGGCGGCCACCGCCACCGGCGCCCTGCTGGGCTACGCGTTGCTGCCGCGAGGCGAGCGGGAAGCAACCGCCTGAACGCCGCCTGAGCGCCGCCTGCAAACGACGAAGCCGGACCTTTCGGCCCGGCTTCGTCTCGGAGTTCGGGGTGAGTGGAGCGGCGGAACCTACGCCGCCGGTTCGGGGGTCGATTCGCCCGTGCCGCCGCCACCGACCCGTGACGCCAGCTGGCTGGTACGGACCTTCGCGTCCTCGACGAGCGAGTACACGACGGGGATCACGATGAGTGTCAGGAAGGTCGAAGTGAAGAGGCCGCCGATGACCACGGTTGCCAGCTCCGACGCGATGATCTCACCCTCGGACAGGCCGAGGCCAAGGGGCATGAGCGCGAGCATTGTCGCGATGGCGGTCATCAGGATGGGCCGCACCCGTGTGCGTCCGCCCTGTGTCAGGGCCTCATACATCGGCATGCCCCGATGCCTGTGTTGCTCGACGAGGTCGAGCAAGACGATGGCGTTCGTCACGACTATCCCGATCAGCATCAGGAAACCTATCAAGGCGCTGATCCCGATGGGACGCTGAGTGAAGTAGAGCGCCGGGAACGCGCCGATCGTGGCCAGCGGCAAGCTGAACATGATGACCAGCGGATCCACGAGCGAGTTGAACACGAGGACCATGACGAGGTAGACCAGGACGATTGCGACGCCCATCGAGAGGAACAGGCCGCCGAAGGCCTGGTTCATCTGCTCGGTCACCCCACCAAGCTTCACCGTCACGCCGGTCAGCTTCCCGTCGGCCTGGAGCGTGTCGATGACCTTCTGGATCTCGACCGAGACACCACCTGTGTCCTTGCTGGTGGTGTCGGCCGAGACCGTGGAGGCTGGCGACTGGTCGACGCGGCTGATGCGCGACTGATTGTCCACCGGTTCAACCGTGGCGATCGAGCCGAGCGGCAGCTTGGCGACACCGACCGGCAGTTGGGCCAACAGGGCCTTGCCGCCCGGGATGTCGGTCCCGATCAGCTTTGCGTCGATCTGGACGTAAACGTTCGTGGGAATGCCGGCAACCGCGACCGTGCCCACCTGAGTGCCCACGAGGGCGGCGTAGACCTCGGCCTGGACCTGAGCCGTGCTCGTGCCGTCCATGATGGCCTTGTTCGGGTCCACATTGATCGTGTACTGAGTGGACTTGGCGGCAAGGTCGCTCTTGACGTTCAGCAGGTCGCTCTTCTTCTTCAGCTCGGCCACCAGTGCGTTCGTGGCGTTCTCCACGTCGCTGAACGCGGCACCGCTGACGACGACGCTGATCGAGCTGCTGCCCGTCATGCTGGCCTGGGCAACCTGGATGTCCCAGCCGGATTGCGCCAGCTTGCCCAGGTCATCGGAGAGCTTCTTCTGTTCGGCGTCGAGGTCAGTGCTCTTGTCCAGACCCACGACTATCTTTGCCGCGTTCGCGGCGCCGCCCGTGAAGGCGGAAGACAAAGCCGACAGGCCGGTATCCGCTTCGCTCGGGACCGTCGTTTCGATCAGCTTGACCTCGGAGTAGGCCCTCAGCTTGGCCTCGACGACACGAGTCTGGTCGCGGACCACCAGTGACGGCGTGCCGGAGGGCGGCGAGACGCTGATGGTGAGCGTCTTCTCCGACCCGGCGTTGAGGAACTGGGTGGGAATGCTCGGCACGAGCATGCCGGCCAGAACGACCATGACGGCGGCGATGCCGAGGACGCCCCAGCGGCTGCGGCGGTTGTAGAGGGCTGCCTTGAGAACCGGCGTGTAGAGCTTCTGGACGAGGCTATCGTGGTGCTGGGGACCTTCGTCCGGATCGAGCTTGATGCGGTCGATGAAGAGGCTCGCAAGAACCGGAACCACCGTCAGGGCGCAGATCAGCGAGGCCAGCAGCGCGAAGGTCACTGTGAGCGCGAAGGGAAGGAAGAACTGGCTCACGATGCCGCCCACGAAGCCGAGCGGCAGGAAGACGGCGACCGTTGTGAGAGTGGAGCTGGTGATGGCGCTCGCGACTTCGCGCGTGCCGGATATGCAGGCCTCGCGCATGGGATCGCCCTTGCTGCGATGCCTGTAGATGTTCTCCAGGACGACGATGGCGTCGTCCACAACCCGGCCGACGGCTATCGCCAATCCGCCGAGGGTCATGATGTTGATAGTGACGCCGAACACGAGCATCAGCGTCAGGGCGCTCATGATCGAGACGGGGATGCTCACCGCGGCCACGAGGGTTGATCGCAGGCTGAGCAGGAACAGGAAGATCGTGATGATCGCGAAGAGGGCGCCGAGGCCGCCTTCACGGACCAGGCTGTCGCGCGACTCGATGATGAATGTGGACGAGTCGGAGACGACGTCGATCTCGAAGGAGCCGCCGCCCTGCGACTTCAGCTCGTCGAGCTTGGCCTGAACTCGCTGGACCACGTCGACGGTGTTGGCATCGGTCGTCTTGGAGACGCTGATGACGAGTGCCGGACCGGCATCCGTGGTTCGGGGGTCCTTATTGAGATCCGCATATCCGCTCGGGTACGTCTGGACCAGGTCCACCGTTCCGAGATCACCGAGGGTGATGGGCGTCGGCGTCGTGACCGTCGAGCCCGTGCCGGGCATCTGAACGCCGACGGCGAGGGTAAGCAGCTGGTCCTTGCTGTCGAAGGCCATCATGTGCTGCGCCGAAACCGGGATGCTGACCGTGGTTCCATCGGCGTTGGTGATCGGAAGCGTGCCCGCCGGCAGGATCAGGTTGTTGGCCGCGAGCACTCCCTGGATCTGCGAGATCGAGACGTTCTTTGCTGCAAGCTTCGCCGGGTCCAGCTTCACGACGAGGCGGTCCTGCGTGGCGCCGGCAAGGTCGACCTTGCTCACGCCGTCCAGGCCCTGGATCGTGGGCACTATCCTGGTGGACGCGATGGCGTTGAGCTGGTCCGGAGTGGTATTCCCGGTCGCCTTGATGGCGACGATAAGCGACGGGAAAGCGTTGATGTCGAATGACTGGAGTGTCGGCGTGGACTTCAGCCCGATCGCCTTCACATTCGTATCGATCGTTGCCATCGTCTCTTTGATGTTCGTCCCGTAGGAGAACGTCGCGACGACGATCGAGAGGCTGTTGACCGAGCTCGAATTGATGTGCGTCAATCGCGCCACGCTGCCGATGGATCGCTCGACCGGCTGGGTCACCTGCGTCGAGACGTCCTGCGCGCTGGCGCCGGGGCTTGGCGTGATGACGACGACGAGCGGGAACTGGATGTCGGGCAGCAGTTCCTGCTTGAGCTGCGACCACGCGAGAACGCCGCTAAGCAGCATGCCGATCGTGATCAGAACGGTCACGCTCCGCTTGGCCACGGCCAGCTGTGTTAGTCGTATCACCTTCGCTCCTCGATACCCTTCGGTTAGTTGGCACGGACATGCGATGCCGCGCGGTTGAGCTAGGGATTACCCCCGTCAACTGAGACTCGGTCATTCACTGGTTGGTTCGGCGCGGCCAGGGCGCGTTCTCCAACGAGATTGACGATGCGCCCGAGCTCACGGAGTTCCGCAAGGTCCAGGACCCCCAGGATCCTGCGCATCATCTCCAGCCGGAACCCGGAGATCTCATCTATCAAATGCCGGCCGGTCTCCGTGAGCTGGCATTGGACGACACGCCGGTCGTCCAGGCGATGCTGGCGCTCCACGAGCCCATGGCGCTCGAGCCGCTCCACGGCACCGCTTGCGGTTGGCAGCCCTACGCCAAGCCAGTCGGCGACATGGCTCATGGGCGTTGGACCGCGTTTCCCAAGCAGGAAGAGCAGACGCACCTGCCCAAAAGTGAGCTCGTGCGCCGCCCAGGCGGGCACATCCGTGGCCTCGACTTCCATGAGGGTGCCCAGGGTCTCGAGAACCGCGTCGAGCGCTTGCTGCTCGTCAGGTACTTCGCTCACAGGCGAATAGTATCACGATGGGCGAATTACTCTGCATCATGCGAATGAACTAGCGTGCCCCGGGGCCACGAGGGCCGCGCGTGGCTCCGATCGTCCGGTTCGCGGAGGCACGGCCGTGACCCGCGCTGTGCGGTGCGGCCTTGCACCACGAGGTCGCCGTCCGTCAGACTCTCGGTGTGACCGAGAGCAGCGACATCAAGCAGCGCACCCTGGGCGCCGGCGCGTACGGCCGGATCGGTCTGCACTTCTACGACGCAGGCGTCCTGGGGCTCACCAACCGGCTGGTGTGGGGTTGCTCGAGCCGCGCAATCCTGGAGTGGTACCAGGCCAACATCACCGACAACCATCTCGACGTGGGCGTGGGGACGGGTTACTTCCTGGATCGCGTCGCGTTCTCCACGGCGTCTCCTCGGCTCGGGCTGATGGACCTCAATGGAAACAGCCTCACCCATACCGCCCGCCGGCTCATCCGTTACTCCCCGGAGATGTACCGGGCCGACGTCCTGGCGCCGATTGCCGTACCGATCGACAACTTCGATTCGATCGGGCTGAACTACCTTCTCCACTGCCTGCCCGGGCCGATGGAATCGAAGGCCGTCGCCTTCGATTCGCTGCGGCCGCTGCTCCGCCCGGGAGGCACGCTGTTCGGCGGTACCGTTCTCCGGCACGGCGTCAACGTGCCGATCCATTCACGAGGGCTGATGCGCCTCTACAACTCGATGGGTTTGTTCGGAAATGATCGCGACAGCCTGTCAGGATTGCAGTCGGCACTCGAGGCGCGATTCGAAGACGTCAGGATCGAGACGCATCGTTGCGTCGCCCTGTTCCGGGCTCGCGCCGCGGCCTGAAGAAACCCGAGGCAGGGTAGCGCCTCACGAAATCAAGGTCGGATCGGTCCAACCCGACACACACAAGAGACCGTCGCAGCCGTTGCCGGGCGTGCTCGTCGAGAATCAGGAGGGAAGGGTGATCAAGCGAGGCAAGCCAGAGGGCCCGATCGTCTGGACGACGCTCGGCAGCGCGCCGTACCCCACGGCCGACGAACCCTGCAGTGGCTATCTGCTCCAGGCGGGCGGAGCGAACGTGCTGATCGACATAGGCGGGGGCACGCTGGGGCCGCTCCAGCGATACATCCGCCTGGAGGACCTCCACGCGGTCTGGATCAGCCATCTCCACGCCGATCACTTCGCGGACATGCCGCTGCTGTATTACGCCTTCGCATTCGCCCAGCGTCCCATGCGGAAGATCCCAATTCTCGGACCGGTTGGCTGGGCCGCGCGTGTAGAGGCGTTCGTCAAGAGCTCCGCGGACCACGACATGCGCAACTTCTTCCAGGTGGTGGAGTTGAAGGATCGTGGCATCGCCGAGATCGGCGATCTCCGTATTCAGGCCCGCGCCGTCGAGCACGGCATTCCGGCGTTCGGCATGACCGCCCGCTACGGCGAGCGGCGCCTCGCCTACACGGGAGACAGCGGCCCGTGCGAGAACCTCGTGACACTTGCCAAAGGAGCAAGGGTCCTGGTGGCCGAATGCGGCGCCCAGGAAATCGAGATCCCGTCCGTCCACCTCTCGCCGGAGGACGCAGGCATCACCGCCGCCCACGCCGGAGTGTCGAGGCTCGTGCTCGCTCACCTGGCGCCGGGACTGGGCGAGGATGAGGCGATCGAACGCGCCGGGACCGCCTTCAACGGCGCCATCGAGGTCGCCCGGCCCGGCGTGACGATGGAAGCCTGATCGACCGGCGTCAGGCTCGCCGGTAAGGCGTGTCCAGCACCACGAAATCCTTGCGTCCAACCAGGGCCGCGCGGATCCGGTGCACGTTCTGGTTGTAGAGCACGCGGTCCCACCAGTGGCGTGGCAGGTGCTCGGGCAGCAGCACGATCGTCAGCCGATCGGGATCCTCGGTCTGAGAAACCTCGAGGTAGCGCACGAACGGCCGGACGAGCGCCCGGTACGGCGACTCCACGAGAACCACGTGCGCTCCCGGTAGCTGGCGCTCAACACGCTCGCGGAACTGCTCGCCCTCCGCGTGGTCGAGCGTGACGTGCACTACCTGCACCTCCTCGCCCATCGTCTGACCGACCCGCACGGCCTGTACAACCGCCCTGCTCATGCCCTGCGCCGCGACGACCACTCTCTGGCGGCGATGCGTCGTTCCGAAGACCACGTCCGGCTGAACCGAGAGCCCGCGGCCCTCTTCGTCGTACTCGTGCTTGATGAAGAGCATCAGCCCCACCAGGATCGGGACGACGATGATGATCATCCAGACGCCCTGGTCGAACTTCGAAATCGCGATCACGACTACGACGACGGCAGTGACTACCGCCCCGACGCCGTTGATGAGGGCGCTCCGCCGCCAACCTGATCCACGCTCTGTGAACCAGTGCTTGACCATGCCCGATTGCGACAGCGTGAACGACGTGAAGACGCCGATCGCGTAGAGGCCGATCAGGCGGTTTGGGTCGCCGTTGAACGCCACAACCAGGCCAATGGAAGCGAGCGAGAGGGCGATGATCCCGGAGTTGAACGCGAGCCGCTCCCCGCGCAGGGAGAACTGGCGTGGGAAGAAGCTGTCACGCGCCAGGATCGAAGAGAGCCTGGGAAAGTCCGCGAAGCTCGTGTTCGCGGCCAGGATCAGGATGCCCATCGTCGCAAACTGCAGGATGTAGTACATAGGTCCGCGGCCGCCGAAGATCGTCCGGCCTAATTGCGATGTCACGCTCTCGCCGGCACCGCCGATTCCCGCCGGGTGCGCGCCCATGTTCACGGCTAGGTAGCTGGTCCCCAGGAACATGATCCCGAGCAGCGTGGCCATGATGATCATGGTCTGTTGGGCGTTCTTCCATTCGACCGGCTTGAACGCAGGCACGCCGTTTGCCACGGCCTCGGTGCCCGTCATTGCCGAACAGCCATCGGCAAAGGCCTTGCACAGCAGGAAGAGGCCCATGTTCTCTGTCGCGACGCCGCTCAGCTTCTCCACGTCGGTCACCGCGTGGAGCTGGCCCGTGAGCGACTCGAAGAGGCCCACGCCGATTAGCAGCAGCATCGAGCCGATGAATATGTATGTGGGGCTCGCGAAGAGCGTGCCGCTTTCCTTGAGACCGCGAAGGTTCACGATCATCACGAGCAGGATGCAGACGGCTGTGATCGCAACTGCCTTGTCCTGGATTGCCGGTACCGCCGAGTACATCGCCTGCACGCCCGCCGAGACGCTCACTGAAACGGTTAGCACGTAGTCGGTGAGGAGCGAACCCGCGGCGACGAGCCCGGCGAGCACGCCGAGATTGGCGTGCGCCACGATGTAGCTGCCGCCGCCGCTCGGGTAGGCCCGGATCGTCTGGCGGTAGCTGAACGTGACGATGACCAGCAGCAGGACGACCACCACGGAGAGCCCCAGGACGTACTGGTAGTTCACCGTGCCCGCCCCAGCGAGAATGAGCATCATCGCGCCGGTCGCGTATGCCACCGACGACATCACGTCGGACGAGAAGACCGGAAGAGCCTTCCACTTCGGCAGCCGCTCGGCGAGCTCCTCGGCCGAGGAGAGCGGGCGCCCGAAGAGGAGACCGCGGATCGTGGCCATTCGACGCTGGTAGACGGTCCGCGGTGCCTGCGCCTCGAGCTTCGCCTCCAGGACGCCGGGCCCCAGGTACCGGAAGTAACGGGCGTGGGGACGGTCTACGACGACGCGGCGATCACCAAGCTTGCGGCCCTTCAGAGCACTGTGTTCAGCCATTGGCGGCGGGTTCCCTCGTGATCACGATGTCCACGCGGCCGCCGTCGCGAACTACGGTGGGCAGGATCAGGACGTTGTTCGTGGCGGCAAGCTCGTACGCGTGCCACAGCAGACCCGGCCACGACTGAAAGCCGGTCAGGACGATCCGGGTGGCGATTCCATCGTGAACGAGCGCCACAGCGGCCTCGAGATCGACGAGTCCCGGCTCCGTGTCCAGCAACTCCGCGTACTCCGCCGGCGATGCGGAGGGCGCGAACCCCCCGGCGCCGCCGGGCAGTACCTCGAGGTCCGGGGTGGAGTCGAGGTCGCCGGGATCGGCCGTGGGATGGATCAGACGCATCGCGTCGTCGGCTATTGTCACGACCTCAACATACAAAGCACCCTCACGAGCAGACGCGCGGGTGGTGCCCAGGGGCGCTCAACAACCGCTCAACAGGGTGGGCCGGAAGGGGTTGCAGCGGGCCCAGGGAGGACTAGCATCGAGGGCGATGAAGGTCTTGTGGGTTCGGGCCGGATCTCCGCGAGCGGCCCGTTGGCTCGTGATCGCCGCGGCGTCCGGGGGAGCGGTTGCCGCAGCCTCGGTCGCGATCGCGATCGTCGGCCTGTTCGGCGCGACGCACGCGGCGCCGGTGTACCTGCTTGCCGTGGTTGCCGTGGGCATGCGCTGGGGAACCGTGCCGGCTGTGGGCACATCGGTGGCGGCGTTTCTCGCCTATGACTTCTTCTTCGTCCAGCCGCTCTACACGTTCACGATCAACAACCCGGACGAGTGGCTCAACCTGCTGCTCCTGCTTGCCGTTGCCCTGGTGATCGGGCGCCTCGTCGCCAGCCAGGCAATGCACGCGGCGCAGGTTGCCGAACGCGCCCGGGAGGCACAGGCGCTCTACGGCATCAGCCGGGCGCTGGCGGAGACACACACGGTCGAGGAGGCGGCGCCGATTGTCCTTCATCGTCTGGCCGCGGACACGGCGATGGATCGGATCTGGTTCGCGGTGGGACCAGCACCGATCGACGAGCAGACGATCGCGGACACGAACCCTGGTGTGCCGCTCCCTGTGCCCGCCTGGCAGGTCGTCCTCCAACGGCCGCCCGGCGAGGCTGAGGTGCGATGGATCCGGAGCCACGTCGCGACCACCGCCGTCCGCCGGCGAACGGATCGTGCAGTTGTGTACCGGGTCCGCGTCGAGGCCTCGGGGGAGGCGCTGGGATCCGTCTGGGCGCTGCGCAGCCGCGACGAGCGGCAGCCCGATCGCGCCGAGACCCGGATTCTCTCGGCCGCCGCCGACCAGCTCGGGCAGGCGGTCGTCCGAGACCGCGTCGAGTTCGAGAAGACGAACGCCGAGATCGCGCGGCGCAGCGATGCGGTCAAGACCTCGTTGCTCGACTCCGCCTCGCACGATCTGCGGACTCCTCTCGCAACCATCCGTGCGGCTGCCGGCAGCATGCTCGACGATTCGATTGCGTGGACCGACGCGGATCGGCGCGAAGCGTTCGAGGCGATCGATTCCGAGGCGGAGCGGATGGGCCGGCTCGTGCGCAACCTGCTCGATCTGAGCCGTATCGAAGGCGGGGCGCTCAAGCCCGAGCTGGAGCCGTGCGACCTCGACGACATCGTTGGGCCCGTCGTCAAGAGAGCGCGGGGGACGACCGCCAAGCACATCGACATGGACCTGCCGGACACGCTGCCGCCGGTTCTCGCCGATCAGGTCTTCCTGGGCCAGGTGGCGGCCAACCTTCTCGAGAACGCGATCCGGCACGGTGGCGAAGACATCCGCGTCCGGGCGGTGCCCCTCCAGGATTGGGTCGAGCTGACCGTGGAAGACAACGGCCGTGGCGTACCCGATGCCGCGTTGCCGCGCCTCTTCGACAAGTACTTCCAGGCCGGTCCGCCGAGCGAGAAGCGGCGCGGCATGGGCATCGGGATGACCGTCGTGGGCGGGCTCACGCGCGCAATGGGCGGCGAGGTGCAGGCGAGCCGAAGCTCGATCGGAGGATTACGCGTCACGGTGAGACTGCGGCCGGCTCCGATGCCCGACCCGACTGACGGCGATGCGGCCCTGAGCGAGAATGCCGCGGACGCCCAACCCGGAACGACGGTCCGAAGCAGATGAGCGGTCCCTCTCTCCTGATCGTGGAGGACGAAGATACCGCGCGTCGATCCCTCGCCGACTACCTCCAGCGGCAGGGCTACGGGGTAGACCAGGCGAGTTCCGCTGCCGACGCCATGCGCCTGTGGGATGCCCATCGAGCGGATCTCGTGCTTCTGGATCTGGGGCTCCCCGATCGAGACGGCATCGAGGTGATCCACCGGATCCGGCGCGAGGCAACCACGCCGATCATCATCCTGTCGGCGCGCGGCGATGAGCGCGACAAGATCGACGGACTCGAGGCCGGCGCGGACGACTACCTGACAAAGCCATACGCCACGGACGAGCTGAACGCGCGGATCCGTGCGGTGCTACGCCGCGTGGGAGGTCCGGATTCCGACTCGCCGGGCTGCCTCCGGCTCGGACCGATCGAACTCGACATCGTCAGGCGCGAAGTACGCGTCGCCGGCGAGTCGGTCCACCTGACGCCGCGCGAGTACGAACTGCTGAAGGTCATGCTCTCCCACCGGGGCCGCGTGCTGACCAAGGCCCGGCTGCTGCGTGCGGTCTGGGGCGTTGCGTACGCGGACGAGAGCGCCTACATCCACGTGTACGTGAACCGGCTCCGCCGCAAGCTCACCGCCGCGGCCGCGGCCGGAGGAGCAACGCTCGACGGCCTCATCGAGACGGAGCCGGGTATCGGCTATCGGATCGCGGACGCATAATCACCCTTGAGCCGCGATGGGGCGGCAAGCGCAAGGGGGGCTTGGGATGAGTGGGATCCGACTCCGAATCAGCCAATCGGTGGCGATCGTTGCGTTCGTGGCGGCCCTGGCAGTGGCCGGTTGCGCGGGAACGAGCGGCCAGAGTCCGGCGGTACCGTCGGGTTCGGTGATCGCAGCCGATCAGCCGGACCCGGTCCGAGGGTCGTGCGGCGACGCGCTCGCGATGAACCCCCGCGAAGGACGTTTCGCCGACGCGGGGATCGCGTGCATCGCTCCACAGCTCGCTTCGGGGAGTCCGTGGCCGGTCTCGATCCGGGCCGCGGCGAAAGCCCTGCGCGACTTCACGGGCGAGACATCGCTCCAGTTCGAGGTCTCCGGCCCGGTCGACCAGAACGGCCGGCGGATCTACACCCTGAATAGCAGCGGGGTGAACGCCGGCGGCAAGTTCGTATCCGGCAGCGTGGATGCCGACACTGGGCGCGTCGTCGGCATCTCCTACACCGCCAGGGTCATGGGCGACGCCGGACCTCGCCTGATCGAACAGGACGCTGCCCTGGCCAAAGCGACGGCCTTCACGACCCTCCACGCCATCGATCTGACGGGGCTGGTCTCAACCGCGGCGCCGAGCGATTCCGGGTGGGAGTTCACCTGGGAGAAGAAGGTCGGCACGGTCGGAGTGCCGCCGCGCGTGACCGTCGACGTAGATTGGCAAACCGGCGCCGTGGTGTCCTACTGGGAGACGAGAGTCGATCTCGGCTCGCCGCCTGCGCCTGCAGTAACTCAGGCGCAGGCCGAGGCCGCGGCGCTCGCCGACCAGCCGGGCTTCAAGGTCGAGGGGTCGTTCCTGCGGTTCGAGCCGAACTGGTCCGGTCCGATCCTGGTCTGGGAGGTCTACGTCTCGGGAGAATCCAACCCGGGCGCCACGAGCTACTTCCCGGTGAGAATCGACGCGATGACGGGTCAAAAGGGCTAGGGCGCGTCTGCTGCCGCCGCCTCGTCGATCGTGACTTCGATCAGGGGGCTGTGCGCGACCATCTCGTCGAGGTCCGTGCGGTTCCATGCCCTGGCCACGTGGGCCAGCACGGTGCGGCGCTCGGGTTCCGCAGTGATGACGCGGGCCGTCGCCGGCAGATCCGCAACCACGCCCGACTTCAGGTGGAACGTGAAGTGCGGGTCCTCCTCCAGATTCGCCAGCCAGGCTCGCTTGCGGTCTGCGCGTGGCATGCCGCTGATGTAGATCCGCCCGTCGATCGCGTGGAACACGATCTCGATCCTTCGGGATGCGCCGCTGTGGCGGCCGGTTGTCGTGATGTCGATGATTCCGCCGGTCGTGAGAGCTCGCCGGATCGCGTCGTTCATTTCGCCGTTGCTCCTGATGATTGAGTCTGCAATCGAGTCTACGGCCGCGCTGCGCGGGACGGTCGCGGCGAACCGGCCGGGTCCGCCACGCGACACGTTTAGGGCACGTTTAGGGTCCGGGCCGCCGGACCTGAAGCCACCTCTTGGTGCCGTGGCGATGCTGGGGTCATGGATCGCAGTCGAGACGAAACCAATGCTGCGGACGATTCCGCCGAGACCGAACGCCGGCTCGCCTCCGAGGTAGCCGAAGTGGAGGGCGCCATTGCGCTCGTCGCCTCCGGCGCGGCATCACGGGTGACGCTGACCGGACTCCGTTTTGGCGAGCCCGTGATGGCGCGATTCCTCAAGACCGCCGCGGTGGCCGGCCTGGTGCTCGAACCGATTCCGTGGCCGGAGGACGCCGGCTGCGATTTGATCATCCGGAGGAACGATGCCTGACTCGAACTCGCCGCGAGCGCGGGTGCTGCTCGTGGAGGACGACCTGACCCTCGCCGGGATCATCGCCCGCCACCTCAAGGCGCGCGGCCACCAGGTGCGCTCCGCCGAGTCGGCGGAAGAGGTCTCGGGAATCCTGGGCACCGGCTGGAAACCGACCGTCGTACTGCTCGACATCAACCTTCCGGGCGAGTCCGGGTGGTCATTCCTGAGAAGCGGCGCACTGGGTGCCGCGGGCACGGTGCCCGTCTACGTGGTGAGCGCCACCGCCGTACCGCCCGCCCGGCTCCGCGAGTTCCACTGCGCCGGCTATCTGCCCAAGCCCTTTGCGGTCTCGACTCTCGTTGAGATCGTGGAGCGGCACCACAGCGAGGCGGACGTCGCTGATCCAAGCGTCCCCCAGGGAGGTTTCGATGCTTTTTGATCTTGCCATGCTCGGCCTGATGGCAGCGTGCCTGCTGTTCTTCATCGGCCTGATCGGTCTGTGCGACCGGCTGGCCCGATGAACGAGCAGGACCTCCTGGGCGGCGTGATCGTTCTCTTCCTGGGCATATACCTCCTCTTCACTCTCCTGCGAGCGGAGAAGTTTTGATGATCCCCTCGCCTCTTGGACTGCTCCAGGCTTTCAGCCTGTTCGCCGTAGCCATCCTTCTCGCGCGGCCGCTCGGCGGCTACATGCGCAAGGTCATGGAAGGCGAACGGGTCTTCCTATCGCCGGTGCTTCGGCCGGTTGAACGCGGGATCTACAAGGTCCTCCGCGTCGACGAAACGGTCGAGCAGCGATGGCAGGCTTACGCCATTTCGGTGCTGGTCTTCTCGTTCGTGTGCATCCTGGCCCTGTATCTGCAGCAGCGTTTCCAGACATCCCTGCCTCTCGGCCAGAGCGGCACCGGGAGCGTCGGGCCGGTCGCGCCCGACCTCGCCTACAACACCGCCGTCAGCTTCGACACGAACACGAACTGGCAGAACTACTCCGGCGAGAGCACGATGACGTACCTGACCCAGATGGCCGGGCTCGCCGTCCGGAACTTCGTCTCTGCCGCGACCGGCATTGCCATCGCGATCGCCCTGACGCGCGGCCTGGTCCGCAAGTCCATGCCGACGATCGGCAACTTCTGGGTTGACCTGACCCGCAGCACGCTGTACATCCTGCTGCCGATCTCAGTGGTTGCGGCCCTCTTCCTGGTCTCGCAGGGCGTGGTCCAGACCTTCGCCAGCTCCGCAATCGCGCATACGATCGGTGGGGCCGTCCAGACGATCCCGCTCGGGCCCGTCGCATCGCAGGAGGCGATCAAGGAGCTCGGCACCAACGGCGGCGGCTTCTTCAATGCCAACTCGGCCCACCCGTTCGAGAACCCAACCACGGTCTCGAACTGGGTGGAGATGCTGCTGATCCTCGTCATCCCATTCGCGCTGACCAACACTTTCGGCCGGATGGCCGGCAATGCACGTCAGGGTTGGGCGCTTATCGCGGTCATGGTCATCGTCCTGTCCGCGGGCTCTTTTGTGGCCATGGGCAGCGAGGAGCGATCCAATCCGTCCATCCCGGCGGCGGTCGCGCAGCAAATCGACCAGTCGGCCGGGAACATGGAAGGCAAGGAGACGCGCTTCGGCGCCGACGCGAGCGGCCTGTTCGCGACGGTCACGACCGGAACGAGCACGGGCGCCGTGAACTCGATGCACGACAGCTTCCTGCCGGTCGGCGGCCTCGTTCCGCTCTTCAACATCGAGCTCGGCGAGATCACCCCGGGCGGCGTCGGCGCCGGACTCTACGGGATCCTCGTCTTCGCCATAATCGCCGTCTTCATCGCCGGATTGATGGTGGGACGGACGCCGGAGTTCCTCGGCAAGAAGGTCGAGGCTTACGAGATGAAGATGGCCATGCTCGTGGTCCTCTTCCTGGCCGCGAGCATCCTGGGCTTCTCGGCCTTAGCCACGGCCACCGATGCCGGCAAAGCCGGGCCGCTCAACAGCGGCCCCCACGGCTTCAGCGAAATCCTCTACGCCTTCTCCAGCCAGACCGGCAACAACGGATCCGCATTCGCCGGGCTGACGGGCAACACCCTGTTCTACAACCTGACCGGCGCTTTCGCGATGATGCTCGGGCGGTACGCAATGATCGTGCCGATCCTGGCCATAGCGGGGTCGATGGCCGGCAAGCGGCGCGTGGCTGCGTCCCTCGGGACCTTCCCAACGACCGGACCGATATGGGTCGGGCTACTAATCGGCGTCATCGTGATCGTGGGTGCGCTGACCTTCTTCCCGGCCCTGGCCCTCGGCCCCATCGCCGATCAGCTGCTCAACAACGCCGGGAGGCTGTTCTGATGGCATTCGCAGTCATAGACACGATGCGGGGCGGTCGCCGCCTCGCACGCGAAGCCCGCAAGGCCGGGGCCGGCTCAGCTCCCGGCCCGAGCAACAAGGGCATATTCAACCCTCAGATGCTGCGCGGGGCCCTCGGCCCGGCGGTGCGCAAGATGAACCCGCTCCAACTCGCCAAGAACCCGGTGATGTTCGTGGTGGAAGTCACGGCCGCGCTGGTGACCGTCATCTTCCTCGGGGATCTGCTGGGGATCAGCCGGGGCGCGGCACGTGAAGTTGGGCGCACCCCCGGCTTCGAATTCCAGATCGCCGTCTGGCTCTGGTTCACCGTCTACTTCGCCACGTTCGCGGAGGCGCTGGCTGAAGCCCGCGGCAAGGCCCAGGCCGCTTCCCTGCGGAAGACCCGCTCGGAGACTCTGGCCCACCGCCGCTGCGACGACAACTCGTTCGAAGACGTGGGCTCATCGCTCCTGCGCTGCGGCGACATCGTCGTGGTCCGCGAAGGCGAAACGATCCCCGGTGACGGCGATGTCATCGAG
>Ga0302323_100002379_pt1 | contig 15287 bp, 11 predicted proteins | sample Fen_T0_3_FD_201950 | JGI IMG/M metagenome (GOLD analysis project Ga0302323, IMG submission 201950) | Peat permafrost microbial communities from Stordalen Mire near Abisko, Sweden - Fen_T0_3 | ecosystem: Environmental > Terrestrial > Soil > Wetlands > Permafrost | place: Sweden: Abisko... | reverse complement strand
CCAAAAACTGGCCGCGCTCTACCAGGACAAGCTCGCCGACGCCTCCGCGCGCACCACCACCCGCTTCACCGCCCGCCTGGCGGCCCTCGAGCCGAATGTCTCCGGCACAAATCCCTATCCGCTCCTGCGCCAGCTCGTCCGGCAGGATCAGGCCCGTGGCGTGGTCGTGTGGGATGCCGCCGGAACCGTCTGGTATCCCCAGGCCGCCGCCGTGGCCGGCCAGGATGCGCCCCCCGGCAGCGCCCTGGCTGAGGCCGCCCGGCTCGAATTCTCCGCCGGCCAGCCCGCCCAGGCCGCGGCCCGCTACGCCGAAATCGCCGCCACCAGCCCGGCGGCGCAAACCGTGCTCCAGGCACAACTGGGCCGCAGCCGTTGCCTCGCTCAATCGGGACAATTCCACGAAGCCGTCGCCGAATGCGCCCGGGCCGCGTTTGCCAGCCGGCCCCCCAACAGCGATTCCTCCGGTGCCCTCCGCTGGCAGCTCACCGTCGAAAACGCCCGGCTCCTGCTCCTGTCCCTGCTCGACCGCGCGCCCGCCCCCGCCGATCCCGCCCTCCGCGAACGCACCCTCGCCGCCCTCCAGGCCGATCTCTTCAACGCCTCGCCCGACCAGCCGCCGCTGCCCGCCAACCACAACCTCTTCCTCGCCCAAAAAGTGTTGGCCGCCCGCCACGCCACGCCGGCGCCCCCCGCCAGCACCCAGCGCGTCCAGGAACTGGAAAAACTCGCCGCCGCCGAAGCCCTTTCGCTCGCCGCAGCCGAAACCATCTCGCCGCAGGCCGGCCCATCCGATGTCTATTTCCCAACCATGGTCGACAACCAATCGCTCATTGGCCTGCGACACCAAGCCCGCTCCCGCACCGTGCTGGTCCTGCTGGACGAACCCGCCCTGCTCCCCGTCCTCGACGGCTACCGCGAAGCCTTCGCCAAATCCGAAGTGGCCTGCCGCATCCTCAATCCCGCCGGCGGCCTGGTCACCGGCCTGGCCCAACCCAAAGGCCGCCCCTTCCTCACCGCCGCCCTGCCCGCCGGCTTTCCCGACTGGCAGGTGGAATTATATTTTGCCGGCGGCGACGTTTTTGAACTGGCCGCCCGCCGCCAGATTGCCGTGTATATCTGGACCGGCGTGCTCGTGATCCTCTTGATTTTCATTGCCGGCGCCTTCGCCGTCCGCGCCGTCGGCCGGCAAATCCGGTTGAACCAGATGAAAAACGACTTCATTGCCACCGTGTCACACGAGTTAAAAACCCCCCTCGCCTCCATGCGCGTGCTCGTCGATACCCTCCTCGAAGGCCGCGTGCGCGACGAAGCCCAGGCCCAGGAATATCTCCGCCTCACCGTGAAGGAAAACGAACGCCTCAGCCGCATGATCGACAACTTCCTCACCTTCTCCCGCATGGAACGCGACAAGGTGGCGTTCACCCTCCTGGCCGCCCGGCCGGGCGCCATCGCCAGCGACGCCGTGGCCGCGGTCAAGACCAAGTTCGCCGCCCACCATTGCGTCCTGACGGTGGCCGTCGCCGAGAACCTCCCCGACCTCACCGCCGATCACGATGCCATCGTCACCGTCCTCGTGAACCTCCTCGATAACGCCTGCAAATACACCACCGACCACAAGCAAATCCGCCTCGAGGTGCTCGCCCGCGAACGCTGGGTGGTGTTCGCCATCTCCGACAACGGCATCGGTCTGGCCCGCCGCCATCACCGCAAAATTTTCGAGCGCTTTTACCAGGTCGATAACTCCCTCGCCCGGCGCGCCGAAGGCTGCGGGCTCGGACTCAGCATTGTCAAATTCATCGTCGATGCCCACCATGGCCGCATCGTGGTCGAGAGCGCCCCCGGTGCCGGCAGCACCTTCACCGTTTTCCTCCCCGTGGCCGGCGGCGAACCCCGCGTCTAACTCAACCTATGGAAACCGTGCTTATCATTGAAGACGACCCGACCATGTTGATCGGGCTCAGGGACAACTTCGAGTTCAACGGCTACCATGTCGTCACCGCCACCGACGGCGAAAAAGGACTCAACGCCGCCCTCAACTCCCGGCCCGACCTCATCATCCTCGACCTCATGCTGCCCAAGATCAACGGCTATGAAATCTGCCGGTTGATCCGCCATGAAAAACTCACCATGCCCGTCATCATGCTCACCGCCAAGGGCGAGGAATCCGACATCGTCCTCGGCCTCAATCTCGGCGCCGATGATTACGTCACCAAGCCTTTCAGCATCAAGGAACTGCTCGCCCGCGCCGCCGCCTTCCTGCGCCGTGCACGGGAACAGCACGCCGAAGTCCATGCCTTTGGCGACTTCACCCTGAACCTCTCCGCCCGCCGCCTCACCCGGGCCGGGCATGAAATTGAACTCTCCCCCAAGGAATTTGACCTCCTGGAATTTTTCGTGAAGAAAACCGGCAAAGCCTTGACCCGCGATGAAATTCTCAATGCCGTCTGGGGTTATGATTGCGTCGTCACGAGCCGGAGCATCGACCGTTTCGTCACCACCCTGCGCAACAAGATCGAGCCCGACACCGACCGCCCCGTCTACATCCAGACCATCCGTCAGATCGGCTACCGCTTCGAGCCCCCCGAGCAGAAAGTTTAGCGTTCGTCATCCTGTATGGCTTTAGCCTTTAGCCTTCGCCATTGCGTCCCTTGTTCGGCGTGCCCGTCGCACCTCCAGAAGCTTTCTCTTCGCCGGGCGCATGACGCCGCGCGCCAGCGTCTTGGACTGCGGCGGCCTTCCGCCGCTTTGGGCGGGGCAGGATACCACCCGCACACCTGCGCCAACCGCCATGACCCCGTCACGCGCCCACGGTCCACCTGATTCCGCCGCAACTTTCGCCCCTTCGCTATTCGTCATTAATTTGCCGTGGGTAAAAGGGTTTTGTCGCGGAGCGACCTCGGATTTTAGCCAGCTACGAAGTGGCTGGTCGTGCGCCCAACGAATTGGTGCGTCCTGAAGGGACGCCGGATTTCCACCGTTCCGCCAGGACGGATTCGGATTCAAACCAACACCCGGCAAGCCTCCCTCTCCTCCCCAAAAGGAGGAGAGGAGGCCCTTTGTTCAAGCTCGGCAAACCAAGTCAGTCCGCACCAAAACTCCCCCCTTCGTCATTCGTCACTAAAATCCTGCCCGGTTGCCTGCCGCGCGTTTGGAATATCCTGCGTCCTCCAGCCCGTGGTTGCACGGCCACGCGCTACCCTTGGTAAATGTCCTAACCCAACACCACAACGCTGAAGGAGTTGTAGCCGCAGTTCCTGGTGACGTCCTCCCGCCTTGCCATAATAAAACGAACGGGACCCCGTCCCGCCCCCGCGCGGGGTGAGTTCGCACACCCCCGCGCGGGCCGCGCCCAAAATGACATTCCCTCCGTGTTACACCTTTGCCGCCATGCTCGGGTGTCCGCAGAATTTCCCCAGGGAATCCAGGCAGCGATTCCATCCTTCCCCGTGACGGTCCCGGCTTTCGACCGACGCGAATTTCTCATGCGTCAGGGTCAATTGCGTTTGCTTTCCGTGCACCTTGAAGTCCACCGTCACCAGCATTTCCGGTGGCTCAACTTCGCCATACTCCGTCCCGCTGCCGTCCTTCTCAAACTGCCACGTAAAGACCAGGCGCTCCGGCACGGTCACCTCCCGATAAACTCCCACGCTGGTAAAATACTCGCCATCCGGCTTGCGCACCTGCAGGCGGTATTTCCCGCCCACCCGCGCGTCCACTTTCACCGATTCCAGCGTCGCTCCGCCGCACGCCGCCGCCCCAAACCATTGCTGGAATTGGTTCGGATCCGTCCAGGCTCGATAAACCACTTCGCGCGGCGCATCGAAGACCCGGGTCAGTTGCAGTTTGATGTTTTCTTCAGTCAGTTTCATGGTGTTCATGGTGTCTCCTTGGTTTGCAGTTGTTTCAAGTACTCGTCCAATCGATCAAAGCTGTTCCCCCAAAAACTGCGATATTCCTCCATCCATTGCGACGCCTCCCGCATCGGCTTCGCGTCCAATTTCAGCGAATGCACCCGCCCGTTGCGCCGCCGGCGCACCCGACCCGCCTGCTCCAGCACGCGCAAATGTTTTGACACGGCCGGCAACGACATCGCATACGGACGCGCCAGATCGGTCACACAGTGGTCCCCCTGGGCCAAGTGTTCCAAAATGCGGCGGCGGGGGGGATCGGCCAGCGCCCCAAACGTCCGGTCCAACATCTTCGGCGAACACTTAACCATATGGTTAACTATAGCCCGATAAATCCACCGCGCAAGAATTTTTTATTCGATACATCAGCCCCACTTTTCGACAGGCCCCGCAAGTGAATGGGTCGTGAAGGGGTCGGTCAATAGTAATGTAGTATTTCCATTTTGAAATGGTCCGAGAAAAATGAAAAGGTCAGTGACAAAAAGCGAATGACAACAGGTTTTGGGGGTGCCTTGGTGATTTTATCACCCCATGGCCAGATCCCTACGCCGCGAACATCCGGGCGCGGTTTATCCCGTCATCGCCAGCGCCAATCAGGGCTTGGTGATGTTTCGCAACAGCCAGAACCGCCGCGGTTTCCGCCTGCGATGGGCTAGTTTGCATGCAGGGGGCAGCCCAAACTGTTGACACAAGCCCGCAGCAGCGTGTCTCGCCGCGCCCCCATGAATCCACCCATCCCACAATCCATCAATGCATTTTTTAATTCGCGTCAATTCGCGTCAATTCGCGTCAATTCGCGCCATTCGCGTAAAAGTGTTCCCTTGCCACATTTTTGTGCCCTTTGCGTCTTTTTGCGGCCAATCCATTTTCCCGGCTTGTTTCGCATTTGCAACCCAAGTTGCGGCCTCTCCTCGGCAATTCGCGTTTCATTCTGTCCATTCTGTCAAAATCCCGTCCCCATCCGCCGCCCCTGCCCAACTTCGCGCATTCGCGTCTTTCCTGTTCAACCTGCCCATCCGTGTCATCCGCGTGATCCGCGGTTAAATCCAGGTTGGTTACCGGTTGTTCACCCCGTATTTTGTCCCCGCCGCTTTCAGCCCTTCGTCTTTCGTCATTTGGTCCCCTCACGGATCACGGATCACGAATCACGCCTCGCGCCTCACAGCCGGTTCAACGCACTCAACACCGCCCGCACCGACGCCAGCTCAATATTCGTATCCACCCCCGCCCCCCAGCGCGTCTTGCCTTCCGGCGTCTTGATCTGGATGTAGGCGATCGCCGCCGCCGTTTCCCCGCTGCTCAACGCGTGCTCGCTGTAATTCGAAATCTCAAACCGCGGCACCCCGACCTGCGAAAAACCATGCACCAGCGCCGCCAGCGGCCCGTTGCCCGTGCCCGAAAATTCCACCGGCCCGCCCGAGCGCGACAATTTCGCCCGGCATTTGACCATGCCATCCTTGCTTTCCGTCTCAAAGCCCGCCAGTTGCCACGGCAATTCCCGCTCAATATATTCCTTCCAGAACATCGTCTTCAGCTCCGCCCCGCTCACTTCGCGCCCCAGCTTGTCCACCGCGTCATTGGCAATCGGGCCAAACTCGCGCTGCATGTCCTTCGGCAATTCAATCCCAAACTCGCTCTCGAGGAGGTACGCGACCCCGCCCTTGCCCGACTGCGAGTTCACGCGGATCACCTCGCGGTATTCCCGCCCGATGTCCGCCGGGTCAATCGTGAGATACGGCACGTCCCAGGGCGTCTGGCCGCCGTTTTGTTCCCGCTCCGCCAGGCCCTTCTTGATCGCATCCTGATGCGACCCGCTGAACGCCGTGAAAACCAGTTCGCCCGCATAAGGCTGGCGCGGCGGCACCGACATGCCCGTGCAACGCTCATACACGTCAATGATCGAATGGAGATTCGAGAAATCCAGTTTCGGATCAATGCCGTGCATGTACAAATTCAACGCCACCGTCACCAGATCCAGGTTGCCCGTGCGCTCCCCGTTGCCAAACAACGTGCCCTCCACCCGGTCCGCCCCGGCCAGCAGGCCCAGCTCCGTCGCCGCCACCCCCGTGCACCGGTCGTTATGCGTGTGCAGGCTGATGATGAGCGCCTCGCGGTGCTTGAGATTCCGGCACATCCATTCGATCTGGTCCGCATAAACATTCGGCATCGCCACCTCCACCGTGTCCGGCAGGTTCAAGATCATCGGGTGCGCCGCCGTCGGCTGCCAGACCTCCATCACCGCCTCGGAAATTTCCCTGGCATATTCCACCTCCGTCATGCTGAAACTCTCCGGCGAATACTGGAGCATCACCTCCGTGCCCGCGAGCCGGTGCAGCCGGTCCTTGATCATCCGGGCGCCGTTCACCGCAATCGCCTTGATCTCCTCCTTCGACTTCCCGAACACCACGCGGCGCTGCGCCGGCGACGTCGAGTTGTACATGTGGATGATCACCTTCTTCGCGCCAATCAGCGATTCCACCGTGCGCTCGATCAAATCCTCCCGCGCCTGCACCAGCACCTGGAGCCATACGTCGTCCGGCACCCGCTTCTCCTCGATGAGCCGCCGGTTGAACGTGAACTCCGTGTTGGACGCCGAAGGAAAGCCCACTTCAATTTCCTTGAACCCGATCTTCACGAGCGCCTGAAACAATTCGAGTTTCTGCGAGACGTTCATCGGCACGGCCAGCGCCTGGTTGCCATCGCGCAAGTCCACGCTGCACCAGCGCGGCGCGGCGGTGAGCACCCGGTTCGGCCACTGTCGCTCCGGCAAATGCACGGGCGGAAACGCACGATATTTTTTCGAAGGATCTTTTTGCATGATCGTTTGGTGTTCTAATTATTGCCGTCCGGCGGCCGGGTTAAAACAAAAAACCCACCGCCGTACGGCGGTGGGTTTGGTTAAATTCTTGCGAACGAATCAAAACCCCGCCGCCGCGCTGGTCAGCAGCGCGTTCGTAAGCAGCAGGTTCAAATAACCGTTCATGTGCCTGCAACTTAAGCCAGTTTGTTTTTCCGGTCAATGTTTTTGCGCCGGCAGCTGCTCATACTGGTCCGCCGTCACGCTCCATTCCGCCATCACCCGCAGCGCCGCTCGCAGCGTGGGTGCCAGCAGTTGCCGGAGCGCCTCCATGTCCTCGCGCTTGGCCATGACCAGTTTCAATTGCTCGCTGTGCCGGAGCCACAGCGTGATACTCCCAATGGCTTTGCCGCTGAATCCCAACCGCGGCGGGGGTGCCAGCTCGGCCTCGCGGATTTCCGCCAGGTGCAGCCGGAAATTCTTAGCATGGTCCCGCAGCAAATTCTCCGGGTCGTCCGTTTCCAACCGCGCGAGATAATCCTTCGCCATCCGCCGGCAAAACAACCAGGTTAACAAGGGAATCACGCCGCCCGCCGGGCCCAGAAACGGCGCCAGCGCGCTCAGCACCGAGCTGGTTTCACTTTCAATCTGGATAAACAGCAGATCACCGCCCCGCACAAACACGCGGTAAGACCCCGCCGCAGCCAGGGGGGAAACCACCTTGGCATTGAACGCCACCTGCGTGCGGTCGCCCCCGCCCACCACCTGGGGCTTCGCCTCGGGATTCACCGTCGCCTGCCCGTCCACCGGGCAGAGGGTCACCTTGTCCGCATATTGCCCGCCGCAATATTCGCAGCGTCTCATGTCAGTTCCTGTGGCCGGGGTGACTCATGGCGACAACGTAGTTTCCCGGCCTCCGTCGTCAATGGAATTGTTCACCCCTGTTCAACGACGGTGCACCGCCGCCTGGCCACCAACCCGCTGCGCGTTTGCTGGCAGCAGCTTCAGGCTTTTCGAAACCAGCCATGAAGGGTACCGGACGCGACTCGTTTGGGCCGCAGACACTCACCTCAGTGGTGTTGTGCAGCCGGATTTTCCTCGAGCCGGTATGCCACCAACTGACCGTGCAACGGTGTTTGAAACGCGGCGGAATTGTGGGTTTTGAAATCCAGTGACGTCGCCGCCAAATTCTGTGCGCCAGCAAGCTGCAGCCATCGCCTTGTTTCATCCGGCGTTTCTACGCGACGATTGATCAGCACGCCGGCCTGTAAAATGGGCAGGATCGCGCGGTACACGCCCGGACTGCCGTCTTGGTATTGGAAGCAAGCGAGGAGCATTTCGGGCCATAGGACCGCCGATGCCAGTTTTCCAGCAAGCGTGCGCTTCACGTCAAGCGTCAGGAAAAGATAATTGGTGGTGGCCGGCAAGGGAATTGGCTGGCCCAATGCGAGCGTGATTTCATTGGTCGAAACCGCCACGAAACGGCGGGCATGCGGAGTATGTTTCAACAAAAAAACCGGGCCGTTTTCCAGATTCTGGTTCGGCAGCACACGCATGGGCAGCTGAAATTCGGCCGCAAAAGTATAATTCTCTAGCAGCTTAAGCTTGGTTAGTGATTCATCCCAGGCAGCCGGCCGACCATCAATTGTGGCCATTTGCGCGCAGGCAAACAGCACAAAATCGGGCGCGTTGGTTGAGTCCAGAAAACTGGCATTGAGCCGGTCGAGCCATGACCTGTAAACCGCATATGATTGGGGCACCGGGCGCGGCTGGTAGTTCAAGCCATTGAGCACGGCAATTGATAAATCCCACGGCATCACATCCACGGTTGCCTGGCCAATGGTGGCCCGGATGTTTGCCGGCAAGGCGGCTTGGGGGTAGCGAAGCTGCAAACAAGCCTGAAAATACTCGGCACTAGCCCGTTGCGGGACGATGCTGACTTCGTGGAAATACCGCAATGGCGTGGCGGCGGCAAACTCAGCGAGGCCGAAGGTTTTGGTTTGGATGGCCAGCAGGGCGAGCGGATAAAAAAGGCTGCCCAGCAGCATCATTTTCACGGCCGGGGCGCGGCGCCAGCCGATGTACCAGACGGCCAGCAGCAATGGCAAGGCGGCAAAAAATGAATTTTGATGAAGTTCGTCCGAGCGGGCAAAGGCGTTCTTGAACAATAACAGCGCGGCCAGCAGGATCAGGGGCAGGAACAAGAGTTGTTCGCGCCAGCAAATGCGTTTGAAGCCGGCCAGCGCCACCAGGCCGATGGCCGTCAGAAAAACGCAAGCCAGTTCAAATACCAACAGGTCACAATCCGAGTAGGCAAACATCGCCTCGTTGTAGCCGGCGATGATTTCCAAACCGGCACGCAGATAACCGGGCAGGTCGACGGACCAGATCCGCGCGCCGAGCCAGACCAAAACGGGAAAGCCGGCCAGCAAAAAAATGCCAGCGAAACGCCGCTTGGGCAGGACGGCCAGCAGTCCGAGGCCAAAGGCTGGCAGCAGCAAAATCAGGATCAGGCCGTAATTAACTTTGCCGAAAAAGAGAATCGTCGCGGAGCCGAGCGCGGCCGCAGCCGCCAGTTTGCCGGTTCCTTCGGCCGACCGCGAAAGCCAGAAGCATAGGATCAGAAACTGCATGGCGGCGGGGTTCATCAGCCAGCAGGTTTTAGTGACAATCGCCAGCAATCCCAGCCCCAAGGCATCACTAAAAACCAGCCGCGCTGGCAGCAGCGCGTTGTAAATGGCCAGCAGACTGCCAAGCGTAAACAGATCGTATAGCAACAGGACGGATTTATTAACCGCAGTATGAATTGCCAAATAACCAAGGGGGCCATACGTGAGCACAAAATCTTTGCCGAAAATTTTCCCTTTAATGGCGGCAAGCTGGAGTGCCAGTGCCCAGGAAGGATCCAAACCAATATCAGAGAAGCCTGAAAAGCTGGCCGGCATGCTCAGGATAATTGCCAGGCCGAGCAAAACAAACCGGCCGACCCCGGAGTTAAGCCAGGCGGTCATGTGCCGGGCGGGCGTGGTCAGAACGTCCGGGGCGGAATCGACGTTGGAATTCATGACGATGAAATTATTTAGACACGGCGGCGCATTCCGCCTCCAGAGCAGCCAACTCAGCCTGCTCAGCGAGCGGCGGCTGGCGGTCGCGATAAACGAGTTCGAGGTAGGTGGCGAAGCGGTCACGTGCGGCGCGGCGATATGAATCCTTTTGTTCATGGCTGGAAGCACTGCCAGCCAGTTTGTGATATAAGCGAGAAAGGTTGAGGTTCGTGGAATCAAACCGGGGATGCAATTGATCGGCGATCAACAAGCTGGCCAGGGCGGCTTCCGGCTGGCTGTTGACTTCTTCCATCAGCGACCGCAAAAAAAACAGGAAGTGAGTCCCGACCGGCGGCGACTGCCGGTGGTCGGGCCAAAATTCCGTCAGGCCGGCGGCGACGACCACGCCCATTTTTTGCAGGCTGGCCGCCATGTGTGGCTGATCGTTGCGCGCGACCGCAGCACCAAAATCAGCGTAATAATATGCGCCCAGATTATCATAAGCAGTGACCGAATGGACGGGCTGGGCGAGGTGATATTGCCACAATGTTTCGCCGTTTCGCCACGCGGGCAGGTAAAAAATGGTTTGGAGAAGGTTGCCAGTCGCAAAGATTGCCGCCGCCAGCAGCAGCCCAAGCCGGCCGGCGCGTTGCCAGCGCTGCCAAGACGTTTCGGCCAGCGAAACCGCCACGGCCAGCACACAGAAGGAGGAAAAATAAACGTAACGATCCGCCACCCAGATGCCGATATAAATCAGATTCAAATAAGGAACCATCAGAATGAAAAACGCGGCGAAGTAGAAAAAAAGCCCTTTCTGGCGGCACCAGAGCCAGAGGCCGGTGCCCCCCGCAATTAACAGCGTCAGCAGTGCAACCATGACCTGCCACAATGGGTAGGCCGGTTGCAACAGCGGCCATGGAGGCAACACCGCCAGGTTCGCCGGCAAGAAAATTTGTTTTAAATACACCCAAAACACCAGCGGGTTGATGCGCGCCAGATTCCAGAGGTGCGCGAGGCCGTGAGCGGTGTAGCCGCGGTCAAAGATACCCATTTGCGCCAGCGTACGTTGATACCAAACATAAATGAGGCCGCTGATGACCAAACCGGGAACCAACAACATAATTTCCCGGGCCAAAACCCAGCCCCGCTCCAAGGGAGCGGCTGGCGAACGTGCACCACGCAGATACGGCAGCAATACGGCGTGCAAAAACAAAACGAGCGGAAAGGTCAGCACGCTGATTTTTGAGAGCAAACCAAGGCTGAAAAAAAACAGCGCGGCAAAATACCAAGCCACCTGGGCCGGCCGTTGCGTGGCCGTCAGCCGTTGGGTTTGGGCGCAGAGGGCCAGCAGCATGAACAGTGCCGACAAGACATCTTTCCGGCCCATGATCCAAGCGACCGCCTCAACGTGAATGGCGAGCAGCAGAAAGGCAAGGGTGGTGCCGAGGGAAAAAGCATAACGCCGAGTGCTGCCCAGCAGAAAAGCAAACAACATTGCCACCACCACGCCATGCAGCAGCACGTTGCCCAAATGATAGCCCAGCGGGTTGTCAAAACCAAACAGGCGGGCATCAAGCACCCAAGTCACGTCGCGCACCAGCAGCGGTTCTTCGCGCGGAAAGCCGGTCACAAAAATCGCCTTTAAATCGGCGATCAAACCGGCCTGGGCATAGAGCTCGGGATGATTTTTGAGCACCCGGACGTCGTCATAATAAACGTAGCCATACTGGGTGGCGGGCAAATAGATGATCCATGCGGCGAGGCACAGAAGCAGGCCGGTCAGCAAATTCCGGTGGCGACAAAAAAAACTCGATGGCAAGAGGCCGACGGTCATCGGGTGGCGCTGATCAGCATTTGTTTGCCCAGCGGTTTAAATGGGCTGGCGAGGTACAGCCGGATCAGGAGCGGATGCACGGGCGCGCCGGTTTTAATGGTCAGCGGCAGGAAACGCGGTTCACAGCGGGTAATTTTAAAGCCATTGGCGGCCAGCAGGTCGGAGAGGCTGCGATCGGTATACACGGAGACATGGGTGTAGTCGTCAAAATATTCGCGGAAGGCGTATTTGAAGTTGGGCTGGACGAGGGTCAGCGTCGCACCATGCTTCATCTTCCGGCGCAACTGGGCGAGGCAGTCCACTAGTTCCTGCCGCGTGAGGTGTTCAAAGCAGTTGCTGGAAAAAACATAATCAATGGAATCATCCGCGATGGCGTCGAGCTGGGTGACACTGGTGACGAGGCCTTCCACGCCTGGTTCCAGATGCGCCATCATGCCCGGCCAGCAATCCACCGCGAGGCGCCGGCGCGCCTTGACAGAATTGATGAAATCGCCATAACCTGCGCCGAGTTCCAGCACGACGCCGTCGGGGGGGATTTGCTTTTGAAACACACCCTCCACCAAGGTCCGCCACAATACGCGGCGACGCGGATCGGCGGTGAAGCGCGTGCTATGATAGGTGTCATCGGCCATGGCCAAACCCCTTCCAACCGACGAAGATGCCGTAGAGCATCCGCAGGCCCAATCGCGTGGCGATGCGGTTGTTCACGTTACCGCCCTTGCTCGTGCCCACGCGGGGATAAAAAGTGACGGGACATTCGAGTATCCGCAGGCCGGCTTGCAATGCCGCATCCAAAAAATAGGCATTGAACTCCAGGTTCACCTGCGGATCCAGCCGGGTCATCAGCACGCGCAAGGGCGCGTTGCGACAGAGTTTATAAGTGGTGCCCACGTCCGTAAGGGATACCATGCCCAGATGTTTCAATTCCAGCACTTTTCCGGCAAACAAATTTCCGTAGTGCATAAAAAGAGATAACTGCGTGTTGCGATCCTGCAACTGCTCCACGATGCGGCTGCCGTTGACCACATCGGCATGCGGGATGTAAGCGAGAAATTTCTCGATATCTGCGGCGCGAAAAGTCAGGTCGCCTTCGCACAATAACGTCAGTTCGGTGTCGGCATGAGCCAAGGCCTCGCGCAGCGCCCGATGCACGCAAGCGCCGTAGCCCTGCCGCGGCTCATTAAACACGATGGCGCCGGCCTGCGCGGCCAGTTCCATTGTGCGGTCGCGGCTGTTGTTGCTGATGACGATCACGCGCTTGACCAATGGATGCGCCCGGAAATCTTGCACGGCGCCGCCGATGCTCCGCTCGTCATTATAAGCGGTCAGCGTGACGGTCAGAAAACGGCTGGCCGGCGGGTCGTTGCGGATGGACTTGGCCTGGCGGATGCGGGTGACGTTGCGGAGCAAATCCCAACTGATGAGCAGCAGGCCGATCACCAGCGGAATGCCGCTATACCAGACCAAATCTTCATTAAAACGGCGAAACAGCGGCGGATCCAGCAACAGCAAGCGCAGCGGTCCCAGCAACACGCCGGCCACATACGCAAACAGCGCGAGGGAGACGAACAAAAAACCGTACAAGGCAAACCAAGTCGTCAGGGATTTCCCGTGACGGGTGGAACCTGGCAGTGGCGGCCCGGCGGCGGACGTGACACGGTTTTCGTCAAGGTTCACTGGGAGGGGACGTTAGGCCAACGCCGATGGCGGTCAAGCGCCGAATTCAAACGCACTCACCCCGCGCAATCAGCCCAGCCGGATATTGGTCAGCCGATGAACGCCGCATGGACGGCTTTCACCGCAGCCTCACCCTTGGCCAGGTCAATGACGACGGAAATCTTGATTTCGCTGGTCGAAATCATGTCAATGTTGATGCCCTCGTTCGCCAGCGTTTCAAAGAGTTTTCCCGCCACACCGGTGTGCGACTTCATGCCGACGCCCACGATGGACAGCTTGCCGATTTGCTCGGAGGTGATCACCTTGCCAAAACCGAGTTCCGCCTGCAGGCCGGCGATGACCTTCTGCGCCTTGAGCAAATCGGGCTTGTCGGCGGTGAAGGAAATGTCGGTGGCGGGCGTGCCGGTGCCGTGGCTGATGTTCTGGATGATCATGTCCACGTTGACGGTGGCATCGCCCAGCGCCTTGAAAATGCGGGCGGCCACACCAGGTTTGTCCGGCACGCCGACGAGGGTGACCTTGGCCTGATTTTTATCGAGCGCAACGCCGCGCACGACGATGCCTTCCATGCTTTTGGTTTCTTCTTTCACAATTGTTCCGGGGTTGTCATTAAGGCTGGAGCGGACTTCAAACACGACACCAAATTTCTTGGCAAATTCAACGGAGCGGCTCTGCATGACCTTGGCGCCCAGGCTGGCCAGCTCGAGCATTTCATCGTAGGAAATTTCCGCCAGTTTTTTCGCCGTGGGCACGATGCGCGGGTCGGTCGTATAGACGCCGTCCACATCGGTGTAAATCTGGCAGAGATCCGCCTTGAGGGCGGCGGCGAGGGCGATGGCCGTCAAATCCGAACCTCCACGGCCGAGCGTGGTGATCTGGCCGGTGGCGGTTTCGCCCTGGAAGCCGGCGACAATGACGACATTGCCGGCTTTGAGCTTTTCATGCACCTGCCGGGGGGAGATGTTGTTGATTCTGGCCTTGGTGTGAACGCCGTCGGTGACGATGCCAGCCTGGGCGCCGGTCATGGAGACGGCTGGCACGCCGAGCGTGTGCAAGGCAATCGCGGTCAGGGCGATGGTCTGTTGTTCGCCAGTGGCGAGCAGCATGTCCATCTCCCGTTCACTGGGCAGCGGCGCAATGTCCTTGGCCAGTTTGATGAGGCCGTCAGTCACTCCGCTCATGGCGGAAACCACCACGACAATCTGGTCACCGCGCGAGCGGTATTCCGCGACGCGCCGGGCAACGTTCTTGATGCGGTCGGGGTTGCCGACCGAGGTGCCGCCGTATTTTTGAACAATCAATGCCATACAAAAATCCGTCCGGGCGCACCAAGAAACCACTGGAGCGACTCCGAAACGGGGTCGAGAGCATAGTGCGACACGCGACGTTTGCAAAGCGTGGAATTAGACGCCTGGCCAACGGGGGCGGAACCGGACAAAATAATCCATTTTGAGACGAAAATGTGCGCTAAGCAAACGTGCGGCGGCGTTAAAATTGGGTTTGAATGGGGTCTTATTGGGTTTGTTTTCAACTTTTCGTTTTTTGAAAAATCATCATATTACATTTAAATTCAGTGACTTAACATCGAAAATAATTTGGGTTTGTTTCGCCATTTTTAATATTTGGGCGGAGACCTCCAGGGTTGGAGGAGCGGGGAGATATTCATCGTTCCGATGGCGCGGCCACTGGAACGGCCTGGCACTGGAATTTTTGAAAACTTTAACGTTATATTTCTCACAATCAAAGAATGTGGGCTGCGCCATGGGTGACACAGGCAGGCAACGGTAAATGGTCCCCCCAGCTTGGGCTGAGGAGTAGATTTCTGCCGATTACTAAACCGAGTTTGTGGGTTTGTAAAGCAATATTTAAAATAATTTTGCCGATGGTTTTCGGGGAGAGAAAAAAGGTCATTTATTCGGTGGGGGCCTTTTGACCGTTTGGCGGAGCTGGCAGCCAGTGTAAAACACTGCCCGGCAATATAGTATCAAATGCATTTTGCGCCCCCGTGTGTCACCAACCCACCATCG
>Ga0302323_100002377_pt1 | contig 15294 bp, 13 predicted proteins | sample Fen_T0_3_FD_201950 | JGI IMG/M metagenome (GOLD analysis project Ga0302323, IMG submission 201950) | Peat permafrost microbial communities from Stordalen Mire near Abisko, Sweden - Fen_T0_3 | ecosystem: Environmental > Terrestrial > Soil > Wetlands > Permafrost | place: Sweden: Abisko... | reverse complement strand
AGCAATTCATCTTCATGGCTGACGGCGCGAACGGTCAGGTGGTGGTCCTGTCGCGGGAAACCGGCCAGATCCTGTCGGTCCTGGGTGGCCCGGGGCGCATGGCGGGTCAGTTCCGATGGGTCCATAACATCGCGGTGGATTCCAAGGGGAATGTGTACACCTCGGAGGTCGGTTTCGGCCGGCGTGCGCAGAAATTCCGGCGCCTTCGCTAAGTCATCAACGCAGCCGGGAAATCTTATTTTGATATCACCCCGACTCGTTGTGCTCCAGCGTTTCCTCCCCTGGACGCCCAGAGTGGATCCCCTTTCGCGATCACGCCAAGAATGTCCCATCTGACCTTGGCCGACGTATTCACGAGGAGAGCTACTCGCGCGCGCCCTTGCGGATGCGGTCCATCTCGCGCTTTTGTTCACGCTCTTTCAGGGCATCGCGCTTGTCGCTGTGGGCCTTGCCTTCGGCCAGGGCGATCTTCACCTTGATCATGCCCTTGTCGTTCAGGTAGATCGCCAGCGGGATGATGGTGAGACCCTTGCGCACCACCTTCGCGGTCATCTTGGTGATCTCGGCCTTGTGCAGCAGCAGCTTGCGGGCCCGCAGGGGTTCGTGGTTGGCGTAGGTGCCGAATTCGTAGGGCGAGATATGGGCCTGCTTGAGCCACAGCTCACCGCCCACGGCGTCCACATAGGCATCCTGCAGCTGCCCCAACCCTGCGCGCAGGGCCTTCACTTCGGTACCCTGCAGGGCGATGCCCGCCTCCCAGGACTCGAGGACATGGTAGTTGTGGAAGGCCTTGCGATTGCGGACGAGATCTTCACCCATGGGACCAGTGTAGCGTCCCGGTAGACTCATCCTTTTGGGATGGCCCGATGCTGCAGAAGATCCTCGCCCCGATCGTTGCCTGGATGGTGGCCGTCATGGCCGTCATGGGGCCCCTCGGCGTCATGATGCTGATGGCCATCGAAAGCGCCTGCATCCCCCTGCCCAGTGAAGTCATCATGCCCTTCGCGGGCTATCTGGCCTTCAAGGGCCAGCTCACCTTCTTCGGCCTGGGCGCGGGCAACCCCGTGGCGCAGATCTGGATCGCCGGGGTCTTCGGAGCGCTGGGCTGCAACCTGGGCAGCATCCCGGCCTACGAGGTGGGCGCCTGGGGCGGCCGTCGGGCCGTGGAGAAGTACGGCCGCTACATTTGGCTGCACACGGGCCATCTGGATCAGGCCGAGCGGTTCTTCGCCCGCTTTGGCACCTGGGCCATCTTCATCGGCCGCCTGCTGCCCGTGGTGCGCACCTTCATCGCCCTACCCGCGGGCATCGCCAAGATGGACCGCACCCGCTTCCACCTCTACACCTTCGCGGGCAGCCTGCCCTGGTGCCTGGTCCTGGCCTGGATCGGCTACAAGCTCGGCGAAAAGTGGAATACCCTCGGCGCCTACTTCCACAAGCTGGATGCCGTCATCGGTGTGCTGATCCTGGCGGGTGTGGCGTGGTTCTTCTACGACCACTTCAAGAACCGGGCGAAGGGTTGAGGCCCTGGGGACGGGAATTCATCACCTGGCCATTGCCGCCACGGAATCCAGCTGGGCTTTCAGGTCCCCCATGCTGAAGGGCTTGGGCATCAGTCTCACGCCGGGGAAGGCTTTGACCAGATCATGGACTGTCTGATCGACGCGCCCGGTGGCCAGGAGTACCGGCAAGGTCGGCCGCAGCTCCCTCAGGCGGGGCAGGGTGCCGTGTCCACCCAGGCCCGGCATGTTGATGTCCAGGATGACGACCTGTGGCTCCACCCCTGAACGCAGGTGATCCAGGGCCTCTTCGCCGGTCCGGGCGGTGGTGACCCGATGGCCCAGGCAGCGGATCATTGGATCCAGGGTGGTTCGAATCAACTCGTCGTCGTCCACCAGCAGGACGTCCAGGCTGGCGGTGGCTTGCCCTCGGTCAGGCTCGACCTGAAGGGATCCTTCGAGTTCAGTGGATTCGATGGCAGGGAACCGCAGGATCACCTTCGTGCCCCGGCCAGGTTCGCTCTGCAGCTCCATGGTTCCGTGATGGGCGTTCACCGTGCCGTAGACGATGGAGAGCCCAAGGCCGGTTCCCTTGTCCGGGGGCTTGGTGGTGAAGAAGGGATCCAGGGCCTTCTCCAGGACCTCCTTGGGCATGCCCAGACCGGTATCCTCCACCTCAAGTTCGACCCAACCGGGAGCACCCTGCCGAGTCCGAAGCGTGAGGTCGCCGCCGTTTGGCATCGCATCCACAGCATTGAGGCAAAGGTTCATGACCGCGTGAACGAGGGTGTTGGAGTCTCCACGGATGAGCTGCAAATCCGAAGCGAGCTCCGTGGAGAAGCAGACTCGGCCGAGGGTGGTCCGCTCCAGCAGCTGGACTTCCTCCTGGATCAGGCCATTCAGGCTCACCAGCTTGTTCTCCGAGAGATCCTGGCGGGCGAAGTCCAGTAGGCGTCGAACCAGGCCCCCGCCCCGCTGGCAGGCCTTGGCGATGATGGTGAAGGCCTGATGGGCGGGTGAGTCGGGGGAGTGAAGCTCCTGGTGCATGGAGGCCATCCCCAGGATCGAGCCAAGCACGTTGTTCATGTCGTGCGCGATGCCGCCAGCGAGGCTGCCGAGGCTCTCCATCTTCTGAGAGCGGTGGAGCAGGCGTTCCAACTGCAGGCGCTGTTCCTCGGCCTGCTTCAGGTTGGTGATGTCGAGGTGGGATACCACCAGGCGGGCGGTGCCGGGGCCCTGGAAGCGGGTGATCAAGGCCTGGAACCAGCGCAATTCGCTGGGGGAATGGCAGGGGTATTCCAAGGTGAATTCGGACTGTTCCCCACGCAGCAAGGCCTTGATCGCCTCGGCCATCGCGAGAGCTCCTTCCGAATTCAGACCCGCGGCCTTTTCACAGATGGCGAGGTAGCTAACACCCTCCCACACGAAAGCCGAAGGCAGGCCATTGGCCGAGGCGAAATCCCGCCAGGCCTGGTTGACCTTCAGGATCCGCCCCTCGCCGTCGAGGACGGCCAGGTTGTCCCGGAGCGCATGGAGGATCCGGTCGGCAAACCGCTCGGAATCGTTCAGGGCCTGTTGGCTTTCCACCCGGGCCGTGATGTCCCTGGAGTTGACCACGATGGCCTGGATGGAGGGGGTGTCCAGCAGGTTGACGGCGACGGCCTCCATCCAGATCCAGGATCCGTCCTTGTGCGCATAGCGGTATTCCACTCGGATGGGGTGCCCCGGTTTGGCCAGGCAAGCCTGGAAAGTCTCACCCACCTTCGCGGCATCCTCCGGGTGAAAGAATTCGAAGGTGTTCCGCCCAGCCATTTCCGAGGGCTCGAAGCCGTGCAGTCGCTGAGCGGCGGGAGAGTTGTAGATGAGATGGCCTTCCGCGTCGAGCAGGGAAAGGATGTCCCAGGAAAAGGCCAGGAGCGCCTGCATGCGCTCAGGACTCAGGCCCACGAACGCTGGGTCTGCCATCGCACCCGCCCGCTCGGGGTTCAACATTGCCTTCACCTTTTTGTGGAGACTATATACCCGGTGAAGGGACTTCGTGACCAAAGGGTTTCTGCGGCTGGTCGCGGGATTCTTCTATCCCGCGAACCGGTCCGTGGCGGCCACCAGGGCCCGTGAGATGCCGGGTTCATAGGCGCTGTGGCCGGCGTCCGGCACGATGATCAGATCGGCCTCGGGCCAGGCCTTGGCGAGGGCCCAGGCGCTCTCGATGGGGCAGACCATGTCGTAGCGTCCCTGGATGATGGCGCCGGGGATGCCCTTCAGTTTGGGTGCGTCCCGCAGCAGCTGGGCCTCATCCATCCAGCCCTTGTTCAGGAAGTAGTGGCACTCGATGCGGGCGAAGGCCAGCGTGGTGGCCTCGTCGCCGTAGGAGGCGATGAAGTCGGGATCGGGGATGAGCTTGCTGGTGGCGCCCTCCCAGATGCTCCAGGCCTGGGCGGCCGGCAGGTTCACCTTGGGATCGTCGCTGAGCAGTCGCTTGGCGTAGGCGCTCATGAAATCGCCGCGCTCGGCTTCGGGAATGGCGTCGCGATAGGGCTCCCAGGCGTCGGGGAAGATGCGGCTGGCACCCTCCTGGTAGAGCCAGTCCACCTCACGCTGGCGCAGCAGGAAAATGCCACGGAGGATCAGCTCTGTTACGCGTTCAGGGTGCTGCTCGGCATAGGCCAGTCCGAGCGTGGCGCCCCAGGAGCCGCCGAAGACCTGCCAGCGCTCGAGGCCCAGGTGCTCCCGAATGCGCTCCATGTCGGCCACCAGCTCCCAGGTGCCGTTCTCGCGGACCTCGGCATAGGGCGTGCTCGCGCCGCATCCGCGCTGATCGAACAGGATGATCCGGTACTTCTCCGGGTTGAAATTGCGCCGGTGCTTGGGGCTGGTGCCCCCGCCGGGACCGCCGTGGAGGAAGAGCACGGGCTTACCGTTGGGATTGCCGCTTTCTTCGACATGCAGCTCGTGCAGATCCGAAACCTTCAGACGCTGCACCTTGTAGGGCTCGATGGCCGGGTAGAGCCAGCTGACGGGATCCTTGCGCAGTGACATGACCCACCCCTATACGAAGAACAACGCCGCGGCACCCGCCAGGGCTAGCAGTGTCCCGAGGATCGCATGGCCGCCCACTTTCTCCTTAAACACAAAGTGGGACACGGGCAGCAGGATGACAGGGGAGAGCGACATCAGGGTGGCCGCCACGCCCATGGAGGCCTTCGAAATGGCAATGAGGGAGAGCACCACGCCCAGGACGGGACCGGTGATGGCGCCCAGGCCGATGAAGGCCGTGGCCCGGCCATCCCGCAGGCTGCCCAGGGAGCCGCGCAAGCGGCCCGTGGCGGCGAAGTAGAGCACCAAAGCCACCACGCCAGCGGTCACCCGGATGAGGTTGGCCGAGATGGGCGGGAAATCTCCCGCCAGGCCGAACTTGCTGAAGACCAGCCCCACGGACTGGCCCAGGGCGCCGCCGATGCCCAGGAGGATGCCGCGCCAGAGGTGGGGATGGTTCTCGTGGTCGCCGCTGCCCCACACCACCCAGCCGATGCCACCCAGGGTGATGACCATGGCCAGGAGCTTGGGCGGACTCAGGCTCTGGCCCAGGAACAGCCAGGCCAGCAGGGCGCTGAAGATGGGGGAGAGCGTCATCAGCAGCATGGACAGCCGGGCGCCGATGAGCACGAAGGCCTCGAACAACACCGCATCGCCCAGGGCGAAGCCGATGAGGCCCGACATGCCCAGCCAGGCCAGGCGGGCACCCCCGGCCTGCATGGGAAAGAGGGTGCCATAGACCACCAGGTGCACGAGAAGCATGGCCGCCCAGGCCATGAGCAGACGCCCCAGGTTCACGGCGGCCGACCCCACACGACGCCCAGCCACCGTGAAGCACACGGAGTTCAGCGACCAGCAGAGGGCCGTGAGGAGAGCGGCGCTTTCGCCAAGGTAAGGCAAGGGGACTCCATCGTTCCCCATGCGGCGGGGTCATTCACATCATCATACGATGCTAAACGAACATCTGAAGGATCCCATTGCTCATAAGCATGCCGCGGCCGCTGAGGCGGACGCGGTCGCCATCCCACAACACCAGCCCCTCCTTCGCCAGGGATCGCAGACGGGCTTCCCAGGCCTCGCAGAGGGGTCGCAGGTTCAAGGCTACGGCCTGTTCCCGCAGGGCGCTCCAATCGAGGCCCCGGTGGAGGCGCAGGCCCAACAAGGGAATTTCCGCCAGGGCCTCAGCGGCATCCAATGCCTGCAGGTCGAGCTCGCCGCGCCCATCGGTCCAGGCGGGGATGACCCCGCTCTCGGTCCAGCGGCAATCGTCCAGCTGTGAGGCGGCGCTGGGCCCCAGGCCCAGGTAGGGACGGCGTTCCCAGTAGCGCGTGTTGTGGCTGGATTCTGCGCCGGGGCGGGCATAGTTGCTGATTTCGTAGGGTTGAAGGCCCAGGCGGGGCAGTTCCACTTGGAGCGCCTCGAACACATCCGCCACGTCGTCCTCGGAGGGAAGCGTGAGGCGACCGGCGTCGATTTCAGCGCGGAGAGGGCAGGCCTTGTCCAGGTCCAGGAGGTAGATGCTCAGGTGCTCGAGCCCTGTGGCCGCCAGGGTGCGGGCATCCCCGACCACCTTGGACAAGGACTGTCCAGGAATGCCCACCATGAGGTCGGCGCTGCGGCGCTGGAACCCGGCGCGCCGGGCCAGGTCAAGGGATTCCAGGGCCTGGGCGGACCCATGGATGCGGCCCAGGTGGGCCAGGAGGGTGTCATCCAGAGCCTGCACACCAAGACTGATGCGATCCCAACCCAGGTCGCGGGCGCGGCCCAGCCAGGCCAGATCGACGGTGCCCGGATTGGCCTCGAGGGTGGCCTCCACCAGGGGGGACAGGTCGAAGGTTTCGCGCACGGCGCTTGTGAGGTCGGCCAGTTCTTCGGGGGCCAGCAGGGAGGGGGTGCCCCCGCCGAGGTAGAGCGTGTCCACGGGCGGTCGGCCCAGGGCTGCACCCCAGATCCGGACCTCGGCGATCAACCGGGCGATGGTGGCCGGTTGGAGGCTGCGGTCCCGCGTGGTGGCGAAGGAGCAGTAGGTGCAGCGGTCCACGCAAAACGGAATGTGGAGGTAAAGTCCGATGGGCTCCGTCTGGGCAGCGTGTCGGAGCGAGGGCAGACGACGCTCAAGCTCAGGGTGCAACCATCACCCGTTTGACCGTCTCGCGCGTGGCCCTCACTTCGACCGGGAAGCGCCAGGGTGCCTGCAGGGGTTCGGCAGCCAGCTCCAGGGCCTGGTAGCGCTGCTGCAGAAGCGTGCGCTGTTCGTTGCGGAGGTCTTTCCCGGTGCCCATGTGATGTTCCAGCAACTCCAGGTTCTGGCGGAGCCGCACCGCCTGGGGGTGGTACAGAAAAACGTTCAGGAGCAGGTGGCCCATGGCCAACCCCAGCAGCACGAATCCCGCGACCAGCGGGGCCTTCGGGCCCGAGCGCAAACCGAGGGCGAACCACCATCCCAGAAGCCCTAACAGCAGGACGGACACCAGGGGAACCACGGGCCTGGCCCAGAGACCATTGCCATACAGGCAGTCACTGATGAGGGAATCGGCCACGTCTTCAAGGGTTCGGCGATCGCCCAGCGAGCGGGCTTGAGTGAGTTTCAGATCAATGGCCTCCCAGGCCTGCCGCTGGACAGGGTTGAGCAGCACCTGGCGGTGTCCGCCCTTGCCGGCGTTTGGGTGGTTGGATTGCGGTCGGCCGGCCTTTTCGAGTTCCACCCCCGGTGCCTGCGGCGCTTCGAGAATTTCCGCATCGGCAGGCGGAGGGGTGGTGGTGATGTGGGTCTGTCCTGCGGCATCCCGCCAGTAGTAGGGGTGCGATTGTGGCTGGCCCAGAAGAGCCAGGGCCAACAGGCCGGCGATCGCCAAGGTCACCGGGAGGTCTCAGAAATGGGCATCGAGCGCCTCGCACCAGAAGTGGTAGACCATCTGGTGGATTTCCTGGATGCGGGCGGTCACCGTGGTCGGCACCACCAGGGCATCGTCCATGAGCCCGGCGAGCTGGCCTCCATCCCGGCCGAGGAGGCCCAGGGTGCGGACGCCCAGTTCCTTCGCCGAAGCCACGGCGCGGATCACGTTGGGGCTGTTCCCGCTGGTGCTGATGCCGATGAGCAGGTCGCCCGGCCGGCCCAGGGCCTCCACCTGGCGGGAAAAGACCTGATCGAAGCCATAGTCGTTGCCGATGGCCGTGAGGGCCGACGTATCGGTCGTGAGGGCGATGCCCGCCAGGGCCCGCCGCTCCTTGACGTAGCGCCCACTGAGTTCGGCGGCCAAATGCTGGGCGTCGGCCGCGCTGCCCCCATTGCCGCAGATCAAAATCCGGCCGCCGCGCCGGAGCCGTTCGGCCATGTCGTCAGCCTGGGCGACGATGCGATCCATCTCCTGCTCGAAAAAGGTCCGCTTCAGCTGGATGGATGCCTGGACATGCTGCAGAAGGGTTTGTTTCATGGCCGTAATTGTGACAGGAATTCCCCTCCCTATTTCAGCGGGGGCTGGCAGACTGCGGGGAGTATTGCCATCGACAGGTGTGGGAACCATGGACTGGATTGCCCTCAAACATGCCCTGCTCTCCCACCTTCCGGTGGCCACCGGTCTGCTGCTTGCCTGGCCGCTGCTCGCGTCCCAGCGGCCTGGGCGCGGCATCCGTCCCTGGTGGACCGTCGCCCGCTACCTGGGCTGGACCGGAATCATCGGTACGCTGGGCGCCTTCGTGAGCGGATACGCCTCGGGGCGCTTCCTTGAGCTCATCCCGGCGCACCGCCTGCTGCCGGTGCCAGCCTCGGGCTCGGGCGCGGATGCACTGCTCTTCCGCCATGCCTTGATGGGAGCCAGTTCCCTCCTGGTGGGTTTGGCGGCCATCTGGGCCATGAGCCGGTCCCGCCGGGATCATGAGAGCCTTGGTGTTCTGACCCTGGCCCTGGGATTGGCCTGGTCCGCGGTGTTGCTGGTGACCGGCGAGGGCGGCTACCGCCTGGCCCATGGACACCCGCACCGGACCGCCGCGGCTGTGGTCGCACCGGCAGTGGTCGCACCAGTGGTGGTCCCTGCGGCGATCCGCCCGCCGGTGGTGCAGGATCCGGAAGCGAACACACCGGTGCGTGCGCTGGACTACGGCTCCCTGGAAGCCATCCATACCGATCCGGTGAAGTCCCCGGCCCATGGCGGCCGTTGGATCCGGGTCTGGACCAGCCCCGAGGCTGCGGCCGCCTACCGGGCCGGTCAGCCCCTGCCCCAGGGTGCGTTGGTGGTGCTCAGTTCCGTGGAGGATCGCTGGGGGCGACCCGGTCCCGACGGAGGACCCCTCTATGCCCTTGAAATGAAGCCCTCGGGACCTTTCCTCTCCTTCTACTGGGCGCGCATTCCCATGGAGCGGCGGCGGGAATTCGGGGGCGAGTCTCGAGCCTACTGGCGCGGTGACGATGCCCACCTGGAAGCCTGCCGCACCTGCCACGCAGCCGGCATGGCCGATCCCCGCCAGCGCAGCCGCTGGCGCGCAAAACGGTTTCAGCCGACGGAATAACCAAAAGGCCAACCCGGGTCGGCCTTTCAGAAGCCAGCGCTGCGGCTACTCGAGGGTGAACTCACCGGTGTCGATGATGGTGATTTCCGATGGGAGGAACCGGACGTCGTAACCTTTCTCCTTGAGCAGGTGATAGGCCAGTTCAGCCCGGATTCCCGTGGAGCAATGGCAGATGATGGGCAGGTTCCTGGGGATCTCGGCCAGGCGGGCCAGGAGCTGCGGCTCGGGAATCATAAGCGCCCCCTTGATGATGCCGTTCTTCGTCTCGTCGGGGTTTCGCACATCGAGAATCACCGCGCCGCGTGCAGCGGGGGACAGCTCGGCGACCTTGGTGAATTCGCCAGGGCCAATGGAACCTGGCCGGGGCCTGGGTACATAGGTGGCTTTGGCCGCAAGGGCGCCCGTTTCCACGGGAAGGGATGCCGCTTCCCAGGCCTTGAACCCACCGGTAAGAACGTTCACACCCGCATACCCGGCCTTCACCAGCTCGGCGGCTACCGACTTGGCGGTGTCCCCTCCGGTTGCATCCACCACCACGACGGGGGGTTTCAGTTTGGCCGAGGGAAAGGTCCTGATGAGATCAGCCACTTTTGCTGGATCGACGGTGACGGCACCCTTCACGAAGCCCTTGGAGGCTTCCTTGGTGGGACGGGCATCCAGCACCACCAGAGGCATCTGCGTATCGAGGTATGCGGCCTTCAGGGAGCTCGGGCTCAGCACGCCGTATTGTTTCTTCGCCCAGGCAGGCATGCCCTCGATGAACACCTTGGCGTTGGTATAGCCGAGCTTTCTCGCTTTGGCCAGTGAACCGGGGCTCATGTTGCAGGTCTTTCCGCTGCAGTAGAAGATCACCAGCGCCTGTTTGTCGGCCGGCAGTTTGTCCACGTTCTTGTCGAAGGCCGGGAAAGGCAGGTTCACGGCCGTGGGGATGGCGCCTTCCATGAAGCGGGGCGCGGGCCTCGAATCGAAGAGGAAGTAGTTCCCCTTGCCAGGCCCCATGTCGACGAGCTTCTGCACCTCTTCAAGGGTGATGGTCTCGTTCGCCGCCAGTTGGACAGGCGGTTTGACGGCCACGACCACCGCCGTCTTGACGCCATCCTTCTCGGTGAACTGGATGCGCACTTCATGGCCCTTGGCGATGCTCTTGAAGGCGGCATCCACATCGGCGACGGGCTCAGGGATGAGGATCTTCACCGTGGCTCTATCGAAGCGCAGCACCTCCGTACGTTCGTCGATCTTCAGTTGGAAGGAACTGCTCTTGAGGGCCAGATTGTCGAAGTGCCCGCGCAAGTTATCCGGGGCCGTTGTGTGGCAGGCCGTGCAGATCTTGGCCGAGGCGGGTCTGGGGGCTGGCGCATCGGCGGCGGCGAAAACCGACATGATCGCGGCGAGCAGGAAAGGGGGCAGATTCCGATGGTTCATAGGGCCTCCGGGAGGAAAGTTGCCAAGCGGAGTTTATAATTGATTACTTATAAATCCAGAAAGATGTGATGCAGGTCTACGGCCACTTTGGTGGCAGCTTCAGGAGACTTCTTGGGGAGGTGAAGGTCGAGCTGTTCCGGTCTTCACTCCGCCTGAGCAAACACCTCACGGGGTTTTCCCGCCCCGCGATCAGGACCGACGATCCCCTCTTCTTCCATGCGATCGATCAGCCGGGCCGCGCGGCCGTAGCCCAGGTTCAGTTTGCGCTGGAGGAGGCTGGTGCTGGCCTTGCGTTCCCGCAGCACCACGGCCAAAGCGCGCTGGTAGATGTCATCGACTCCGGCCATTTCCGCGTCATCGAACAGCGCCGTTTCTTCCTCTGTCTCCATGGCGCTGATGAGGGCCTGGTTGTAGTCGGGGCGGCCGCGCTCACGCAGCCAGGTGACGAGACGGAGGGTTTCATCCTCGCTGAGGAAGGGCGCGTGGATGCGCTTTGGATGACTGGCTCCGTTGGGCAGATACAGGGCATCACCAGCGCCCAGCAGCTGCTCGCCGCCACTGCAGTCGAGGATGGTGCGACTGTCGATCTTCGTACGCACGCGGTAGCTCAAGCGGCTGGGCAGGTTCGCCTTGATGACACCTGTGACCACGTCCACGCTGGGCCGCTGGGTGGCCAGGATCAAATGGATGCCCACGGCGCGGGCCTTCTGGGCGATGCGGGCGATGCTGTCCTCCACCTCGCTCCGGGCCACCATCATCAAGTCGGCCAACTCGTCGATGACCACCAGCACGTAGGGCAGGTGTTCCAGCACCGAGGGCCGGTCGGGCCAGCGGGGATTGGGGGTGCGGTCCGTGAGGTCGATCATGCCGCCGGCATCGGCGATCTTCGCGTTGAAGCCTTTGAGATCACGCACGCTGAGCAGAGCCAGCCGCCGGTAGCGGTCTTCCATCTGGGCCACCACCCACTTGAGGACTCGACCCGCCTCTTTCATGTCCGTGACGACCGGTGCCCACAGGTGGGGGATGTCCTCGTAGACGCCCAACTCCACCATCTTGGGATCCACCAGGATGAGCTTCACCTCGTCGGGCATGGCGCGTACGAGGCAGGAGCAGATCATGGCGTTCACGCCCACGCTCTTGCCACTGCCGGTGCTGCCGCCGATGAGCAGGTGGGGCATCTTGTTGAGGTCGGCCACCACGGGCCGGCCGGCGATGTCCTTGCCCAGGGCCAGGTGCAGCAGGCCGCCCGCGTCACGGAAGGCGGGGCTGTCGATGACCTCGCGGAAGGTGATGATCTCCCGCTTGGGATTGGGCACCTCGATGCCCACCAGGTTCTTGCCGGGGATGCGATCCATGCGCACGGCCTCGGCCTGCAGGGCCAGGGCCAGATCCTCCTCCATGCCGAGAATGCGGGAGAGGGGAATGCCTGCGTCCGGCTGGAACTCGAAGACCGTGACCACGGGCCCGGGCTGCATGCCGGTGACCACGCCCTTGATCTTGAATTCAGACAGTTTTTGTCCAATGAGCTCTTTGATGTTCTCCAGCACGGCCAGATTCACCTTGGCATGCTGTCCGGGAGGATCGAAAAGGCGACGGGGTGGAAGGGTCTCGCGCTCGGCGATGGAGGGTTGGGAGGGTTCGGGGGGCAGGGGTGGAAGCGGCCTGGCGGGTGTGGGTTCCGTCAGCGGCAGTGGGGGCTGGACCGCTTCGCGTCCATAGCGATCCTTGGCCACCTGGGCGCGGGCCACGGTGGGTTTGGGCGTTGGGGGAGGCGGGGCCTCAGCCAGCAGCTTCGTCCGAAAGGGGGCCGTAGGTTCCATCCCCGTGGCAACCGGACCCGTGGCGGGAAGGGCCTTCGCCTCGATGACGGTGGATGCGGCATCCAGGTTCATGGAATGGATGGGGGGCAGCAGGTCCTCGGCCCGGATGAGCGGCTGTTTCCGCTTGACCTCGGCGGTTTCGAGCTCCGCCTTCAAGAGGGCCTCACGTTGCTCTTCGAGGGCCTTTTGGCGTAGGGCCAGGGCCTGGAGTGCGGCGACATCCCCCGCATCGATATCCGCCTGCTGCGGGTTGCGTCCCCGCAGGAAGGGGCGCTTGACCATGGTGAGGAAGCCCTGAAAGCCCTTGGCAGGCATGGGTTTCACCCAGGGCCAGGCCGTTTCGCCGAACCAGCGCGTGAGCAGGCGACCCACCGCGCGGGTCAGCGCAGGCGCCAACACGAGGGCGCAGATGAGCACCACGATGAGCAGCAGCAGCGGCAGGCCCACGGGGCCCAGGAACCGGCGCTCCAGGGGCCAGAGCGCACTGCCGAGCCAACCGCCCCAGCGGAGCTGAAGGGTGCCGCCATCGGGAAGCCCGGTCCAGGCGCGGTTGCCAAAGGCGCCGAGGGCCGTGCAGAGCGAGTGGCAGAGCAGAACCCACGCCGCGCGGCCAGGCCAGTGGCGGCCGTTGTGCGGCCAGGCCTCCCACAGCAGGTAGGGCGGCACAATCCAGGCGCCGATGCCCATGAGGGTCTGCAGCAGACCCGCCAGGGTGGCGCCCACGGTGCCGCAGAGATTCTGCACAGCGGCGACGGTGGCCCCCTGGGTGAAGGGCTGGGGGTCCAAGGGGTAATAGCTGGCCAGGGAAAGCAGCAGCACCAGGGCGGTGAAACCCAGCACTGTCCTCAGCATCCAACGGCCAATCCCCTGCAACGCGCCTCCATGGAATGAACCCACAGTGTAGCCCACCGGCTGCGGTGTCAGCGGGCCTGCGCGAGGGATCCATTCAGCCAGGCGAGCCGCTGGTGGGGATCCCAGGTGGGCTTGCCCAGGTCGCGGAGGATGGTGCCGGCGGAGACGAAGGTCCAGCCTTCCTTCCGGGCCCGGTCCATGAAGGCCCCAAGGCCATCTGTGGGGCGGTCGCCCGTGGCGCGAGCGGACCCCAGATGCATGAGCACGATGATGCCGTCGCCATCCCGATTCAGGCGCTGCTGGAGACGCTGGACAATGGCCTCGCCGCTGCGGTACAGGCGGCGTTCTTTGGGGGTTGCCCAGTCGAGGGTATCGGCTCCCTCGCTCCAGCCCACATGCCGGTAGCCCAGCTCTTCAGCCCAGCGGCGGATCTCCGCCGTGTGCTCCCCGTACGGTGCCCGCCAGTAGGGGTCCATGGGGCGTCCGAGGAGTCGCACCAGGGCCGCATCGGCATCGAGCAGTTCGCGCTGGATGCGCTCGCGGGTCCACTTGGGATCGCGCTTCATGCCAGGGGCGAAGTGAGGGTGGTTCATGGTGTGGTTGCCGAGTTCGTGCCCTTCGGCGGCCATGCGCTTCACCAGGGCGGGGTAGCGCTGGATGAAGGCGCCGGTGAGGAAGAGCGTGGTCCGCACACTCCGGGACTTCAGCAGGTCCAGGACCTCGGTGGCCACCTCGGAACTGGAGCCACCGTCGAAGCTCAGCATGAGGCGCTTCTGTCCGCCGGGACCGCGGGTGAGGTTCAGGGCCTCTCCCATCCCGGGCCACGCCGGTGCCGCGCCCGTGGGAACGCCCACGGGAGTGACCATCGAGACGGGCGGTGGCACGGGCTTCATGGGTGGCGGCACCACGGGATCAGGCAGTACCGGCACGAACACCGAGGCACGCAGCGGCATCTCGGTGGGAGCGGTGGAGGCACTGGGCATCGTCTGGGGTTTCCGATCGGGGATCGGCGGCACGGGGGTGTTCCTGAGCCTGGCCTCGGCGCGGGTCTTCGGAGCGGGGGCCTCAGGAGTGGGGGTGGGCAGGAAGAAGAGCTTCCGCAACCAGGCTTCGACGCGGGGCTTCGGGGCGGGGGCTTCCGGGGCGGGCGCGGGCAAGGCCAGTGGTTTCCGGTCCGGAATGGCCTGCATGGGCGAGTGCTGCAACCGGGCCTCGGCGCGGACGCTGGGTGCCGGTGGTTCGGGAACGGGTTTGGGGGCAGGGCTTGGAGCCACGGGTGCCGGCGGGGGGCTGTGTCGGGCCACCCTGGGTTCGGCGGCCTGGGGCCGCGAGGGCGGAGCGACCCGGCTCCGTGAGGGCTGAGCAGCCTGGGCCCTGGCAGGGGCGGCGGGCAGCGCGAAGGTGAACCGCGCCAGCTCCCGACCTTCCACCGTGCGCAGCACGGCCACCTCGCCGGCGGGCGGGCGGAAGAACTCCCACCGCACCGGGCCCGCCTCGGCATACCGTCGTTCCTTGATGGAGCGGCCCTCCAGAACCAGTTCCGTGGGGACGCCGACCTCCCCTTCGATCACGGCCAGACCGCCGAGGGGATGCCACGTCCAGGCACTGGTCACGGGGATGGGTACGACTGCTTGAGCGGAGGCGGACTCCCGCGGGTCCTTCCGCCCACAGGCCGTCAGGAGGAGCAGCAGGGCCGCAGCGTGACGGCCTTTCATCGGCCTTCCCCGGTACCGCAGAGCGCCCAGTAGTTGGATTTTTCACGGACCTTGACCCAGCGGGGCTTCAAGGCGGCGTGTTGAAGAAAATGAAAGGCATCCTCAGCCAGGACTTCGGCTGTGGGATTGCGCCCCGCGAGGACAGGCAAGTCGTTGAGCAGGCGATAGTCCACCATGGTCACCCAGGCGTCCAGGGCTTCGGCAAAGGCTGGTTCATCGGCCTCCGAGGCGAGTTCCACGGTGGCCTCCACCTCCCAGTTGTGGCCGTGGCGGTCTTCCTGGAAGCCCGGCAGGTCATGGAAGTGGTCGGCCACGAAAGCGCGGCGCTGGGAGAGGGTGAAGGCCATGGTTGAGTATAGCTATCGGCTATCAGCTGTCCGTGCCGAGTTCGGCGCGGAGGGCCTCGAGGTAGGCCAGCATGGCGCGCTGCCGATCCGCCGCCAG
>Ga0302323_100002376_pt1 | contig 15295 bp, 15 predicted proteins | sample Fen_T0_3_FD_201950 | JGI IMG/M metagenome (GOLD analysis project Ga0302323, IMG submission 201950) | Peat permafrost microbial communities from Stordalen Mire near Abisko, Sweden - Fen_T0_3 | ecosystem: Environmental > Terrestrial > Soil > Wetlands > Permafrost | place: Sweden: Abisko... | reverse complement strand
GGATTGCAGTACTCGTTGATGAGCCCGTCGGTGCTCCAGGTCAGGTTGTACTTGAGCGCATTGGTCGGATAGACCGGCAGCGCACCGACGCGCATCTGTACATCGCGCAGCGAATCGAACTTGCGTGCCATCGCGTAGGCAAGGATCGAGATGAATCCGGGCGCCAGGCCGCATTGCGGCACGAGTGCCGTCTTCGCCGTCGCCGCCAGCGCCTTGACGCGGCGCGTGCTCTCGACGTCCTCGGTGAGGTCGAAATAATGCGCGCCGACCTCCACCGCCGCCGCGGCGATCGCCGGGGTCAGGTGGAACGGGCATGCGCTGACCACGTAGTCGTGACCGCGGATCAGGTCGCGCAGCGCGGCCGGGTCGCCAAACTCGCAGCGGACCGTGGTCGCCCCCAGCGCCGCCATCGGCGCCAACCGCGCCGGATCCTGGTCTGCGACGGTCAACCTGTAATCGCCGGACGCCTGCAGGAAGTGGGTGATCGTCTCGCCGATCTTGCCAGCGCCTAGCAGGATGAGTCGTGTCATGTCGTGAGTCCCGATGATTGTGGTTCAGGATGGCCGGATTCTGGGCCCAGTGACTGACGGTTCACAGGCTGCAAACTGGCGCAATGACGGTATACTTACGTCGAAATGACCACAAAATCGCCGAATCGACGGATCACGACAGAACAGCAGCGATTGCTCGCGTTGCTCCGGCGCAACGCGCGGGAATCGACCGCCTCGCTGGCCCGCAAGCTCGGTATCGCCCGCACCACGGTCGCAGAACGCATCCTGCGGCTGGAGCGCGACGGCATCATCAATGGCTACACGGTGCGCGTGACCGATGCGTTTGCCCGCCAGCGAATCACCGCGCACGTGCTGATCAACGTCAACCCCAAGCTGTCCGACCGGGTTGTGCGCGAGCTCGAAGCGTCGCCGCACGTGCGCGCCGTCTATGCGCTGTCGGGCGTCTTCGACTACGAGGTCGCCGTCGACGCCGGCAGCACGGCGGAAATCGACGGCATCCTCGATGCGCTGGGCCGCATCGAGGGCATCGAGCGTACGCAGACATCGATCGTTCTCTCCGTCAAGTTCGAGCGCTGACGCTCCATTGAAACGGAGCGAAATCCGTGAGGCGACCTTTCGGCAACCGAGCGGAATAATCAGGTGCGGCCCGGCAGGACGGCGCGTATGCTGGCCAGCTGTCGTCCACAACATGTCACGGAGGGCCCATGCGGATCCACCCATGGCTCATCGCGGTCGCTCTCATTGCCATGGCGCTTGCGGCCTGCACGCCCAATGAGGCGTTCCGGAAGAGCGCGGCCATCCCCGCATCCTCGTGCAAATCCACCGCGCCGGAGACCTTTCCGCCCGACTGCCGCCAGGCGATTACCGAGAAGACTTCGGATTACGACCTCCATTTCGTCGAATTCGACGATCAGGGCTGGACCTATCCGGCCGCGGAGCGCGGCGCGGCGGACGTGGCGGGGGACGCCTCCGCGGGACAGCTCCGGCTGGTCATGAAGCGTCTGCATGAAGCGGTGGCGGCGCACCCGATCCGGATCTTCGTCTTCGTTCACGGCTGGAAGCACAACGCGGCGTTCGACGACGACAACGTGATCCATTTTCGGGATTTTCTCGACGAAGCCGCGCAATACGAGGATTTGGCCCAATCCGGCACACGGGTCATCGGCGTGTACGTGGGCTGGCGCGGCAAGTCGCTTTATGCGGGTGAGCCCTGGATCTCAACGACGTTCTGGGATCGGAAGACCGTGGCGCAGCACGTCGCGCTTGGCTCGGTGCGCGAGCTCACGGCACAGCTGAGGGCGCTGCAGCGCCAGGCCAACCGCACGGACTCCGGCGTCGACGCGAAGGCCGCACCGTCCAGCTCCGTGCGAGTGCGCATCCACTTGATCGGGCACAGCTTCGGCGGCCTCGCGCTTTACGCCGCCGTCTCGCAATCGCTGGTCTACAGCTTCGTCACCGGCGAGGACATCGACGGCAAGCAGGCCCCGGTCGAACGGCTGGGCGACATGATCGTCCTCATCAACCCCGCTTTCGAAGCGACGCGCTACCAGCCGCTCGATCGCGTCGCCCGCAACCGCCCCTACGACGTCTACCAGGCACCGGTGTTTGTCGCGGTCACATCGGAGGCGGATGACGCCACGGGCAAGCTGTTCCCGCTGGGCCGCACGCTCAACACGATCTTCGAATCCGAAAAGACGAAGGAGGAGCGCGATGCGAATCGCAACACGCCGGGACACATCGACGCCTACCTGACGCACAGCCTCGACCTGTCCGGCACCGGCGCGCCGGCGTGTCAGGGCTGGACCCTCGAGCCGGCAACGCCCGCGGAAAAGGCCGCGAACATCACGCTGGAATTCCAGAACTCGCAGGCGCAGAAGGACGCGCTGGTCGACGGGCGCTGGCCTCTCGATGCGGCAGGCACGCCGAAGCCGCGGGAATACTGCGGCCTCCTCAACCTGACCCCGCTGACCAGAGCCAAGGGACCGTACCGCGACACCGATCCCAACATGCCTCTTTGGAATGTCACGGTGAGCAGCAAGATCATCGCGGGCCACAACGACATCAACTCGCCGATCTTCCGGGCATTTCTGCGCCAGCTGTTCCGCGACGAGGACTTCCATTCGCGCGCGGCGATGGCGGCCCCTGCCAAGCTGCAGCTGCCAAAGTAACAAGTGCCCATGCGCTAGACTGCGCGCTTGCCGCGACGCCTGACGCGGCCATGAAAGGATGGCAATGACTTCATCTCCCAAGGTTGCAATCGTCACTGGTGCGGGCAGCGGAATCGGCAAAGCCGTCGCCACGGCCTTTCTCAAGACCGGTTATCGCGTCGTACTGGCGGGCCGGCGGCAGGAGCTGCTCGAAAAGGCGGTCAGCGAAGCGGGCGCAACGAAGGCCAACGCGCTCGCCGTGCCGACCGACGTCGCCAATCCGGAGTCGGTGCGCGCGCTGTTCGCCAAGGCCAATGCGGCTTTCGGGCGGCTGGACGTCCTGTTCAACAACGCGGGCGTCGGCGCGCCGCCGGTCAACATGGAGGACCTCACGTTCGACCAATGGAAGAACGTCGTCGACATCAACCTGACCGGCGTCTTCCTGTGCACGCAGGAGGCGATCAAGCTGATGAAGGACCAAACGCCGCGCGGCGGGCGGATCATCAACAACGGGTCCATTTCCGCGCACGCACCGCGGCCCAACTCCGCGCCGTACACGGCCACCAAGCATGCGATCACCGGGCTCACCAAGTCGACGTCGCTCGACGGGCGCAAGTACGATATCGCCTGCGGCCAGATCGACATCGGCAACGCGGCCACCGAGCTGGCCGCACGCATGGCGACCGGCGTGCCGCAGGCCAATGGCCAGATCGCGATCGAGCCGCTGATGGACGTCGCGCACGTCGCCAATTCCGTCGTGTACATGGCCAGCCTCCCGCTGGACGCCAATGTGCAGTTCCTGACGGTGATGGCGACCAAGATGCCGTTCGTGGGACGCGGCTGACGGGAGAAATGCCTCCATGCGCCCCGTCATGCCGAACCGCAAGGTCGTCATGGCCGCGTTCGACCGCGGCCAGGTGCCCCGCATCGCGTGCATCAACAAGGCGACGATCGACTTGGGCGTGGACTTCGACCGGTTGGTCCCCGCGTTGCAGAAGTTCCTCGACGCCCACTTCGTTCCTGTCTGGGGAACGCCGGCGTCGCTGGTCAAGGCCGCGCGGCCGCTCGCCGGCGCGTGGAGCATGGTCTTCCTGGACGACGCCGATGCTGCCAACGCGCTCGGCTATCACGACCTCACGAAGAACGGACTGCCGCTCGCCAAGGTTTTCGTCAAGACGACGCTCGCCGCGCGCCAGAAGGTTAGCGTGACCGCATGCCACGAACTGGCCGAGATGATGGTGGATCCGGCGGTCAATCTCTGGGCCGACGGGCCGAATGCTTCGCTCTACGCCTACGAAATGTGCGATGCGGTGGAGGAGGAGGAGTTCGCCATCGACGGCATCGCGATGAGCGACTTCGTGTATCCGGCGTTCTTCGAAGGATTCCGCGGTCCGCGTTCCACGCGGTTCGACCATCTCGGGCTGCTGACGCGCCCGTTCGAGCTGCGCCGTGGCGGCTATTCGCTCGTGCGCCGCGGCGACAAGGTCACGCAGATCTTCGGTTCGATGGCCAAGGCACGGCGCTTCGCGCGCGAGGACCGGGAAATGCACCGCAGTGAATACCGCAAGGCGGCGCTGCGGGAGGCGCTGCGCAAGCTGCGGGCGCGCGAATGAAGCCTAGCTGCCGAAGCAGAAGCGCGACGATCTGCGGCGCTGCATCCGGTAGGCGGCGCCGAACCGCCGCCGCAGCCAGTGCGGACGGCGAATGCGCCGCAGGAAGGCGCGTGCCTGGCGGAAAGCGCTCTGCCGCTCGAGCCAGGCATGCAGTATCCGCCGGATGCGGAGGAATTCGGCCTGCGCGCGAGCAACCCAGCCGATCTGCGTGATGGCGGGCCCCGTCAGCTGGTACAGCGCGGCGAATATGGCGGAAAAGATCAGCTTCTCCAGGACCAGCACGAGGATGCCCAGGAAGAGGCGGCCGTGAGCGAACGCCACCACGATCACGCCTTTCAGCGGCAACAGCGCCAGCACCGGAAGGATGAACAGCGCTAGCGCCTGATGCGGCGTGCGGAGGCGGATCCAGTCGCCTGCGCGCTTGACGGGCGGCAGGCGGGCAAGTTCGCGCAGGAACTCGGCCGTGCCATTCCACAGCCACTCCTCGAACACCAGCAGCACGGCGGCGGCGAACAGCAGCGGCCGGGTGAGCCAGCGGTGGGCGCGTGTCGGGCGATTGCGGGAGCGTCGCATCGTCATTCCAGGTCGCGAAGGCATCCCATGAGCGATTGGGCCTTGCCCTGTCCGTCCGCTCAACTGCGTTGCGACGAACGGCGACGGCGAAGGTGCCAATCGCGGCGGGGCGCGCCGGCTATTTGAGCCAGACCGCCACGGTGCGGTCGTAGTCGCCGGTGGCCTTGGCCAGGTGGAACCACTGGTCCACCCACGCCTTGAATACCGGGTCGCCGCGCGGGATCAGGTAGGCCATTTCCCCGTATTGCAGCGGCTTGTCCGGATTGACGGCGCAGAGCCCGGGCTTGGCCTTGGCCTGCACGATCGTCTCGACGGACTCGGAGATCATCACGTCAGCGTTTCCCTTCAATATTTCGTCGAAGATCATCGTGTTGTCGTTGAAGATGACGATCTTTGCCTGCTTGAAATTCGCGCGGGCGAAGCGCTCGTTGCTGCCGCCCGGATTCTCGATGACCGTCACGCCAGGCTTGTCGATGTCGGCCACTGACTGGAACTTCGCGGCGTTCTCGCATTTCGTGATCGGCGCCTTGCCGTTCACCATGTAGGGCGTGGTGAAGAACGCGCGCTTCTGCCGGTCCAGCGTCACGGAAATGCCGCCGACGGCGATGTCGCACTTCTCGACGAAATCGTCCATCAGCTTGGGCCAGCTCGTTTTGATGAAGGTCGCCGTGACGCCGAGCGACTTGGCCATCGCCTGCACGATGTCCACGTCGATACCCTCGAACGCTCCGTCGGCCTTGGCCAGGCTGAAGGGCTTGTAATCGCCCGGTGTGCATGCGCGCAGCGTGCCGCGCTTGATGACGTCGTCGAGGCGGGAATCCTGCGCGCAGGCAAGCGTGGCAGAACAGGTGGCAACCGCGGCAAGCAGCAACGACGGGGCGATGCGGGGCATGGGGGCTCCGGGAATGGGGAACACAACGTTTAACTCTACCTCATTCCTTGCCGTCGCTGTCGACAGGAGGTGCGGGCAGCTGGCGCTCGAGCATCCGGCGCGCTTCGTCCTCGGATACGGGCAACGTTAAAGGCTGACCTGGATCGTTCGCCGTGAGCGTCGACGGATTCCGCTGCCAGATCAGCGCGGGCCACGCCAACACCAGCCCCAGCACCAGCAATTGCGCGGCCAGGTACGGCACCAGCGCGCGCGACAACCCCATGAGCGACAGCCCGCGGCGAACGCTGTTGCGGACCATCAGCACGGCGTAGCCGAAGGGCGGCGCCAGGAAACTCGCCTGAAGGATGAGCAACGTGAGGACCGAAACCCAAGTCGCGTCGTGGACCAGTGTCAGCAACGGCGGCATGGCGACCGGAATGACGACGAAGATCATTTCAAAGGCGTCCAGGACCAGCGCGCAGGCCGCGATGATCGCCAGGACCACGAGCAGCGAGCCCGTCTCCCCCATGCCGAGCTGGACGAGCGCCTTCGCCAGCCAACGGTCCGTGCCGAACGCGCGTACGACAAGCGTGAACATCGTCGCCGCCAGCAGCAATGCGAAGAGCGCGCCGGTGACGGCCATCGTGTCGCGCAGAACGCCCGACAACACATGGCGCGTCAGCGTGCCGGTCGCGAGGCCGAAAGCGAACAGCGCGACGGCGCCGAACGCGGCGGCTTCCACGGCATACAGGTACCCCAGCGTCACGCCTGTGAAAAGACTGCCGATGAACGCGATGGTCGCGCCCGCGGTGACCCATTCGCGAAGCGTCGGCGGCGTCGCGCCCGCCGCATGGGTGGCGCCGCGGTTTGTGCGCCATGCCACCAGCGCGCATAGCGTGAAAAGGATTGCCGCCGGCACCAACGCCCCTACGAACACGTCCTGCGTATTGATGATGCGCACCGATTCGTGCGTCAGTATCGTCGCCTCGGTGTGCGCGCGCATCATCGCGTCACCCAGCAGGATCAGCACCAGCGATGGCGGAATCACCACGCCCATCGTACTGGCGACGCACACCAGCGCCGCCCCTTTCGCGAGCGGCACGCCGGACGCTTCGAGGCGTGGCTGCACGGTGTGCGAGAGCATGGCCACGCTGGCGCCGACGGCTCCGTTCATGGGCGCGAGCAGCACGCCCAGCCCAAGGCCCGTCAGCGATGGACTCGCGCCGGACCGGGCCAGCGCACGATTGCCGGTGCGGAAAAGGATCTCGGCCAGCGGCAGGCGGTTAAGCAGCACGCCCATCAGCACATAAAGTGGCAGAGCCTGCAGTATGTCCTGTTCGAGCAGCCCCAGAAGGCGGGACGGCATGGCGGTCAGCAGCGGCAATGCGAACACACCCGCGATCATGCCTCCTCCGGCGAAGGCCATCGCGACGCCGAGCAGGACCTGCCAAGCGGGGAGCCCGGTCGCGATGAGCAGTGCGGCCACCGCGACCAGCATCGCGATGCCTGCAGTCTCGCTCATGCGCCGTGCGTGCTGCGATCCACGACGACGTCGAGCAGTGCCTGTGCCAACACCAGCAGTGCACTGAGGACCACGGCGATCCTAAGGACGAAATAGCCGGGATTGAACGTCTCGGGAAACGCCTCCAACTGGCCGACCGACTGGACCGTGGCCGGCCACGCCGCATACAGGATGAACAGCGACCACGGCACCAGGACGAAAAGCGCTCCGGCCCGCGCAAGCCGTCGGCGCGCGCTATCCGAATAGCGCTGCGCAACGACGTCGGTGGCCAAGTGGGCATGCCGCCGCGTCGCGCCGGTGACAGCGACGCTCACATAGATGGCGAACAGGCACTGTGCGAGATCGTTGGCCTCCCGCGAGTACGACTGGACGACCTCGCGCAGCGGCCATTGCAGGAACAGGAGCAGGCCCACCGGCAGCACGAGGGCGCCGACCGCCAGCACCATGCGCCCCACGATCCGGTCCAGCGTGCGCAGATGCGCGGCCATCGCCGGCTCGCTATCCGATATGCCGACGCAGGAAGGCGAGTGTGCGATCCCGCGCCAGCGACGCCGCCGCGGCATCGAATGTACCGCGCTGGTCGCAGTTGAAGCCATGGTCGGCCGGATAGAGGAACACCTGCGCGGATGGGTGGGCGGCTGCAAGCGCCTTTACACCCGCCGCGGGAATCATCGCGTCGCGCTCGCCGAAGTGCGCCATCACCGGACATTTCGGCTGCTCCGCGATGGCATCGGTCATTCCGCCGCCGTAGTAGGGCACGGCGCACGCGAAGCCGGCCAGACGCGCCGCGGCGATCCAGGCGATATAGCCGCCCCAGCAATAGCCGACGATGCCGACCTTGCCCGCACCCGCGACGGCGGCACGCGCCGCGGCGACGTCCAGCAGCGCCGCATCCGCTTTCGCCTGCGCCTTCAGTTCCCGGCCGCGCGCGACGTCCGCGGGCGTGTAGCCGATGTCGACATTGTGTTCGTAACGGTCGAACAGCGCGGGGGCGACGGCGACATAGCCGTCGGCGGCGTAGCCTTCGCAAACGCTGCGGATGTGGCTGTTGACGCCGAAGATTTCCTGCGCAACCACCAGCGCGCCGCGCGGCTTGCCCGCAGGATCGGCGCGATAGGCCGAGAGCCGGAAGCCGTCGGCCGCCGTCAGTTCAATGCGTTCGCCCATGCCCGCCCGTCATTTGGGAATGAAGAAGATCCAGTAGACCAACCCGATTACCAGCACCCACTTCAGCGCGTAGTAGAGCCCGCGAAAGCGGTGCTTCAGCGCCTTGCCCGGCACGCGCAGGTAATACACCAGGCTGAACAGGCGGTTGAGCCAGCCGACATGGTCGCCGGCGATGTTTTCCGTCTGGCTCGCGCTGATGAAGGTGTTCTTGTACCACCTGTTGACGCGGGTCATCACCCGGTTTGTCAGCGGTCGTTCGACGTCGCAGAAGAAGATCACGCGCATCTTGTCGGTCTTGTTTTCCGCCCAGTGCAGAAACGTCTCGTCGAACATCACCGCTTCGCCGTCGCGCCAGTGGTACGGCTGCCCGTCGACGAAAATGTGGCAGTCCTCGGAGTTCGGCGTTGAGAGCCCCAGGTGATAGCGCAGCGACCCCGCGAAAGGATCGCGGTGCTTGCCCAGCTTGCCGCCGGGTGGCAGCAGCGCGAACATCGCGCCGTTGATCGCCGGGATGGACTGGACCAGCGCCACGGTCTTCGGGCACAGCGCGGCAGCCGACGGGAGCGGCTTGTCGTACCACTTGACGTAGAAACGCTTCCAGCCGCGCCGAAAGAACGAATTGAAGCCCAGGTCGTTGTACTTCGCCGTCCCGCGGATGTAACCCTCGTCGAAAAGCTGCAGCGCCTCGTCCCGGAGCATCTGCCAGTTGTCGGTCACCGGCTTCAAGTCGGGAAACTGGGCGACGTCGAGGAAGGGCTTGTTGGGTACGGCCGAGAAGAAATACATGAGCGCGTTGTATGGCGCCATGAACGTCGAATGGTCGGTGATCTGGCGGTAGAACCGGATTCGAACGCTGCCGCGGTAGTGGACGAATAGCGCCGACGCGAGGAACGCGTAGAGAATCGCCGCCTTCCAGCTAAGGAGCATCTCGAGCATGGCGTCCATTTTACGTTATCGCGCCCGCGCGCGGCGTGCGCGCCACCTTTTTCCAGCGGCGATGCACCCAGTACCACTGCTCGGGGCGGCGCAGGATGGCCCGCTCCAGCGCCTGATTGTAGGCGCGCGTGTTTCGGCGGATTGCTTCGCCCGTGTTCTCGCATTCGATTGGCGACATCGGGTCCTCGAAGCGCAGCACGTGATGCCCGTCGGCCTCACGCCAACTGGTCGCCGGCAGTACGGGCGCGCCGGTGGCCAGCGCGATGATCGCCAGGCTCTTGAAAGTCCACGCGGGATGGCCGAAGAAGTCGGACTGAATGCCGTCGGGCGGCCGCGCGTGCTGGTCGAAAGGAAAGACGATCGCGTCTCCCGCCGCCAGCCGGTCGAGCATGGCGTCGAGCGAACCGCGCTTGGGGAATACGCCGAACCCGGCCTCGTTGAACCGGCGGGTGACAACCGCGTCGAGCCACGCGGGCTTGATAGCACGCCGCACGAAATGGAACCGGCCGCGCATCTGCGGATAGTGGTTGAGGCCCGCGATCGTCGACACCTCCCAGTTGCCGAAGTGACCGGTGAGGATGAGGACGCCCTTCCCCTGCGCCAGCGCGCCGGCGAAGGCTTCGACGTTCTCGATGCGCACCAGCGCCATCTTGCGTGCGTGCGACAGCCAGCGGAACCGCAGGAATTCGGTGAACAGCCGCCACAGGTGGCCGTAGTGGGCCTGAGCCAGACGCTCGATCTCGTCTTCGTCGATACGCTCGCCGAAGACGCGGCGCAGGTTGTCGAGGATCACGCCACGCCGTATCGGCAGGAACCGGTAGAGGAACCTGCCCGCCCATGGCACGGCGACGTCGTCGTGCAGGGCCACCGCCACGGCGGACGCGCTCGCGCGGTCGTGCGAGAGCGAGATCTCGATGTGCCTTACCCGATACAGTCCGAGCAGCGCCTCGGCGGTCGCGCTGCAGACCAGCGTCGGCGCGCCGTAGTCGTCGCGCGCAACCGAAAAATCGGCGGCCTCGACCTGTCCCAGCGCGGTTTCGCGCGGAAAGAGCTTGAGGCACGCCTCCTTGGCGGCGAAGCGCGCCGCGAGGCTCGCCGTACGTCCCGGACCCTCGCCGCTGTCGGCCAATTCCTGCGCGGAAAACAGTCGGGCGAGATCATCGGCGGGCGTTTCGCGCAGCAGGCGCTCGACGCGCGCGATCTCGACGGTGTCGATGCCGCAGCGGCGGTTGCTCGCCACCGCGTCCTTCGTCACCGGGGGCGCGCCGCTGTGCTGCTCCATCGGCGACTCCCGTGGCGACACGGACGACGCGTCATGCGGCACTGACGAGCAGCGCAGCGTCGGTGCCACCGAAGCCCCGGCACAGGATCAGCGCGACCTTGCTGCGCGGAACCTGCGGCTGCGCCGACACCGGCATCCCGGCGCACTCCGGATCGAGTTCGTTCAGCGCGGCCACGCCGGGAACCACGCCCTGCACCAGCGCTTCGAGCGCCAACGTCGCCTCGAGGATGCCCGCAGCCGCGATCAGGTGACCGAACGACCACTTGAATCCCGTGACCGGCGGCGCCATCCCGCCGAATACGGTTCGTATTGCTGCAGCTTCGGACGCGTCCGATGCGCGCGTGCCGTTGCCGTGCGCGACGATCATGCCAACGTCGGCAGCGCCGATGCCGGCGTTGTCCAGCGCCTGCAGAATCGCCCGCGCAAGGCCGTCGCCGTCGTCGCGGATCGCGAGCAGGCCCGTCGCTTCGGAGACTTCGCCGCCGCCAAGAACGTACCCCAGGACCGGCGCATTGCGCGCGGCGGCGGACGCTTCCGTTTCCATCACCAGCGCGCCCGCGCCTTCGCCGAATACGCTGCCGTCGCGCGCCACGTCGAAGGGACGCAGCGCATCCGACGCGATCAGGCCGAGCCGATAGTAGTACAACACCATCTGCGGTTCGATCGGCGCGTCGTGCCCGACGGCGACGATGCGGTCGGCTTCGCCATTGCGCAGCGCCTCCATGCCCTCGATCACCGCCAGCGAGCCGCTGCAGCTGTGGCTGGTGATGCACGCATTGCTGCCTTTGAGGCCGTACTTGATGCCGATGTGTCCAAGGACGTTGTTGGGCAGCGAGCGCAAGAGCCACATCGGGTTCACCGTGTTGGCGAGTTCGCGCCCGAACGCCGGCAGGCTGCCGCCGGCCGCGGCCAGCAGCGGGAAATAGTCGTACTGGTTCTCGAAGTTCCCGCTGCCCGAGCCGACGTAGACGCCGGTGCGGTCGCTGAACAAGGCTGCGGCGTCCGCCGCCAGCGTGTCGCGATGCGCGGCCAGTCCCGCGCCGTCGATCGCCCTGCCGGCCGCATAGAGGCCGAGCAGGTCGGTGCGGCGGATCAACTTGTGCAGCTTGCGGTCCTCGACCATTTCGCGCGCGCTGAAGCCAGCAATCTCACCCGCCGTGGTCGTCGGCCAGCCGGTTGTGTCCCACTGCTGGATGGGCGCGATCGACGAGTTGCCGTCGCGCACCGCGGCGAAGATGTCGCCCGGGTTCTTGCCGCCCGAACACACGGCCCCGGTGGCGGAGATGACGATGCGCGGGGTGCTCACTTAGGACCCCCTCTCCAGCGCGGTGTCCGTCTCGTCCGGATGGCGCAGGACGATGCAACTGTTGGAGCCGCCGAAGCCGAACGAATTGGACATCGCCATGCGGACGCGTTGTCGCCGTGGCATGTCGCGCACGAAGTTCAGGTCGCAGTCGGGATCGACATCGCGGAGGTTCGCATTGATCGGCATCAGTCCGTCGCGTATCGCAAGCGCGCAAACGGCGACCTCGACCGCGCCTGCCGCAGCGATCAGGTGGCCCATTGTGCTCTTGGTCGAACTGACCGCGAGCCGGTGGACGTTCGGCGCGAAGACCGCCTTGACTGCGGCGCTTTCGCTGCGGTCGTTCATGCCGGTGGAAGTCCCGTGCGCGTTCAGGTAGTCGATGTCTTCGGGCATTGCGCCCGCACTCCAGAGCGCCTGGCGCATCGCCTGGATCGGGCCGTCGCCATCCGGAGGCGAATCGGTGATTCGGTAGCTGGAAAGCGAATTGCCGTCGCCGGCCAGTTCGGCGTAGATGTGCGCGCCGCGCTTCCTCGCCGCTTGCCATTCCTCGAGGACCAGGAAGCCCGCGCCTTCACCCAGCAGGAAGCCGTTGCGCGACACGTCGAAGGGGCGGCTCGCGCGCTGCGGCGTTTCGTTGTCGGGCGACAGCGCCGACAGTAGGCAGAATCCGCTGATGCCGACCGGACTGATCATCGAATCGTATCCGCCGGCCAGCACGCGATCGGCCGCACCGCGACGTATCAGCTTCAGCGCCGTCCCCAGCGCCTGGCCGCCGGACGCGCAGGCGGTATGTACGGCCGACGTGTAGCCGCGGATGCCGAAGCGGCGCGTGAGCAGCGACAGCCCCGCCGCACAGTTGCTGCGACAGAACGCCACCGGGTCGTTGGCCGGGCCATCGGTCAAGAGCAGGTCGGAATGAAGTTCGCCGTCCGCGGCCGAATGTACTTGCGTCCCGGCCAGGTCGGCGAAGTCCACACCCATCATGCCGGCGCCGACCGTCAGGCCCCAGCGCGTGGCGTCGGCGTCCGTGGGGCGGATGCAGGCGTCCTGCAGCGCCTGTTCCGCCGCGGCGAGCGCGAAGCGATGCGAGCGATTGGTGAGCTTCAGCAGCCTGCGGTCCCCAAGTGCGGCCGCTGCGTCGAAGTTCTTGACCTCCGCCGCGATGTGCACGGGGAAGCCGCTCGCGTCGAACACGCTGATCGGCGCACCGCCGCTCCTGCCGTGCAGGACGGCGTCCCATGTCGTGGCGACGTCGTTGCCGACCGGCGTCACCAGTCCCAAACCCGTGATCGCTACTCGTTTGCGTGAAGTCATGGTGTCATGCGGCCGATGCGGCGAACTCGACCCGCGACGTCGCGATCGTCTTGCCGTCGCCATCGTGCGCACTCAACGAAATCCGCATCGCGCCATCCTGCATTCCCGCGAGTTCGGCGCTCAAGTCGACCTGCTGGCCGGGCACGATGAACGCGCGCATCTTCACGTGCGTCATGCGCACGGGCACGGGATCCGCCACCCCGTTGCCGCGCCGCGCTTCGCGCGCGATGCGCGCGGCGAGCGCGATCTGCGCGTTGAGCAGCAGTGTCGCCGGAAACACCGGGCGGCGCGGAAAATGATCGGCGAAGAACGGCGCCGACCTGGGAACGTCGAGGTTCGCCCGCACCGATTGACCGGGAACGTGCTCGACGGTCGCTGCGTCCGGCGCAACGACGCCGTGGAAACGATCGGGGGTCGCGCCCGCGCCGCGCAGCAGCGCGAAACGCTCGCGCAGCGCTTCCGGCGCGTCGAACTCCGCGACCGGCAGCATCGGACCCAGGCAATTGTTCAACTCGATCACGCGCCGGCCCGCGACGTCGGCCCACCCGTGATACGACACCGCGTCGTCGTCGACGTCGTCGATTTCCACGGTGAGCTCCAGCAGGTCGCCAGGCGCAACGGCGCCGAGAAAGCGCGTCTCGCCGGCGAGTGCGGCGACCGGGCGCCCGCGGTAGCGGATGTGCTCCATCGAGACCCAGGCGGCGAGTTGCCCGACCGCCTCCGCGACGAGGCACGCCGGGAACTCGGTGACCGCGGCCGGCACGTGGAATACGCCATGCGCACCCTTCCCCGGCGTGAACCCAGTGATCCGGTCGACAAAGGAAAACGCGGCGAAATGGGCGTTCGATTCAGCCATGGGCTCCGTGGCCCTTCAGCCTGCCACCTTGGTTTCGTGCTGCGCCTGGACCACGAGCTTGCAGAACGTCTCCGGCGTGAAGAGCCGCGGAATGTCCTTGACTTTCATCGGGTCGGCGAAGCGGTCGGCAGGGATTTCCGACAGGTAGGAGCGCAGCTGCTTCAATCCAATCTCGGACAGCACGCCCTTCTGCTCGAACTCCGCCTCGGACAGGCTGCCGCGCGCATTGTCGATGATCTTGCCCCGCGGAATCTTGATCTTGAACGCGCGCTCCAGGCGAAACACCATGTCGAGGAAATCGATCGACTCGGCGTCGAGGCCCTCGATCAGCGATACGTCGAGCTTGATATCGGCGACATCGCAGCCCAGTGCATCGGCCATCGTTTCCGCCACGGTCGGGAACACCGCGTTGATTTCGTCCTTGGTGATTTCATTTGCCATCGTTGCCTCACTCCATTTTGAAGCCGCCATCGATATTGATGATCTGGCCGGTGACGTAATCGGCGAAGCGCGAGGCCAGGAACCAGACCGCATAGGCCACTTCCTCGGGCTTGCCATACCGCTTGAGCAGGATGCGCGACTTGACGGCGTCACCCGCCAGCTCGCGCACTTCCTGCGACATTTCCGTTTCGATCACGCCGGGCGCGACCGCGTTGACGGTGATCTTGCGCGCCGCCAGCTCCACCGCCAGCGAGCGCGTGAACGCGTTGATCGCGCCCTTGCTGGCCGCATAGTTCGTCTGGCCCCGGCCGCCCTTTTCGCCGGCCACCGAGCTCAAGTTGATGATCTTGCCGCCGCGCTGCATGATCATGTGCGGCGCCACGGCACGCACGACGTTGAATACGCCGCCGACGTTCGTGTCGAGCACCAGCTTCACGTCGTCGTCGTCCATTGCCGCAAGCTGGTTGTCGCGGATCATTCCTGCATTGTTGACCAGGATGTCGACGCGGCCGCAGCGCTCGACGACGCCGTCCACCGCAGCGGCGCAGGCGCCCGAATCGCGGATGTCCACCTTGAGCGCAGTGACCTTGTCCCCACCTGCAGCGACGACTTCCGCCGCCGCCGCCGCGTTGTCGCGGTAGAAGAACGTGACGTCGACGCCCTCAGCCGCGAACAGCTCCACGATGGCGCGGCCGATGCCGCGGCTGCCGCCGGTGACGATCGCGACCTTGCCCGAGAGTCCGGAGTCCATGGTC
>Ga0302323_100002373_pt1 | contig 15307 bp, 14 predicted proteins | sample Fen_T0_3_FD_201950 | JGI IMG/M metagenome (GOLD analysis project Ga0302323, IMG submission 201950) | Peat permafrost microbial communities from Stordalen Mire near Abisko, Sweden - Fen_T0_3 | ecosystem: Environmental > Terrestrial > Soil > Wetlands > Permafrost | place: Sweden: Abisko... | reverse complement strand
CACTTCCCCGCACCGCTGGACCGGGCGTCGTCCGACGCCTTCGTCGACCGGATCGAGGACCTGTTCGGCATCCAGGGGTACGGGCTGTGGGCGCTGGAGGTGATCGCGACCGGAGCGTTCATCGGGTTCACCGGGCTGCACCCGATGCCGGACGGCGTCCCCGGCGCCGGCGGCGTCGAGGTGGGCTGGCGGCTGTCGCGCGACGCCTGGCACCACGGGTACGCGACCGAGGCGGCCCGCGCCGCGGTCGGGGTGGCGTTCGACGGTGCGGGCCTGCCCCGGCTCTGGTCGATGACCGCGGTGCGCAACGAACCCTCCCAGGCCGTCATGCGCCGGCTGGGCATGGCACCGCACGCCCGGTTCGACCACCCGCGCCTGCCCCCCGGCCACCCGCTGCGCCCACACGTCGCCTACGGCCTCACCCGGCCGGCGACGGCCACCGGCTGACCGCGACGGTCCCTTCCCGCGGGCCCGATGAAATACTTTCACGCAGGGAGCGGGAATCCGCTTTTCAACGCCCTTTCAATTGACGTGCACATTTACACGATCTTAATCTGGGGATCCACCGCCGTTCCGAGGGAATGGCGGGAACCTCAGGGGGATGCGCGATGGCCCGTTGCGTGACGATCCGGCCCGGTGGTGCGATCACCGGCGTCGCCATGGTTCTCGGCGCGGGGGGGCTGGTGGCGGCCCTGCTGGGCGCGCCCGGCACGGCCGAGGCCGCCCCACCCGCCGCGGCACGCGGCGCGGTCGCCGCCGCGCAGACGTCGTCGCCCCCGACGGCGACCACCCCGCCGTCGACCGCCCCGGGCACGCCGACGGGCATCAGCCCGACCTCGACCTCCTGCTACACCTACCACACGCCCACACCCGGCCCCGGCGGCGTCTACCACACCTGGGACTTCGAGGACGGCACCACGCAGGGATGGTCGGCGGCCGCCCCGCCGTCCGGCGCCACCCTGCCCGCGGCCACCGTGGCCGTCACGAACGCCGTGGCCTACGACGGCACCCGCAGCCTGCGGATCGACGGGCTCTCCCCCACGAGCGGCACCTTCTTCTTCGCCGGGCCGGTGCCCGACACCGAGTGGTACAAGCTGACCGCCCACGTCCGGCTGCCCGCGGGCCGGCCGACGACAGGCGTCGTCCTCAGCCCGCAGGGGGCGAGCTCCACGATCGTGGGCCGTGCGGTCGCCGGGCCCGGCGGGTGGACCGAGATCACCGCCTACTTCAGGCCGACCGTCATCGCGGCCGACTGGGACTGCAACGGGACCATGACCGGCGCCTACATGGGGCAGCCGCCCCAGGTGACGTTCGGCGTGCAGGCCCTGCCGTGCGGCTCCGAGGCGTGGCCGGCGACCGTCTACGTGGACGGCGTCACGCTCGCCCGCACCGGGGCCGGGACGGTGCCGCCCTCCTCGCCGCCCGCCGCCGGGTGCGGGCCGACGACGACCCCGCCCACGCCGACCGCCACCTGCTCGGCGCGGTACACGATCGTGTCCCAGTGGCCGGGCGGGTTCAACGCCTCCATCGAGGTGCGCAACCTCACCGCCACCGCGAAGCCGAGCTGGACCCTGACGTGGCCGTTCCAGGGCGGCGAGAAGGTCACCCAGCTGTGGGGCGCGTCGACGTGGAGCCAGAGCGGGGCGACGGTGACGGTGACCTCGGCGAGCTGGGCCGGCCTGGCGGCGAACGGCGGGACGGCGACGGTCGGCTTCCTCGGGAGCGGCACCGCCGTCGTCCCCTCGACGCTGTCCCTCGACGGCTCGCCCTGCACCCTCACCTGACCACCGGCCCTGTCGCGGTCATGCAATCCGGGACGATCATCCAGCCGGGGCCGCCACGACGGTCCGACACCAGGAGGTAAGCCGTGCCGTTCCAGGTGAGGATCCGCCGTTCCCTGTGCGCCGGCGTCGCAGCGCTGCTCGTCTCGGGCGCCGCCGCCACGGCCGTGACCCTGGTGGGCGCGGCGTCCGACGGGGCGGCCGCCGCCACGCCCACGCCGTCCGGCACGTGGCGCCCCGCCATGACCGCGTCCGGGTCGACGTTCCCCGCCCCCAGCCCGAGCGTCACGGCGACCACCCCGACCGGGCCCTGCCTGACGGTGTCGCCGCGGTCCACCCCGACGACCTGGACGGCGGGCACGATCGAGCAGGCGTACCGCTTCGAGAACGGGTCGACGGCCGGCTTCTCGGCGTCCGGCGGGACGGCGCTGGCGATCGACCCCGCCGCGGCGGCCGACGGCACGGCGGGACTGAGCGTGAGCGGTTGGACCCTCACCGGCGGTGTCGCCTTCACCCTCGCCGGCCCGAGCCACCCGGGCTGGTACAAGATCTCGATCAAGGCCCGGGTGAGCGGACCCGGCTCGTCCTACCTCGTGGTGCGGCCGGTCCCCACCGGCAGCGGGGCGGTCGCCGTCCCGGGCAGCGTGCAGATCTCCTCCACCGGCTGGACCACCGCGACGGCGTACTTCCGGCCGGGCTCCGTCGACGTCAGCGGCACCTGCTACCCCGTCAGCGTGCTCGGCGGCACCACGGTCCAGTTGTCGCTGGCGCCGTCCGTCTGCAGCTCGCCGTCCATCGACCGCCCGGTCACCGTCCAGCTGGACGACGCCGAGGAGGCGACGGCCGACAGCGCCTCGGGCGGCAGCCCGTCACCCACCACCACGCCGACCCCGCCCCAGCAGGCCCCGAACTGCAGCGGGGTCACGACCACCAGCCCGCCGCCGTCCACGCCGACCTGCAGCGCCCGCTACACCGTCGTCAGCGAGTGGCCGGGCGGGTTCGTGGCCTCGGTCGAGGTGCGCAACCTGCGGTCGACCGCGCTGCCCACGTGGACCGCGGGCTGGGCCTTCCCCGACGACCAGCGCGTGACCCAGCTCTGGGGCGCGGGCTCGTGGACCCAGACCGGGCACGCCGTCACGGTCACGGCACCGCCGTGGGGACCCCTTCCCGCGAACGGGACGGCGAACGTCGGGTTCCTCGGCACGCTGCCCGCCGGCACGCCGCACGCCGCGCTCCCGGCCGCCGTGACCCTGGACGGCGCGGTGTGCCAAGCCTTCCAGCCCTGACCTGCCCGACCTGATCGCCGACGAACGTCGCCGGCCCCGGCACGGGCCGGTCGGAGGGAGCACCGCCATGCCACGCTGCCTGAAGATCCGCCGGCCTGCGCGGCCCCGCGGAGGGAGGCTCGCCACCGGCGTCATCACCCTGCTGGGAGCCGCGCTGGTCGTGGGCGGGGTGCTGGCCGCACCCGACCCGGCCGCCGCGGGGGCCGGGGTGGGCGCCGCGACCACACCGGTGACGACCAGGTCGCCCTGCCCGGCCGCCACCTACGAGAACCTGCGGACGGCGTGGCAGGCCGGCGAGGTCGTCATGTCCGACGACTTCACCTACGACCGGCACGAGTTCACCCCGCCCGCCGGGGTGACGGTCGGGCTCACCGACCGGCTCGCGGCGAGCGGCACGCAGAGCCTGCTCGCCTCCGGCCTCACCGCCGACGCCACGCTGCAGGGCTCGCTGTACGCCGACGGCATCACGGGCTGGCTGACCGTCTCGCTCAAGGTGCGCCTGGCCGGTGCCGCGCCCGCCGCCTACGTCACGCTCCGCCCTTCCCCGAGGAGCGGGCTGGCGGTCTCGGGCACGGCGCGGGTCACCGCCGACGGGTGGGCCACGCTCACCGCCTTCTTCGTGCCCGGCCTGTCGAGCGATCCGTGCGGGCCGCCGCACAACGAGTCGGTGTCCTACCAGCTGACCGTGCTGCCGCGCAGCTGCGCGATCGACGACCCGCCGCTGGACCTGGCGTTCGACGACCTGCTCGTCGCCACGACGTACAGCCACGCGACGGGCGACCCGAGCCCGACGCCTCCTGCCGCGAGCACCTCGCCCCTGCCGCCGATCACCTGCGGGCCGCCCCCGACCACCACGACGACGACGCCGGCCCAGCCGGTCTGCGCGGTGACCCAGACGGTGCAGTCGCAGTGGCAGGGCGGGTACGTGGCCTCGCTGCAGGTGCGCAACGTGTCCTCGACGCCCCGGTCCACCTGGACCCTGCGCTGGACGTTCCCCGGGGACCAGCGCCTCACCTCGCTCTGGGGTGCCGCGTCGTGGACGCAGACCGGAGCGGCAGTGACCGCCGTCGGGCCGTCCTGGGCACCGATCCCGCCGAACGGGTCGGTCACCGTGGGCTTCCTCGCCCAGGGCGCCCCCGGCCCGCTCGGCGCGGTGACCGTGGACGGCGTCCCCTGCACCACCACCCCACCCCAGTGATCATGCTGGGACGATCACCGCAGGGAGGGCGGCGCCCGGGCGGGCGGCGGAATGGGCAGGATCTTGCGTGAGGTCCGGGGTGCGGTGGTCCCGGTGGTCGACGTACCGTCATGCGGTGACCGCCAATGCACACCGCCTGCACGTCGCACCCACCTGGCCGGACCACCTCCCCACCACCCTGGGTGCCCTGCGGGCCTCCGGCCACGTCCTGCGCTCGGTGAAGGCCGAGATCCGCGAGAACCTCCTGGACCGGATGCGCCGCGGCGACGTCCGCTTCCCCGGCGTCGTCGGCTTCGACGACACCGTCCTGCCCGACCTGGAGCGCGCCCTGCTCGCCGGCCACGACGTCGTCCTGCTGGGCGAGCGCGGCCAGGGCAAGACCCGCCTGCTGCGCACGATCGTCGGCCTGCTCGACGAGTGGACGCCGGTCATCGCCGGCGCCGAGCTGCACGAGCACCCCTACGACCCGATCACGCCCGCCTCGATCCGGCTCGTCGCCGAGCACGGCGACGACGTGCCGGTGGCGTGGGTGCACCGCGACGACCGGTACGCCGAGAAGCTCGCGACGCCGGACACGTCCGTCGGTGACCTCATCGGCGACGTCGACCCGATCAAGGTGGCCGAGGGCCGCACCCTCGGCGACCCCGAGACGATCCACTACGGCCTGGTGCCGCGCACGCACCGCGGCGTCTTCGCCGTCAACGAGCTGCCCGACCTGGCCGAGCGGATCCAGGTGTCGCTGCTCAACGTGCTGGAGGAGCGCGACGTCCAGGTGCGCGGCTACAGCCTGCGCCTGCCGCTCGACCTGCTGCTCGTCGCGAGCGCCAACCCCGAGGACTACACCAACCGGGGCCGCATCATCACCCCGCTCAAGGACCGGTTCGGCGCCGAGATCCGCACCCACTACCCGCTGGACGTCGACCTCGAGGTCGAGCTGGTCCGGCAGGAGGCGGTGCTGGTCGCCGAGGTTCCCGAGCACCTGCTGGAGGTCGTCGCCCGCTTCACCCGCGCCGTCCGCGACGCGCCCGCGGTCGACTCCCGCTCCGGCGTCTCGGCCCGGTTCGCCATCGCGGCGGCCGAGACGGTCGCCGCGGCCGCGCTGCGCCGGTCCGCGCTGCTCGGCGAGGACGTCGCGGTCGCGCGGGTCGGCGACACCGAGGTCGTCGTGGCCACCCTGCGCGGCAAGGTGGAGTTCGAGGCGGACGGCGAGGGCCGGGAGATGGAGATCCTGGAGCACCTGCTGCGCCGGGCCGTCGCCGAGACCTGGCGGGGCCGGCTCGGCGGGATCGACCTCGCCGGGTTCGTCAAGGTGGGCGAGGCCGGGTCGGGCGTCGCGGCCGGGGACGGCGTGCCGTCGGCCGATCTGCTGGCCCAGGTCGGGCGCGTGCAGGGCCTGGCGCAGGCGCTGTCCCGGCTCGGCTTCGAGGACGTGCCGACGCCCGCCCAGGTGGCGAGCGCCGTCGAGTTCGTGCTGGAGGGGCTGCACCTGACCCGCCGGCTGGCCAAGGACGTCCTGGACGACGGCAGCGTCGTCTACGGCGGGCGAGAGGGCTGAGGGACCGCCGTGGCGGATCCGAGACGGCACCGGCGCTACCGGTACCGCGCCTGGCACGGCGGGCCCGACCCGCTCGCGGCGCCCTACGACGTCCGGCAGGCCCTCGACGCCCTGGGTGACGAGGTGCTGGCGGGCGGCAACCTGCGCGAGGCGTTGCGCGACCTGCTGCGCCGGGGCCTGCCGGACGACGCCGGCCGGCGCCAGGGCATGCAGGACCTGCTCGCCCGGGCGATGCGGATGCGCCGCGAGGCGGGCCGGCGCGGCCGGTTGGACGGCGCCGTCACCCGGGCCGCCGCCCAGCTCGACCAGGCGCTGGCCGCCGAGCGGGAGGCCCTCGCGGCCGCCGACGGCGACGAGGCGCGGTTCGCGGAGGCGCAGCTCGACAACCTCCCCCGCTCGACGGCGGCGGCGATCCAGGAGCTGGCCGAGTACCGGTGGACCTCGCCCGAGGCGGAGCAGCTCTACCGGCAGATCCTCGACGGGCTGCGCTCCGACGTCCTCGACCAGCAGTTCCGCGGGCTGCGCGACGCTCTGGCGGGGATGCAGCCGGGCGACCCGCAGCGGCAGCAGGCCGACCAGCAGCTCAAGGACATGCTGTCGGACCTGAACCAGCTCCTGGCGCAGCGGGCGCGGGGCGAGGACACCGACGAGGCCTTCAGCGAGTTCATGGCCGAGCACGGCGACCTGTTCCCCGAGGACCCGCAGGACGTCGACGAGCTGGTCGACGCGCTCGCCCGGCGGGCCGCGGCCGGACAGCGGCTGATGGCCTCGCTCACCCCGCAGCAGCGGGAGGAGCTGCAGGGGCTGATGGCCGCCGCGCTCGGCGACCCCGACCTGGCGGCGCAACTGGCGGCCCTCAACGACAACCTGCGGGCCCTGCGCCCCGACCTGTCGTGGGAGCGCGGGGAGCGCACCCGCGGCGAGACGCCCCTCGGTTACGGCGAGGCCGCGGGTGCCCTGCAGGAGCTCGGCGATCTCGACGACCTCATCGACCAGCTCTCCCAGAACCATCCGGGGGCGACGCTGGACGACGTCGACGTCGAGACCGTCGAGCGGGCGCTCGGCACCGGCGCGGCGGACGACGTCCGGGCCCTGCAGCAGCTGGAGCGCGAGCTGGAGCGCCAGGGCTGGGTCACCCGCGACGGCGAGGGGCTGACGCTCGCGCCGAAGGCGTTGCGCCGGCTCGGGCAGACGGCGCTGCGCCGGGTGTTCGAGAACCTGCGCGACGGCGGGCGCGGCGACCACGACCAGCACGACGCCGGGGCCGCGGGCGAGTTCATCGGCTCCTCGCGGGCCTGGCGGTTCGGCGACGAGCAGCCGCTCGACGTCGTCCGGACGGTGTCGAACGCGGTGCGGCGGTCCGCGTCCCGGACGCCGGTGGGGACCGCGCGGGCGGCGGTGCGCCTCACCGTCGACGACTTCGAGGTGGTCGACACCGAGCGCCGGGCGAGCGCGGCGGTCGCGCTGTGCGTGGACCTGTCGTTCTCGATGATGGCCGACGGGCGCTGGGGCCCGATGAAGCAGACGGCGCTGGCGCTCGCACACCTCGTCGCGACCCGGTTCCCGCAGGACGCGCTGCAGATCGTCGGCTTCGGGCGGCACGCGGCGCCGCTGTCCGTGGAGCAGCTCGCGGGCATCGAGCCGGACTACGTGCAGGGCACCAACCTGCAGCACGCCCTGAAGATCGCGGGCCGGCACCTGCGGCGCCACCCGGACGCCGAGCCCGTCGTCCTCGTGGTGACGGACGGCGAGCCGACCGCCCACCTGACCGGCGGCGGGGAGGCGGTCTTCATGTGGCCGCCCACCCGCGAGACGATCACCGCGACCGTGCAGGAGGTCGACCAGCTCACCCGGTACGGTGCGGCGATCAACGTGTTCATGCTCGGCGAGGACGACGGCCTGCGCCGGTTCATGGACGCCGTCGCCCGGCGCAACGGGGGCCGGGTCTTCACGCCGTCGCTGGACCGGCTCGGCTCGTACGTGGTCGCCGACTACCTGCGGTCCCGCACGGGCCGCCGCCGCTGAGGAGCGCCGTCGGCCGAGGGGCGGCGCCCCTCAGCCGACGGTGAGCGTCCGGTAGGCGAAGGTGTCGCCGCTCGTGTACGTGATGCGTGCGTAGCTGCGGAACGCGTAGCTGCCCGCCGCGGCCGGCGTCACGGTGAAGGTGATGGTCGCCGTCCGGCCCGGTGCGAGGCTCTGGATGCCGCAGTACACCAGGTGCACGATGTTGCGCGGCGTGCACGCCGACCCGGAGGCGCCCGTCGGCCGCAGCCCGGCGGGCACGTCCACCCCGAGGGACGCCTGGACCGGCGCGGACGTGGTGTTGGTCGCCGTCCCGACGACGACGACGGGCGAGCCCGCGGCGACCGTCGCCGGCGTGAGCGTCAGCCCGGCCTGGACGGGACCCGTCGCGGCGGACGCCGGAGCAGCTCCGAGCAGCAGCAGGGTCAGCGACGAGGCCAGCAGGGCCGTGACCGTCGCGGGCAGCCACCCGCGACGGTTCACGCGATCACCATCGATCCGTGTCATAGCGGTCATTCTGACCGCTGCGGGGCGCCCCCACCAGACCTGCGACCGGTCAGACATCCTCGGCGGGGCGGGGCGGCGCGTTGCGCACCAGCTCCGGGTCGGGTGCCGCCCCGGCGCCGAGCGCCGCGGCCCCGCCGGGTGCGCCGAGGTCGGCGAAGAAGTCGGCGTTCGCGGCGATGAACGGCCGCCACTTCTTGGGCACGTCGAGCTCGTAGAAGATGCCCTCGGTCGGGCAGACCGGCTCGCAGGCGCCGCAGTCGACGCACTCGTCCGGGTTGATGTAGAGCATCCGCTCGCCCTCGTAGATGCAGTCGGCCGGGCAGGCCGCCACGCACGCCCGGTCCATCACGTCGATGCAGGGCTCGGCGATCACGTACGTCATGCAGGTTCAACTCCTCTCGGTAGGGGCACCGTCTGACGACGGCCCCACGGTCATCCGACGGGTCAGGCGCACACCCGGCGGGTCATGCGGACATCCGGCGGTTCAGCTCGCGCACCCGCCGGACGGCGGCGGCGACGGAGGTCGCAGCGACCCGCACCTGCTCGGCCGTCGTCGACCGGCCGACGCTGAACCGCAGGCACTCCAGCGCGGCGACGGTCGGCAGGCCCATGGCCTGCAGCACGTGCGAGGGCTCGTGGTCGCCGGTGGAGCAGGCCGAGCCCGACGACACCAGCACCTGCGGCGCGGCCGACTGGACGGCGTCCGCGGCCGCCCCGACGAACCGCACGTTGAGGGTGTTCGGCACCCGCGGCGCGCCCGCGCCGTTGACCTGCAGCTGCACCCGCTCGGCGAGCAGCCGCTGCAGCATCCCGACGAGGGTCGACTGCCGGGCCGCCTCGGCGTCGAGCAGCTCGCCCGCCAGCTTGGACGCCGCGCCGAACCCGACGATCCCCGGGGTGTTCAGCGTGCCCGCCCGCAGGCCGCGCTCCTGGCCTCCGCCCCGCAGCAGGGCGCCGATCCGGTTCTGCAGGGTGCGCGGCGCGGCGAGCGCGCCCACGCCCTTGGGGCCGTAGAGCTTGTGCGCCGACCAGATCGCGAGGTCGACCTGCCAGGCGTCGACCGCCACCGGGATCCGGCCGACCGCCTGGGTCAGGTCGCTGGCGAGCAGCGCGCCCTCGCGGTGGGCGATCGTCGCGATCCGGGCGACGTCGTTGACGACGCCCGTCTCGTTGTTGGCCGCCATGACGGCGACCAGCGCGACGTCCGGGCCGCACAGCTGGGCGAACCGGTCGGTGTCGAGCGTGCCGTCGCGGCGGACGGGCACCTGCTGCACCTGGCGGCCCGTCGCGGCGGCGGCGGCCTCGGCGGCGGCGAGCACGGCCCAGTGCTCGGTCGCGCCGACGAGGATCCGCCGCCGCTGCGGCGCCACGGCCGCCATCGCACCGCGGATCGCCAGGTGCGCGGCCTCGGTGGCACCGCTGGTGAAGACGACGCTGCGGGCCGTGGTCCCGGCGAGCGCGGCGACCTGGGCGCGGGCCGAGGCCACGAGCCGGGCCGCGGCCTGGCCGGCGGCGTGCGAGCTGGAGGGGTTGGCGAAGTGCTGCGTGAGCACCGGCGTCATCGCGGCGACCACGGCCGGGTCGACCGGCGTCGTGGCGTTGTGGTCGAGATAGATCATCTCTAACCCTGCGCGACGACGCGCCGGACGCCCGGCACGGCCTCGAACAGCCGCTTCTCGATGACACCGCGCAGCGTCACCGTGCTCATCGAGCAGCTGCCGCAGGCGCCGGTGAGCTGCAGCGTCACCGTCCCCGAGGCCACGGAGACGACGTCGACGTCGCCGCCCTCGCTGCGCAGGTACGGCCGGACGTCGTCGAGGGCCGCCTCCACCCGGCGGCGCAGGGCGAGGTCGGCGGCCTCCTCCTCCACCGCTTGCTCCGCCGAGGCGGTGGCCGCGAACGACGTCCCGCAGCCGCAGGCGTCGCCGGCGTTCGGGTTGTCGAACGTGAAGCCGGACGACGCGATCGACTCGACGTAGTCGATGCGGATCCCGCGCAGCAGCGGCGACATGGCCCGGTGCACGAACACCTCGAAGCCGTCCTGGGTGAGGACGAGGTCGTCCGGGTCGGCCTGCGCGGCGAGGGCCAGGCTGTAGGAGTACCCCGCGCACCCGCCGGGCGTCACGCCGATCCGCAGGCCGCGCCCCGGAGCATCGGCGCCCGCGACGTCGGGGTCGGCGGAGGCGAGCAGGGCGCGGACCTTGTCGACGGCACGGTCGCTGAGCTTGATGTCGATCACGGGACGGTCACCTCCGGGGCGTCGCTGGTGAGCCGGGCGCCGGCGGCGGCCACGGCGGGTTCGATGACGTCGTAGAGCTCGACGGCCTCGATGCCGGCCGCGGCGAGCAGGTCGCGCGGCTCGGGCCCGACCTTGCTGCAGAGGACGGCGGCGCAGTCCGAGAGCAGCCGCACGGTCTTCTGCAGGGTGGTCTCGGCGTCGCCGCACTCGGACGGGCCCTCGCAGTAGCGGGCCACGCTGCGGGTCTGCACGAGCTTGGCCCAGTTCTCGCCGGCCTCGTAGACCCAGAACTCCTCGGCGTGGCCGAAGTGCTGGTTGACGACGCCGCCGCCCTTGGTGGCGACGGCGACGAGCACGGTCCGCTCGGGCCGGGCCGCCTCGGTGCCCGCGGCCCCGGCGATGCCCGCGGCCTCGCGCCCGTCCCGCAGGTCGTCGCGCCACTTCTCGATGTCCTCGTGCACCTTGCGACGGCCCTCGAGGTCGTAGGCGACCTCGGTGCCCAGGTAGGTCTCGGGGCCGAACTCCTCGCTGCGGTCCTCGCCGAGCAGTCCGACGGCGTCGGCGCGGCACTGGCGGCAGTGGCGCATCATGTTCATCTCGGCGCCGTCGTCGTCCGCACAGCGGTCCTGCAGCGCCTTGACCTCCTGCGGCGTCGGGCCCCGCTGCCCCGCCAGGCCGAAGACCGTGCCGTGCTCCGGAGCGGAGACGAGCGGCATCACGTTGTGCAGGAACGCGCCCATGCTCTTGACCGTGCGCGACACCTCGACGAGGTGGTCGTCGTTGACGCCCGGGATCATCACCGAGTTGACCTTGACGAGGATCTTGCGCTCGGTGAGCATCGCCAGGCCCTCGAGCTGGCGCTCGGACAGGATCTTCGACGCCTCGCGGCCGGTGTACTTCTTGCCGCGGAACGCCACCCACGGGTAGATCCGCTCCCCCACCTCGGGGTCGGTCATGTTGATGGTGATGGTGACGTGGTCGACGTCGAGGGCCGCGATCCGGTCCACGTAGTCGGGCAGGGTGAGCCCGTTCGTCGACAGGCACAGCTTGATGTCGGGGCAGTCGCGCGCCACCAGCTCCATGGTCCGGAACGTGCGCTTGGGGTTGGCGAGCGGGTCGCCGGGGCCGGCGATGCCGAGCACGCTCATCTGCTTGATCTCGCTGGCGACGCGCTTCACCTTGGCGAGCGCGTCCTCGGGCGAGAGCAGGCTGCTCGTGACGCCGGGGCGGGACTCGTTGGCGCAGTCGTACTTGCGGTTGCAGTAGTTGCACTGGATGTTGCAGCCCGGCGCGACGGCGACGTGCATCCGCGCGTAGTACTGGTGCGCCTCGGCGCTGTAGCAGGGGTGGTTGGCGATCTTCGCGGCGATCTCGGGGTCGGCCACCGGGGACGACGTCCCGCAGCTGCTCTTGCTCTTGCAGCCCGCTGCCGGGTCCGCGAGGGACGCGGCCGAGGATCCGGGGGCGGCGGCGGTGGGGGCGGCGAGGGCGGCGGCCGGCCCGGAGGGCGCGGCGGGCCGGGGCTGCGACGGCAGCACCGGCAGCATGATGTCGTCAGGGCTCATGGCGAGGTGTCTCCCGGGGCGGCGGTGATGGTGGACGCGGTCCCGGCCTGCAGCTCACGCTGGATCCGGTCGACGGTCGCGAAGGCCTCGTGCGTGGCGGCGGCGAGCTCGAGGATGCCCTCCCAGCCGACCGGCAGGTCTTCGGCGAGGTCGTGCAGGTCGAGCTTGAGCTGCGTGGCCCTGGAGTTCCAGCGCCTCAGCTCGGCGCGCAGCTGCGCGGCGCGCCCGGTCGTCGCGGGCTCAGTCGTCGTCACGGGCCACCTCCGGGTATCTCCCGGCGACCGCGACGGCGGCGGCCACGAGGCGGTCCCCGCGCGCCGCGAGAGCCTCCAGGGAGTCGAACCCGAAGCGCTGCGCGTCACGCAGCACCTCGGAGATCACCAGCAGCCGCCCGGCGAAGACGATGACGCGCCCGAAGCCCTCGTGGCTGAGGTCGAGCAGCGTCGTCATGAAGTGCCCGGTCTCCTTCTCGACCCCGGCGGCGACCGCCTGGTGGAAGGACCGGATGCGGGCCGCCGTCCCGGCCTCGACGTCGCAGTTCACAGGGATCGCCTGGGCCTGGTCGCGGGTGACGACGAACGGGCGCAGCAGCAGGTCGTCGGGCAGCCGGTCGAGCTGGCCGTAGGTGTCCCCGGCCCGCTGCTGGGCCACCAGGTCGCGCAGGAAGCCTGCGGTCAGCGTGCTCATCGCGCGATCACCTGCGTCGGCCTCCAGGCGGCCGGGCGGCCGGCGGGCCGCAGGGCCCTGCGCAGCCAGGGCGGGGGGCTGCCCGCGAGCACGGCCTGGAGCCGGGCGAGGAGCTCGGTCACCGGCGTCCCGGCGGCCACCGTGATCGGGTGGACGCCGGCGCCGACCACCGCGGCGGCGGCCGTGCGGCCGATGTCGCTGACGTGCAGGACGGCGACGCCACGGACGGCCGTCACCCGGGCGGCGATCCGGTCCCGCTCGTCGTCCGCGGGGTCGAGGAGCCGGGCGTCGAGGAGCCGGGACTCGACCAGCCGGGCGGTGCCGTCGTCCAGCTCGTAGACGTCGAACCGGCGGCACCAGCCGAAGTGCTGGTCGACGGCGTCGCCGTCACTGGTCGCGAAGGCCACGGTCAGCACGGTCATCTCCTTCCGTTCGCCGGGGCTCGGTCGGCCGCGGTCACGTCGCTGGATCGGATGGCATCGGAGGGCGCGCGGGAAGCGGCCCGAGCGGGCGTGGGGCGGGTCTCGTGGTGCTCGAGCAGCGCGTTCGCGCAGTCGACGACGAGCCGCAGGCTGCCCGCGTACCCCGCCGCGGAGCGCAGCTGGGAGCCGAGCCGGTCGTGGGCGGGGAAGCCGAGGGTCAGGTGGGCGGCGCCGACCCGGCGGGCCGCGGCCCGCGCGTGGCCCGACCCGAGCACCAGCTCGGCGCCGCCCTCGCGGGCCCGGTCCTCCAGGTCGGCCAGGTCGCCGACGACGACCTCGGCGCACGGCAGGCCCGCCAGGACGGGCGCGTCGGTCGGCGAGACCGCGGCGACGACCTCGGCGCCGACGCCGTGGAGCAGCTCGACCGCCGCCGCGAGCAGGTCGGGCTCGCCGGCCACGGCGACGCGGGCGCCGCCGAGCACGAAGTGCGCGTCGAGCAGGCCGTCGGCCAGCCGGGCCCGGGCGCGGGCCACCCGGGCGGGCGGCGCACCGATCAGCAGGTCGGCCACGAGCCCGTCGACGGCGGCGAGCCCGGTGAGGTGCCGGTGGTGCAGCACCCGGGCACCGGTCCGGACGGCGAGCGCGTCGGCCGCGGCCCGGGCCGCCGTCCCGATCGAGACGACGAGCGGGCAGGTGCCCAGGCGGCGCAGGTCGGCGAGCGACGTCCCGCCGCTGGTGACGGGCGACCACGCGTCGTCGAGGTGGCCGTCCAGCGACCCGGACAGGTCCGGGACGAGGATCGGGTCGTACCCGAACGCGGTGAACAGGTCGCGCAGCTCGTCGAGGTCGGCGGCGACGAGGGTCGGGCCGACGAGCACCGCGACCGGCGTCCCGGCGCCCGGCCCCACGCCCGGCCCGGCGTCCAGCGGGACGGCCCGCACCAGGGCCTCCAGCGCCGCCGACCAGCCCTCGGAGAGGCCGCCCCGGAAGTCGGGCGTCGACACCTCGACGACGAGCGGGCCGTCGCCGTGCCGCTCCCGGTAGGCGCGCAGGTCGCCCTCGAGGTCCTGGCCGCTGATCTCGGTGAGTCCCGTCGTCAGCAGGCCGATGATCTCGGGGCGCTGCTTGGCGGCGATCGCGTCGAGGGTGGCGGCGAGGAGCTGCTCGGTGCCGAGCACGGCGTCGACCTCGGTCACGGCGGTCGTCTGCATCGGGACCGCCTCCCGGAAGTGCCGGGTGAGCAGCGCCTTCGCGAACGACGCGCAGCCCTTGGACCCGTGCAGCACCGGCATGGTGCGGTGCAGCCCGAGGAAGACCAGGGCGCCCCCGAGCGGCTCGCTGTGCTTCAGCGGGTCGAGGCTGCCGCGATGCGCCCCCGCCACCACCCGGGCCATCAGCGGGCCCCGCCCGCGACGGCGAGCGGCTCCGGCAGGGCGAGCGGCTCCGGCAGGGCGAGCGGCTCCGGCGGGGCGGCCGGCTCCGGCAGGGCCGGCGCGGGCGCCCAGGGGGCAGGAGCGCGCACCTGGTCCCACACCGGGTTCTCGACGGCGAGGGCCACCCGCCGCGCCAGCTCGACGACGCCGGTGTACCCGGCGTAGGCGTGGTGGCGCTCCTGGTTGATGTCGAGGAACGGCACCCGGCCCTTGAGCGCGGTGTACTGGTTGCGACCCCCGGCGATGAGCAGGTCGGCCTTCAGCTCGTGGACCATCGCGAGCAGTTCGGGGGCGCTGGCGTCGGCGAAGACGCGCCCGCCGTCGCCCAGCAGCTCGCCGATCCGGTCGACGCCGTCGGCGGTGGTCTTCTTGCCGCTCGACGCCACGACCTCGACGCCGACGTCCTGCAGCGCCGAGACCACCGACCAGCTCTTGTTGCCGCCCGTGTAGAGCACGGCCCGCAGCCCGCGCAGGCGCTCCCGGTAGGGGGCGAGCGCGACCGCCACCGCGGCCTCCTCCTCGGCGATGACCTGCTCGGCGCGGGCCCGCAGCGCGGACGCCGGGCCCTCCAGCAGGTCCGCGAACCGCCGCAGGGCGTCACCGGTCGCGGCG
>Ga0302323_100002371_pt1 | contig 15313 bp, 10 predicted proteins | sample Fen_T0_3_FD_201950 | JGI IMG/M metagenome (GOLD analysis project Ga0302323, IMG submission 201950) | Peat permafrost microbial communities from Stordalen Mire near Abisko, Sweden - Fen_T0_3 | ecosystem: Environmental > Terrestrial > Soil > Wetlands > Permafrost | place: Sweden: Abisko... | reverse complement strand
CACCGGCACCGCCTGGGTGAGCGCGCGAATGCCGGTCTCGCCCGAAACATCCGCCGCCACCCCGCGCGCTTCCGCCGTGGGAATTCTCCGGCGAAGCGCGGCCAAGGCATCCCGCACGCGCGCCTCCGTGCGACCGTTCACGATCACCTCCGCCCCCTCCTCGGCAAAGCGAATCGCCGTCGCAAACCCGATACCGGCCGTCGAGCCCGTGATGAGCACCGTCTTTCCCTTCAATCCTAGATCCATGCCAGCAGGCTAGCGCCGATCCTTGGCGTGCGCCCGCCGCAGGGCGCGTGAGCTGTCCAAGAGGAACCCAACAAGCGAAGACGCCGCCACCATCGGTGAAGATCTCATCGCGCTTGGGCATGGCGAACAGCATGGATGTGCTGGCATTCTCTTTTCAACGCCGGTACGCTCCCGTGCCTCATGCGCAAACGGCTCTTCTCGTCGGCAGGACTACTTGCTCTCGTCACGGCGTGCCCAGGTACGGTCCTTGCCCAGGCCGAAGAGGCGCCTCCATCTGCGGTCGACCGCGCGCCCGTTCTCGCTCCCGCGCCCGCGCAGGCCGCGACGGTGCCGTCGACGCCGACCACGCCCGCTGTAGCGCCAAGTCCGCAGACAACCCCTTCCGTCACTGTCGACCATGACCACGGTTGGGTGCTCATCCCGTACTTCGGTCTGAACCTGCCCGTAGCGGATACGGCAAATAGCTACTCTGCCGGATTTCGCCTAGGCGGACTCGCTGGCTGGTATGCGACGCCGCGAATCTCGATCAATGGCGAATTCACGCTGGACCTCATGGATGGCAACTTGGACGCCAGCATGCTCAAGCCCCACGAGCACTACTTCGACTTCGTCCTCAGTCCTCTGCTTCACCTCCGGTCCAGCCAGATCGTGGTCGGCCCAAAGCTGGGCTGGTTCACCAACAATCGTTCGTATTCGGCCTCGGACGCCAAGCCGTTGCAAGAGTGGCTGGCCACCAAGGACAGTCTCTCGGGCTATACAGGGCCAATCTTGGAGGGACACAGCGGCCAGGGCCTTCTCTTTGGTATCAACGCAGGCGGATTCGTTTCCCTCGGCAGCATGACGGTTGGCCTACTGGCCAGCGCCGGCTTCCGCCATTTCACAACCGTGGAATGCGGGCCGTATAGGTGCGCAGGCGACTACCGACTGGTGACGGTCACGAACGTTTCGCTGGCAGCCATGTTTTGAGAGTCAGGCGAAGCGGTTCATGGGGAATCGCCAGGCACACGGCTGTGTCGAAACTGCACGTTGACGGGAATGCGAGCGCGCTCGATTCCCGTCAACGGCCGCTTCCTCCGTCAACAACCATCCGAGCCAGGCCATTAGAACCGGCATCGAGTGATTGTGGGGCGACAAGACGAGCTAGTTGCCCGCCGGAAGCCAGCCCGAGCTATCCGGGACCAAGTATCTCGGATCGACTTGGGCCTGGCTGGTCATGGTCACGCCGTCCATGAACCAAGCCTGCGTCGCGCCAGTGCTGCCGTTGTGCCAGAGAATGTCGACCTTCCCGTCTCCGTTGAAGTCGCCGGTCATATCGAAGAGCCAGCCCGAGCTGTCCGGGACCGGGTATCTTGGATCGACTTGGGCTTGGCTGGTCATGGTTACGCCGTCCATGAACCAGGCCTGCGTGGCGCCGGTACCGCCGTTGTGCCAAAGAATGTCGACCTTCCCGTCGTGGTTGAAGTCACCGGTTCCCGCGAAGCGCCAACCCGAGCTATCCGGAACCGGGTATCTCGGATCGACCTGGGCTTGGCTCGTCATCGTGATCCCGTCCATGTACCAAGCCACCGTTGCGCCGGTACCACCATTGTGCCAAAGGATGTCCGTCTGCCCGTCGTAGTTGAAGTCACCTGTCCCTGCAAAGAGCCAGCCTGAGCTGTCTGGAACCAGGTATCTTGGATCGACTTGAGCTTGGCTGGCCATCGTGACGCCGTCCATGAACCAGGCCTGCGTGGCGCCTGTGCCGCCGTTGTGCCACAGGATGTCCGTCTTCCCATCTCCGTTGAAGTCACCCGTCCCGGCGAAACGCCAGCCTGAGCTGTCCGGAACCAAGTAGCGTGGATCGACCTGGGCCTGGCTCGACATGGTAACGCCGCTCATGAACCACACCTGGGTAATGCCGGTGCTTCCTTGATGCCAAACGATGTCCGTGGTCCTATCCTGGTTGTAGTCCTTGACGACGGCCGCCCAGGGCGCAAAGTCACCGAGCACGAGCACCGGATCTCGCCCGAGTGCGGATTGGCGACTCCATTCAGCGCCCAGGTAGGAGCTCTGCATGGACGACAGTGCCGAGGTTCGTTGGTTGGTTCCCCCGGTAACTGGACTCGACGGTGCGTAGGCATTGGAGTCCGCAACCGTAACCTGGACGTTGGCCAGAGATGTTACCTGTCTGAGCAGCCAGGTCTGCCAGGCCAGCGGCTGAGAGGGGTCGATGGCGGGATCGAAGACGTATACCTCACCAGAGGAGGCACTCTTGACCACGGGTACAACGTGATACCACCAGCTTACGCTTCCACTGGGACTGTTATTGGTGGAAACCACGAGGTTGCCAAAGGAAAACAGCTTGTAGGGCTTCACCTTTCCCTCATCGCCAATCATGCTGGTGGCCAGCTCGGCTCTCGCAAAGCATCCGTCATCGGGATAGAGCCAAGATGCCCGCCGTATGAAGTTGGCATCACTGGTGGCATGCATGAACCGACTGTTGCGGGTCACTTTGAACTGCGCGTTGATATCGGAATCGCTCCATACCGGAACGTTCGAGAAATTGGCGCTCGTCGTGGCGACCCTGCTGTCATAAACCGTTGCAGACTGGGTGCTGCCAGCAGCCAGGAGCCCTTTGCTGGTCGCCTGAGCCACCATCCGTTTGTGGGCCTCGAGATACTCCTTCCAATCTCTCGATGGATCACGACGAGCAGAATTGACGTTCTCTGCCGAGAGAAGAGCGGCCGTGTTCGCTTCCAAGGCACGATCGGTTGTGGTGCTCGGATTGGTTGTGGAACCAGGGGCGACTTCACAGCCCAGAAGAACCAAGAAACAAGTGGCGATCAGATTGTCGACTATTCGGTTCATGTTGTCGGTCTCCTTTGTCCTGTACGTGGCATTGTGGTTCCAAGCCTTGCGACAACACTCGACGCAAGAGATGAAGGCTGCGCCCGGCATCGCGGGCTGGGGGGAAGACGACTCCCCCTCGCAGCACAATACCGGTGCTACCCATGTTGTCGGTCAGCCAGGATTGCTTGCTGCCAGGGCAACGTCTTTCCCCGCCGGCAGTCCAGTCATGCCTAGGCCAGATCGCGGTTGGAGACAAGTTGAATATTTCCACCCCTCAGGCGACGCCGCAGCTCAATTTCCGTCGTACGCCCGAGCGGCCACGACCAGCGAGCGATTGCAACGCCGGCGTCCCGCGTGGGCGTGGGCGAGAGCGATCTCGTGTGGGGTACGCGGAACGCGAACCGCGTGCCGTGGGGCCGCTCACGCACACGCGAAGCGCCCACGCCAGCCGTGACCCGCGAGCCGCTACCCGTACAAGCTCTGGCTACGCGGTAACCGCTCGGTCCGGGTTACCGCGACAGGCTCGTAGAGCACCGAACGGTTTGACTCCCGTCGTGCAATCGCGCATTTTCGTCGCGGACCTTCGTTGCTCGTCGGTCAAATACGTTGAGTATTCTCCCTCCTCGCGCTTTTGTCCGCTCGCAACTGCGCGATTGCACTCGGTCCGTCAAACCGTTCGGTACTCTAGAGAATCGGGATGAGGTAGTGACAGCCGGTCGGGCAGTAGCCGTCGAGCCCGTTGTTGGACCCGTCGTCGCACTCTTCGCCGTCGTCGACTTGCTTGATGCCGTCGCCGCAGTATCCAGCTTGCAAGGTGCAGTTGGAGCCGCAGGTGCCGTAGCCGCGCGTGCCGTTGGCCGTCCCATCGTCGCACTCCTCGCCGATCTCCAGGATTCCGTCGCCGCAGTTGGCTTTGCAGACGCTGGGCGCGGCGTTGAAGCCACTCAAGGTCAGCTTGTACGACGAGCCATACATCTGACGTTCGGCTTGGAAAACCGCGATCTCGTACACGTTGCCGTTGGCCAGGCCAAGCTTCGAGGCGCTGCTGCTGTCGAGGGTAACCGAGCCTTCGATGGGCGTGTGGATGCCACCCAAGTCCACCGCGAGCTTCTTGTTGATGAAGACCCAGACGTCGTCATCGCCGAGAAAGCTGAGGACGTAGGTCTTGCTCGAATCGTACTTGAACCAGTAGCGCACCTCGGTCGTGAAGCTGAAGTTGTGCAGGACCTTGTTGCCACTCGCATCGACCTCGCCAGACCAACTGCCCGTGGAATCGTAGAGGGACGGAACTGCGGCCGCGTTTCGTTCCGAAGCGGGAGAGAAGGTGTCGTTGTCGACAGGGAAGAACAGCGGATTGCCGTCCATTGTCGAAAGGACGAACTTGGCCGAATATCCGCCGTTCGATACCGTGCAGCTGCCCGACAACATCTCCTTGCCGGCGGCCTTCTCCTTGTCGCAATCGGTGGTGCCGAACTTCGACGTGCAAGGGATGGCATTGCCGTCCGTATCGGTCTGCTCGCTCCCGACGCCACCACAGTAGTAGGCGTTTTCCGTGCTGTACCACTGGGTACCGTCGTCCTTCCAGCGGTTGACATACGCTCCGGCACCGTTGTTCCACAAAGGAAGCTTGCCAGTGGTGGCGTGATTGACGCCGTCGACGTTGCGGTACCACTTGGCGAACGTGTCGGCGCTTTGGACCTTGATGGCCCCTCCGGTGAGCCCCGTGTAGACGGGCTTGCCGTCGGCGTCGAGATCGCTCTTCACCATCCCCGGGGAAGAGTCGGTCCAGCCCGTCACGTCGTTGGCCTGGAATTCGCTGGGATTGTAGAACCTGAAGTCGCGGTAGATGGCCGGAACCAGCATCTTCGCGCCCAGGCTGGGCTGGCTGCACGTGAAGCCCGCTTCGACCTTGCAGTTCGCCGAGCACCCATCCCCGTCGGTGTTGTTCCCGTCGTCGCACGCCTCGCTGCCGATGACGATGCCGTCGCCACAACGAGAGGTACAACCACCGGTGCCCGTGCAGGTAGGTTCGTTCGTGCAATCGGCCGAGCAACCGTCGAAGGGCATGGCGTTGCCATCCTCACAGCTTTCCGCGCCTTCGATCTTGTGGTCGCCGCAGGTCGTATGCGTACACACGCTGGGGCTGCCATCGCACTTGTAGCCAATCTCGAGCCGGCAGTCCGCGGAACAGCCGTCCCCGTCGGTCTTGTTGCCGTCGTCGCACTGCTCGGGAAAGGCGGCCAAACCATCGCCACAGCGAGCAACCGGCCGGCAGGGCTTGCCAGGGGTCACGCAGACGTAGCCGCTTTCCACGTTGAGGCAATTCCGCGCGCAACCGTCGCCGGACACCGTGTTACCGTCATCGCAAGCTTCGTCCTTGGTCAACACGCCGTTCCCGCAGTTGGGACCGGGTGGCGTGTCGGAGTTGCTGCTCGATCCTCGCATCGCATCGCGGATGTTGATCCCGTTGGCGTCTAGATGGATGTCGAGGGCGTCGCCGTAGCTGCCGCCGGCGCCGTTCGCGCCATTTTGCACGACCGTCGCGGACGAACAGGCGCCCAAGGGCAGAGCAATCATGGCGAGGGCGAGAAAGCGAGGAAGGGACAATTGCATGGATCAGCTCCCAAGGTAGGACACTACGGCACGCCTCCCTGGGAAACTATCTCGACGGCTATTCGACATCCGATGTAGGCGGAAAGGCCCGAGAAGACCCGACGTTTGGCGAGCTGGAGCGGGCACCCCGAACCACGCAACAGTTCTGTTGCCGCTACGGCTCTATCTTGGTGCCCAAAACCTGCAGGAACTTCGCGATCCACTCGGGGTGGGCAGGCCACGCTGGGGCCGATACCAGGTTGCCGTCTACGTAAGCCTTGTCCACGGCGATGGCTTGGAACTTCCCACCAGCAGCCGTGACCTCTGGACCCACGGCGGGATAGGCCGAGCAGGAGCGGCCCTCCAGGACGCCCGCGGCGGCCAGCAACTGGGGGCCATGGCAAATGGCAGCGATGGGCTTGGCCGCTTTGGCGAAGGCGCGCACGACCTCGATCACCTTCGGGTTCAGTCGCAGATATTCGGGAGCCCGTCCGCCGGGAATGACCAGAGCGTCGTAGGTTTCTGGCCTCACTTCGGCGAAGTTGGCGTTGAGAGTGAAGCGGTGGCCGGGCTTTTCGCTGTAGGTCTGATCTCCTTCGAAGTCATGGATTGCCGTGCGCACGAAGTCGCCTGTCTCTTTGTCGGGGCAGACGGCGTGCACGGTGTGCCCAACCATGAGAAGGGCTTGGAAAGGCACCATCACCTCGTAGTCCTCGACGAAATCGCCAAGCAGCATCAGGATCTTCTTTGCGCTCATGGAACCCTCCAAGCGTGCTTTTTGAGGCGCGTGCCTCTTAGCGTGGCCGTGTTTGTCAAAGTGGCCGTGCTTCTTGATGAGATTCGGCAGGGCATGTGATGGTGACATGAGATTTTCAGCGACCGTGGCCCATACTTGAAACCCCATGGGTCTCGCATTCACCTCCGGACGGAAGCCGGAAGCCTTGGCGGATCCCGTCTTGCGCCGAGCGCTTGAGGCCATCGTAGGGCCAAATCGGGTTTTCGATCGACCAATCGATCGCGTGGCCTTCGCGTCGGATGCGAGCTTCTACCGTCTGGTGCCGCGGGCCGTGGTTTTCCCGAACGACGTGGACGACGTGCGCAAGCTGTTTCGGCTCAGCAGGGAGCGCGAGATTCCGATGACTTTTCGTGCTGCCGGGACCAGTCTTTCGGGTCAGGCCATCAGTGACGGCATTTTGGTGGAGGTGGCGCGGCACTGGCGCGGGATCCAGGTGCTGGACGACGGTGCGCGCGTCAAGGTTCAGCCCGGCGCTCTTGGCGCGCGGGTGAACCTGGCTCTGCGTGCCTTTGGAAGCAAGATCGGCCCGGATCCGGCGTCGATTGCCACGTGCACGGTCGGCGGCATCCTTGCCAACAACTCCAGTGGCATGTGTTGCGGCGTGGCGCACAACGCCTACCACACCCTCGAATCCCTGGTCTTCCTGCTTCCGTCAGGGACCTTGATCGACACTGCTTTCGCTGACGCGAACCAGCGCCTCCACGCCCTGGAGCCCGCGCTGGCGCAGGGATTGATCGATCTCAAGGCGGAGATCGAAGCAAACGCCGCGCTTCGCCAGCGCATCCGAGCGAAATACCGGATGAAGAACACGACAGGCTATTCCCTGAACGCATTCCTGGATTTCGCTAAGCCGGTCGATATCTTCCGTCACTTGCTCGTCGGTTCCGAGGGGACCTTGGCCTTCATTGCCGAGGCCACGCTGCGGGCTGTGCCGGACCTGCCCGTGAAGGTAACGGGCTTTCTGCTATTCCCCGACTTGCGCGCGGCCTGCGCAGCCATCCCTACACTTCGCGATGCCGGCGCAGTCGCCCTCGAGCTGCTCGACCGCGCCTCGCTGCACTCGGTGGAGAATCAAGACGGGATTCCGCCCGACATCCGCGCTCTGCCGCCCGAAGCCGCGGCACTTTTGGTCGAGTTTCAGGCTGCCGACGAGGGCATCCGTCGAGATCTGGAACGAGCCGCCCTGGTGGCGTCCAACGGTCTGTGCCTGCTGGCGCCAGCCCGCTTCACTCACGATCCCGCCGAGCAGGCTGGCTTCTGGCGGATCCGCCACGGCACGTTTCCGTCGGTCGGAGCGGTCCGCAAGCGAGGTACCACGGTGATCATCGAAGACGTGGCCTTTCCCGTCGAGCGCCTGGCGGATGCCGCCCTCGATCTGCGCGCTCTGTTCGCCGAGCACGGTTTTGCCGACGCGGTCCTTTTTGGCCACGCCAAGGATGGGAATCTGCACTTCGTCATTACCCATTCCTTCCATACACCGGCCGCGGTCGCGCAATACGCGCGCTTCATCGAGGATGTCGTGCGCTTGGTGGTGACGAAGTACGACGGTGCTCTCAAGGCCGAGCACGGAACCGGCCGAAACATGGCCCCCTTCGTCGAGAGCGAATGGGGCCCCGAGGCCCAGGCGGTGATGGTGCGCCTCAAGGCGCTCGTCGATCCCAAGCATCTCCTGAATCCAGGTGTGATTCTGAACGCCGACCCCGCGGCTCACGTTTCTCACCTGAAACCTCTCCCGGCGGTAGAAAAGGAAGTCGACCAATGCATCGAGTGCGGTTACTGCGAGCCCACCTGCCCGAGCCGAGAGCTGACCATGACCCCACGCCAACGCATCGTCGTTCATCGCGAGATCGTGCGGCTCGCGAGCTCCCAGCAAGAATCGGCGTGGCTGGCCTCGCTGCAATCGGATTTTTCCTACCAAGCGAACGACACCTGTGCTGCGGATGGGCTTTGTGCGACAGCCTGTCCGGTAGGCATCGACACCGGCCAGCTGGTGAAGCGTCTGCGGAGAATCGGTCACGGCCGGATTGCTGAAGGGATTGCCGTCTTCTTCGCTCGGCACTTTCGCCAGACCGAACGATTGGTGCGCCTCGCTCTGCGTTTAGGTCAGTGGGGCGAGATGCTGCTCGGGGTTCAGACAATGGCGCGCGCCACGCGAGCGATGCAATTCGGGCTCCGCCGCGCAACGCTCCAGTGGGGGCCATACATGCCAAGGCCCGCGAAGGCGAGCTTGCCCAAGACGAGTCCTGACTTTGCGGAGGCCGTCTACTTTCCCGCTTGCATCACCAGAACCATGGGTCAAATGGCGAACGAGTCAGACACGTCCGAAGAGCAGAGCCTGCCAGAGGCTCTCGTTCAATTGGCTGGTCGGGCCGGCATCCGGATTCACATTCCGCCCGACGTCTACGGCACTTGCTGTGGCGTCCCCTTTTCTTCCAAGGGGTTCGATCGGGCTCATCGCCTCGTCGTCAATCGGACCATCGAGCGCTTCTGGGCCTGGAGCAGGCAAGGGCGTCTCCCCATCGTGCTCGACACCAGCCCCTGCACCTACGGACTGACGACCGCGCGACCCCACCTTTTGCCCGAGAACCAGGCCCGCTTCGATCGTATGCGCATCGTGGATGCCGTCGCTTTCGCGCACGACCGACTACTGCCCAAGCTGATTGTGAGGCGCAAGTTGCCATCGGTGGCACTGCATCCCGTTTGCTCGGTCATCAAGCTACACCTGACGACGAAGCTCGCGGCCGTCGTGGGCGCCTGCGCCGAGCGCGTCGTCATCCCCGCCAGCGCCGGATGTTGTGGTTTTGCTGGCGATCGTGGTTTCCTCTTTCCCGAGCTGACTGCCTCGGCCACCTTTCGCGAGGCGCAGGAGCTCGCCCTTGCTCCTGCCTGCCATGCCCATTGCTCCAGCAGCCGAACCTGCGAAGTGGGGCTCACGCGTGCCACGGGCCGAATCTACCGCAGCTTTCTCTACCTGCTGGAAGAAGTCACCAGGCGAGAACCGACAGCTCGACAATGAAGGTCACTTCGCTACGCCTGCTGATGGTCGTTTTGATGAGGTCGGTGTCTTCTCCGTGGTGGGAGAGATCACCTGTGAAACTCGGATAGCGCAGGTCGGTGGCGAAGCTCCACCCGTCCCGGCGGGGTCCCGTGGAAAGCGAATCGGTGGGCCAGGTTCGCAGGACTTCCCTGTTCCCGATTATTCGGGTTGACGACGGCGGCGACGATCGTCTCGGGCCGCCGTCCCCTCCACTACTGTCGATGTACTGCCAGCCCAAGACGGCTCTGGTAGTCTTGACCGCTCCAGTTGCCCGTCACTTTCGCGGTCCAGTCCGCCCTCGACGTACACCCTTGCGTGTACCAACTTTGGGTATTGAGTTGCCGGGGCCCGAGGTAGATGTTGTTCGGATAATCCACGATGCCGCCGTTGCACGCGTGCAGAAGAAGGTCGAAGTAGAAGGTGGCGCTGTCGCAGAACGACCCCTCGAAGCCGGTCGCCCGGAACCAGCTGTTCTGATTGGTGTACCAGGCCGTGGACCAGGTGGCAGAATAGTTCCCATTGGCTACACACCAGACGGAGTCATTGCCGCAGTAGTTGTTCTTGAACCAGGCGATGTCTCCATTCCAATCCCATCCGTCCGATGTGATCTGGCAGGAAGTCTTGGCCAGCGGTACGGCACCGGCCAACGTCGCCACCTGCGAGCCTCCAGCTGCCGTCCCGTAGCGCGGGCTTTCGCCAGAATCGCCGTGTGACGAGGCGGTCGGGACCGCATTGTCCAGCACGGCATTTTCCTTGGCCAACGTCCCAACCAGCTCTGGGCTTGCCTTGTCCTGTGCCAGGAGCCGATACGCATCGACCAGGCGCATGCCCGTGATGTTGGTGCCAGATAGGGTAACGTTGCCGGCAACCAAGTCGTGGTCGACGTCCAGAGTCTCTTCCACCTGAATTGCGCCGTTCGTGTGCTTCCAGAAGGAGATCGTATGCGTGCTGCTCTTCTTGATCGATGCCAGAAGGATCTTCGCTGTCGGGCTTTCGACCGTGACCGCTGGGCCAACCAACGCGCTTTGTTCTTTGGCGACCCGGTCGGACGACGAGGTGGACTCGGTCAGCCCTGCCGGGCCGCAGGATGGGGCCACAAAGGAGATGAGGCAAAATAGGAGTGTACGTTCAAAGTGGAGTGGACGATTCATGGTCGCTGTTCCTTTCGTTCTTACCGCGTTGAGCCCGATTCGGGCATAAAGAGGTGCTTCCCGAGGTCTCCGCAGTTCGCGTGCTTGGATAGACCCCCGCGAGACTCGACACCGGCCCGTGGCCTTGCACAATTCAAGCCGAGCTGGTGCGCGGGAGGCATCTGCGGTGTTGAGGTCTTCGAACCAGGCATTTTCGCCACCGATCCTGCCGACCCGGAACATTCATCTGTTCTTGGGTGCCTCTTTCTTACGACGTCCCAGTCTGTGAAGTGCCTGTACAAATCTGTAAACTGTGCAATTGAGTGCACACACTCGCGGAGGCTTCCGGTCTTGTGGCCTCGTCATGTGAGCCTGTGGAGGAGATGCCGATGAACTTGCATTCGACGTTTCGACCGAGGTCAACACAGTAACCAAGTAGTCGCCCACCGAGTGCACCCATTGTTGGGAATTGTGTGAAACCTGTTACACGCCATCACGCCCTCACCTCAACTCTTCGAGCCGTCGGGCTCGTTCTCGCGAGATGGCGTGGTTCCGTCACTTCATGCGGCGCGAGGCCTTCCCACGATTGGTGCCGGGGCGCTTGCGCGTTGGATCGCGGGCTGGCTTGGCGCTGCCCTCCATCGCCGCGCGCAGCCTGGCAGTGACGGAGGCGCTTTGGCCAGGCGCCTTGCGAGCCCGCGACTGGAGGATGGCCGTCGACAGCATCTCGCGCACCTCGGGGTGCCGCGCCTCTGTGCACAGGACCTCCAGCCACGCGGCGCCGCGCTCGTCGCCTCCCACGCCAACCACTACCGTGGCCAGCGTTTGCGGCAGGGCCAGAAGCAGGCGCCGCCGAGCGTCCGACCGTTCGGCCGAGCGCGCGGCGCCAGCGACCCTCCCGATGGTGCGTGCCAGGTAGTCGAGGAGCTGCGGCAGATTCTCGAGCGCCGCGAGCACCTGCCGGTTCGCAAACACCTCGACGACCAGTGCGGCGGTCCCGAAGCACACCTCGCGATCATCGTCGTCCAGCCAGGCGAGCGCCCGGGCTACCAGCGCGTCGCCGTCGCTCGCTCGCAGCGCGAAGGTGCTGAGCGCGTCCAACGTGCCCCGGCGCACCGGTACGCGTTCGTCCGCCGCTAGCTTCGCCAGTGCCGTCCAGGCCTGGTCGACATCCAGCCCTGCCCGGAGCCGCGCGACCCAGCCGTAAGCGGCCGCGATGGGCAGGAACACCAGGGAGGTGTCGGGGGCTGCGTCGTTGGCGCCCAGGCGCGACAGCAGGCGACCGACCATCCCGGGCATCGCCGCTATCTCCGCACCGAACGCGGCCGCCAGGCGTAGGTTGGGGCGCGCGGTGTTTTCGCCGCCGTACCGGCACATCAGGTCCTCCAGGGCTGCGGGCTTGCCGGCCACTGCCGTGCGTAGCGCCTCGCGCAGAGCTTCGCTTTTCAGTCCTTCGTAGGGTGACGCTGACGGGGGGGACGGCATGGGCGGCGGAGGATAGCGCGGAGAGAGCGCCATTTCGACGTGGTTTCCTGCAGCCGCGCGGATGCGGACACCTACAACAGCGGCGCGCAGGTGGAGACCCCTGCGCCCACGACATTCCGTCCCGTCTTGCTGAGGGCCGCGTGGATGATCTCGGGGCTGTCGCGCGAGACCTGGTAGATCGAATCGTTGAAGAAGATCCAGAACGAGCCGCCCCAGAACTTCACTGCCCAACTCACGCTACCCGACGAGACCAGCGATGGGTAGGTGTACGACTCGAGAGTCTTGCCGGTGGCAGGATCGATCTGTACCAGCACGGACTCGCCGTTGCTGCTGGCAGCATCGGGTACGAAGCCCCATAGCTGGCCATCTCCGGTGCCGGTAAGCTCGGCATTGCCGGCGTCGAGGGGCCCGACCGGCGTGAGCACCAGGGACGGGCCGGCGATAGTGGCCAGCGTCGACTGCGTCGTTTGAACGCTGCCGGAAACGCCGGCCACGTACAGTGTGTCCGTGCCAGTCGCTGGATCGAAGACGAAGCCCATTCCGAACGACGTCAAGTCATGCTGGTCGGGGACGAAGCCGGTGGCTTCGCACTTGCCGGTGCTGGTGTCGACCTTGAAGAGATGGCCGTCGTGGTAGTTGACCCACGCGACCGCATTTTGGTCGACTGCCATCGAGTTGGGGGTCGAGAGCTCGCCGGGGCAGGCCAGCGTTCCTATATCGGTGAAGGCCAGGGTGGCCGGGTCGAAGCGCGCGAACCTGCCAGAGTCGTCGACCGTATAGACCCAACGGCTGGCCTCGATGCATACCGTGCTGACGTAGGCTGACAGCGGAACCTGGCCTGCCGGGTTCTGTGTATCGCCGGTTTGGAAGACCAGCGTTCCGGTCTTGCTGTGCGGGGGTGAGCTGTCGGCAGCCGTGAAAAGGACGCCGATCGTCACCTTAGTCGCCGGAGCCAGTGAGAACGAGCGCGCCTGCGTGTCGTCCAGCGCGAAGTCCGGATCGCTGTCGGCGGTGATGGCCAGCCCAGATATAGCGCATGTGCTGGTGCCATCATTTCCGAGCGTGAGGTTACCGCTTGTCTGTGTGTTGAGAATGACGTTGCCGAAATCGACCCGCCTCGGCGTCCAGGTCAGCTCGCAGCCGACATCGATGTCCGCCGCAAGCGGAACAGCAATGTCCGGCTTGTCCGAGTCGTTGCTGGTCATGACCAGCTGCCCGGTGCGATGGTGGGGCGACGTGCGGTAGCTGGCAGCAAATCCGACTACCACGGCTGCGCTTTGCCCAGGTGCGAGGGTCAGCGCGGCCGGTCCTGGCGGCGGTGATGAAAGGTAGAACTGCGAATCGCTGCCGAGCGCGATCCCGATGCCATCGACAGAACAAGGGCCAGTGCCGAGGTTGGTCAGGGTCACCGCGCTGGTCGGGCTGGTGCCGATGGGGACCGAGGCGAAGTCGATAGCGGTTGGGGAAACGTCGAGCGAGCAGGTCGACTTCACCTGCCCGGTCAGGGGCACGGCCACCTGCGCCTGCCCGGGCGCATCGCTCGCGAAGACTAGCGCGCCGGTGCGCACGAAGGGCGCGGTCGCCGTATCGGGCTGGAAGGTCACGCCCAGCTCCACTGTCTTGCCGGCCGGCACAGCGATGGACTCCGGCGTACCCTGCGCGAGCGTGAACCAGCCACTCGAGTCGGCGCTGATGGCAATCCCGGCCAGGGTGCAGAGCGCATTGCCGTCGTTGTCGACGTGCACCTGGTGGGTGAGTAAGTTGCCGGGCAACGCGGCTCCGAATTCAATGGACTGCGGGTCGACCCGTAGATGGCAGATCGGCGGCAACAGCGGGGTCCGGCCGCAGGCCGAGCAAAGAACGGCAAGTCCAAGGATCCAGGTCGTTGTCGCGTCTACTTTCATGGAAGACGTTCAGCATACCCCATCCGACGACCGGCCTCACAAGTTGCCGTGTCGAAGCTGTGGTACGCTGGCGACCTCATGAAGATCGACTTTGCTCCGGTCGAACGCCGGAGGAGCACAGGAGGAACACGCAATATGAGAAGTGCAATATGAGAAGAGCACAGTGAGCCTCGTACACAATGGCGTGACCAGTCTCCTCCCGGCAACGGAGTCCGATTTCAATGGCCCGCCTTCGACGTGGCACCTCTGCTACTTGAATCCCAATACCTCCTGGGCTACGAGCCAGATCTCCTGCGGCGCCAGCACGCTCTTGAGCGCTTCTGTGAAGCTGAACAGCGACTGGAACACCGGCTATTGTGCGCAAATCGACGTCCACAATGGCGGCACAACGACAGTACCCGCGCGGTCGGTCTCCCTCGCCATGAACCAATCGACGCTCAACAACACCTGGAGCGCCACGTTCCAACCGACGTCGACCGGCAACTATCAAGTGACCCCCTTGAGCTGGAATGCCAGCCTCAGCCCGGGCGTGACCGTGTCCGTCGGCTTCTGCGCCACAAAAAACGGCACCAACTACGTTCCGGGCGTAACCACTCCCTAGGCCGTATCGATCGGGTACGAAAACGTGGATGACACGCTCTCCAGAGGCGTGGTATTGGGGAAGCAGGAGGTTGTCATGATGGGAATTAGAAGGAGCATTCTTCCTGCGTTCACTTTGTTGTTGCTGTCTGCCTGCTGGAACGACGATGTCTCAATCGGAACTGCCGGGGCCGAGGCGAATGGAGTGCAAGTAAGCGACCCAGGGTCGACTGACAGTGGTGGGCTCGGCACAACCAATCACCAACGCCTGACTGCCCTGGCTGGTGTCGACGGATGCGGCAGCTGCTCGGCGGTCGCGCCGTCCACGGCCACGTGTGTGGGCGGCCGCTGTCTCGTCACGCTCGCTTCCGGGCAATCTTGCGATGGCATCGCAGTCGACGCGACCAGCGTCTACTGGACCAATGCCTCCGGTGGCGGAATCATGAAGCTGCCACTGTCCGGCGGCACGCCTACCACCCTGGCCACGGGGGCGCTCCCCAGCCGCATCGCTGTCGACGCCACGAGCGTGTACTGGTTACAGCGGTTCAACCCCAGCGCGTCCGTGATGAAGGTGCCTCGAGACGGCGGCACGCCGATCATTCTCGCCACAGGACAGTACATGCCCCTGGGCATCGCCGTTGACGCTGGCAATGTCTACTGGACCAACGTCTACAGAGCTAGGACTTGGCCAGGAGAGATGGGGAGTGTCGTGAAG
>Ga0302323_100002370_pt1 | contig 15315 bp, 13 predicted proteins | sample Fen_T0_3_FD_201950 | JGI IMG/M metagenome (GOLD analysis project Ga0302323, IMG submission 201950) | Peat permafrost microbial communities from Stordalen Mire near Abisko, Sweden - Fen_T0_3 | ecosystem: Environmental > Terrestrial > Soil > Wetlands > Permafrost | place: Sweden: Abisko... | reverse complement strand
TTCGTCTTCGGATTCAGGCAGTATTCACACTCACGGCACTCCGGCGTGTAGAGCGGGATTACATGGTCGCCTTTATTCAAGCTTTTCACGCCGGGGCCGACGTCAACCACGACGCCCGCGCCTTCATGGCCCAAGATGCTCGGGAAAATGCCTTCGGAATCTTGGCCGGACAACGTGTAAGCATCCGTGTGGCAGACGCCCGTCGCGCGGATCTCGACCAAGACTTCGCCCGCGCGCGGACCTTCCAGCTGCACCGTCTCGAGACTCAGTTTGGTTTGGGGGCCATTGGCTACTGCCGCGCGAACGTCCATCGAATGCCTCGTTTGCTGATGATTGGGTAGCTGTCGAGAGAGCGACGGAGCGTAGCACCAGACTGGGCCACACCGCGAATCGCTCTAAGCTCGACAGGCGAGTGCCCACGATTCACGCACGTGTAGGGGATGTTGGTGAGCGAGTTTGTTCACGACATCGAAGCCTGCGTCTCGGAAGAATCGCTCGGCCGCTGCCCAATCCGAGAATTTGTTTTGCTCTACTCGATGCGCGTCGATGAACGCGCGTGAACGACCATAGCCGACGGTCGGTGCGGACCCGCCGGGGTTCTTCCGGTACACGTCGGCCGTGAGCCACAGGCCACCGCGAGCCTGCAGAGCCTCACGTACGTTGGCGGCCAGGCGCGCCTTCTCGCGTTCGTCGAGGTACACGAGCAATCCCTCGTTGGCGATCGCGAGTGGTCCTTCGGGTATCGATGCAACCGTGCTGCGAAAAGCTTCGTCGTCGAGCGCGTCGAGCGCCTGGACGCGCAAGGTCCCTACGAGTGGGCCGGGATGGAGTCGTGCCACGAGCTCGGCCTTGAGCGCTGCCAATCCTGGTAGATCCGTGTCTACATAGTGGGTCGGGCTGGTGCGAGCCAACTCGAGGCCCCGGAACGATAGACCCGAGCCAATCTCGAGCACGTTCGGGCAGGCTGCGTGCTCTAGCAATCGGTCGAGGCTCAGATAGCGGTTTTCGAAGTGACGCAATCGCCGTCGGGCATTCTCGGCGGTCAGGGCATGCGCCAACTCGTCGGGGATGGAATCGTTCCAGAGCAGGGCTGCAGCCTGCTTGGCGAAGGCAAGCGACGACCCAGCTTTCATCACCAACAGTGACAGCGCGGAAGGGCTGATTGTCGAGTAGTCGCGGGGCGTGCCCGAAGGGGAGCGCATCAGTGGGTCCGTCGTCAAGGGTCGGTCGGCACGCATACCCGATCGACACGGCAAGTCTCATTCGAAGCGCAGGCCGGATTGCACAGTGGGCGGCAAACACCCGCGTCACAGGCGTAGCCTGGGGAGCAGGGCGGGTCGCAGACGATCGCCGTTGAATTCGCGCGGGACGCGGTGCTCGCGGTGCTCGCGGTGCTCGCGGTGCGATAGCTCAGTCCCTCGATTTTGAACTCGCGATGGTAGCAATCATGCCCAGCGTAGGGCTTGACGACCTTGAGCACCTTGACGAAGTTCGCGCCCTTCCGAACCGCGGACTCCTTGAGTCGCGCGGTCGCTCCATCGAGCGTGCCGGACTCGCCTTCGAGGCTGCAACCTCGTCCGTCGATGACCGCGATCGGGCCGAGCGGGATCGCCCCGGCTGGTGGGTCGCGCTCTTCCACGCGGACGCCTCGTGCTTCGGGACTCAGCGGGTGAACGACGGCGGTCTCGTCGCACGCCGTGAGCGTCAGGAGCAGTGCGCTAGCGAAGGCATCGAAGCGCCGAGCCGTAGCGAAAGAGGAGCGATTTCTCAACCAGGAACCGAGGGGCATAGGCCGTCCCCGCACATGGAACACGGCTTCTGCCCGCCCTGGCAAGGACCGGTCATTTGAGCGGGCTGCTGGCGGCGCAGAAGCCGTTGATGCAATCGACGTCGGAGCCGGGAACGGGGCAGCAATCCGAGGCTTTCGTGCATTTCTCGAATTCCAGGGCACAGCCGGTGGGTTTGCCCCCGCAGACCAAGCTGCCGCTCTCGTCGGGGCGACAGTAGCCCGCGCAGCACTCGTCGCCCGTTTCGCACCGGTTGCCATCTTTCTGGCACGCGTCAACCACCCAGTAGCCGCGCATGTTACCGGCAGCGAGTTCTTGACCCGGCAGATAGAAGGCGGGGTGGCTCGGATCCTTGCCTGGTGTCCACTTTAGATCTATGGCGGCGACCCAAAGCTTCTTCGGGATCGGCACGCTGCCGTGGGAGCTATCGTAGGGGTCGCCCTGAGCGATATTGCCGTACATGCGTCGGGTCGTGAACACGACCCAAGCATAGCCACCCGATACAATCGGGTTTACGGTGGGTTCGTAGTTCATCTGATCGTCGTCATCATGGTTGGTGACACCCGTGGCCACGGGTAAAATGCTCTTGCCGTCCGGGCCGTCTCCGTTCAGGGCATTCAACCGTACCGCTTTGGGTTTGCTGCCATTTTCCGGCAGACCGATGAACCACAATTGGGTTTTGGCATTTTTCCAAGTTGCGAACGGGCTCGGGCCTTGGAAATTGTTTTGGAAGACGATGCCGCTGGAGTCTGGCAACCACGCGGGCCAGCCCGGAACACCCTTGGCATCCGGGCTGGTGAAGATGCGTTGCAGGTTCGAGAACTCGAAGCTCGAACATGCCGGTGAGCCCTTCGCCCGCTTTTTGGCAACGCCGCAGGCGAAGTCCATCATATCCAGTGTTCTGCCGCCGCCTCCACCTGGTGCCGCCGTGCCTGCCCAGTAGTTGAAAACTACCCGCGTTCCGTCGCGTGAGAACGCCGGAGTGACCGCTTCGGTGATCTCACCGTCGAACCCTGCGGCAGCTTCCGCGTTGCCGTTGTCGCGCCGGAAGACCTGGGAGTCGCCGCCGTACGCTTGTTCGGTGTGGAGCGCGCTTTGCAGTGCGAACGAGCCATCTTTCCACAGCCCAGACCAGAGGAATTTGCGATTGTTGGTGGTGCCGTCGGGAGCGGCGCCGGTATAGCTAGCGATCGGTGCACCGCCTTTGGTCAGATCGTAAGATGCGCCGTCCCGGTACTCGTCGACGTTCGGGTTTACGGCCGTCTGCGCGAAGAGCGTCGAGCCATCGTCCGAAACGGTGTGGCAGGCGATGCATTGGTCCTTGGCCCCGGGCAGCGCCAGCTCGGGATCGCTTCGGCCGGGTTTGATGGCGAGGATGGCGGCTGGCGAGACGGCGTTCGGGATTTGGTTCGCGAGCGTCGTCGCGTAGGAATTGTAGTAGACGGTGCCCTTCAATGGACCGGATGCGATCGTCCAGTCTTGTGCTGCGGGGCCGTACACTTTGCTGTCGTCCGCGATGCGAACTTCGACGTGCAGTGGATCGCCGCCGTTGCCGTTCGTGGCAACTTGCCAGGCCTTTTGATCGACGTGCTCGCGCACCAGGTCAGCGCCCGCGTAGAACCCCCGAAAGTCGTAGTTCTCTTGCGAGAGGTGTACGTACACCGCGCTGGTGCCGGAATGCGTCGTCTGCCATTGCAGAAGTGGTGCAAAAATTCCGCGCGGCCAAACGGTGCCATCATATGGATACAGTAGGCCAAATTCGTTTTCGGTCGCGGGCTTGGTCACCGTGCCGATCAAGCGCTTACGCGTCGACGCATCTACGGGGCCGCCCGGCGCCTCACCGCCGACGCCGCCGATCCCTCCGACACCGGGTTTGACCGGGGTTGGGTCCCAGCTGCCGCCGTTTTGCGTGACGTTCAGCTTGATCGTTACGGTGGTCGTGGCGACTGCGTTGCCATACAACGCGGAGACGACGCCGACACCGCTGAAGTTGCCGTCTGGCACGAAGCCGCCCCCGGCAACGTCGAGCGCGCCGAGCTCACCGCGATCAATCGACCACTTCGCAGGTACTGCCCGACCGCCGCTCTTGGCGTCGAACTCGATCGTGCCCTTGTCGTCCGCGCCGCCGGCAATCGCGCTGACCGTGCCGTTCACGATCGTGATCTCGATCACGGGGTCGACGGGCACGATCTCCAAGTCGGTTATCGGCGCTGCACCGTCCGGGTTGACGTCCCCGCCATCGGGCAGATTGAGGCCCGGGCCACCACCGGACTGATTGTTGTCGCCAGCGGCCCCCGCATCTCCGTTGCCGAAGCCAGCAGTGCCAAAACTGTCGGGAGGGGTGGCAATGGTTGGTGTGCCACTGTTGCTGCAACCGAAGGTTGGGCCGCCCGCAAGGGCCGCCGAGCAAGCTAGAGCGAACGCGCAGGTGCCGCTCCGGCGATGGAAAGCAAACATGATCCCTCCGGGATGGGCATGGGCCGTCGCGCGCAATGCGAAGAGGCGAGCGCGGCGTTACTCCGGTAGGTGTAACTCCAGGCGAGGCATCGCGAAAGGAAAAATAGCCTGCACGCCCCCGTCAGGCGCGGCGGCCAGCAATTGAAGGCATTTCTGACACACGGCCTCGGTCACCCAGTTGAGTGACGCTTGTGAGCGGCGTAGCCCTGCGGCGTCGGCTCAGAAGCTACCGCCAAAGTTCAGCGCATTGAATTGGCCGGTGCCCGACCCAAGGCGCGCGCCGAGCCCAAGGCTGAGCGTGCGACCCCAGCCCAGTTTCTTGACAAAGTCGATTCGCGCGGCGGTGGTGACGGGTGCTCGCCCGGCGCCAATGGGCGTAGGCAGAGTGTAAAGCCCGGCGCTCGACACCAGCCACAGGCTCTTCCGCAGTGGCACGGCGTAGGTGAGCCCACCACCGATGCCGGAGTCGATCGGGCAGCCCGCCGAGCTGAAGCCATGCAACACGAGCTGCGGTGCAAGCGGCAGATAGCTGTAGCGCTGCACGGCGAAGCCGCTGACCGTGTTGCCACTGGCTTCCATCCGCGAGTCGCAACCCGGAAATGTATTGCCCAGCGCGAACAAACCGCCCGTGAGTGTCAGCCGCAATGGTGCGAAGGCAGCGTCGACCCGGGGCGCGCCACCGCTCGCAAACAGGTCACCCGCTCCCAACGGCGTGACGATCGGCACCAGCGGAGCGGCCGCTTGTTGCGCTCGGAGGGCAGTGGAAAGCGTCCCTAGCGCGCTGACGGTGGCAATCGCCACGGCGGATGTCGAAAATCCAAGCGCTTTCGATCGTCCGAGACAAACGCCGCCCATGTGCGAAGTCTGACTCCCGAGTGCGTGGAGTCAAGCCTCGTCGAGGCGCGTCGGTCGTCAGCGCGAAAGCCGCTCGCGGCAGTCGAGGGCGTCGAATTTCGCTTGAACCGCGCCGACGCCAGGGCGCACGTTGGCCGACTGACGCAGCCACTCGCACGCGCCCTTCGGGTCGGGGGTGGCCTCGTCGATCAGCGCTTGATTGTACAAAATCATGCCTCGGACGCGCGCTTCGGGGTTGGCTTCGAGAGCCTTGTTGCAGGCCGCTCTCGCGAATGGCAAAGCCCCCGACTTGAGGTGGGCATAACAGCGATTGCCCCAGCCGACGCCGTTCTTGTCGTCGATGAAGCTTTGATCTTCTGGCGCAAGCACGGCCGGTTTTTCGATGGCCTTGCACTCGTGGGCAACGAGCAGCGTCCCGGGCGCGCATTCGGGGTCACCCGCGCCTGCGGCGCGCAGTGCGGACAGCTCGAGGCGCAGCAGCGCGCCGCAATTTTCCGGCGGCTCGCCGTCCCCGCGTTTGGAGTCGCCACAGGATTTGACGTTGCCGTCCCGACTGAGTGTCTCGTGGTCGCTCTGGTGTTCGGCGCCGGCGCCCGCACCGAGGACGCTGACGCTGGCCCCGGCATCGAGCGCGCTGCCCGCGAAGAACTCGAACGCGCCCACGGCGAGCGCCGAGACGACATGCGTTGCCCCCGCGCACTCTCCGACCAACTGATCGGCGGCGGGCGCGAGGCTCGGGCCCTCGTACATCCCCACGATGGTCATCGAAGCGTTCAGCTGGCCCTTTTGCGCGAGCTTGCCCTCGAAGCTCGCCGCATGGACTGGGATGCTGGCGTAGAGCTGGTCTGCGTCGGTCATGCGGACGACCTCGCATTTCGGGGTAATCGCCGTATATTTGTAGGAGAAACGCGCCGGCAGCGTGCACGAACGCAGCACCTCCAGCTGACAACCCGCAAAGTGGACGACCAGTTGCGAGTGTCGCGCTTGCGCTTCCAGCGTGGCTCGGTCAGGCGCTGACCATTCCACGATCAGAGGCCTCAGTTGCCCCTTGGCCGCATCGCACTTGTTGCGAAACTGACTCGGCAGCTCGCTGCGCGCCGGATCGCTCGCTGACTTGCCAGGTAGACTGGGGGAGCAGGCGCTGGCCGTGAACAGCAACAGGACCTGGACGATTGGAGTGCGGATCATGAGTGATGTGCGGAGAGAAATTGCCATATCGCCTCGAATGCTTGCTGCCCCGTCCCCACGTAGTGATTGCCACCGTGCACCGTCCAGAGCTCCACGCTGCCCGATGCGCAGTGGGCGTAGCGTTCGACGCGCGTCTCGGCGCCCGGCAACCGGGCATCCAGATCGCGATCTGCTGCCGGCAGCGCGGCACCGGTGCAGCCGAGCCGTTTGCTCCAATCCCGAAAGCCCTGCTCCGCGCCCGGAAAGGTGGCCAACTGGGCGCTGTCGAAGACGCTTCCTCCCCCGTAGCGGACGATTTCGTCCGCATCGCCGTGGACCTCCAACAGCGTCAAAGATTTTGCGTTCGCGCACGTCTGTTCGGCGGGCGGCGCGGCGCCGGACATGCTGGCGGCAGCGGTGATCCGGTCGCCCAGCTCGCAGGCGAGTCGCTCGGTCATGAATCCGCCGTTGGAGTGGCCCATGACGTAAACCCGGGTCGGGTCGATATCTGGCCGGGCACGCCAGATGTCGATCAGCTGACCCAGGCGTGCCACGTCATCGACGTCCTGACGATCGAAATTGCAGCAGGCGGCCCCCGCGTTCCAAAACTGGCGCTTCTGGTGATCGACGTTCCCATCCGGCGCGACCACGAAGATGCGTTCCTTCTCTCCGAAAGCCTTGAGCTGCAAGACGTCGAATGCCACTTTGCCGGAGGCGCCGAGGCCGTGCAAAAAAATCAAAAGCGGTCGTCGCTCGCCGGGTGCGAGCCCGCTCGGCTGGTAAATCTGGGCGGCCGGAATCGCGAGTTGGGTCGGGCTCGGCTGGACGGCGAGCGCCGTAGAGCTGGCTTTCGCCGGAGCGAGCGGCGCATTGCGGGCGGGGGCCGAACTCGCTCGCGCGACAGCGCCCATCCCTGAGCTCGGCGAAGTCGCGCGGTCGCAAGCAGCCAGCAAAGACAGCAGCAACGTGGCTGCGGCGAGGGGGCGCCCACTCATGGCGCCGTGCCTTGCACCCGGTACAGCTTTCGGAAGTACGGCGCTTGGCTTTCGATCCAAAAAAAACGCTGTAAGTTCGCGACGTCCTTGAAGTGCGAAACGCCCTTCGGCGCGTAGATCGCCTGTTGCCTTTGCCAAGTCATGCCTTCGTCTCGGTAGTCTATATCGGCCCACTCCCGGCCGATGACGTGGGAACAATTTTCATCGAATGGCCCAGGGTTGTCCATGGCCAGGCTCGTCCGCGCCTGCAGCAAGTACTCGGCCATGCTTTCGGCGTCGCGCTTCGCAACGCCCCGCTCGCGAACGCTGCGAACGAGCTCGATCGTCGCTTTCGGCATCGATTCGAGCAGCTGCCGCGCGTCGGGCATCGTCGGTAACTCCTCGATCAGCTCTACGCAGGCGCGCGCCGCTTCCTCCTCGCTGAGCTTCATCTTGCGTCGCGATTGCGCTACGCGCTGCGCGAGGATGTCCGCCAGGCCTGGCCAGCCTGCGCCACGTAACCGTGCTTCGGCCTGCGCAAACGCCGGAGTCGGTGGCGTATCAGCGGTCGGGGGCGGAGCCGCTGCATTCGCCGACACGGCGAATGAGCCCGGCGGCGGCGGACGGGCCGCGTGGGCATCCTGCGCCGCTTCGGCAGCCGGTGCGGACACGATGGTGCTTCTTCCAGCACAACCGCTGAGCAGGGCCCCCACCACCAGCGTCGAAGGAACGCGCACGCCGCATAGACTAGTCGAGCCAGGTGACCCGCAAAGGGGTTTCTTTCTTGCCTCGCAGCCCCGCGAAGCTTTCCGGGTCAGCGGCTACGAACCGCCAGGACTTGACGCGGACATCGCGCCCTCCAGCTGATCGCGTCCGAATCGGTGATAAGGATACCGGGCTTTGCCCACTGCTCGCATGCAAAATACTGCTACCGCGCGCGTCGACCCGACAGGAAGATCGCCCCCATGAAGCGGCCGGATTGGTTTCTGCTCGGGATGGGCGTGGCGGTGTCGCTGGCTTGGGCGCTGCCCGAGCCGGGCGCCAAGGGCGGCAGCTTGCACCCTGAGCTCGTGAATAAGCTGGGCGTGTCGCTGATCTTCTTTCTGCACGGGCTCACTCTGTCGCTCGCCGCGCTCGGCGCGGGCGCGCGCAATTGGCGCCTGCACCTCTTGGTCCAAGCCTGCACGTTCATTCTGTGTCCAGTCTTGGGTCTGCTGCTGCTCGTCGCAGCCGGCAATCACTTATCGCTCGATCTGCGCACCGGCTTGTTCTTCCTGTGCGCCTTGCCGTCGACGGTCTCCTCGTCGGTTGCGCTCACCGCAACTGCCAAAGGCAACGTCCCGGCGGCCGTGTTCAACGCCACGCTCTCCAGCCTCCTCGGTGTACTGCTCACCCCGCTTTGGCTGAGCCTCGCGCTCGGCGCCACCGGCCGCTCATTGCCTATCGCCAGCGTGGTCCTGGACCTGCTCAAGTGGCTCGTTCTGCCGTTGTTCGTAGGTCAACTACTGCGACCGCTCTTGGGGCACCTGGCTCATCGCTACAAAGCCCGCATCGGCGTGCTCGACCGCTTGACCATTCTGGTCCTCGTCTACACCTCGTTCTGCGACTCCGTGAAAGATGGCGTGTGGCACGCGGGCGGCACCGCGCTGCTCGTCTCCGTCGGCGCGTCGGTCGTCATTCTGGGCGTGACGATGCTGATCGTTTGGCACACGAGCCAAGCGCTGCACTTCGTGCTCGCCGACCGCATCGTGGCCCTCTTTTGCGGTTCGAAAAAGACGCTGGCTTCCGGCGTACCTATGGCTCGCCTGATCTTCGGTGCTCACCCCGGGTTGGGCATCATTTTACTACCCATTATGCTCTACCACCCGCTCCAGCTCGTGGTCGGCGGTTGGCTCGCCGGATATTTTGCCCGCAGTTCCGCAACACCGCCCGCGTAGCGCGCGCCGAGGGGCCCTTGGTGAAGTCGGTCCGCGACGCCGAAGGCTGGGCCGCGGCGCGACTCGATCCATGACCATCAATCCAAAAAATCGACCGAGGGTCCGAGCTACGGCTCCAGTGTCGGCTCGGTCTGCCGTCGATATCCGCAGGCCCGATATCGTGAGCGCAAGAAAATGAGCTCGCCCCGGCCCTCGAGCATCTCTGACCGGTCTGAGCGGGTGTGGGCTTATGGAACCGGTGTGGTTTGGGCGGCCGCAACGAGTGCGGTGCTGGCGAGTTGGCGCTCGCAGAGCGGGATTCTAGAGATTCGGTACAGGCTGGACGACGCGCAGGCGCGCGAAGGGACGAGCTCGGCCTTTACAGACCCCGCGAGGCAGGAAAGAATCACTCACTTGGACTGCAAACAAGGCCGAGTTGCTGCGCAAAACCTAGTGGGATCCGCTTGGCAGCCGCCGAGCGCTGCTGGGGAGCTCGCGCTGATCAGTCCCTGGACGGGGAAGGTCATCGGCAGTGTCGGCACGTCGGGGCCCGCGGACGTCGCATCGATCGTCGCAGCCGCGCGTGAGCCGGCCGCGAGCTGGGCCAAGGTCCCACTCAAGGAGCGCGTGCGGCCACTGGCGCGCTTTCACGAGTTGGTGACCGAAGCATTGCCCGAGCTCTCGCAATTGGTGTCCCTCGAGTCGGGCAAGACCGAGGCAGAAGCCCGGGCGGGCCTGTTGCGCGGTTTGGAGGTCGTGGAGTTCGCGCAGAGTTTGCCGAACCTGGATCGCGGCGGCGCGCTCGAGGTCTCGCGTGGCGTGACCTGCGAGTATCGGCGCGAGCCACTCGGGATCGTGGCCGGGATCGCGCCATTCAACTTCCCTGCCATGGTGCCGATGTGGATGTTCCCGATCGCCATCACGCTCGGCAACGCCTTCATTCTCAAGCCATCCGAGAAAGCCCCGCTGACGGCCTGTCGCCTGGCTGAGCTGATGCTCGCGGCGGGCTACGCGCCGGGGCTGTTTTCCGTGTTGCAAGGCGGCCGCACGGCGGTGGAGGCGCTGATCGATCACCCGGAAGTGCGAGCCGTGGGTTTCGTCGGCTCTACGGCGGCCGCGCGAGCAGTGCACGCCCGAACCACGGCGCTGGGCAAGCGCGCGCTGTGTCTGGGCGGCGCGAAGAACCACTTGATCGTCGCCCCCGACGCCAACGAAGCGTTGACCATCAAGTCGATCGTCGATTCGTTTACGGGTTGCGCAGGGCAACGCTGCATGGCGGGCAGCGTGATGGTCGTGGTCGGCGAGGCCGAGCGATTCGTGGCCAAGGTGGTCGCCGCGGCCAGTCGCATCGAGCTCGGCAAAGACATGGGCGCGCTGATCGACGGTGCGGCCCACGCGCGCTTGACCGCGGGTCTAGCCGAAGCGTCGCGCGAAGGCGCGCAAATCTTGCTCGACGGTCGGGTTCAGACTGCGCCTGCTGGCTTCGAGGCCGGTCACTGGCTCGGCCCGAGCGTGATCGACCAAGTGACGCCCAACATGCAGAGCGCGCAGGTCGAGCTGTTTGGGCCGATTTTGTCGGTCATTCACGTGGCAACGTTGGACGAAGCGCTGGCCCTGGAGCAATTGAGTCCGTACGGGAACGCTACCAGTATTTTCACCCAGAGCGGCGCGGTCGGCAGCTATGTCGCGGAGCGCGCAACCAGCGGTATGATCGGGATCAACATCGGTGTACCGGTGCCGCGCGAACCTTTCTCGTTCGGCGGTACCAAAGACTCCAAGTTCGGTCAGGGTGACATGACCGGACCCGCGGGGGTGGAGCTCTGGAGCAACTTGAAGAAGATCACGAGCAAGTGGGCGATCGCCGAAGACGCCACCTGGATGTCATGACGAGGCCGAACCGATGACGCAAAAGACGGCTCACAAACGCCCCAAGGCCATTCAGCTCACCTCACACCCGGGGGGACCCGGGCCGAAGCCCGTACCGGTGGTCTGGGGCGCACGAGATCCGATGGTGCGCGGTCCGCTGATCGGCACCGTGACCAATACTTCGCAGCGGAACGTGATCGGCACGCACGCCGGAAGTTACTCGGTGTACCGAGCCGTGGCCGTGGCCGCCGGCGCGCTCGATCCCTTGCGCAAGCCGGACTTGACCAACACTTCGCCGACCCACGTGATCGGGCCCTTTCCGAGCTGGTTCGACCCTTCCAAAATCGTCTCGCTGGACCCGTTCGGCGCGTTGGTGAGTGAGGTATTCAAGCCCTACTTCGAACAGGGTTACGATATCCGTCCGACCATCGCCGTGACGCGCGCGCACATTCAGCTACCAGAGTTGGAAGAAGCGATCTCGGCGGGCCGACTGAAAGTCGATGGTCACGTGCTCAAGCCGGGCGGCTCGGTCGTGGTGGTCAAGGCCGCCCTCGAACCTGTTTGGTACCTGCCGGGCGTGGCCGCTCGCTTCGGTTGTGAAGAGGCGGATCTGCGGCGTACGTTGTTCGAGCACACCGCGGGCATGTTCCCGGAGCTCGTCACGCGTTCGGACCTGGAAGTTTTCATGCCGCCGATCGGCGGCGCCACGGTGTACATGTTCGGGGACGTCTCCGGCATCTCCGATCCGCACAAGCCGCTCGCGGTGCGTGTGCATGACGAGTGCAATGGCTCGGACGTCTTCGGCTCGGATATCTGCACCTGTCGGCCGTACTTGACGCACGGTATCGAAGAGTGCGTGCGCACCGCGCAAGCCGGCGGCTCGGGCGTCATCGTGTACAATCGCAAGGAAGGGCGCGCGCTCGGGGAAGTAACCAAATTTCTGGTCTATAACGCCCGAAAACGCCAAACCGGTGGCGATCGCGCGGATCAATACTTCGCGCGGACGGAGTGCGTGGCCGGCGTCCAGGACATGCGTTTTCAAGAGCTGATGCCGGACGTCCTGCACTGGCTCGGCATCACCAAGATCGACCGCTTCGTGTCGATGAGCAACATGAAGCACGACGCGGTCGTGCGCGCCGGCATTCCGATCTTGGAGCGCGTGGCGATCCCGGATGAGCTGATCCCGGAAGATGCGCGGGTCGAGATGGACGCCAAAATGGCGGCTGGCTATTTCACCGAAGGTGCAGTTCCGGACGGCAACGAGTTGGCAAAGCCCAAAGGGCGCGGCTACGAAGGGGGTTGATCGTGAGCGCAAATCCGACCGAGCAGGCCGAGTACGAGTACCTGCAGACTCCGCGCGCGATCCGCGAACGCTGTGAGCGTGTGTATGTCGCGGCCCGCGCGGACGAGCTCGAGCACTGGCGGCTCGACGAATCCAAGTTGACGGCCGTGGCCGAGCGCGTGGCAACGCTCACGCGCCAGACTTATCCGGATCCGACGCGCATCCCGTACCACGGGCGGTACCGCCACTTCGATGTCGGCGGCGTGCCGCGCTTGGCCCAATTCGACGACAAAATAAGCCATTTCCCGGCCGAAGAGCAGCTCGCGGCGCGCTTCGAATTAGTGGTCACGAGCGTGCTCTTGGACGCTGGCGCGGGGCCCGCTTGGCGATACCGCGCGGCCGACGGCGCGGTCTACACACGCTCGGAGGGCCTGGCCGTCGCAAGCTACGAGCTGTTTCTTTCGGGCACCTTGGGCGGTAGTCGAGCTGCACCGCGCGCCGACGCGATCGGGCTCACGGGGCTGACGGGCAGCGCGCTCGGCGAAGCGTTTCAAGTGAGCGAAGACAACCCGCTCACGGGGCTCGACGGCCGCGCGGCGCTACTGCGCCGCTTGGGTGACATCGTAGCCCTCGCGCCCGAGTACTTCGGCAGCTCGGAGAGCGCGCGACTCGGCAACTTGGGCGTGTGGCTCAAGCACTCGGCGCGTGCTGGTCGGCTCCCGGCCAGCGCCATCTTGGCCGCGGTGCTGCGCGAGCTCGGGCCGATTTGGCGCGGGCGCCCGCACCTTGCGGGGCAGAGCTTGGGCGATGTCTGGAAACATTCGCGGCTCGGCTTCGTACCCTTTCACAAGCTTTCGCAGTGGCTCACCTATTCACTGTTCGAACCGCTGGAGACAGCCGGCCTCTGCATCGAAGGTGCGGACGCGCTTACCGGCTTGGCCGAATACCGGAACGGCGGACTCTATCTCGACGGGGGCGTGATGAGCCTGCGTGACCCGAGCGCGCTCGAACGTGTACACGCCGTGGGTTCGGATCTGGTGATCGAGTGGCGCGCGCTGACGGTGGCATTGCTCGACCGCACTGCCCCCCTCGTGTGCGCGGCGCTGGGCGTCAGCTCCGAACAACTACCGCTTTCGCGCGTGCTCGAGGGCGGCACCTGGCGCGCCGGCCGCGCACTCGCGCTAGAGCGGCGCAAAGATGGCCGCCCCCCGCTCTCGATTGACAGCGACGGAACCGTTTTTTGAGCGTCGAAGTGAGCCCCATGTACAGCAACGTAACGGTCATCGATCATCCGCTCGTGCAGCACAAACTCAGCCTGTTGCGTCAAAAAGACCGCAGCACCAGCGGCTTTCGTACATTGCTGGCCGAGATCAGCATGCTGCTCGTGTACGAGGTGACGCGTGATCTGAAGCTCACCTACACGACCATCGAAACGCCTCTCGCTACCATGCAGGCGCCCAGCATCGACGGCAAGAAGGTGGTCCTGCTCAACATCCTGCGCGCCGGCACCGGCATGGTCGAAGGCATGCTGCGCATTTTGCCATCCGCGCGCGTGGGCAACATTGGGCTTTACCGCGATCCGGAAACGCTCGGGGCGGTCGAGTACTACTTCAAGCTACCCAGTGATATGGCGGATCGCGATGTAATCGTGGTCGATCCGATGCTAGCTACGGGCAACAGCGCCGTCGCCGCAGTCGACCGCGTAAAGACCGCAAACCCGCGCTCGATAAAATTCGTTTGTCTGCTGGCCGCGCCGGAAGGCTTGAACAACTTCCACGATGCGCATCCGGACGTCCCCGTATTCACCGCCTCGATCGACAGCCATCTGAACGAGCACGGTTACATCATTCCCGGGTTGGGAGATGCCGGCGACCGGCTATTTGGCACCAAGTGAGGTCACCACTCGAGCAACAAATCTGCAGAGAATTCACTCCGCTTGGCGATGCGCACCCGGCCCTTCACCCCCGCGTGCAGCATCGTCCCCTCGAACACGCCGACGTGGTGACAATCCAGGAAATGTTGCACGTTCTCCAAACTGAGCACGCACGCTCTTTCCGCTTTGTGGGTCACGGCGCAGCTGCTTTGGCGGATGTTGACGGCATAGGTCTTGGCGACGGCTTCAATCACCGCGTGCACGCCAATCGCCGAGCCCAGGGTCACCTTACCCAGCACTGACTTGGCGAGGATGGACGGGCCCACGGAGCCGATCGCGCGGAGCCCCTGCCGCAGCGAGAGGTTCGGGTGGAACAGACCTGCCGCGGTGATCAAAAGCGGCGCAAACTCCGCGACTGGGTAGAAGCCAAACGGCAGGTAGCGTTCACGCTTACTGGGCAAGGTCACCCCTCGGCGCTGGGCGCCCTCCAGGACCGCCAAAAAGAACATGCCCGCGATCGTCGAATCGTCGGAAATGAGGGACAACGCGCGCGCTACGTCGAGCCCTTCTTGCCATGGGGGCTCTTTGAACCGCGCCGAGTCCGCGTCGAGATCGGGCTGGAGGAGAACCATGCGCGGCCTACGACGCTAGCATACCTCTTCCCGTAATCGCCAACAGGGCTATGCTTTCGGATAAGGTTGGATTCCCTTGGCTTCTTCGGACGACATCGTGTGCCCGTTTCCCGTCCTTTCCCCGGACGCGCTCGAACTCAGCCACGTGCGCGGCACATTGCTCGCGTCATCCATTCAATCATTGCGAGCGCGGCGACTGTTCGAGCGTTACTCCTCGCTACTTCCGCCGTCCCACCGTGATCGCGTGCTCAATAGCGTCGTCGGGGAGTGGTTGACGAGCGAGATCGCGCTCGCCCACTACAACGCGTGTGACGCCTTACAGCTCAGCGTCGAAGAGCAAATCAGCATGGGGCGTGACGTGTCGCGCCGGATCCACGAAACCTTCTTGGACCTAATCGTGAAGATGGCGCGCGGGGTGGGAGTGACGCCGTGGGTGGTCTTTCCGAGGATCAACTCGCTCTACACGCGCATCTTTCGCGGCGGCGGAATCGAAATCAAGCGTCTTG
>Ga0302323_100002369_pt1 | contig 15320 bp, 17 predicted proteins | sample Fen_T0_3_FD_201950 | JGI IMG/M metagenome (GOLD analysis project Ga0302323, IMG submission 201950) | Peat permafrost microbial communities from Stordalen Mire near Abisko, Sweden - Fen_T0_3 | ecosystem: Environmental > Terrestrial > Soil > Wetlands > Permafrost | place: Sweden: Abisko... | reverse complement strand
AGAGATGGGACAATATTCCGCGACGAATGTCCCCAGCACACAGCTTTTGGTCTCATCGGCAAAGCATACCGAGAGCTCGCCGCGCAATCGCTGATCGGCGGCAGGTGGTTCCAACACTACCAACGCTTCGGCATTTCCATTGCCAACCCATTGCCCGTCGTCCATTGCCTGATAGTGCACTTCCCAGGCTTCGCGCCGATTGGATGCGATGCGAATGATCTCCGAATTGATCGACTCGGATCCAGCGCGCCTGAGCCAAACACTGGCGGAATCGTCAGGCAGAGGCGCGCCGCAGTGGTCTGCGGACTTTCCCGCCGAAAGCTTGATATCGACATGCGCATACCCGGGACGCCGATCGACGAAATAGCGGGCAGAGCCAAGCCCGAAGGGCTTTGCATGGATGGTCCCGCTCACCGGCGCCACTGGAATTGAGTCAGCCGAACTCGACACCGGATCTGCGTGCAACTTTGGCGAGGGATGGGGCGACTGACAGGATGGTAACCCGAGCCATACGAGTGACATCACGAGTGCGCGTAGAATTCCCTTCACCGTATTGGCAATGATGCATAATTTTCGCGAATACACCAACACTTACTCGCAAAACGTCCGAAGAACTTCGAGGAACATCCGGTTAATGTACGTATGGGCGTGTATCAAGAATGGTGCGTCCCTTAGTATGTCCGGTTAAAGTACGCACATATATTTCCGGTGGAATCAGCCCGTCTGAATCGCTCCCGGACGATAATCTTGTCCTGTCGAGCATTCTGATCACACGCAGCGATGCGCTGTCAAAGAAACAACCCGGGACAAGTGAAAGGGAATCAGGCAAGCGAGGCTACAACGGCACACCGCGTTTTCCAGTGGGCGGCGCTCTGCGGCTGGCAACGTGACGTCGCTAAGCCTAGCGCGTAAACCTCTGCTCCAAACAATCTATCTGCGCTTCAAGGCGGCGCCGGCCGAGCGGGCTCGCGCTGTGCGCTGACATTCGCGGCATGCGGACTCGGCCCTCCTCTAGGGCGCACTCCAGCCATTCGAGCACTTGCAGGCCGGTGCCGTAGAGGGGATCGCCGAGATCGTAGTCTAGACTTAGTTCGACTACATTGCCTGTGCGCAACAATTCAATAGCGTCGTCGGCCGTCCTTGCCAGCTCCCATCCCGGGGGGGCCGGCCGTTGGTCATCAAGATAGAGTTTCAAGTTGCAACCGCGTAACACACAAAGAACTACTCACGGTACCAGGGGTTCCTCGAATCCGCCAGCGCCCCTGGCATTTGTGTCACAGGGGCGTGACTAGGCGTCACGAGTTCGCAAATCGTTGTGTCGCGTCGGCTGTCGAATTGCCGCAAGACCCACGAAATGACGGAATTCTGCGGAAACCACCGGGCGTTCGATTCTTGGCACAGTGTTTGCTGATACCGATAATCGCGATGAAACCTTGGTTTCTCATTTTGCTGATCGGGACTTTGTCGGGGATCGTTGTGTTGCGTACGGCGCTGGCAGAATCCGACGGTTCGGGTTCGCGTTACGGACGTTCGTTAGCCCAGGGTGACGGCACCAACGAGTGACCTTCCGTCGACATGCTGCTCCCGCCGCCCGCCTGGAGGGGACTCCGCCCACTTCTGACGCTGGTTTCGAGGCTATTTGCCAATTTATCCGTGCCGTCACGGCAAAAAAATTCCCCACAGGGCTCGAACCAGCAATGCCTTAAGAGCTTTGGACGGACTACCGCAAGAACACAATTGGTCCGCGACCCCACTTCGACGCTCGAGATGAGCCGACTCGCCTCAGTGCACCGTTTCGTGGCAGGCGCGCTTGCCTTCGATCACAAGGCAGTCCGAATGGGCACCAGCACAATCAGCACGGCTCGTACAGGGTTGTCCTTCGTCACTGCAGGTTGACGCGCAAGAATACCCTCCGCTTGGGTTTGGCAAACAGTGGCCACTGCAGCAACGGCTGGCCAGCGCACAGCTTGAACCGTCCGCCAAGCAGGTGACCCCGGGACCATCCAGCTTGCAACGCTTGGCCTTGAAGCCCTTAGGATCTTCGAGACAATGGGTTGTGCCCTGAGTTTGGCAGCATTGATCATCCTTGGCGCACACTTCCCCTTCCGGTAGGCATTCTGTAGGCGCAGGCGCCGCGCAGCGACCGATACCCGCGGGGTCTACTTGGCAAATGTTCGAGCAGCAATCACTCGCCGTCGAGCAGAGATCACAGGCAGGTCGACACCCGGGCGCGGGTGCGCAGCGGCTAATTCCGTCCGTTGTCGCCACGCAGGTTCGTGAACAACATTCATCGCTATTTTTGCAGACGTCACCCACCTGTTTGGCACAGCCTTTCGGTTCGGCGGTCGTGCATTGGCCTAGTGCCGCGCAGTGCGATGCACCGGATTTATCCGGCGCGCAGGTCGAGCTGCAGCAGTCAGCAGCCGTCAAACACAGTTCGCCTTGAGTGCGACAACCCGGTAAGAGTTGGCACCGCATCAGCTCGTCGATCGCGTTGTTGCACACTTGGCCACAACAATCCACGGGAGCGGAGCACGCTTCACCGGCAGCTCCGCAGACGGACCCAGGTCCGGGTCCCGGTGGTCCCGAGCTTGTGCATCGTCCAGCCGTACATTGGCCGCTGCAGCAATCCGAATAATTTTGGCAGATATCGCCAACCACTCGGCAAAGAGAGCCATTGCCACAGCTCTGTTCGCCGGCGTCGGACGAATCGCACGATAACGAACAGCATTGCCCCGCATATGAGCAAGAACTACTTGCACCAAGGCAGCCGGGTGTCGGCCTGCAAGTGAACGTCGCCAGGGGATCGACTGCGCAATACCCGGAGCAACAATCCAAAGAGTTGTTACAAGATTGACCTGTGGATAGACCATTCGTGCAACTTGAAGCTACCGAGTCCGTATTGGCGACCGTGCCGCAGGTATTTGCAACATCTGATTTGCCAGTTGACGCATGTAAAACGTCCAAGGACGTCTCGCGACAAGCCGTACTCCAGGCAAAAGTTGCTAGCAACGCGAACAAGCAGAGCGGCCCTCTTGCTCTCGATCGAAGTACCATGGGTCGCCGTGGTTGGGGCATTATTCGCAGTCTCCCGATACATTACCAAAATCGCACACTCATGCCCAGGCTGCCGCCCACCCAGGCGCCGTTTAGTGCGACGACTTCTTTGCCCGTATCCGTGGCGCGCACGCCTTTGATCACTCCGCCGGCAACCACTTCGGCCTCGAATTGAGCCGATGTGCTGGTGAGCAAGGCACCCGATATCCCCGCGCCCGCCGTGACGGCCGTGGCGGATCCTGAGTTTGAATTGGCCCCAGCGTGGGGTTCCGCCAAAAAATGTAGCTGAAACAGGTCCACTCGACCCACAAGGTCCAGGCTTGCCGAGGAGTCAATAGGAGTAAGCCGAGTCAAACCGCCGACACCTAAGTGCCAAGCGTCGGCCTGTACCCGACCATCGCGAGCCTGAACCGGACGCACCTGCCGTGCACCCGCCCGGACCATGATGCCAATGGGTCTTTGCACTTCTATGGCAATGCGCGCATCGACACCCCCTTGGACCAGACCATGGGCAAACTCTTCACCAGCAACGTACACACCCAACGAAGCTCGCTTTGGAATTCGTACGTCTTCGTCGGCTAGTGTCTTCTTGACGCTCGCTGGTACGGGCCTCGATGGCGGATTCGAGCTGCGCAAATTAACTTCTGCCCAACTTGCCCGAAGGAGTTCGGCTGCGCCGAGCGCAATTGCCGTTGCATGCGTATCGGGCGGCAGCGACCGCAGATCCAATTGACGCATTACTTTCTTATTCGTGATCGCGTCGTCAACCAGTACTTCGATACCAACGGTGCTGCTTGCAGAATGAACAATCCGAATCGTGGCTATCGGCGGTCTGGTTGGCGAAGTCGTCTCGGTGCATACCGATATCTGCCGCGGCTCCAGCTCGGCCCTGAGTAGCTCCAAGAGCTTATTCGACAATGGAGAATTCGATTGTTCGTCAATCGAAAACTGTACCCATTCCGCGCGGCTCTCCGTACAAGCGACGGACTCGGCAGCCAATGCCACTGGCAATTCGAGAAACCCCGCCGCGACTACACCCAGGAAAGCAACGGCTGGCAACGTCAATGATCGCACGATTGACTGATCACCTTGCTTGCTGCGCCATTGGGGTAACGGGCCAAATAGGCCTGTTTGGCGGAGCGGCATTGGTCAATTTGGCCTTGCCTTTCGTACAATTGTACCAGTCGAGCTTGGGCGTCCTCGCGGAAGGGGGCGTTGGGACTGAGTTGAATTGCATCGCGTAGTGCGTCAGCACCGCCCGATAGATCGCCGAAGCTGTCAACGCGAAGGCGACCGAGTTCGAAAGATGCAAGTCCCGCCCTCGAGTCATTTCTATAGTTTCTACGCAATTTGTTCAGCGCGCTGGCACAATCGCGCAACTTTCCGTTAATGCGCGCAATTTCTGCAAGCTCGAACAAGTCTTTGGGACCTGCATTGGCCACAGCTCCCGCCAACCCGCCGGGGCCGAGTGCGTTGAACGCGGCAGTTGGGCCTTGCGCGTGCAACACCTCTTTCCAGCGGATCGAGGCTGATGTCGGCGTGGTCTGCGGTGCCAGGGACGATGCATCAACCGAGGGCCCATCCGCGGTGGCGCTTGCCGTGGTCTCAGGGCTGCTTGCAGCCTCGCCATTCCCAGTGCCGTCGGTCCAGGTTTCATGCGCAGACAAGATTCGCTCGTCGTAAGGGGGGTTGCGATTGCGCACGGACACTTTACCCTGCTCAACTTGAACCTTAACTCGCGGCGACCCGGGTGACTGTCCTAGGATGACGCTAAACCGGGTGCCGATCACCGACACCTCGTAGTCGGCGGCAAGTATCGTAAAACGCCGGTTCGGGTTGTGCGCAACTTGCAGCCGAGCTTGGCCTTGGCGGAGAGTCAGCTGTACGCGCGTGGCCGCGTATTCGTCAACGACCATACGGGACGCTTCCGCCAATTCAATCCGCGAACCATCGGGTAATGTTAGTGCCTCTGAACCCGAGGCCGTAGTTTCGGCAATCGTTCCGTTCAAGGCGATATTCGGATTGGGGCGATGCCAAAATAAGCCGATCGCCGCGACAACCCCGATGCAAAGTGAAAATGCGAACGCAGGAACCAGCCCGACTCGCGGGCGCCCCGTACGAGGGCTAGCATCATTGATTCTGGCCCACTGACGCGCAATTCGCTCCTCCGGCAGATTAGGTTGGATGTACTGCGCGAGTTTTGGTGTTGCGCTCATGAGTGCCCCCACCGACTTGTATTGTCGAGAGTTAAGAGCCGTTCGGCTTCCGCAATTCGACGTTTGACCGTGGCGAGTGACGTGCCCAATAGTTTGGCGATTTCGTCCAGTGGCAGCCCCTCAACCCTTCGCAACACGAATGCCATTCGGGTATCCGTGGGCAGCCCCTGAACCAATCGATATACCGCCGAAAGCTCACTTCTTGCGTCAGGCGGTGCGGTTGGCGATATCAAACTATCTAGATCGATGGGTTCCGAGCGACGCAAGCCCAGTCGAGTCGTCAAACGCCGCCGCCGCAGCATCTTGTGCGCGGTTCGAACGACAATCGAGCCTAGCCACGCGCCGAAAGCCTGCGGTGTCTCGAGCCTGCCAAGGGAACGCCAAGCTTCGGTGAAGCTGTCTTGCACCAGATCGTCCAAATCTGAATCGCGACCCACCAGTCGATAGCCGAGCCCGTTGACCATGGTTACATACCTTCGAAATAACGCTTCCTTGGCCCAACGCTCGTCGGCCCGAGCGGCTACAACTAGCGCCGCGTCGGTGGGCCCGGCCCCAGACTTGGTCGAAACATTCGGAACAGGCACTAATGAGTAGGTACCCCGAATGGACCAGATCGGCGCAAGTACGGAATTATGAAGTAGGAGTTCCGCTGCGAATGTGTCAGCAGCCGCAGCAGAAATTCGACATCCAGTACAAAACCGGGCTCCGCAGGCCTGTCGGCCTACTCGGGACGGCACAACCGGGGGCGGACAACCCTCGCCGACACTCGGGCAGCACTGGCGAATCCAAAATTAGTTTTCAAATGTATCGGTTGGTTCTTTGTGTCCTCCTGAGGGGCAAGCTGGGTTGCGTCTACGGGTTGTCGGTCATTAATACTGGCAAAGAGTGTGAGCCTTCTTACAAGTTTGGCCCCAAGCGCATTGCGCGTCGCTGACGCAGGACCAAAAACAACTGCCGCCATCGCAGCGACTGCCGTTAGGACAATCATAGTCCGTTCGACAGGCATACGTGCACATGCCACCCCGGCACGCAGGGCTGGTGCAGCAATAGCCGGTTGCGCAATCGTAGGGTGAATAACAGGCGCCACCCATTTGAATTACTGGAGAATTGCCGCCTTGAGGACCATCGCTGCTACAACCTGCATAGCTTCCAACGGCGAGCCAGATTGCGCAAATGACGCTCAGTTGCCCGTACTTTTGCGCTTGCGTCAGTGACATGTAGTGATTCCTTGCCTGAGCAGAACTAGAGCAAAATCGAGAGACCAACAGACATCGACGGAACGCCTACTCTTACGGTTACGCCAATTGTGTCATTGAAGAGGAACCTCGCCCCACCCCAGAATACAGGGCGCAAGGTGGTATCCGAATGTCCGTATTCACACAAACCGCCGCCCGGTGGACACGGTTCCCATAGATTCCATCGAGAATGCACGATTGCGAAGCCCGGCTCACCGAATACGCTGATAATGTCCGTCAAGAAGAAGTTCCATTGAAGGGCGACGGGCAGCCAATAAGAGTTGCTGCTGCAATTGTAGTTATCGTAGTAATAAGGGTAACCGGGCGGTGGGCGCCCCGCGGGACCCGGACCGCAAGGGAAGCTAGAATGAGCCCAATCAAGGCCAAATGTGATGGCCATATTATTGTTAATCGTATCAATGGGGCCATTGTGAAAGAAAGGGATTGACGCCCGCAAGCCCACGCCCAGCCCATCTTGAGCTTCGCGCGGGAGCCAATCCCAAGTAAAAACGAAATGGGGTTCGAGTTCCACCGAATAATGGGGATGTTTTCCTGGCTCCTTAATTATGCCTGCAGCGAGTGCCTGGTTGCATACCGTGAGGAAAATTACCGAGGTAAAAAGAACGCAACTATAGGCTTTAATCACGCTCGATGGACTCCTTGCACGGCAAGTAAGTACCTTCAGCGATGCAAACGGCTCAAGGAACTTTCGTGAGCTGTCTAGGCGCGCCGAGGTACTTCCATACAAGCAGCACGTTTAATCCGCCATTCGTTGGCAACTACCTAGCGGGGATGTGAGCGATAGGACTGGCGTGAAAAGTTCCCATATGATCGGAGCAGTCAATTCATGAACAACATTCGAGTATCAGTCGGTGTATTCGTTGGTACATTGGCCTCATTGGTTGCAGCCAGCTGCGGGTCGAAGAAGGAAGACACTACTCAAGGTATGCGGCCGGGCATCCCCGTTTGGATGGCCGGCGCTGGCAATGGAACGCCCGTGCAGTCTAGCTACAACACCTGCGCACCGAATTGCCCAGCGTTTCCTGGCGATTCCGCACCTGCTTGTTCGGGATCAACGCTGGCTGCTCCCAAAGTCGTTTACCCACCCGATGGGGTGCTCTTGCCTCCCAACATGAACGTGCTCGAAGTGCAATTCATCCCGCCAGCGGGGGCGACCACGTTCGAAGTCGATTTTACCAACGCCAATACCAACGTAAGAATTGTCACCCAGTGCAACGCTGTTCCCGACGTGCGCGGAGGGTCGAGTCGCGGTTGTGGGTTGACACTTCCACAGGCGGCTTGGAGCGATATCGCCAACAACAATCGGGATACGGCCCCAGTCTCGGTGTCCGTGCGCGCCACGAAGGACGGCAGCTGCGTTTCGACTTCCAGTGATCAAATTAGCGTCGCCTTCTCCAAGGAAGAACTTGCGGGCGGAATATACTATTGGCAATCAGGTACATATGGGGGAGTAGCGGGTAAGACCGGCGGCATTTACAGTCATGATTTTGGTACATTCGACCCCACGCCCACTCCCTTTTATACATCCGGAACCAATGGCACCTGCGTCGGTTGTCACACCGTGTCGCGCGACGGCGCCCTCATGGCACTTGAAACCGATGACCCTGACGCCGACGATGAAATGGGCGACGTCCATTCGCATGTCATGGATATTGCCACCCGTGTGATTCTCGGCACAGCGGGTGGTGCGAAGCCCGCTCCAGGGGCAGGGCCGGGTGCCGGTGGGTCATCACTTTCCCCAGGTTTCCAGTCCTTTACTCATGACCACACGAAGATGATCGCGTCCACTTACAACAAGACCGATCAGAACATGCTGTTCTCGCTGTTCGACAGCACGCCCACGTTGGCAGGGTCGTTCACGGTGCCCAACGGGTGGCAAGCGACGCAGCCCGACATTTCCGCCGATGACAGCACTTTGCTATACGTTGTACCGGCTCAGGGCACGCTTTCCACGGCTGGTGACCACCATTTCCTCTCCGCGTCCGTCTACACATCCAGCCTCGATTTTACGAACAAGACACTGGGCGCGCCCCAGGCCCTGCTGACCGCGACGGGTGCGCAGAATTTCTATTATCCGTCGTTCACTCCGAACGGGACATTCGTCGTGTTCAACGAAGCCCCCGACGGCGACGCTTTTTACAATCGAAAGGCGCGTGTCAAGTTGATCCACTTTCCGAAAAAGGATGGTGACGCACAGCTGGACTTGCCGGCGCTGAACACTGCTACCGCGGGAATGGGTGATCCTCAGAAGATGACCAATTCGTGGGCCAAGTGGAGCCCTTTCATTCAGACATACCGCGGGCACAAGCTGCTTTGGGTCACGTTCTCGTCGAATCGAGATTATGGCCTACATCTGGTGAATCAAGGTTTCGACAATTGCTACCCGCCTGAATCGCCCGACTATGACTCGCCGCAACCGCTGAGCAAGCAGGGTGTCACGTACGATGGCTGCGCGCAGCCTCAGATCTGGATGGCAGCGATTATCGTCGATGATGATCGCTCGCTCGACAATGTCGATCGCTCATTTCCGGCATTTTGGTTACCGTTTCAGGACGTCAATGCGCACAATCACACAGCTCAGTGGGTTGAGAAAGTCCAATCCACGGGAACCCCTGATGGCGGCACTTGCGGCGACGCCTCGGCCGCTTGCGGCGCAGGTCTCACCGCCTGTTGCTCATCCTTCGTTTGCTGCGCGGGCCTCTGTCTCGAACAATGCAACGTCATTATTAATTGATGTTTGTGACGTCACGGAAAAGGCGGTGGGCCTGTCGAACGCAGGGAGTTGCGGGCACCCCACGCCGACGGGCCCCGCGTTTCCGTGCCGTCATGCCAGAATAGTATGAGCTCCGCATTGGTTCTTATGCGGCAAAAATAGGGGGATCTGCGCCAACAACGCCGCAAAAAAGCCGGGAAGGTTGGGACTTGCCCGCGCAGCTGGTACGACTCGGTGCGATGCCCCCAACCGAACCAGCAACCTCGACCAAGGTTTCGATGTCTGAGCGCCTCAAGGCGCTGATGGTTGAATACGGAAGCCTCGCCGTCTGGGTGTACTTCGGCATATTCGCTGTCGTGCTCGTGGGCTTTGTGGTGGCAATTTCCTTTGGCTTTCATGCCAAGAGCCATGCCGGCACAGCGAGCACATGGGGTGCCGCCTATTTGGCGACGAAGCTCACGCAGCCGCTCCGGATTGCGGCAACGCTCGTGCTTACGCCATTCGTCATGAAGGTTTTGCGGCTAAAGAAGCGTACGCCGGAGACTGAATCCTCGGACGCGACTAGCGCTCCTAGGAAATAAAGGGACTCGTCCCAGTGTGAACGCTCAGAATTGGTGGTGTCATCATGTTCGAATATTCCAGACTCGAATCGAATTATTCCCCCAACGGGGGTAATGTCTTGTCCCGTCGATGTTGCGAGCTACTCATCGCGTTGACGTTGTCCTCGTGCGCGGCACAAAAGGGCACGGCAACCGCTGCTCCGTCGCCCGCAGTTGCGACAGTGGTGCCAGGTGGGAGCGCGCCGGCTGCGAGCGGAGCCGCGGCGTCCGCAGGACCACGGACGATCATAGACAAATTGGAAGCTACTAATTGCGCGCGCCGCGGATTCGGCTGCGGTTCCTGTGTTTCCGATGGCATCTGGGGTGCCCTTTGGGTGGAGGACGATTGCACGCGCCATTGCGACAAGATCTGCGGCAGTCTTTCGGCAAACTCTCCAAATGTTGCCGCATTGGCTTCGCAATTCGCAGGCCCCAATCTTCTAGAAATGAAGGTCACGTTGCCTACGGAATTGGTGGCGCCGCGCAAATCAGACCAGAAGAAGAAGGCGAGCACGGCCGCTACTGCGGAATCCATAAGTATCGTCGAAAGGTCTTCGGCGTTTACGTACTTCGCGAACCGCGACCATATCAATTGTGGAGTGCTTGGTCCTGCCTATGCCGCAATTACGTGCAATCCACCGCTCATTGCGCATTGCGGATGCGAAGCGTCGGGCTCCTGGGGTAAGGCGAATTGTGACTGCCGCCAGCCTCCCGCGGTGACGCGATCGACAGCCGTCAATAACTGTCACGTAGATGCACACCCGCACGCCAGTTGTCCCGCTGCGGGGTTGCCAGACGTCAACGACCCGGGTTGCGCCACGAATTGCGTTCCGGGACACACGGGCGTCTGCAAGGAAGCAACTTGCGCCGCAAATACTTGGACTCAAAGTATTTGCGCATGCTTGCCGCAATAGCAGCGACGGGGAGCCTGATAGCGCCGCGGGGCGCAACTACGTCCGGCCCCTAAAATACAGTTTCGTGCCAGTGAAATTCGTTCAAGTCTGGTGTGTGTCTGGTTGGGTCAATGTGCGACTCAACATTCAGATCGAGGCTTAGCCGACGCGTCGTGTTATTCTGTCAAGATGCGTCACGAATGCCTCCTTCTCGGTCTAATTGGCGTAAGCCTAGCTTGTTCCTCGAAAGATGCGGCGAGCAACGCCGGCAATAACTCCAACTGGAACGTATCGACGACTCCAACCACGACCATCGCGCTGGGTGAACAACGGACTGGCGAGGCCACGTACTACGACTTTGCCAACGGTGACGGCGCGTGTATGTTTGGTCCGAGTCCGAATGACCTCAATGTAGCCGCTCTGAATGCACCCGATTATTCAACGGCCGCTTACTGCGGGGCTTGCGCTGACGTTACCGGGCCGAGCGGGAAAGTTAGGGTACGCATCGTCGACCTCTGCCCAGAATGCCCATCGGGGAATCTTGACCTGAGCCCACAAGCATTTGCGCAGATTGCGGCACTCGAATTGGGTCGCGTTTCTATTACATGGAACTTGGTTGCTTGCGATGTCACCGGCCCCGTCAAGTACCGCTTCAAGGATGGTTCCAGCCAATGGTGGACGGCCGTTCAAGTCTTGAATCACCGGTTGCCCATCACCAAGTTCGAGTGGTCTGCGAATGGAACTCAATTTAGCGAAATCCCCCGTCAGGATTACAACTATTTCTTAGCGGATTCGGGGTTTGGTCCAAGTTCGGTAACGGTGAGAATCACGGCTATCGACGGGCAAACTTTGACCGACACATTGCCACCCGCGCAATCGTCGCTAGTTGTGGACGGCCAGGCGCAGTTTCAATAATGTCAGCGCCGTGCAAGGGTTACCCTAATCTAGCTCTGGAGTAATTGTCATCCGCTCAATCGAAGTGCCGCGGATTACGGCAACGTCCGCGGTCCGCTGCGCGGCATTTTCGATCAGCACCCGATGCAGATCGTCGACCCCAGCAATTGGCGTTTCACCGAGTTGAATTATCAAATCGCCTTCACGCAGCCCCGCTCGACTGGCTGGTGACTGGGCGACAATCTCTACGATGAACGCAGCTGTTGCTTGAGCGATATCGTGATGGCGGCGAAGCCGTGTCACAATTGGAACTGTCTGTGCGCCCAGGCCCAGATAGGCGCGCCGAATTGCGCCTTCGCGCATGAGCTTGAGTGCTATCAATTTTGCCGTATCAATGGCAATTGCGAAGCAAATACCCTGCGCGGGCCTGAACATGGCGGTATTTACGCCAATGACTCTGCCACTGGAGCCCACGAGTGGTCCGCCGGAATTTCCGGGATTTAGCGCAGCGTCCGTTTGGATGATGTCGTCGACGAGCCGCCCCGTTTGCGTGCGCAGCGAACGGCCGAGGGCACTGACGACACCGGCCGTTACGGTGAATGACAAACCAAAGGGATTCCCGATTGCGACTGCAATACTGCCGACCTTGAGCGAACGCGACTCACCGAAAAGCACGGAGGGCAAATCATGCCCGGGTATATTGATTACGGCGATATCAGTATGCGGATCCTCCCCGACGAGCCGCGCTTGCTGCGGTTCGGTACCCGGGAGTGTCACTTCGATGCGACTAGCCCCGGAACCCACGTGGCTATTGGTGATTAGGTAACCATCCGGCGTAAAGACAAAGCCCGAGCCCGAACCGCTAGCCGCGCCTTCGCTGGGTTTATCGGCGGATCTTTTTTGGATTTCAATCTTGGCCGTTGCCGGCCCGACTTGCTCCGCAAGCTGGGTAACCGTACGCGAGTAAGCGTCGAGCAAGCCTGCGTCATCCTCGGTCGAGGTGGACGTGTGAAAGTTAGTAATGAAATTGTCCATGCGCTGGTTCGACTAACTGTGAAACCTGAGTACCAACCACCAAGGCGATTGCGCTTGGCGGGTCGCCATTGCGAGCACGACCCTTCGCACAAACGAGCAAGTTAAGACGTCGAACAACGCTGTCAACTACACGGCTTTCGGCGGAATCTGCCGATGGGTTGGGGCAGCCGCACCCTCGTCCTGGCGACTGAAATTCGCGAAGGGTCCAAAGGACCCATCGCATCAGTGGAATCGCGGCACTAGAGCTTGAGGGTTCTTGCGACATCATCGGAATTGGCATACGTGCCTTCAGGCAGATTGTCGGCTATCCATTGTTTTTCCGATTCAGAGAATTCCTTGGTCTGCGCACAGGCGGCGAGGATCTGCCGGCGCGTTGCGGGATATGTTACGTGCTCTTTGATGTGGGCCAAGGTCTTCTGACGATCGGGTTGCGCTGCGGCGCAAGTGGTGACGGCGGGTCCACAGGTATCTCGTGGAGGGTTGGCCGAGCAGGCCGAGGCGACGAGTAATGCAACCACTCCGATAATGAACTGAGACTTTGATTCGAATGTCATCTGGGGTTCTCTTCCTACAACATTGCGTTTGTTGGCGCCCTGTGCGCGTTAGGAAAGGTCCACTGTCGTCGTTTGAATCAGCGTGGGTGTGGCCGTAGAAATTCTGTCCGTCCGTGTTGTTTGGATCGTGCATCGAGGGCTGGGTCCTTCACCGCCCCGTTGGCGCACCCGCAGTTGTCCTTCCACCCTGCGGGCCCACGACGACGAATACATCCTTGACGATTTGGATTGAAGTGGAGGTCCGCATGGTGAATGCGGAACCTCCGCTGACCCAGGAACTACGAACAACCTCTATTTCGACATATAGTTCTTGTGCACCGACTTCCCGCGAATCCGTGGGTCATCCGTCGTGAAGACTACGCTCTTGGGTGTCTCCTTCCTTGACACACTAGTGGTCAGGGTCTGCTTTTCGTTGCGAGTGGCACCGGACTCTGCGTCTGAAAACAATGTTCGAACGGCTGCGGTACTCGGGGTTACAACGGGGCCGGGCCCCTTTTCGGCAACCGCCTCGGCGGCGCCCGATCGCAGCATTTTGGCCTTCATTTTTCCGAATAGTTGGGGTGACGCAAAGATATCGGCGGATTCTACATTGCCGTTGACGGCAATTGCATAGCCCACGGCGTCAGCAGCTTCGGGCAGTTGACTCTCGATGTTACGAACATAGGTCGAGATATTTTCGTTCAGTTTCTTGTCTTCTAAACTCAGCTGCAGACTCGACTGAGATGTGGGCGATTGAACCGAATGTCCCAGCTTACTGCTCACTGCGGTTTGCGCCTCTGCTACCGATTTCCAAACCTCGCCCTGGTTGGCGGACACTTTGACCGCCATCTTTTGGCTCTTGGTCATCAGACTGCCCGTCGACGAACCAAAATGTTGTACTGATTCTCCCCCGCGGCCATGCCAGCGTCCCGCTTCTACGCAAAACACGTTCAGGGCGACATTTTTACTTTTCGGGGCTAGAAGGCTGTCATGCTGCAATACTCGATCTTGACGCCCGCCTTTGACGATATCTCCCGATTGAAGGTAAACCCCCTTTTTGCCATTGTTACTAGCAAGCAATTGATTGACATTCCCGGTCTCTGCAATCGTGATTGTTTTCTGTGCCAAGGCTTCCTGTAAAGTAAGAATGTCTTCATGCTTGGCGACTTTCGAATCATGGATCAGAAACACGGCCAGGTTTTCATAGGCATAGGGACCGGTAATATTCAGACTTTCCGGATTCGTGGGGGTTTCCGCCATTGCGGGTCGCTCTGGGATGAATAGGGCGACTACGGCAAATAGCAGGCTCAACAGACACAGTGTTACATACGTTGATTTCATTCGTGGCCTCCAGAACCTCCCCCCTCGCAAGAGCCAGGCCAACGGCGAGATTGACGGTTCGCGCCGATTTTATGGCATTTGCTGGGCCCATTGCGGTTCGGTTGAACCAAGGACTTTGCCGACTTGTAAAGTCTCTTTACGTGCTGCGTGCCAGCCGTCGGATCGCACCGTTGGCAAACGCGCTACTTAGAATCAGGCTTAAACGGTTTGCCCTTGATCGGTGGCACAATGGATTGACTCGGTGCGTCCATACTTTGCGAGAACGAGCCCTTGACCGAGCGCTGTTGCTGAGCTTCCCCTAGTGCAATGGGCACGGGGCTCGGATTGGATTTCTTCGAACCCAGCTCGGATATGTTGCCGATCGTTGCTTCCTTGGAAGTACTTCCAGTACTCGAGGGCTTAGCCACCTTTGAGACTGATGGCACCAGCGCAACCTTGGGTTTTGAAATCTTGGTTGCTGGCGGGGCGACACTAGACGCTTCGCGCTTCGTCATTGCAGCGCTTGGCGTTGCTGGCGTCGAAGGGGGTGGCGCGACGCTGGGTGTTGCTTGGGCCAGGGAAAGGGGTGAGCTTGCGTTCAATGGGGTTCCCGTCTCGGCACTTGGCGTCGCGGTGACGGGGGTTGGAGCAACCGCGGCCTTTCGCGAACTGAGCGAAATACCGCCCCACACCGCGATGGCAGCAACGGCAACCGAAGTTGCTGCCATCAGTCGATTCTGAGATTGCTTTGTAGTGGCGGCACGCAAGAGGAACTGTGCTTCGCGTGCCGAGTGAAGCCTTGCC
>Ga0302323_100002367_pt1 | contig 15323 bp, 7 predicted proteins | sample Fen_T0_3_FD_201950 | JGI IMG/M metagenome (GOLD analysis project Ga0302323, IMG submission 201950) | Peat permafrost microbial communities from Stordalen Mire near Abisko, Sweden - Fen_T0_3 | ecosystem: Environmental > Terrestrial > Soil > Wetlands > Permafrost | place: Sweden: Abisko... | reverse complement strand
TTCTCTCTGAAGCTCCATGATCGAGCCCGCGTCTGTTTCGAGAGAGAGCTGGCACTCGATCCGCGCTGCGATCAGTGCATGACCAAACTGGGCCGCCTCGCCTACCTTGCCGGCGACGATCAGCAGGCCACGTCGTGGCTCGACAAGGCGGTGGCGCTGAACGCGCCCTCCCCCGAGACGAACCTGGCCTATGGAATGATCGCAAACCGCGCAGGCAAGTACCAGGCAGCTATCCAGTATTTGTCCAGGGTGGTCGAGCAGTCTCCACAAGACGCCCAGGCGCACTTCCAGCTCGCCATCGCGTATCAACGCAGCGGCGATGCACCGAAGGCGCAGGAGCACCTAAGCCGGTCACGGCAGCTAGACGCGGCAGAACCCGCGCTGCCGCCGTCCGACGCGGCTGGCAAGTAGCCGCTCGCTCGCCCCGGGGCTGCGGACAGTCCACCTGTCATTGTCAAAACAAGGTACAAAATGCCGGTTGGCGAGGCAAGACGAGGCAAGTTGACACTTGCATCCAGATCTCGCGTGGCGTAGGCTGTGGCCCTTGAATGTCCAACCGGATCCGACGGTACCCCATCGATTGGCTGATAGCCGGTCCGCATGGGGATCCGTTCGTCGTAAAGTCATACGTCATGGGCGATCTTTTAGATCGCCCGCAAATGAGGGAGGGTACGACATGATGACGCGAAGGGGCCGAGTCCTGGTCGGCGCAGTCGTCGCGACTGCGTGCCTGTTGGCCAGCGGCACTTGGCTGATGGCGCAGACCACCACCGCATCCGTGCAAGGAACTGTGCGCGACGCCCAAGGCGGCGCTGTCGCTAACGTTCCGGTCGTTCTGACCAGCAACACGCAGGGCAACGTGGCCACGGCGACGACCGATGCGCGTGGCACCTACACGTTCCCGGTCGTGAGGCCAGACACCTACACACTCAAGATCTCCATGGCCGGCTTCAAGACCGTCGAGATGAAGAAGGTGATCGTCGGCGCGGCAGACAGATTCAGTGCTGGCATCACCACGCTCGAGGTCAGCGCGCAGCAGGAGACGGTCACGGTCCTCGGCCGCGTTCCCGAGATCCAGGCCTCCAGCGGTGAGCGTTCCTTCACCCTGGAAAGCTCGACGATGAAGAACATCGCCGTCAACGACCGAACCATCTTCAGCTTGGTCGAGCTCGTCCCTGGCGTAAAGATGGGCATCACCCAGGGCGGCCCGCAGGCTGGCGTAGTCAACACACTCAGCGCGTTCTCGGCCAACGGGGCCCGCACCAACTCCAACAACCTGACGATCGACGGCATCACCAACCAAGACACCGGTGACAACGGCAGCAACATGGCCACGACCAACCTCGACACCGTTGCCGAGTTCAAGGTCCTGACCTCGAGCTACCAGGCTGAGTACGGCCGCGCGGTCGGCGCCCAGCTGCAAGTCGTGACTAAGAGCGGCGGCCAGGACTTCTCCGGCTCCGCATACTGGTACCTGCGCCGCAACACCTGGAACGCCAACGGCTGGATGAACAACCGCAACGGGACGGCTAGGGACGAGACAGCCAAGCGCAACGACTACGGCGCCAACCTGGGCGGCCCGCTCTACATTCCCGGCGCCTTCAACACGGACAAGAAGAAGCTGTTCTTCTTTGCCAGCGTCGAGATGCAGCGCCGCAACGACCCCACGGGCGCGACGAACGTCACGGTCCCGACAGACCTTGAGCGCAACGGCAACTTCTCGCAATCCGTCATCAACGGCCAACCCGCCAACCTGCTCAAGGACTACCAGTCGCCGTACCCGTGCACAGCGGCCGACACGCGCGGATGCTTCTCGGACGGCGGCGTTCTGGGCGCGATCCCGAAGAACCGCCAATACGCGCCGACGCTCGCGACCCTGAAACTGTATCCGAGCGCGAACGTCACGGGCCAGGCGGCCTACAACTACACGAGCCAATTGCCGGCTGACCAGCCGCGCGACGAGGTCATGCTCAGACTCGACTTCCACCCCAGCGACAACTGGCGCGTGATGGGCCGCTACATGCACAACACAGACCCGAACTGGCAGCCGCTCGGCGTTGGCTGGGCTGCTGGCGGCAACGTCCCGATGCAAGGGTACCGCCACCTGCCAGGCTACAACTGGATGTTCTCGGTGAACGGCACGCTCAACAGCACGACGTCGCTCGAGCTCGAGCTCGGCAGCGCTCACAACTACCAGGAGATCGGCTCGGCCGACCCCTTGCTGCATAGGGATACGACCGTGGCGGGGATCTCGGACATCCCGCTGCTCTTCCCGAGCGCTACCTCTGGCTACATCCCACGCTTCAACTGGAACAACATCCCGAACGCCGCGACCCTCTACACGCAGCAGGCGCCCTTCGTGAACTACAACACGACCGTGGACGCCCTCGCCAACCTCACCAAGGTTGCGGGCGCGCACGTGCTCAAGGCTGGCCTCTACTACCAGCACAGCGCCAAGCCCCAGACCCCGTTCTCGCCCTTCAACGGCCAGATCACCTTTGGCACAAGCGCCAACCAGCCTTACGACACTGGCAACCCCTATGCGGACGCGGCCATCGGCGCCTACCAGGGCTACACACAGGCCTCGCGCGGCGGGTACCCGATGTACGCGTACTACAACTTTGAGGCTTACATCCAGGACAACTGGAAGGCCACGCGCCGGCTGACGCTGGACTACGGCGTGCGCTTCTACATGATGTCGCCGCAGGATGACACCAGCACGCTGCTGCTCTCGAACTTCTTCCCAGACCAGTGGTCTGCGAGCGCGGCGCCTCGTCTCTACGTACCGTACTGCCCCGACGGAACCGCGTGCGGCAACAACAGCCTCGGCCGCGATCCCGCCACCGGCGCCACCGTGATCCATTCGTACATTGGCCGCATCGTTCCTGGCTCGGGCCAACAGTTCAACGGCTCGGGCGCAGACACGAACACGGCCATGTTCTCCGGCAATGCCACCAAGATCTCCCCGCGCTTCGGATTCACCTATGACCTCAACGGACGCCAGACCTCGATCCTGCGCGGCGGGTTCGGCATCTTCTACGATCGCCCCCAGGGCAACACGCGCTTCAACATGGTTGGCAACCCGCCGGGCGTGTCCACACCGAACCTCGGCGCTGGCCTGATGTCAGACCTGTCGGCCGCGCTCGCAAACGCTGCCAATGTCCCCTCGGCGCCCAGTGGTTCGCAGCCGAGCGAGTTCAACTTCACGCTACCCACTGTCTACGCCTGGAACATCGGCGGCCAGTTCAAGATGCCGGGCGCGTTCGTGTTGGACGTGTCCTACGTCGGCAACAAGAGCACCAAGCTGCTGGGCCTGAGGCAGATCAACGCCGTGCCGTACGGCGCCGCCTACCTTCCAGCCAACCAGGACCCGACCCGGGCAGCCGGCGTGCTGGGCACGACGGCATTGCCGTTTGACCTCCTGCGTCCCTACAAGGGCTACAACACGATCAACATGTGGGGCGGCTACGGTGAGGCGAGATACGACGCCCTGCAGACCTCGCTCAGCCGCAGATTCGACAACGGTCTGATGGTCGGTGTCAGCTACACCTTCAGCAAGACCCTCGGCACAGGCACCAGTGATTACAGCCAGATGCGCATCGATGGTCTGGATCGCCAGTACAACTACGGCATCACGGGATCGGATCAGCCGCACAACTTCGTGGCCAACCTGGTCTACCAGACGCCCAAGCTCGCTGACGGTGTCGCGGGCCTGATCACGAACGGCTGGCAGATCTCTGGCGTGTTCCGCTACGCAAGCGGCTATCCCTACACGATCGGCTACAACTTCAACGGGGACGCGCAGAACAACGCCATCACCGGTTCTGAGCAGGGCGCGCGCATCGTCGTCGTCGGCGACCCTGGCAAGGGCTGGAGCTCCGATCCTTACGCGCAGGTCAACGCGGCTGCGTTCGCACCGCCGAAGCCTGGCAGCATCGGCACCGAGTCGTCCTTGTTCTTCCTGCACCAGGCACCACTCACCAACCTCGACTTGTCGCTCGCGAAGTCCTTCCAGTTGCATGGCCGGGCGAAGTTCGAGCTGCGGTTGGACGCGTTCAATGCCCTGAACCACATGAACATCTTCAGCACGAACAACACGATTCGGTTCGCCAGCCTCACTGATTCGACCATCACGAACGCTGGGGCATCGTCTGGTAACGGCAGGTTCGGCGCCATCAGCGGCACGTGGCCGCAGAGGACGCTGCAACTCCTCGGCCGTCTCACCTTCTGATTTAGCACCTCTGACCCAGGGCCGGCGCTCGCAAGGGCGCCGGCCCGTTTTCTTTGTGGGGTGCGGCCACTAGGTGGAACGCGCGGCCACGTCGCCGCACGGCATGCCGGGGGCTCGAGACCTGCACCCGCGCAGCCGTAGGGGCGGCCTCCGTGGCCGCCCTGCCGGGCAGCTAGCCTAGGCTGAGACCCGGAAGCCAAGCCTTCAGTGGTGGAAGTCAGCGTGCGCCGTGATCGGCCGGCCGGCCGTGGCCGCGCCCCGCGTTTGCTGTCGTGCGATCTTGGCGCGGACTAGGCGCGACGCAATTGCAGGGGCCCGGCATGCGCCAGGTCCCGTCAGAACGACGAGCGGCGGCCCCGTGTTCGCGGGTGCGGGTGATCGAACGACGAGCGAGGCATAGCGGCGGGCCGCCCTAAGCGCGCGACTGGACACGAATGCCGATATCGCCCGCGCTCAGTCGCAGACACCGGGTCGGTGCGGCAGGGTCGGCTCACCCTCCGTGCGGCGCACCGCTTGACGGATCGCTCAGCGAGCCGGCTCGATGATGTGCAGCACCTGGTTGATGGCGGGGTTCTCGAGTCGCTGCACGGTACCGCTTGGCCAGGAGATCTCGACAGATGCGACCTTGCTCTCCGCGCCCAGCCCAAAGTGCACGCGCTTGTCGCTCGCGGAGTAGATGCCGTTGGCCGTCGTCACGTGCTCGTACAGTGCGCGGCCTGAGGCCAGCGTCAGCTTGACGCGCGCGCCGATCCCGTCGCGATTGCTCCGGGTACCCTTGAGATCGAGCAGCATCCAGTTGGCAGCCGGGCCGCCGCGCTTCGCGAAAAGGGCGGCCGGTCCGTTGAGCTGCGAGACCGCGACTTCGAGCGTGCCGTCGTTGTCGAAGTCGGCCACAGCCACGCCCCGCCAGGCGCCGGACACCTGAAGATCCGGCCCGACGCTCCGGGACAGGTCTTCGAACGTGCCCTGACCAAGATTACGGTAGAGGAAGCAGCCCTCCTTGTAGCGCGCGCTGGGGTTGTACAGCTCGACGTTGTCAACCACGTGCGAGCCGGCGCTGAAGAGGTCCTTCCAGCCGTCGTTGTCGATGTCCAGGAACGCGGTGCTCCAGCCGCTGTGGCTGCTCGAGGCTGGCCCGATCGCGGAAGGGAACGTGCGATCGAGGAAGAAGCCTTTGCCCTGATTGACGAACAGCGTGAACGAGTTCGTGATCAGGTCGGTCACGAAGATGTCGGGCCAGCCGTCGTTGTCAAAGTCCTTGAAGTCGCAGCCCATGCCTGAGACCATCGCGCCGCTGTCGTTGGCCGACACGCCGGCCGCAAAGGCCACTTCGGTGAACTTGCCGTTGCCGTCGTTGCGGTAGAGGAAATGCGGCGTCTTGTCATTGGTGACAAAAACGTCCATCCTGCCGTCGCCATTGAAGTCGGCAATGGCGATACCCATACCTTTGCCCAGGTATTGGTTCAGGCCAGCCTGCTCGGACACGTCCGTGAACGTGCCATCGCCGTTGTTGTGAAACAAGGCGTTCGGCTGGGGCTTGAACACGTCCGGGTCGCAATAGATGCGGTGCCCAGGCTTGCGTTCGCCGCAGTAGGTGTCGCTGTTGCGCTCGAGGCTCCAGTCGAAGTAGCGTGTGACGAACAGGTCCAGATAGCCGTCGTTGTCATAGTCCAGCCAAGCAGCGCTGGCCTTGAGCGGCGGGCCCTTCATGGCCACACGGGCCTTGGCCGTCACGTCCGTGAAGTGGCCATTGCCGTCGTTGTGGTACAGCACGTTGTCGCCGTAGTTCGTCACCAGGATGTCGACGTAGCCATCGTTGTCATAGTCGCCGACCGCCACGCCCTGCGGGTATCCCTTGAGCCCGAGGCCGCTGAGCCCGGAGGCCTCGGTCACGTCCACAAAAGAGCCTTTCCCGGTGTTCTTGAAGAGGCGGTTGGAGCTGGCCGGGTCGCTGCGCAGGTGGCCCGGGGACGGTGCACCATTGAGAAAGAGCAGGTCCACCCAGCCGTCGTTGTTGTAGTCCAGCGCGGCAACGGCTCCGCCCAGGGTCTCGAACGGATACTTCATTTCGGTCGCGAAGTTGTTCTGGACAAAGCGCACACCGCGCTGTTGCGCCTCGTTGACGAGCGTGAAGGTCGAGCGGGGCGGTGCGGCCGGGACGAGAGGCGACGGCGCGAGTAGCGCCAGGCAGGCGCCTGTCACCGCACGGAGAGACCGCGTGCCCGAAGGCCAGCGAGCACTCATCGGTTACTCTTTGAAGTACTTGCCGACGATGGGCGCGAGCTCCTGCTTGACGTTGGCCGGCACCAGCTCCGCTGCCGTCACCAGGGAGCACTTGAGCGCGCTCGCGCACTCGCACTGGCGCGGGATCGGCAGCCGGGCGAGCGCCGCGCGAAGCACGGCCTTGGCAGTCGCAGCGTTCTTGGAGAGGTTGGCGATGATCTGGTCTGCTGTGACCGCGTCGTGATCCGGGTGCCAGCAGTCGTAGTCCGTCACCATGGCCAGCGTGGCGTAGCAGATCTCGGCCTCGCGCGCGAGACGTGCTTCCTGCAGGTTCGTCATGCCGACCAGATCCATGCCCCACGAGCGATACAGCTTCGACTCGGCGAGCGTCGAGAACTGCGGACCCTCGATGCAGACATAGCTGCCGCCGACGTGATGGCGCGCGCCCGCGTCATTGCAGGCCTGGGACAACACGGCCGCCAGGTTCGCGCAGAACGGGTGGGCAAAGGCCACATGCGCGACCAGCCCACGGCCGAAGAAGGTGGCCTTGCGCTGGGTCGTGCGGTCGACGAGCTGGTCCGGGATCACGATGTCGAGAGGTGCGTAGGCCTCCTTGAGTGAGCCGACGGCAGAGACGGAGAGGATCCACTGCACGCCGAGTGACTTCATGGCGTAGATGTTGGCCTGGTAGTTCAGCTCGCTTGGCAAGATGCGATGGCCACGGCCGTGGCGCGCCAGAAAGGCCACGCGCTGGCCTGCCAGGCGGCCCAGCATCAGGGCATCCGACGGTTCGCCGAACGGCGTGGCCACGTTCACGCTCGTCGCTTGCTCCAGGCCCTCCATCTCGTACAGGCCGCTGCCGCCAATGATGCCGACATCTGCTCGTGTGTCCATCGTTGCCTCGCTTGTCTCTTGCCGATCCCTACGCTAGCGTGGGCCTGTCGCCGACGGCCGGTCCCGACGCGCTGCCAGGACGCGCTCGGCGGCTGCCAGCACCATCTCCACGGTAACGCCCCGCACGCAGGCGAACTGCTGCGCCTCCGCACAGGTGTAGCCGGGGCATGGCCCACAAGGTACCACGTGCTGCACGATCTCGGCCGGGGCCCTTGTCCAGGGCCGCCAGTGCACGACGTTCGACGAGCCGAAGATCACCACCACGGGCACTTCGAGCGCGGCAGCGACGTGTGCGATGCCGCTGTCGTTGCCGACGAAGAGCTGGCTTCGAGCTGCCAGCGCCACGACCTCCGGCAAGGGCAGATCAGCGAACGTCGTCACAGGAACACGCGCCATCTGACGCAAGGCCGAAAGCATCCCGGCCTCGTGACGCGCAGCGATCGCGATCGGCGACAGACCACGCTCGTGCAAGTGCTCGACGATGCGCGCGAACCCTTCGGTGGACCAGCGCTTGGATTCAAAGGCGGCCGCCGGGTGCACAAGGGCGAGCCGTTCGTACGTGGCTAGGCCGCTCGCGGCCAGGCGCGCCGCGACAGCCTGCTCTGCGGCGTGGCTAGGCGCCAGCCGCGTGGGCGGACAATCGCTGACTGGCACGCCGACAAAGCCGAGCAGGCCGAGCTGCTGCTCGACCGAGTGCAGCTCGGCGCGACCCCACAGGCTTGCCGGCGGCGGGGCGCGATGGTTGAGCAGCCGGCTCAGCCGGTAGTGCCGGTAGCCCACGCGCTGCCGTGCGCCTGAGGCAAACGTGAGTAGCGAGGCGGTCGTGCCTCCGTGCAGGTCGAAGGCCACGTCGTAGCGTGCGGCTCGCAGCTTGCGGGCCAGGGCGAGCCGAGCCGAGAGGCTCCCGCGCGGCACGCTGATGATCCCGCTGGCTTCGCGCGGCCCGTCGAAGAGCGGGGCGACCCAGTCCTCGAGCAGCAGGTCGATGCGTGCGTCGGGGAGCATGCGCCTGAGCGCGTGAATTGCCGGCGTGGCCAGCACCGCGTCGCCGATCGAACGCAGGCGCACCAGCAGTACGCGCTCGACGCGGGACCAGTCCCAGCGCGGCGGACCGAACACGCAAGGCGGTTCGTCGCTTGAGATGCGCTCGCTGCCGCCGGCTGACAAGTGGGACAAGGCGCGCCGCGGGCTCGCTAGCGAGAGCGCATGCTCATCGCGCTCGGCCTTCGCCGCGCTGACGCGGCTCGCTGGCAGCCGCCGGCCGCAGGGCAAAGAAGCGCTCGCAGGCTGCGCGGAACCGCTCGGCCAGCGGCTCGCTCAGTGCTGCCGGCACTGGCCCCAAGCGCTTCCAGGCCGCTTGGGCCTCCTGCACCTCGTCGCGTCCCGCGCGCCAGCGCGTGTCGCGCTCGGCCTGGCCACCCATGGCGTTGGCAGCCAGGGCACTCTGCAGTTGCCGCGCCAGGTCGATGGCGTTCTCACCGCCAGCAGCAGGCGTGCATTGGGCGACCAGCGCTTCGACGCGGCCGCAGACCTTCTCCATCTTGCGCAGCGTGAGCTGGGGATCGAGCTCGGTGCCTGCGAAGCTCGCCGGCGACGCTTCGACCAGCGTCAGGCAGGCGCGTTCGAAACGGTCGCTCAGAGCGCGACTGCCTGCCGGGCCCAGAGCGCGCAGCGCTTTTCGCCAAGCGTCCAGCAGCGCGCTGACCTGCTCTGCCAACGAGTCCGGCGCTGGAGCCGCGGATGCGCTGCCGGCCGGTACGAGGGCCTCGATCTGTCGACAGAGATCCTCTGCGGCCGCGAGGCTGGCCGCGGCGGTGATCTCGTCGCGCCGCTTGTGACGCGCCAAGAAGGCATCGCAAGCCGTACGGAAACGCTTCCAAAGTGCGTCCGACTGGGTGCGCCGCACTGCACCGACCTTCTTCCACTCCTCCTGGAGCGTGCGCACCTCGCCGAGCGTCTTGTCCCAGTCAGTGGACTCGGCCAGCGCTTCTGCTCGCCCGCAAAGCGCTTCCTTGCGCCCCTGATTCGCCGCCCACTCGGCAGAGCGCGCTTGGCGGTGGGCCTTGAAGCGCGTGAAGAAGCGCTCGCAGGCGGCGCGGAAACGCTGCCACACGGCCTCGGATTGCTCGCGCGGCACCGGGCCGATCGCCTGCCACTCCTCTTGCAGCTTGCGCACCGCCTCGGCCGTGCGCGCCCAGTCGGTCGACTCGACCAAGGCCTCGGCCCGCTCGCACAGGGCCTGCTTGCGTGCGAGGTTCTCGCCGCGCTCTGCGTCGAGACGGGCGAAGTGCGTTTGCAGCCGTGCGGCGATGGCCTCCCGCGAGCGGCGGAAACGCTCACGTAAGGCCTCGCCCGGTTCGCGCGGCAGGTCGCGAGCTGTCTTCCAGCGCGCGTCGATGTCCTTGACGCGCCGCGCCACCTGGTCCAAGTCCTCGACCGCGACCAGGGCCTCGATTTGCTGGCAGAGCTCCTCGCGCACGGAGAGGTTGGCCCAGTGCTTCCAGTCCTCATCGGCGCGCAACGCCTGAACCCGCGGATAGAGCTTCTTGCGCGCTGTCTCCAGCCGGGCGAGCAGGGTCTCGCGCTCGCGGCGCGAGGGCAGCGGCCCGGGCTCGGCCACGACAGTGGCCGCCTCCCGCAAGCAGCGGGTGGCCTCCTTGAAGCTCGGCTCATCGGTGGCAGCCAAAGCCTCCAAATGCTCCGTCAAAGACACGAGCCGCGCCAGGTTCTGCTGCTCCGATTGGGCGCGCGCGGCACGCTCGGCCGCAGCGCGCTCGTCGAGGCGGCCGCGAACCGCGTCGAAGCGCACCGATGTCTCGTCTGGTGCGCCGGCGCGCAGCGCAGACCACTCCCGCTCCAAGCCGGCGAAGCTCGATCGTGCGGTCGCGAGGTCTTCTGCAGTCAGAAGCGCCTCAGCGGAACGGCAGAGCTCTTCGCGCCGCGCGGCGCGCTCGCCCTCTGCCAGGCCAGCCGCGGCCTGCGAGCGGTAGTCCTCCACGGCTCGCGCAAAACGCCGAGCCAGCTCGTCGGCCTCGGCGTCCACAAGCGGCGCGAGCTGTGCCCACGACGTCTGCGCCGCTTCCAGCCGCGCGGGGAAGTCCTCGCCGTTCCTGCGCTCCACTTCCTCGCACAGCGCCCGGCGCGCGGCTAGGGCTGCCTGCGTCTCGGTCGTCAGACGCTCACGCTCGCGCGCGTCAGACTCCCAGCGCGCCAGACCGGCGCGCGCCACCTTCAGCGCTGCTTCGATCCGGCTGGCCAAGGCGGCGTCCGAACACGGCACCAGCTCCTGCCACTCCGCCTCGGCCGCAGCGATCTCGTCGGCCACGCGGGTCAGGTCCTTCGCGTGCGCCAGTGTCTCGACCGTGTGACAGATCTGCGATTGGCGCGCGTGTCGCTCGGCCGCGGAGAGTGGCTCAGCTTCGCTCGCTCGGCCGTTCAGCAGCGTGCGCGCGCGTCGCGCCACGGCCTTGAGCTTCGCGCGCGCGGCGATATTCTTCAGCGCACCGCGCTCGTCGATCGCTTCCAGCGCTGCCAACGCAACGTCGCGGTGCTCGCTGCTGATGGCGACGCTGGCGCGCAGTGCGGGGTCCGTGACCCTCGCCAGCGCGGCCAGCCGCTCTGCGCTGTGCAGCGCCTCACGCGCCACCTGGGCCAGCAGTCTTCCGTCGCTGAGCCTCGCGAGTGCCGCGCGCCGCACAGCGTCCAGATGGGCGGCCTTGGCCACGTTCGCAAGTGCCCTGGCATCGACGAACGCGTCCAACGCTGCGCTCAGCAACCCAGGATCGCCCTGTCCCATCACGGCCACCTGGAGCGCCTCGCTGGCCTCGCTGCGTACCGTGGCGTCGGCGTCGCTGCGCGCGATCTCGGCCAGTGCGTCGATGCTGGCGAGTTTCCTGGCGGCCAGCCGTCTCACGCGGGCATCGGCGTCACCACGGGCGATGCCAGCCAGGACGCTCTGATCCTCGGCGCGCAGCGCGCGCACGGCCTCGGCGCGCACCTGTGGGTCAGGATGGAGCCAACGCGGTTTCGAGCGGAAGATCTCCAGCAGTGCCATTCGCGCTTCTCTGCAGGGCGGCCTCGCCCTGTCGGTGGCCAGCAGAATACACCAACTGGTCCCTTTTCAGGAGGGCGTCGCTTCAATTTCGACCTCCATTCACACAATTGACATCCCTTATGCCCGAAGGTAGCTTGACAGGGCTTCGCTCAGCGGACGCCTTGCTTCCAGCCACCCAGAGCAGAAATGGAGACCTGCGATGACGCGACGCGTTCGGTTGGCCTCGGGCTTGTTGCTGCTCGTCGCGGGCCTGCTCGTGAGCGGGTTGCTCTGGCTCCACTTCCGAGCAGTGCCGCGCATCTCCGGTCGCGTGGCGGTCAACGGGACGAGTGGTCAGATCGAAATCGTGCGCGACCGCTGGGGTGTGCCGCACGTCTTTGCGGTGAGCGACAACGACGCCTACTTCGGGCTCGGCTTTGCCGTGGCTCAGGACCGGCTCTTCCAGCTCGATCTGCTGCGCCATGTTGGCCAGGGCCGGCTTGCGGAGCTGTTCGGCCGCGACGTGGTCGACGTCGACCGCCTGTTCCGCACCGTGGATCTCCACGGCATCGCGGCGCGTCGGCTGGCGCGCGCCCGGCCTGAGGTGCGTGCTGCCTTTGCCGCCTATGCAGCCGGCATCAACGCAGCCGTGGCCAGCGGGTGTGTCGGCAAACCGGTCGAGCTCACGCTCCTCGGGCAGGATTTCGTTCCTGCGCGGGCCGACGACTTCGTCGGCGTGCTGAGCTATCTCGTCTGGACCCTACAACTCTCGTGGCGCTCCGATCCGCTTTACGAGAGGCTCGTCGCCCGCATCGGACCTGAACGCGCCGCAGCGCTGTTTCCCTCTTCCGGAGGGCCCGACACGGCGGTCTTTGCCCGCGAAGCACCGGCCTTGCCGCACGCAACGCTCTTCGATCTGTCACCCGGCTCCCGCGCGCTATTGGAGCGGTTGCCGCGTCTGGCCGCGAGCAACACTTGGGTGGTCGCGCCTGAGCGCAGCGCCACGGGCCATGCGCTGCTGGCCAATGATCCGCACCTCGACATCGGGCTACCGTCGACCTGGTATCACGCGCACCTGAAGACGCCCACGCTCGACGTGGCCGGGGCCACCATCCCGGGCCTGCCGTTCGTCGTCATCGGACACAACGACAAGGTGGCCTGGGGACTGACGAACCTCATGCTCGACGCAGGCGATTTCTTTGTCGAGCGCACGCGTGGCGAGCCTCCCACAGAGGTCCTGGAGCGCGGCGCATGGGTCAAGCTCAGCTCGCGCGAGGAGACGCTCAAGGTCAAGGGCGGCACGCCCGTGGCGCTGACGATTCGCGCTACGTCCCACGGTCCGCTGGTGGGCGAGCTGGTACCAGGCCAGCACGAGCAGCTCTCCTTCCTCTGGTCCTACGCTGCGGCCGAGGATACCAATGATCTCGACGCGTTCTTCGACCTGAATCAGGCGCGCGATTTCGCTAGCTTTCGGGCGGCGGTCAATCAGATGGGCGGTGTGGCCCAAAACATCTCGTACGCTGACACGGCCGGGCACATCGGGCTGATCGCTAGCGGCGCCATTCCGCGGCGGCTTGGCCAGAGAGACGGGCGGCGCTTCCGTCGCGGGTGGGATGGTACTGAGGAGTGGGACGGATTCGTGTCGCCGGAGCAGCATCCGTTCGTGGTCGACCCGCGCCAAGGCTGGCTCGCTGCTGCCAACAATCCGACCTTCGATGCCAGCGGCCCCTACCACATCTCTTCTTACTGGGAGCCGGCCGATCGCTTCCAGAGGATTGGCGAGTTCCTGCGTGAGCGGCCGCGCGTCACGCGCGAGGAAATGCACGAGCTGCAACGCGACGTCGTGTGGGTCTCCGCGCGCACGCTGGTGCCGCTCATCCAGAAGGCGTATGCCGCTGGGGAGACGAGCGACGCGCGGCTGCGCGCCGCTCGGGAGTTGCTCGCTCAATGGGACGGTCGCATGGAGGCTCAAAGCGCGGCGGCGACGCTCTGCGCCACCTTCTACAGGCACTTCTTTCACGAGGTGTTCGACGACGAGTTGGGCGTGGCGCTGGCGAACGAGTACCAGACTGACGGGAATCTGGCCGCGGCCATGATTGAGCACACGCTGGCGCACTCCGACTCGCCGTGGTTCGGTCGTGTCGACGACTCCGCGATCGTGCGCCGCGCCTTCGAGGCGGCCGTGGCCGACCTATCCGGGCGCCTGGGACCGGATCCGGCCGGCTGGTTCTGGGGCCGCGTGCACACGCTCGAGCTCACGCATCCGCTCGGCCGCGTGCGCGCGCTGGCACCGTACTTCAATCTCGGGCCTGTGCCGATGCCTGGTCACGCACTGACGGTCTTCAAAGAAGAGGCGCGGGGTACGGACGACAAGATCGTCATGGGGCCGTCGCTGCGCCACGTCGTGGATCTTGGGGACCTGAGTCACGTGGAGGTGGTTTTGCCCGGTGGCCAGTCGGGCGTGCCGGCCTCGCGTCACTACGGAGACCTCTTCGAGATGTGGCGCTGGGGTGCGTATCATCCGCTACTCACCGACCGGCGCGAGATCGAGGCTGCCAGCGAGGGCCGCCTAGTCCTGACGCCGGTCACGCAGTCGACCAGCCCCTGAGCACGGCGCGCGAGCCTGCCGCGGCTGTCGCTCCGGCCGAGACCGCGTACAATGAACCTGCCATGGCAGGCAGTAGTTTCGGTCACGCGTTCCGCGTCACGACCGCGGGGGAATCCCACGGGCCGGCCAACGTGGTCATCGTCGACGGCTGCCCGCCTGGGCTGGCGCTCAGCGAAGACGATCTGCGCGTCGACCTCGCCCGCCGCCGGCCAGGGCAGAGCGCGCTCGTCAGCCAGCGCAGGGAGTCGGACGAGCCGGAGATCCTCTCGGGCGTCTTCGAGGGGCAGACGACGGGCGCGCCCATCGCAGTGCTCATACGCAACCAGGACGCGCGCAGCCAGGACTACGACGAGATCCGGGCGCTCTATCGACCAGGCCACGCGGATTTCACCTTTGACGCCAAGTACGGCCGACGCGACCACCGCGGTGGCGGCCGCAGCTCGGCGCGCGAGACAGTGGCGCGCGTCGCTGCTGGCGCGATCGCCCGCAAGCTCATTGGCGATCTGTTCGGCGGAGCAGTCGTGGGCTTTGTCTCGCAGATCGGAGAGGTCGTCGCTGACGTGGCTGCCGCGGAGGCGATCACGCTCGAAGAGGTGGAGCGCTTCCCTGACGGCACGCCGAATCCGGTGCGCTGTCCGATTCCTGACAAGGCCCGCGCGATGATCGAGCTCGTCGAGCGCGTGCGCCGTGAGCAAGACTCGATCGGCGGGGTGGCAACGATCGTTGCCAAGAACGTGCCGGCAGGCCTGGGTGAGCCGGTCTTCGACAAGCTCAAAGCCGACCTGGGTAAGGCGCTCCTGAGCGTGCCCGCAGTGATGGGCGTCGAGTACGGTGTCGGCTTTGCCTGCGCGCGCATGCGCGGCAGCGAGTGCAACGACGTCTTCGTAGCGGGCGTCGGCTCCGAGGGAGCCGAGCCACGCATCGGGACGCGCACGAATCGCCACGGTGGGATGCTCGGCGGCATTTCCAGCGGCATGCCGATCGTGCTACGCGTGGCGGTCAAGCCGACGAGTAGCCTGTCGCGCGAACAAGAGACGGTCACGAACGCAGGAGCGGCAGCTACGATCCGCACGCGCGGCCGGCATGACCCCTGTCTGCTGCCGCGCTTCGTGCCTGTCGGCGAGGCCATGGTCGCGCTGGTGCTGGCCGACCACTACCTCCGCCAGCGCGGGCAGCGCGGCTAGTCGAACTGGCTGTGGCCGCGGCGGGTTTGCGGGCGCAGGCGATCGGCCGACGAGCGAAGCGTAGCGGCGGGTCGCCCTAAGCGCGCGACTGGACACGAATGCCGATATCGCCCGCGCAGTTGCCTGGCCCTGCCCGTGAGCACATGCAGG
>Ga0302323_100002364_pt1 | contig 15342 bp, 10 predicted proteins | sample Fen_T0_3_FD_201950 | JGI IMG/M metagenome (GOLD analysis project Ga0302323, IMG submission 201950) | Peat permafrost microbial communities from Stordalen Mire near Abisko, Sweden - Fen_T0_3 | ecosystem: Environmental > Terrestrial > Soil > Wetlands > Permafrost | place: Sweden: Abisko... | reverse complement strand
GGCCAAGGCGCGCCAACATGGCGGGCGCGGCATCCGAGAGGTGCAAGACGCGAGTCCGAGGAATCAAGAGGGACGTCAATCGTCCACCCCCGGGGCCGATCTCGAGGCCTTGGTCGGCGTGCGCGGGCAAGTAGCGATCGAGCAGTTCGCAGCGCAAGTAGTCGGCAAAGTGCTGAACTATCCCAGCTGGCAATCCGTACGAGCTCCCGGCTTGCTCCGGGTCCTCGACGGTCCATTCGTCGCCCAGAAATTGCACTTGCTGCCCCGGCAATATCTCGCAGCGGGCCTGATGCCATTTGCGCGCGTAGCGATTCCAGCCGGCGCTGAGCAGGCGAGGCTCGTCGAGCGGTTTGGTGAATGGGAACAATTTTTGAAGTAGAGCCATGGTTTGGTGAAGCTCTCTTTGTCTGCGGCGACTCTGGACTCAACCGAGTCGCTGTCCCGTTAGAGCCACGATGGGGCCAGACCTTCGCTAAAGCGGCGTCCAGAACTCACTTTTTGCGGAAGCCGACGACCGGCAAGGTTGAGGACGTGGAGTACTCCAATCAGCCGACTGTGACGTTGCCGAGTGGCAAGTTGCTCGAATACGTCGTAGACGGAAGTAGCCGTCGCGTCTCCCAGAACGGTGTGACCCTGCCCATCCAGCCCGCGTGAGATGCCGATGAGCCAGAGCAAGACGTTTCCAACGCGCGGCTACCGGCGCTGAAGCTCGGCCTCGAGCTCCGCAATGCGCTCGGCCGAGGTGCGTGCTCGCTCGGCCGCCGCACGTTCTCGCTCGGCTCCCGTGGGCAACAGGGTCTGCCCGAGCGCGTCTAGAGAGACGCGCAGCACGCGGCCAAGCGTAGCGTCGTCTCGGACACACCAATGGACGCCCAGCGTGTCGCAGAGCAGCGCGTGCTCGCCAGTGAGGTCGCGTTCGACCAAGTCGCCCTCGAGCCGATCCCAAAGTCGCAGGGGACGTTCAGCGTCTTCTGGATCGAATTTTGCGAGCTCATTGATTCCGGACCTGCGATAGCGGACGAGCTTCCGGTTCCATTCGGCTTCGCCGGCATCGAAGGGGCTGGCGACTTCGACCGCCAAGTGCGGAGCCCCGCGTTCCCAGGTTTTCCAAGTCGGGAACGGGCCCGGGGTCGCCCCCATGCGCACGATCAGATCGGGCGCTAGACATTGCCGCGGGTCTGAAGGATCCCAGTAGACGAACTGCTCCGACCCCACCGCCCCTCGCTCGCCAACGAAATCACGCACCAGGAGATAGAGCGCCGTTCGAAGTTCGAGGTGCACGCCCGTCTCAGGCACCTCTTCGGACTCCGGAAAGTGAATCGGTGTCGGCGGCCGCACGTAGCTTCGCTTGGGGCGCGAGGCGAGGGACGAGTCGGTCATGACCATGGCAAGATACCACACGCTCCGAATCGGTCGGGCCAGCGGCCAGTTGCGCCGAAGAGCGGTGAAGGGGTGATCCATGCCGGGGACGCTTCGCGTAACGTAGCGGCATCATAGAAATAAATCCGGACCCTCAGCGTTCGAGCATGCCCCTGACCTCGACCGCTCCTTCACCGCCGACCAGCGCGCTCACTTAGGTGTAGTGCTCGCCGACGTCCGGTTTGGTCGGGAGGCCTGGTCGTGAGACCAAAATACGCCATGACGGTCGATGGCAAAGGGCAGCAGTCGGAGTGCTGAGACCTGTGCCAGTCGCGGCGGTCTCGGTTACGGGTCGAGGCGCTCTTGCCTCGGGACAGCCGACCCCCCAATTGCTCTAGAAATTAGTGGATCACGGTTTTTGTCAAAGTATTTGCGCATTGCCGGACGCGCGCCTCGGGGTTTGCTCCACGCCTCCGGACTTGGCTGCCACGTCCGTGAAAGTCCTCGAGGCCTAAACGACTCGACAATCTTCGGCAGCGACCTGCCACGCGACGAACACAATTTGCTCAAAGCTCGCTTCTTTGTCGACGGATCGGTCAGCCTCAAGCTATTGCTCAACGTGCCGCGGCTCGATGCTTCTGCCATTTTCCACCTCGGCGTTCCGCCTTGGGCGCGAGCGGAGCGGGCAGCAGCGGAGGCTCCGCGGAGCTGGCGCCTGGGGGGCAAACGGGCGGCAGAGGAGGGCGCGAGCTCAGGGCGGCGGCGCACTGAGCAGCCAAGGCCGCTGCCACCCGCTTAGGACTACGTTTCGTTTCAACCGAGGGAAGACTCCAAGTGATTTTCGAATCTATCGATGTTTGCAAAACAGCGGCACGAGGTCGCGTGTCGGGCGGCCGATGGTCGTGCCCCCTTTCATGCAATTCGGTGCGTTGCGCCCCAGTTACGATGCCTCGGGAGAATCGTTCATGACCAAGTCCTATTCACGGAGCGCAATCTGGCCCCGTTGTAGCCGTGGCCTCCTGGCCAGCGTCGTCGCGCTTGCCGGTTTGGGCGTCACGGAGGTAGCCCATGCCCAAACTCTGACCGTCGACGCTGCTACCAGTCCGAGTGGCAACCCGCACTTCTGGTCTGCCTGCGTCGGGACCGGAACCGCGAGCCTCACCCTGCGCGCCGACCTGCAATCGCATTACAAGCTGGCGAATCGCGAGCTCGGTATGCTGCGCGTGCGCGGGCATGGCGTTTTCGACGATGACATGAGCGTCTTTCACGGGACGGGCAGCACGCCCACTTACGACTGGACGAAATTCGACACTTATCTGGCGGCAATCGCCGCGGCCGGAATGCGGCCGATCATGGAGCTCAGCTTCATGCCGAAGGACCTGGCCAAAGCCGGCAATAGCCGCGATCCAGCCAGAGACCTGACCGTGTACAAGCAGTTCATCCAAGCCGTGGTCCAGCACGCGGTCGACAAGTTCGGCGCGGCGGACGTAGGCAAGTGGTACTGGGAGGTGTGGAACGAGCCGAACTATTCCGGTTTCTGGAATGGCACGATGAACGATTATTTTCTGATGTACGACGCGGCGGCAGCGGGCGCCGTGGCGGCGTTGCCCACGATCAAGATCGGCGGGCCCGCGACCACGCAGGGGTCGACCACTCAAATGGGCGACTTCCTGAAGCACGTGAAGACCTCGGGCGCGAGAATGACATTCGTTTCCTCTCACGCCTATGGCGGCGGCGCCGCGGCGACCGCGCCTGCCAATTTCGGTATCAACGACAACAACGGTCGAGTTGGTGTCATCACCGGCAACGGCTATTCGACTGACGAGATCGAATCACTCAACACGGAGTGGAATACATCTTATTCCGGCCAGGGTGGCAACACTGCCGATAACTGCGTGAGCATGGACACCCATGCGAACGCGGCGTTCATTCTCAAGTCGGTCAAGCTGCTCGCCGACCAGAACAAGGGCGATAAACCGCCGCTGTCCATCTTCTCGTACTGGGCCGTATCGGACGTCTTCGGCGAAGCCAACGGCGACGCGGGTTCCTACATTCAGCAGCAAGGCGGCGGCACACTCCCGTTTGGGTCGGTGTTCGGGCTGCTGACCTACCAGGGCGTGCGCAAGGCGGCGTACAACGCGTTCAAAATGCTCAACTACACCGGCTCGAAGCTTCTGTCAGTGACGGGCGGCAAGGGCGCGAGTGACGGCGTTGACGGCATGGCATCGATCTCCGCTGACAACAGCGAGGTCGCGATCATCGTTTACAACTACTACTCGACAATCAACACGACCGGTACGGACAGTGTGACCGTGAACGTGAATGGCCTGCCGTTTGCGGGCAAGAACATCTTCGTGACTCAATTCGCCGTGGATGCCGATCACAGTAACCCATACAGTGTGTGGTCCACTCAGGGTAAACCCAAAAATCCAACCGAAGCTCAGTGGCAAGCCATGCGGGCCGCGCAACATCTGGCGCTCGCCAAGCCCGTGACGACGATGGCGGGCGCCGCCACGTACTCCGCGGCGTTGACCGTCCCCAAGCAGGGCGCGGCGATGATAATCCTCGGTTTGAAGCGGCCGGTGACCGGGCGTGATGGTCTCGCCGACATCGAGGGTGAGGACTACGACGGTCAATCCGGGGTGACCAAGGAGGATAGCAAGGACACTTCCATGGGACAGTCCATCGCGGCGACCGCCAGCAGTTACGTTTTCTTCGACAACGTCGATTTCAGCGATGCTGGCGCAGACAAGGTCGAGCTGCGTGTCAACGCTGACGCTGCGACGGCCGTCGAGTTCCACGCGGACACCCAGACGGGTACCCTCATCGGCAAGTGTAATGTCACGGCAACCAGCGGAAGCTGGGCGACGCAGTCGTGTACGCTCACCAAGACCACCGGCGTTCATACCGTGTACGCAGTCTTTGCCGGCGCGCTGCGGTTGAACTCACTGAAGTTCCTGTCCGTCGCAGACCCGGGCGGCCCTGGGGGTAGCGCGGGAGCGGCGGGTGTGGCGGGCGGCGGCGGCATGGCGTCCGCTACCGCTGGTGGTGGCGGAGCACCGAACGGCGGAGCACCGAACGGCGGAACACCGAACGGTGGAGCACCCAGCGGTACTGCCGGCGGAAGCGCGCCACAGGCTGGCGGTTCGCCCTCGGCGACTGGCGGTAATGGTAGCGGCGTAGCCGGCAGTCTCGCTAACGCTGGTGCAGGTGTCGGCGTCGGCGCCAAGCCTCCCGTTACCGACGACAAGGGTTGCGGTTGCCGTGTGGCACCCCAGCGCGCGTCATGGGTCTACGGAGCAACGCTCCCCGGTCTTGCCGCACTTGGCTTGATGATCCGACGTCGCCGTCGCTCGCGCGGTTGATCGACTGCGTCTCAGCGTCTACTCATCGAACATTCCCCTGGTTTGAGACGAACACCGTCTCTGCTTTGAATCGAGAAGCTCATGCGGATCCATCCAATCACTTGCACGCTTGCTGTGTTGCTCGTTGCGTGCTCGAGCAATACACCCTCCGGCCAAAACGGCGGGTCTGTTGCCGGCTCGGGCGGCTCATCCGCCGGCACGGGCGGCTCGCCCGCGACTACCGGCGGCAGCGGGGGAATGTCGGTCGCGTCAGCCGGTAGCGGCGCGACGCAAACGAGCGGCGGCAGCACGTCGACGGGCGGCGCTACCGGCGCCGCCGGTGCCGGCCAAGGTGGCAGCACCTCCAGCGCTGGCGCGGTCGGGTTCGCTGGCAGCGCGGGTGCAATTGGCTCGGCGGGCGCAGCTGGCTCGGCGGGAAGCACCTTCGTCCAACCCCCCTTGGTCACTTCGACGGCTGGAGCCTACTGGGTAACGAGCGGCACGCTGACGGAGGCGGCCAGCGGGACTGCCGACGTGACCGTCAATGACACTTCTACGGCACAAACCTGGGAAGGATTCGGCGGTGCTTTCAACGAGAAGGGCTGGGCCTACCTTTCGCTGCTCAGCGATGCCGATCGGAATACGGCGCTCAATCTCCTGTTTGGCAAGGATGGCTGCAATCTCACTTGGGGCCGGATCCCCATGGGAGCGAGCGACTACTCGATCGACCGCTACTCCCTCGACGAAGTGCCGTCGGGCCAGACCGACGCCACGATGGCAAGCTTCTCGACGACTCGAGACGAGCAGAAGCTCATCCCGTTCGTGAAAGCCGCGCAAACCGTCAAGGCCGATCTTCGCTTGTGGGCGAGCCCGTGGTCACCACCGACCTGGATGAAAGACGGCCCGTTCAACGATGACTCGCCGTTCGATGGCGGATCGATGAAGAAGGATGACGCGACGCTCGCCGCGCACGCGCTTTACTTCGTCAAGTTCGTGCAGGCATACAAGCAGAAGGGGATGAACATCGAGGTCGTTTCCCCTCAGAACGAGCCCGGCTACAGCGGAACGTATCCCACGTGCGCGTGGGCGCCAGCGACTTACGCTACCTTCGTTGGCAAACATCTCGGCCCCGCTCTCAGCCAGGCTGGTTTGGATACGAAGATTATGCTCGGCACTTTCAACGGCGGCACCGGGGATACCTCGATCGTCAGCACCGTAATGGCTGATACCACCGCGAGCGCCAAGATCGGCGTGCTCGGTTATCAGTGGGGGATGCTAAGCAACGTCAAGACCGATCAGAAGTACACGCGCCCCATTTGGGAGACCGAGCACAAGTGCGGCAATTACCCTTGGGAGACTCCGTTCAACGACAAGACAGCCCCCAATGACGCTGCATACGCCGTCGAGAGCTGGGGCCTTTTCCGAGACTGGATCAAGGCCGGCGTCACATCGTACAGCGTTTGGAATATGGTGCTCGACACGGCTGGCATCGGCAACGACTCGAAGCGCGTCTGGCCGCAGAACGCGTTGCTTACGATAGACACGGCCGCGAAGAAGCTGAACACGACGCCCACCTTCCACGTCTACCGCCATCTCTCGCAGTTCGTAGCACCAGGCGCCGTAGTACTCGGGACTACGGGCGGCGATGCGCTTGCCTTCAAGAACCCCAACGGGACAATCGTTACCGTCATGTACAATTCCGGCGCCGCGAAGTCGTACGTGGTCGCCGTGGGCGGAAAGAAGTGGCAATTCCAGATGCCGAGCGGCGGCTGGGCCACCGTCACGAAGTGACCGCGCGACGTCGGATGTTGGTCGAGAGTCGTCGGCTACAATTCGCAACAGCAACGACTCTCGCCGGCGCGTAACGCGAAAGGCTTTGGGTAACTAGTGGGAAACGACTCGCGTCCGGGCAACTAGTCACGGACCACAAACGGCGAAAACCCGGCTTGCAAGGCCGGGTTTTTCCGTCTGTCTCATGTTTCTTTCGCGGGGTGGGCAGAGTGGCTGCTCCTGGCGCAGGGTGCCACTGGTCGGCCGTGTCTGCTTGTCGCCCGGTTCGCTACGGCTTCGCTGCCCGCGATGGCGATCTCGGATCAGGGACGTGACGGCACCGTCGCGGTCGACCTGGACCCGCTGTTCCTGCGGTGCCGGCTCGTGGCGCTCGTCCCTGCTCCTCGGTCTCATACGGTTCGGTGCTCGGTCGCGCTCGCTGGTCCGCGGCTTGCTGGGCGTTCACGGCTCTTGCCATCGCCGCTGGGCCGTGCTGTTCGAGCGCGCCTTTGGCATCGATGTCGAAACTCGCCAGCACTGCGGAGGACGCATGTGCCACTAGGCAGCGCGTACGCGAACGCCCGTCGAGCCCGAGGCGATGACGGTGGACACTGACTTTCCGACTTGACCGTTGAGAGTCGGCGGGACTAGCCTAGGAAGCGAATTGGCACTCGACCGGCGGTGTTGGGAATTCGGGGGCCAATGAGAGTTCGAGCAACTCGGCTCTCTTATCGTATTTGATCGGCGGTTGGACGGGGGCACCCGGCAACGCCAAAAGGGAGTGGGTGGTAAAGATGAGGAAACATCTAGTGGGCTTCGTAGTACTGGTGTCGGCAATCGGGGGGATCGGCTGCGTCTCCGAGTCCCTTGGCCCTGACGGCGAACGGGGGGACAGCGTGGAAAGGAGTGCATCCTCGACAGAGGCGCTCAATGCTGCGTCGAAGCCAGTCGACGCGACGCCAGTCGCTATGGGCGCTGCAAGTCAGCGCAAAGTGACCGCGGGCAATCTGCAGAAAGCACCGCCGTTGCGCAAGGCGACGCAGGATGAGATCGAGGTGCTCAACGAGACGTTTCAAACGGACGGAAGCCGGGAAATAATCCGACGTCGAATCGAAAAGGCCAACGGGCAAGATCGTCAACGCCTCGTTGGTTACTACAACACCGTAGTCTTGTCCCGCCTTGCTCCGGCTGAGCAAAAAGACGCCCAACTGAAGCTGGCCGCTACGCTGGCGCGTGTGCAATCCACCGCCCCATAGGCAAGCCGTTCCCCGATTTTTGACGGAAAACAGCATGAAAAGATTAGTTTTCGCCGCATTCGTCTGCGCCGCAAGTGCGACATTTTTCAATGTCACCGATGCCACCGCTCACCCAACGACCTCCACTTGCTCCGAGCAATGGCAGAGTTCGTTCGCAATCAGCAACGCAAGCGACAACTTTAGGGAAAGCTTCTTGACCTGGAGCAAGTTGGACTCGACCGGCAAAGTGGTGAGTTGTCCCGCGGGCGATGGTCAGGCGCCGGGTTGCGCAGACCAAGGCTGCAGTTCCGAATATCCGTGGCCCGGCTACAGTTCGCCTTGTTGGTTCTGGCGCCACCGGTGCGGTGAGCATTACATCCGAATGGAGGACGACGCCGGCGAAGGGCATACATGGTTCGAGGAGTGGGGGGCGGAATCGATACCACTCAAGTTTTGCGACCCCGGTGATGGAAAAGGCATCGGATTCGTCGGTGGTAATTCGCCATATCAGACACCTAATTGCCAGAACTGGACTCAGGGAAATCTGAAGTGGGTCAGTCCGCACATGGCGGGGACGTCCTTGGTTCTATGGGTCGAGCATACGAGCAATCACCAGTTCGTCGTCTTCGATCTGAATGCCCTGCAGGTATTTCCGCAAGCCGGTGTCGACGCTAGTGTCGATGTCGCACTCAAGGTCGGATCTGGGCCGAACGATTGGTGGATTACGACAGTGGCGCCCAACAATCCGAGCACCGACGGATCCAACAATGGCTACCAGGTTTGGGACACCAGTTCCTGGGGATACGAGGTTGAGCGCGTCGTCTTCACGGGTTCGAGCGCTCGGCCTGAGCTTGGTTACCTCAGTTACGACACTCCATCCACGGCAGGGTGGTGGTCACAGACCGACACGCTTTTGCCGGTTGCCGACGTGTACACGCGGGACGGCGCGTCTGCGAATACCAATTTCGGTACCGCGACTACGCTTCAGGCCAAGGCTACGACGGTGACGGGAAATCGACGCAACAGTTTCTTGCGTTTCGATCTGAGCGCTGCCAAAAACACTGTCACCTCGGCCACGTTGCGCATCTGGGGGGCTTCATCGGCGCATGCAAAGACGCACAGTGTCTACCTCCTGAGTTTGGATGACTGGGGCTTCGTCGAAACCGACGTAACTTGGAACAATCAACCCCGACTGTTCGACCTGCGAGCCTCGAAGTCGATCGGGACGACGGCTGGCTGGCAGGAGTTCGACGTCACCGATGTCGTCGCGGGTATAAAAATAGATGGCTATCTCAACTCGGTAGCGTTTGGTCTCGCCACCGCCGTCAGTAGTACGGACTCCGCTTCAACGTTCGACTCACGGGAGGGTACTCATCCGCCTCAATTGGTCCTAGTCTCACAGTAAGAACTGTGCCGCATGTCACCTGAACCGCACGACGTCGGAGACGCTGGTCGGTTCGCCGCTGTTGCGAGGCTGCTGTTCTTGGCCTCCGGGATGTGCGCGCTCATGGACGAGGTTCTGTGGGCGCGCGCGCTTTCGGTGCAGTTGGGCAACACCTACCGCACTCACGCGTTCGTAATCGGCATCTTCTTCGCCGCGCTCCCGTTTGGCGCGGCACTGGGAGCGCGTTGGACCCGTCGCCTCCACCCCCGAGGCATTTGGATTGGGTACGCGGCCTGCGAAGGCGCGGCCGCAGCTGCGGCGTTCGCCGTCGCTATATTCTCGAGGAACCAGGCTGGGATGGTTTCAGCGAGGACACAGGAGATAGCGGCTTACGCAGTTCTTGCAGGTCTTGCCATTCCGGGTCTGACGGCGGGTGCGACTTGGCCCTTGATGGCAGCGCTCTCGCGCGCACGGCCTCGAAGTTTGGGCTCACTCTATGCCCTCAATACGTTAGGCGGCGCGTTGGGAGCGCTCTTGGCGAGCTTTTGGCTCGTCGAACGCCTCGGAACGAGCGGAGCTCTCTTTGCGTCGTCCGCGTTGGGGGCCATGCTGGCGGTGACGGCCGTAGTGGTGTGGCATCGCGACCGGACCACGGACGCCATTGTCCTCGTACGATTGCCCGCTGCCGATGTGCGAAGCCCTCGCGCAACGGATTGGTGGGTTTGGTGTGTCGCGGCGATATCTGGCTTTCTAACCATCGCTTTCGAATTGCTGACGGAGCGCCTGCTCGCTTTGCGCTTGGCGACGACCTCCTACAGCATCGGGCTCGTCCTCACTTGCCAGCTTGCGGGAATGGCGTTTGGCGCCGCACTTGCTCCCGCGGTGGCGCGCTCGGGTCGACGCGGGCTAAGTATGGCATTGGCTGCGGCTGCACTGGGGATGGCGGCAGCGCCAGTTGCGTCACGTCTTTTTCCCCCTCCAGGGGCAAGTCACAGTTGGGCGTTGACTTTGCTGGAGTGCTTTGGAGACGCCGCGCTCATTTCGTGGCCCGGAGCAGTCGCACTCGGCGTTCTCTTTCCGCTATCAACGAGCTTGTTGGTCAAGGACGACCCCTTCGACTACGCGCGAATTGGCTTGGTAGCGATGGCCAGCGGGGTCTGCGGTATGATAGGTGCACTGACGGTTGGGGTTTGGGTCGTACCAACCATGGGCGTTGCCAACGTGTTCGCGCTGCTCATCGTCATCCTGGGGCTGTCCGCAGGCCTAGCTTCGCTGCGATTTTGGAAGTCTCGAATCATTCCGCTGGCGATGCTGCTGGGGACACTGCTTCTCGCGCGCGAGGCGCTCCAATGGCAACCAACGCACCTTGACGAAGGCGAGCAGCTCTTGGCTGTGGAAGAAGGGCCGGTTGGCATCGCCGCAGTCATCGAGGGCCGGCAGGGCGTGCGGCGCTTGGTTGTAAACGGTCGTCACACGATGGGTGACAGTGCGTCCAGAATCGTGGCGAGGCGCCTCGCACTGCTACCAGCCTTGCTCGCGAAGCACCCGGCGGATATCCTGCTCCTCGGCCTGGGAACGGGCATGACCGAGGGGGCAGCTCGAGAGATCGCAAGTGTTTCGAACGGCGCGGTTGAAGTTGCGGAGTTCATGCCGGAGATTACGGCAACGGCGAGCTATTTTTCGCCGTGGCAGGCGCGATTCGGGCCCCGCGCTACGCGCACGAACCAAGATGGCCGAACCGTCTTGCGAAACTCCCTCAGTCGCCGCGATCTCGTCATTTTCGATGTCGTGCATCCCTGGTTGCCGGGAGCCGGTTCGCTCTACACCGAAGAAGCATTTGTGCAGGCGCGAAGCCAGTTGAAGCCGGGCGGCGTCGTGGCGGTCTGGGTCCCCGCGTATCAGTTTTCCCCCGACGGATTAGCCTCGCTGATGGCGACCTTTTCAGCGGTCTTTCCGCGCGCACATTTGTTCGCCGCGGGGCTCGATGCGGCTCGACAGGTGCTGGCGCTCGTCTCAGAGGGGGCCCAGCAACCCGAAATCGATGAACGTCTGGCGCCCCTGCGTTCGGCGGGCGTGCTGGATGACCCGCTTCTGGATCACTCGGGCGCGCTCATGGGCCTGGACCTCGGCGCCGTACCGAAGCTTCTCGCGGAGCTTACGCTGCGCGATGGTCTATCTACCGCCCCACGAGTCCAACACGACGACCGGCCCTGGCTAGAATTTGAAAGCGCGAGGTCGCATGTCGAAGGGCGTAGCGTCAGGGCACGCGAGTTCCGGCGGTTGCTCGAAGCTAGCGAAGCGGTAATGGTTGGAAATCGGCAGGGCGTTGACGCCGACGTGCACAGTTGCCTCAGGGCCATGTGGCTCGACTCTGAAGCCGATAGTGACGGTTCCAACGCCAAAGCCTGCTTTTCCGGCCGAGAAGTGAAGGGGCTGGCACGGCAGTTCGCTGGCATGCTGGCGCGACGTGCCGCCGCTGAGGGAAATGGACTACGAGCGCGGGAGATTGCCGCTCTGGCCACGCAGGCTGGGCTATGAGCGAACCAGGTTTATGCGCTCGCGGGATCGTGTTCCGAGGCAAGCGTTGTGCTAAGGAAATTTCATGAAGGGCGCTAGGGCGGTGCTGCTGGTCGTCGCAGTGGCAGGGTGCGGGGGACGTGCGGAGCAGGGCGGCGCGGTCGCAGGTTCACCCGCTGGCCAGACGCCGGACGGCACCGGGGGCGAAATTGGCGGTGCCCATGGCGGCCTTGGCGACAATGGCGGCGCAATTTCTACCGAAGCTGGCGGCTCGGCTGGCACAGTTGTCCCTACCGATGACCCAACGATCAACGTGATCGACGAGGAGAGGCCAGGCGCCGGTCGTCCCACCACGCCCGATGCAGCGCCGTCGGCGTTCTTCTGGGGTTCTGCCACCGGAGGCTGGTTGATAGGAAATTGGGGTCTGGCTTTCGATGGGGGTTACCGGGACGTTGCCTTATCCATGATCGCGCCACCGCGCGCTGGCAGTACCGAGGCACGCCACGTCAGCGGGGCGGCCTCGATGTCGGGTGCGGTACTCGGGGCCCAGCTCGATCACCTCAGACAGACGGCTGTCGACCTCAGCCGCTACTCCGGCTTGAGTTTTTGGGTGCGCCTTACCAGTCAGAGCAGCAGGCTCAAGGTCGTCCTGAACGATGGTTCGCGCCCCCTCAATGTCCTGTCGGAAGCACCAGGGGCGCCTTCGGTCGCACTCGTCGCTGGACCAACCTGGCAGAAGGTCACGCTGCCGTTCGGAACGTTCATGGTCACGAGACCAGCGGTCGCCAGCATCGACTTCCGCGTGGGCGAAGACGGCGAGGCGTTCGACCTTTGGATCGATGATCTCGCCTTTCTCTGCGTCGGTGCTTGCTCGTGAACGAAGACGAAGCGAGCGACATCGGCCAAGCTCCGCGGTAATCGGACAGCAAGTGCCTCCGCGCCGTCCAGCCCTGGAACGCGTGGCAAGTTGCTTTGAACCCATCTCTGCGGCCCTTGGGATTTTCGGGAGCGGCATGCGCTCAACTGAGCAGGCCCCGCCGATTTTTGCTCGTTCCGCTGAGTTTCAAGGCGCGCACAGGGCGACGCCCTGGGTGGAGTCGACGACGCAATGCTGCGAAACGCAGTCCGCGTCTTTCAGACAGCGGTCCTTGAGCGCGCCTTCGCCACACTGAAAAGAGCCCGCCGGAAACGGCGCGCAAATTCCGGATGCGCACTCGACCGCCTAGCCGCAGGCGTCACCGCGCGTACCGTTCGTGCACACCTTGCCGATCGAGTTTTGTCCGCACACTTGGTTCTGGCAATCGGCGTGCCGCGCGCACCTTTCGCCCGTTATGCGCAGGCGATCGACGCACGTCAACCAATACGGGCTGTCCATGGGCGCGGGGTCGCAGTTCTTGCTCTTGCAATCAGCGCCCTCCCGACAGCCCTCACCGGCTTCACCGCTAGTGCAATGCGAACCGTCTTCGTCGTTCTTCGACTTCGGACCGCAAAAGCCGGCAGCACAATCCGCAGCATTAGTGCAGGGTTCGCCCGTCGCGCCGGCGGTGCAAACGCTGTCCATGGCTCGTGGACAATGCCCGCTGTGGCAGTCGGTATCTTCCGAGCACGGCTCCCCTAGGTTGCCCGCGGTACAGAGTGCGGCGCCCGGCGACGGCTTGCTCGTGGCCACCCCAAGGCAGTGCGTGTCGCCCTGACAAATGCCGTCGTCGAGCACCGAGCAGGGCACGCCCGGCGGACAGGTCCCGTTCACGAAGCAGGGCGCGCCCGGCTTGCCGCTCGAGCACATGCCCAGGATCGCCTCACCGGGTTCGTGCACGCAGCGCCTGGATTGGCACTCGGAGTCGATGTTGCATAGCGAGCCCTCGGCGCCGTCGGTGCAGGCTCGTTTGCCGTCTACTTGGACAGAGATGCACAGATTCACGCCGCGGCAGTCATCGTCCTCGCGGCAGCGTGAGCGCACGCTACCCTCCTCACAGCTGCCTTTCGCGTGGTGCACATCGACCACGCAGAAGCCATCCTGACAATCGGCATCTACCGTGCACGGTTGGTAGTGCGCGAGGCAAGCGAGCACGGCCTGTTTCGTTTCTGGCGCAGCGACCGCCTGACAATCCAAGCTGCCAATGCAATGCGGGAGTCGTTCGAACGGGCTGCACCAACGGTCGTTCGCCCACGGGGCGAGGTTGCACGGCCAAGGAGGGCAGACCGTGTCCACGCAGGGGGCCTCGCTGATCTGAAAGCGCTCGCAAGAATCGTCAGGGGGCGCGGGCAGGTTGGGGTTGCGCGGAGGGATGCTTGCCGAACCCGCGTGAGCGAATGGCCCCGCGTCGGCAACTGAGCCTGCCTCGCCCAGAGCCCCCGCTTTGCCCGCTGTTGCGGTGTCACTCGCGCTGCCGCCCCCGCCGCTCGCCGTCGTGATTGCTCGACCCGAGCAGGCCGCGAGCACCGCCCAGAAATCAACACCCCAGGCGGAACACGACTCAGCCAAAGAATGGGCATCGAAGTCGAGAGTAAGCCAAGGGTGCTCCCGGGGGGCGCACTTTCCTGCCCCGACGGCAACGAAGTAGCCGAGGATCCCAGCCCCGCCGTCGAGCAGCGCCGTTACGCCGAGCTGGCGGTCGCGCGTTACGCGCCAGCGGCACCACGCACAGTCGCTGCGCCTAACTTTGGACGACCAAGGCGCACATGGACGAGAACGCCGGATGCAACCGTCACCAAGGAAGCGATCAGCATGGCCCAGCGCATGCCGTCGACGAACGCGGCTCGTGCGTGAGCGATCAGCTGCCTGGCTACGGCCGGTGCCATGTTCTCGGCCAAAGCCAGGGCGCCGCTCAAGGTTTCGACGCCTATCTGCGGCACCCCGCTGAGCTCTCCCATCCGAAAGCGATAGACTGAGCTTGCTACGGTCCCCAGGATCGCGATGCCGAGCGCACCTCCGAGCTCGCCGCACGTCTCGGACAGCGCGGAAGCCGCGCCGGCGCGATCGGCTGGAGCGTGGCTCACGATCAAATCCGTGACCAGTGTAACCGCGGGCGATGAGCCAAGCGCCAGGAGCATCGATCCGGTGATCATCAGAAGGAGAGGCGAGTCAGGTTCGAGTCGTGCCAAGACGCCGAGGCCGCTCGCCGCGATGAAGAGACTCGCCGTGATCACGTGCGCGACGGGGAAGCGCTTCACCAGCTGCGGAGCGAGCTGCGAGCCGACGACGAAGCCGCACGCCGCCGGGAGCATGCAGACGCCAGCCGCAAAGGGCGAGAGCCCGTGTACCTGCTGCAGGCATAGAGCGAACAACAAGAAACTGCCGAACGTAGCGAACAACGTGACCAGATTGACGGCGAGCGAGGTCGTAAACTCCGCAATCCCGAACAAGGCGGGATCGAGAAGCGGCTCGGGCAACCGGCGCTGTCTGCGAAAGAAAAGGAAACCGACGATGGCGCCAGCCAAGACCGCGCCGACCGCGAGCCACGCCGAGCCGCCGAGGGCTGCGCGCTTGATGCCGTAGATGATCGGTAGCACGGCGAGAGCCGACATCGGCGGGCTGAGCCAATCGATCGAGCTCCGGCGCTCCGAGCGGAACTCGGGCAGAAGGAACGGCCCAAGCAGGAGCAGGAGCGCCATGACCGGAACGCCGATCAAGAATGCCGACCCCCACCAGAAGCGCTCGAGCAGGAGTCCGCCTGCGACCGGGCCGATGGCAGCTCCCGTCGAGAAGCTCGTGGCCCAGACGCCGATCGCG
>Ga0302323_100002361_pt1 | contig 15347 bp, 15 predicted proteins | sample Fen_T0_3_FD_201950 | JGI IMG/M metagenome (GOLD analysis project Ga0302323, IMG submission 201950) | Peat permafrost microbial communities from Stordalen Mire near Abisko, Sweden - Fen_T0_3 | ecosystem: Environmental > Terrestrial > Soil > Wetlands > Permafrost | place: Sweden: Abisko... | reverse complement strand
TTGACCTGCCAGGTGGCGATTGCGGTGAACGGTCAGGCGGTGACTCCGCTCGAAGCCAGCGGCTTTCTCACGGTCAGCCGGGTATGGCAGGCGAATGACAAGGTGGAGCTCTCGTTCCCGCTCTTTGTGCAAGTGTCGAGACTGCAGGACAACCAGAACGCGGTGGCGTTCACCTACGGGCCGATCGTCCTCAGTGCGGGTCTTGGAACCGCCAGCATGACCACGACGTCCCACGGCGTGCAGGTGCTCAAGGCGACCAAGCCCGATGGCCTTCAGGACACCATCAAGATCAGCAGCGGTACCATCAACGACTGGATCTCCAACATCCAAAGCAACCTGGTTCAAACGCCTGGAAAGCTCGAGTTCACTCTCAAGAATACGGATTCGGACAGCAAGCTGGTGTTCATCCCGCACTATTCGCGCTACCTGGACAGGTACGGCATCTACTGGAACTTGTCCGGAACTGCGGGCGGGACGGCCACCACGACCATCACCTGCCCGACGGGATCCACGGGCGGGACCGGCGGGGCGGGCGGCGCATCCGGCGGTACCGGGGGTGGTGCGGGCAGCGGCGGCGTCTCCGGCACGGGCGGGCGTACCGGAAACGGCGGCGACACCGGGGCGACCACGAGTCCGCGCGACGCTGGTGGAACGGCCGGCAGAGACGGGGCGACGGAGAGTGGCGGCGCGAGTGGCGGCGCGAGCGGCAGTGGCGGCACGACTGTTTCCGGTGGAACGACCGGCAGCGGCGGCGCCGGCGGTGGCTCGTCAAGCCCAACCGGAAGTGGTGGCAGCAACGGAGGGGCGGGCGGCAGTAGCTCGGTCATTGCAAGCAATTCGGGAGGGTCGACGGGGCACGTCGGTTCGGGTGGGACGACGACCGCGACGACGTCCGACGGCACCACGTCGAGCGGTTGCTCGTGCTCGACAGGCCGAAGCGCAAGCTCGAACGCAGGCGCTGGATTGATGCTACTCGGCTTCGTCGCCGCTTCGCTCGTGCGACGTCGGCGCCGCTAAGTGAGATAATTCAGCAACGCCGCTACATTCACAGGGACTTGCACGCGGGATCGGCAAGCATGGCAGATGCGAGCTTCTGCAGATCCTGCGTGAGCTGCAAGAGGCCCGCGGGGATGTAGCGGCAGGAGCTCATGGCGGGCGAGGCGCATTGTGTGCCGACCAGGACCTTGCGGCCATCATCGAGCGCGATGGAGTACACGGTGCCGTCCATCGGCCGGGGATCCGAACCGAAGAGCGGGACGGTGCCTTGCGGCAGGCCCCACGCGGCCTGCACGTCGGCATTGGCGAGGTCGGCGTTGATAGTCGCGAGGGTCACCGCGCCCGTCGAACCGCACGCGAGCAGGGCCGGCGAGCAGCTCGCCGAGGTTGCACCATCGGGATTGGCACGCAGGGTGTAGTTGCGCGTAATGGTGAAGGCGCTGGCGGTTAGACTATTTACGTCCCAGTAGATCGCGTTTCCACCGTCGCGCCCGAACGTGAGATTGGCCGAGAGCGCACACGCGGGGGCATCGACCAGGGACACCAAGTCGGGACCGGCGTCAGGGAAACAGGCCATGCCTGTGCACGCGATGCCACTGCTCAGGCAACTGCAGGTGTTGCAATCCATCTTGAAGCTTTCGCCGATGGCGTAGGTCCGTCCCCCGTACGAGCAGGTCTGCCCGCCATCGAGAGCGGGGGACAGATCCGTGCCGGCGTCCACGGGTCTGGGGCAAGTCGTCTTGGTGCACGAAGCGCCGTCAGCCGCGCAAGTGCAGGTGTTGCAATCGCGCTTGAAAGTCTCGCCAACAGAATAGAGGTGACCACCTTCCAGGCAACCCTGTGGTGCTACATCCGGGTTGGTGCTCGAACTGCCGCTACTTCCGCCGGCGCCTCCCACGCCGCCACTGCCGCCTTTTCCTCCGACGCCCCCGGTGCCGCCGCCGGCTCCGCCGCTGCCCCCCGCGTCGCCCGAACTACCACCGGTTCCCCAGCACGCCATCAGAGTGCATGAGACTCCGGACTGGGTACACGTACAAGTGTTGCACTCCGACTTGAAGCTCTCGCCCATCGCGTACTTTGCGCCCTGGTAGGTGCAGGACTGGCCGGGCACCGAATCGAGCGCCGCGTCCGAAGTAGCATCCGGCCGGCTGGCATCGAGGCCTTCGTCGCCGCAGGAGACAACAAGAAGCGAGGACAACACCACGAGGGAGAGAGGCCATCGAGAGCGTGCGTTCGTCATGGGTCGCCTTTCTGGCAAAGAGCATACCAGCGGCCTCGATGCGAGCGACCTGCCCTCCAGGCGCGCAAGGCCGCGTCCTTGCGGGAGAATCCGGACGGATAGCGCAAGACTCCATCAGATTTTTGAAAAGGGCTGCCTACGGCGCCTGGGTTCCGTCAGGGGACGGCTTGGCTACCCGCCGCTTGCGGGGGCCCATTCGATTCGTTCGAACAGCGCGCGCAGCTTGTCGCCACGCCCCTTGTGAATCGACGAAACCCAGGCAATACGGCCTTCGAGATGGCGGCGAAAATCGGCGTGGCCATGGCGGTTCTGTAACGCCGGACCGAGCTTCACACAATTCCACAAGGTGGCCTTCAAGGTGTCGTAATCACGCCGGAGAATGTTCGGGGTCTCATTCACGACGATGCTGCAGACGTGCTGCCGCTCGCTTCGGCGCATGATTCGTGTCTTGCGGAAATTGATCACGAAACCTTCTTCCAAGGCGACACCACCCACACGGGGCAGGAAATACGGCAGAGCCTGGTCGAAGTCGTTGCCGCCGGAAAACGCCAGATCGTCCGCGTAACGGGTCATCCGCGCCCCGAAGCGAGACGCGAGTCCAGCAAGCCTCGCGTCGAGGCGGAAGGCGGCCAAGTTGGCCAAGGCAGGTGACGTGGGCGCCCCCTGCGGCAGGTGAGGACCTCGCAGCCGTTGGTTCAGGGCGAAGCGACGGTCCAGGTTGTTCTGCTCTCGGGGTTGTGCCGAAAGAATTCGCGCGGGCGCGGCCACGGTGCAAAGCCCCGCAAGGGCAAGCGCCACGGCCCGCGAGTAGCCCAGCCGGAGGAACAGCGCAACCACGCGGGCGCGGCCGATGGAGTTGAAGAAGTCGCAAAGATCCATGCGCACGACCACCTTGGCGCCGACGTGTGGTGTAGCGAAGGTTCGCACACTCCGATGTGCCACGAAGCCGTGCGCGACTGGTGAGGGCGGCACCTTGGCAAGGACGGCACGCAAGACTTGTCGCTGGATCGCCTTCAGGTGAGGCTTCGGCGCCTCGAATAGACGATAGCCGCCGGTGCGCTTCTCTGCCCAGCGAAACCGGTAGTGCGAAAGGGCCTGATCATGTGCGTGGCCATTGATGCCGCGGATGTCGGCAAACCAGGCCAACCGGCAAGGCGACAACCCGAGTGTCTGAGCCAAATCGTCCACGGTAGGAAATGGCTCGACGGCAAAGTGTGCCGGTGGCCCAGCAACGGGCTGCATGGTGGCAAGAGGCATGAACCATTTGCGAATGGTCATACCGTGTCCGACGGGGATGCAGAGCAAGCGGCACAGTCGCTGGTCCTGCTCTAGAAACGAGATGAGTGTTCGGCCGTCATCCTCGGGCGCATCGGGGAATGCACGGAGGACTCGTTTCACCAGACCAGGTAGCCACAAGGGACTGTCGTCCACCGCTTGGCGTGCGCGCGCACGTAAGGCCGACGGAGTCCAATCCCCGGCGAGAAAGGCCAGCGCGAGCCCGTGGAAGAAGGTTCGCTTGGCGTTCCGCATGCTGCTGCTACTCAAACGATGGACGCCGAGCCTTCGACTGCGCCCGTCGAGCGTGGCGAGGGGTACAGGAACTGTACGGTCCGCCACGCGGTGAAATGCCTGTCCGTGGTCGTGGTCCCCGGGGTTACCCCGGAGAGATGGATGACTCCATCATCTCGAAGGCCCGGCGCCATCGAGACGATGGTAGGGCCGATCCGACGTTGCGTCAAACCAGGCGCGCCACCCACGCGTGCCCGTTTGCCGCACAAGGCAGGGCTGGTCCGCCGTGTCACATACAGCACGAAATGGCTGTGCGGACGGGTGCGAGAACGTGCTAGGCCGGTAGCCAGGCAGGAGGAGGTTCAATGAAGGCGCAGCTTGTCTTGGCACTTTCAGCCGCGAGCATTGTATTGGCGAGTCTGCTCGGCAACGGCTGTTCACCGACGGGGGGCGATTTTCCGCCGCTGGCTACAGGCGGAACAGCCGGTGGCGATGAGTCTGGAGGATCCCATGGGAACGGCGGCGATCCCGGCTCGGGTGGGGCACTGGCGGGAAGCGGAGGCGCCAAGGGCGTGGGAGGCTCGCCGGGCCGAGGCTTGGGCGGGCAGAGTGCCGGCGGAAACAGTAGCGTACCAAGCACGGGAGGCCTCCTCTCCGCTACGGGCGGGCGGACCGGATTTGGTTTTCCGACGGTCGACGCGGGTATGAAAGCGGACGCGCCAACCTTCCCGCGTGATGCCGCTCCACTTACCCAACAGGATGCATCGAAACGCGACTCGATGGGCGTCACGCCTCGGGACGCCACCGTCACGCGCGACCTAGCACCCCTTCGTCGAGACTGACCGGGTTATGGGCTGGGGCGCCAGTACGTCCCGCACGTGCCCCTCGTGCCGGTCGGGTCGGGGACGCAGGTTGGCTGGTAGGCTCCGTTCGAGGTTTCGGAAGGACAAGGCGCGGGACAACTCCCGAAGTCGCACCTGGCCTCTTGAAGGGCGTCCTGGGCACACTGCAAGGCGCTGGCCCAGGGGTTGGAGAGGTCGGCGGCGGCAGGACATCCACAGGTGTCGTAGAAGGCGTTAAAACATCGCGTGGGTGTCTTTGCGGGATCGCACAACTGCGCGGCTGTCAGTGCCGCAAAATAGGTGGCCCGCAACACGTCGCAATCGGGTGGAGCACCGGCATCGACTTGGTTGCATCGGCTGGGTGTGGAAAAGTCTGCCTGCACTGTGCACCTGCCGGCGCTGCAGACGGCGAACCTACAATACATGGGGCAACTGTGCTGCACGGCGATGAGCCCTCCTGGACAATCGAGAGGTGGCATCACGGACGGGCAGCTGAAATGGCTAAGGGTCCAGGGCACGAGGCAGGCATCACGGGCGACATCTGCAGTCGAAGCGGCCGACGGGGACCAGCACTCGAATCCCGCGCGATAGTCGAGCACGGCGACACAATCCGTATCGGCGGTGCAAGCTCCCACGATGGTGGAGGTCGCAGCAGCGCCCCCTGCACCGCTATCCGGTCCGACGGCCCCCCCGGCGTCAGTCGAGGCGTCGGCGTGCCCTCCAACGGCATTCAGAGCCTTGTGGCCACAGGCGGTTGTCAGCGAAACCATCGCAATCAACACCAAGGCCGCGATCCTCTTTCGCATGACTGGACATTGTACGCGTAGAACGCACGCGCAAAAATCCAAAGCGTCGCCTGGCGCTGCTCAGCCGGCGCTCGAAGGGTCTCGGATGCTCGACCTTGGCAGAAGGTTCATCAGATCGATTCCTCTTACGAACTTGTCACGTTGACGGTGTCCGAGTTCACCGAGCTGTGACGAGCCAGAAGGTCACTCCCGCGCACAGTAAGAGCGCCGAAGGTTGAGTCTTTCCGTGTGACGGGTTTCGTCCGGCACGGAGCCCGTCTCACGCCGAAACGATAGGAGACTGAGGATGGAACGAATCCGATCTGGAAGAAGTGAGCGCCTGCGCAGCGGGGCCATTGCCCTGCTCTTGACTGCTTCGATTGCAGCGTGCGGGGGCCTCGATGGCACGCGGCCGCCCGAGCCCGCCCTCGGCTCTGTGGGGGTTCTTTTGCAGGTGGTACCAGGTCTCAAACTGGACACCGTCAATTACGCCATCAGCGGACCCGGCGGATTCTCAACCTCGGGCGCACTGAATGTCGCTGGCAGCAACACGCTGAGTGCCGAGATCGGTGGCCTGCCCGCTGGCGCAGGCTACGGAATCACCTTGTCTGGGGTGACCAGCGACAAGACGACAACGTGCAGCGGCTCGGCCACCTTCGCGGTCAGCGCGGGCACCTCCACCTCGGTGACGGTGCATCTCATCTGCAAGCAGCAGGGCAACACGGGTAGCGTGATCGTCGGCGCGACATTCAACGTCTGCCCGGTGATCGACGCCGTGACGGCGACGCCCAGCGAAGTTGTGATCGGTGCATCCGTGCAGCTCGCCGCCAGTGCGCACGATGCCGACGGTGCGCCTTCGCCGCTTGGCTTCGCCTGGGAAACCGACAGCGGGACGCTCAGCGCAAGCAATGTGGCCAACCCGACCTTCACTTGCACGAGTTACGGTGCTGCCACGCTCAAGCTGACCGTGTTCGACGGCGATCCCAGCCCTGACTGCAAGAGCACCGCGACCCTGGCGTTGACGTGCTCTGCACCGTCCGCGTACCTCGTGCCAAGCGCGCCGGGTGTGGTCGTCAAAGACATTCTGACCGTGGGCCAGTCGGTAGGCGGCTATCGCATGGCCGGGATCCCCGACGGCCTGGGCGCCTTCGACAATGGCGATGGCACCTTCACCCTGCTCATGAACCACGAACTGGGAAATACCGTCGGCGTTGCGCGCGCCCACGGTGGCAAGGGCGCGTTCGTTTCCAAGTGGATCATTCGCAAGTCAGACCTCGCGCCGCTTTCGGGCGAGGACCTGATGAAGCAGGTCGCCCTGTGGAACCCAGTGACCGGCGGCTACGATGCGCCCGCGACCGGAGTCTCCTTCAGCCGGTTCTGCTCGGCGGATCTGGCGCCCATCTCGGCCTGGTACGACGCCGCCAGCGGTCTAGGTTTCAAGGGTCGGCTGTTCACCGACGGCGAGGAGTCGGGCAACGAGGGGCGAGCCATGGCCCACGGCATGGACGGGCTGAGCTGGGAGCTGCCTCGCCTCGGCAAGCTGAGCTTCGAGAACGTGGTGGCGCATCCGAACGCGGGCGCGAAGACGCTGGTGGCGGAACTCGACGACAGCACGCCGGGACAGGTTTACTTCTACCTTGGCAATAAGACCAACACAGGCAGCGCCGTCGAGAAGGCCGGCCTTACCAACGGCACTCTTTACGGCGTGAAAGTCAGCGGCGTGGCCACCGAGGATAGCGCCACCGGCATTCCGTCGGGAACCGCGTTTACGCTGGCGGATCTGGGGAACGTGGAGAACACGACCGGCGCCGCGCTCGAAAGCGCCAGCGTCACGGCCGGGGTCACCCGCTTCCTTCGTCCCGAGGATGGCGCGTGGGATCCCGTGCACACGAACGACTTCTACTTCGTCACCACCAACGCCTTCAGCAGCCCCAGCCGACTGTGGCGTCTGCGCTTCGCCGACATCAACAACCTCGCGGCGGGCGGCGCCCTCGACATGTTGCTAGGCGGCAGCGAGGGACAGCACATGTTCGACAACATCACCATCGACCGAGCAGGCCACGTGTACTTGCAGGAGGACGTGGGCAACAACGCCCATCTCGGCAAAGTCTGGCGCTACGACATCGTGAGCAACACTTTGACGGTGGTCGCCCAGCACGATCCGCTGCGCTTTCTCTCGGGCGCTCCCTTGTTCCTCACCCAGGACGAAGAATCCTCGGGCATCATCGATGCCACGTCCATTCTGGGGCCCGGCTGGTTCTTGCTCGACGTGCAGGCCCACTACGCCACCGACGCCGAGACCGTGGAGGGTGGCCAACTTCTAGCCATGTACGATCCCACCTGGAATACGGCGGGGACGACCACGGTGGAAGTGGCGGTGATCGGAGATACGCCCTACGGCGCCACGCAGATCGCGGACTTCCCCAACCTGATCGCAGCCATCAACAGCGCGCCCGACATCTCGCGCGTGGTCCACGTGGGAGACATCAAAAGCGGCAGCACCCGATGCGACGACAGCTACTTCGCTAGCATCCTGGCTACCTTCCAGACGCTCGCCGATCCGCTCGTGTACTCGCCAGGCGACAACGAGTGGACCGACTGTCACCGCGCGAACAACGGTGGCTATGACCCACTCGAGCGCTTGTCCGTGATTCGCTCGATGTTCTTCCCGAACGTGGGCCGCACGCTCGGCGGCGCGAAGAAGGACGTGCTTTCGCAGTCGGTGTTGCCGGGCTTTACAACCTTCGTCGAGAACACCTTGTGGTCTGAGGCAGACACCGTCTTCGCGGCCGTTCACGTCGTGGGCAGCAACAACAGCCTTCTGCCGTGGTACACCGACGACGCAAGCAAGACCGACGATCCGCTCAGTCGGACGACGGAAGAATCCGCCCGCGAGGCCGCGGCGGTTGCATGGATTGAGCAGACCTTCGCAAGAGCCACGCAGCAAAGCGCGAAGGGTGTCGCCTTGTTCATGCAAGCGGACATGTGGGATCCGGCCATCTTCACGGCGGGCCAGTACAGCGGCTTCGCCTCGATCGTGCGCAAGCTGGCCGATGCGACGCGAGCCTTTGCTCGCCCGGTGTTGCTGGTCGAGGGCGATTCCCACGTATTCAAGAGCGACAATCCGCTTTCAGCGGGCGACGCGATCTACGGCGTCACTGTGCCTGTACCAAACCTGACCCGCATCGTGGTCCAGGGCTCGACCACCGCGCCGCTGACCGAGTGGCTGCGACTCAAGGTCAATCCGGCGACAGCATCCGTATTCAGCTGGGAACGCAATCCACGTTAACTGGACACCAAGCGTAAAGAAGCAAATGCCCCGTCACTTCATGGTTTCAAGTGTGTGAACAGTTCTGGGTCGCACGGGCATGAAGGCGGGGCGCTGCTATAGTCGAAACAAATCGATAGTCTCAATAGAATAGGAGTTGAACAATGTTGAACACTTGGATACTTGCGGTGACGGTACTGGCGGAGGCGTCAGGCGTGTCAACCAATCGAGTCAATCAGGCCGACAAGTCTATTTCGGTACCCTTGTCGGGTGCCACCATGAATTGCACGAGGCAGGGAGACCACCTCGTGTGTGTAATTCCGCTAGACCAGGAAGCTGCCAAGGAGCCCGAGCCCGCGCCGGCCTCTGCGCCCAAAGCGAGAGCCCACAAACCCAGCCAGCCGATCATGACTTTGCCGGGTCCCGAGGCCTTCGCCAAACTCAAAGCAGCCGAAGCAAACATCGAATTGGCGAAGTCGCTGATCCCCAAGGCGACGACGCCGGAAGAAGCAGTGCTTACCCAACAGATGCTCTATCGGGCAAAGGAGCAGTACCGAACGGCGCGCGCCCTATTGCACACAGTACAAGGAGATCTGAGCCGAGCCCCTGATCCGTTTGACCGCGAAGGCGAAGCCGATGCGGTGGCCTTGTGCCAGAGCGAAACCGACATGGCCGAGGAGTGCCCTACCGCGGCTCCCTGAGGGCCCCGACTTATTCCTCAGCGACTTCGACGATGAGACCGCGGCAGTTGGCAGAGCCGCAGTGGCAAGGCTCGGCAAGCTCGATGGGGAATGCATAGTCGTACGCAATCTCTTCGCCCACGCGAATATTCCGCAGAGCAACGATGCGGGCCCAGGGTTGGCCGTCCGAGCCAAGGCCAACCTCGACGCCCGCGTTCGGATCGCAGCTGTGGTTGATCCAGCGCGTCTGATCGACCATGTCGAATAGAATCTCTTCGGTGATCTTGAGCGAGTAGCGATCGTTCAAGTCCTCCTGGGCGTTCCAAGCGACGCCGTCAACCTCGGCGATGAGCTCGTCGGCGGCGAACGGACGCTTGGCAATGACCCCGTAGCCATCGATGGCTGAACGAACGACTTCCAGTCCCGGTATGAGCGGCATGGCCAGCTGTATGCCACAAAACCGCTGCCGGTTGGGACCAAGATGACGAGCTGAGGGATCACGTAGCCGCAACCCCCGGCCTCGGTCAGCCTTTGGGGATGCAGTTCAAGGATCTTTTTTCAAAGCACGCCACGGACTACGCGCGGTTCCGGCCACGGTATCCAGCGGCGCTGTTCGTGTGGCTGGCGAGCTTGGCGCCTGAGCACGAGCTTGCGGTGGACGTGGGCGCGGGCAATGGACAGGCAGCAGGTGAGCTGGCGAAGCATTTCAGAAAGGTGATCGCGGTCGAACCGAGCGCCCAGCAGGTTGCCAACGCCACGCCTGCCACTGGCGTGTCCTTCGTGCAAGGCTCGGCAAGCGCACTCGGGATGGATGCTGCGTCCACGGATCTGGTGGTGTCAGCGCAAGCGTTTCACTGGTTCGATCGAAAGGCTTTCTTCGGTGAGGTCAGCCGCGTTTTGCGCCCGTCGGGCTGCTTGGCGGTGTGGTGCTATGGCTTGACGAAGATTGCGCCAGCCATCGACGAGCTGGTGTATGAGCTTTACGAAGCACGCCTGGGACGCTACTGGGATCCCGAGCGTAAGCTGGTCGAGAGCGGCTACCGCGACGTGGAGTTTCCCTTTGCCGAAATCGAGGCGCCACCCTTCGAGATGCGCCTCGACTGGAGCTTTGAGCACCTGATCGGCTACCTGGGCACGTGGTCTGCGCTGAAGCGCCATATCGACGTAGAAGGTACGAATCCGCTTGAGGAGATGCTGCCGCGGTTACAGGCGGCCTGGGCGCCAGACGGTGAGCGTCCGGTAACCTGGCCCATCAGCTTGCGCGCGTTTCGTCACTCCTGACATGACGCTGTCAGGAGGCGTCCCGTAGCTTCTTGTCATTCCATCAGGCTGGGCTCGCGATGGCCCGCGAGTCGAGGGAGCGTGACACAATTCCGCCGTCCTACCCGGAAACGGTACCAGACGCGAATAGCACGCTCACGTCCATCCAAACTCCGTCGTCCGTGCGCAAACCTGCGATCTCGCGCAGGTGCTCCTCGCGACAGCGTGCCAGCGCTTCGGGGGCCAGGCCGCTCAGCATTCGGCGGAAACCCGCGTTCCAGACCACCTGCCACCAGGCCTCGGCGTCGGGCAGAAAGTAGCCCATCTGGCGCTGCTCGACGTGAACCTCTCCCAGCCCCGCGACGGTGAATAGCTTCCGGCAGCCTTCTTCGTTGGCGATCAACTTCCACACAGGTGGCGTCGGCAGCACGCCGTATCCCGTCTCAAGACGTTCCACCAGCAGGGACCGCAAGGGCTCCATGTAGTTGACCGCGAAGCACGTGATCGCGACCTTGCCTTTCGGCTTCACCGCGCTGGCGATGTGGGCCAGGGCGCCCGCCATGTCGGCGACGAAGAAGATACCGAATGCGCAGGTGGCCACGTCGAAGTGCCGGCGCCAGGGCAACGCCTGCATGTCACCCTGGACCAGCTCGACGTCGCAACGAAGGCCTGTCGTCGCCAGCTTCGCACGAGCCTGCTCGAGCATCCCCGGCGAGAAATCCAACCCCGTCACCCGCCCACGCTCGAGGCAGCCGGCCAACGCCAGCGTGGCGTGCCCCGTCCCGCAGGCGACGTCCAACGCCGATTCATCGCCCCTTAGCCCAAGCAGCGTTACCAGGTGTTTGGCACAGTTCGGAAAGAAGCGCAGGTAGCTGCTGTCGTATCCGATTGCCACCGTATCGAAGGTTCCCGCGATGACTTTCTTGTACTCTTCCATGGCGGGGTCGACTGTATCAACTCCGACGGGGAACGCGAACGATTCAGAACGGGTGCCAGAGGGCTCCAAGGTGGCACCGGACGGCCGATACCACCCGCAGTCGAGGCGCCAAGCCCCTACAGGGAATTAAAGAACTTCCACACGTCGGCAGGGACCCAGGAACACTTGCACGAGTCCGAGCAGGTCTTGGGAGGTGTCGCGCACGTATTGTACAAATCCGAGGTCCCATCCACGATGGCGTTGCCATGGCCTGCCGCGTGCACGCACCAACGCAATGGATGCCCGCTCGAACATCCGGTGTAGTCCGTGCAGATGTGCGCGTCGGAAATGGACTTCGGGCGGGGTGGCTCGGTCGCGGGTAAGGTGCAACCGTTGTTCTTGGCGAACTGGTCGCGCATGGGAGTTGCCATGCTGATGGTACAGGTGTTGTCCGTCGTGCCGGCCATCTGCCAGTAGGCGATGGGGTCGGTGCCGCCGACGCAGCCGCTGAGCACGGCGCCCTCATAGATGGCGGCCCCGCGGAAGACCTTGGCCCGGGCACACGCGATGGCGTAGCTCATGCCGCCGCCGTAGCTGAAGCCATTGGTGTACAAGCGTGTCGTATCGACACAGTAGTTCTCCGTGATCAGCTTGACCATGTCGTCGACGAACGGCAGGTTGTCTCCGCCCCAGCCGGCATTGAGCCCATCGGGCGCAACGAAGATGGCGCCGTTGTTCGACAGTTTCTGGAGACCGAAGTGGGCCATGGTGTACCCATTGGATCCGCCGGTATCCACTTCCTTGGAATTGCCGCCATTCCAGTGAAACCCAAAGATCAACCAATAGGGTTTGCTCTTGTCGTAGTTGTCGGGAAGCCTCATGGCGAAACCCCGGCTACCAATCTTGACGTAGCCACCCGTGCCGAATCCTGCCGTCGTCCCCGACTCTCCCGGGACCGTCGTGAAGGTGACCGTCGAAGTCTTGCCACAACCCACGCTCGGCACCGGTGTGCCGGATCCTGTCGTGCCAGCAGCAGCCGTCGCCCCACCCGAACCGGTGGAACCGCCGCTTCCCACGCTGCCACCCGAACCGGTTGCCCCTCCCGATCGTGTCGCTCCACCCAAAGCCGTTGCGCCGCCGCTTCCCACGCTACCACCTGAGGAGATCGCCCCCCCCGAAGCGGTCATGCCACCTGGGGATGTTGCTCCGCCCGAACTGGCCGCTCCACCGGTTCGCGTGCTGCCACCCGTGGGGCCGACGCCCCCCGTGCTCGGCGCCCCGCCAGTCGCGGTCGGCACCCTGCTGCCACCGGTGGCGCTCGAACCGCCCGTTCCAGGAACGGGCACAACCGTCCCGCCACTGCCAGCAGATACCTGGCCACCGGTACCTGAATTTCCGCCTGTCCTCGTGGCTGTTCCCTGATCGCTCTCGCACGCGCCCAGCCCCAGCAGCACCAAACCTATTGGAAGCACTAAGCTTTTCATCGATGGACCTCCTTGCAACTGAACAGCAACATCGCGGATTCTTCGAGGACGAGCCCACGGGCAACCATTCGAAACACGGGCGACACGCTTTGTCGCATCCGTACATGTCGTGGATCCTGCGGCAGTGAGATGTACTGTCTCGAGGGGTGAGGAGTTGTGCTGAAAAATGCGCCGCACGAACTGGCGTTGGGAGCTGGCCCTAGGCCGATTCCACGTGCGCCAGCAGCCCAGACGTCCCATAAGTTCATGCCCATGGCCTATTTCGAAATCCTCGATCGCGAACAACTGCTGTCGACCTACCAAAGCGATGTGCCCCGCCTGTTTGAGCTCGTGGCAGACCTAAGCGACGATGCCCTGCACTTTCGCCCGGCCATCGCGGGTGCGTGGACCATCGCGGAGAACGTGGGCCACCTGGCCAGCACGGAAGTAAACGGCTACCTTCGATTCCAGAAGGCCATCTTGAACCCCGGTGCGACCATCGACACCGGGGGCGGCGACATGGAAAAGAGTGCCGCTATCTTGGGCTATGACGTCTCGAGCACGGCGGACGCTCTGCAGTTGATCCGTCTGCTGCGCAAGATCACTTGCGCCCACGTGCACCGGCTCGGGGGTGAAGCCTGGAACAAGCACCACATCGTGCAGCCCACCCATCCCGTCATCAAGGCCATGAGCATGGGCATGATCTTGTCCTTTCAGACGCAACACTTCGCAACCCACCTGGATCTCATTCGGCGCAACCTCGCAGCCTTCAGGGACCACAAGGGCGAGCAAGAGTAGCCTCGGCGCGGTCGGCAAATATTCTTGCCAAGGCTGGACTGGCAGAACGTCAGAACGGTGGCGCCTACGGACGCGCACTCAGGCTGAAGAGCGCGAGGTCATGCCCCGGCGGCACCCTCGCCCACGCCGTCGGGGCGACTCTCCTCGCCTTTGCCGGGGCGGATCTTGGTGCGGATGTCGTGGCGCAACTCGCGTCCTGGTTTGGGCGCCAGCAGCAACGCGACACCGGCACCCACCAAGAGGCCGATGCCGAATGTGCCCAGGGTGCCCAGCAGCTCGCTCGTAGTCGATCGCTTGGTTTGCAGACCAATCAGCCCCAGGAAGTCGTCCTTGTCCATGTCCTTCAAATCATGCAGCTTCATGTTTACTCTCCTTTTCCAGTCGGCGGAGTCGTCGCCTCGGCGTCCCGCCTTAGATACCGTTTAAGCTCCTCTTCCAGGCGCGGCAGCGCGGCCATCACGCCGGTGCGAACGACCACCCCAGCAAGTCTCTCGGTCAGCCGCGTGAACAACCCACCACCCAAAACGAAACCGGCTCCCATGGCCCCGGCCATCATTCCATATGGGTGGCGCTCCACGCGACCCTTGATGTCCACGATGTCTCTGACGAGACCGACAAGACTGCTCTCGGTTGGTTGCATGGTGGCCACCTAACTCCTGCGCCGGGCGAGGCGCGCGACGAGGTATCCCAGCCCCAAGGCGCCGAGCAGACAGGCCGCAGGGTGTTCCTTGATAAACCCTTTTGCCCGCTGGTTGAGCGACACGATTCGATCCTTCAACTCTTCGATGCGCGTACCGGTTCCGTCGTTGCCGTCATCTTGCCGTTCTTGCTGCTGTTCCTCGCCAACTGTGGTTTCCATGCCGAGCCTCCTTGGTGCTGCCGCTCACGTGCCCCTGCGGTGGAAGCTGGGGCGCCAGCTGCCCAGCACTACGCCGGCGCCAAACGCCAGCGCCAGCGCTACAAACGGCCGCTGGCGAATCCATTCGTACCAATCGAGGTTGCGCGAGATCTCTCGCTGCAACGCCGCCACCCTTAGTGCGACTTCTTCGCGCGTACGCGCAATCTCGGCCTCGGCACGCATGATCTCGGGATCGCGGGTGCCGCTTTCGCCGTTGCCCCTTGCGCCCATCATGGACGGCCTCCCGTGCGGTCAGACGATGGCCTGGCCATAGTCCCAATTCCGAGTGGCGCGAGGCTTTGGCTAATCTCGTCGGCCGTGGTGTTCATCGGTCGTACCCTGCGCAGGCGAAGCACGGCAATTAGGATCCCCACCCCCGCCCCTACCACGTGGACCATGCCGATGATGAGCAGAGGGATTCCGCCCTGCGAACCGCCGTCGAGAAGGATGGCAAGACCGGCCATGGCAAGGCCGTAACCCACGGCCGCCAGGCCTGCCAGCACCGCGATGAGTCCGGCTTGCAACCCCATGGCGCGCAAGTCGGCCTTGATCTCCAAACGCGCGAGCCGCAGGTGTTGGACGGTAAGCCGTCCCAGGGCATCCGCCGTCTCGCGGGCAAGCCCAACCACACCGTCGGTTTTGTCTCGTGCGCCGTTGCTCATGGCCCCCCAGGTAAGTTTACGGCCGTCCGC
>Ga0302323_100002360_pt1 | contig 15349 bp, 12 predicted proteins | sample Fen_T0_3_FD_201950 | JGI IMG/M metagenome (GOLD analysis project Ga0302323, IMG submission 201950) | Peat permafrost microbial communities from Stordalen Mire near Abisko, Sweden - Fen_T0_3 | ecosystem: Environmental > Terrestrial > Soil > Wetlands > Permafrost | place: Sweden: Abisko... | reverse complement strand
CACGTAAAGCGCTTCGATCTCCTCGGAAGCCTTCGTATCCTTTGGCTTCAATTCGTCAACGCATAGGCCATCACGCGCAGCTTTCCGGTAAGCAATGCGGTCGCGGATTATCACACCCGAAAGCGCAAGGTTGGCAAAATCCGCCAAAATCTCCTGGGCGTCTTGGGACTCATGGACAGATGGGTTGGTCGAAACCCGGCTGATGACAACCCACGCTTTGAGTGCTTGGTTGAAACTTCTAGCGTTTCCCACCAGTTCGTCCATGCGGCCCAGCGTCCAGATGTCGAACTGGCTCGGCTGGATCGGGATGTAGGCTTTGTCGGCCACTACCAGGGCAGCACGTAGTTCGATGGAATCCCGCCCCCCGGCGTCGATGATGATGTCCTCGTATCGCTTCGCCAAATCCTGCACCTCAGCCTGCAAGCCCTTGCCGAACTTCTGCACACAGGCGACACGGCGAGGCTTGGCCTCGGATTCGTCCCGGCTCTGCGCCCAGTAGTTCGCGCTGCCCTGCGGGTCGGTGTCAATCAAAAGCACGTCGCGCCCGGCCAAGGCCCGCTTCGCGGCTAGGTTCGTGGCGATTGTGGTCTTGCCTGTGCCGCCCTTTTCTCCGCCTATTAGCACGATCATGTAAGCCTCATACGATATAAAATGATTTCATATCATACCATTCCGACGAAACAGGAAAGCAAGGCATCGACCACTGCAAAGGCATACGGGTAGGCCAGCGCCTCTTCGCTGGCTCTGGGGCCGGCCACGTTCAGCACGGCAACGCCGAGATCCGAGACGAACGCCCTGATGAGTTCGACGGCGCGGCCAGTTGGGATCTCGGCGGCGTTTATCAGCAGGCGTGGCTTTCCGCTCTCTACGCTGAAGCCAAGCGTTGCCGCCGTGCCTCCTTCGAGGGGGCCGAAATGAAAAATGGCGGTTCCGTCGCTGCCAATGACATTTTGCCGGGTGCGATCCAGGTAACTCCCTCCCTTGAGTTCTTGTAGTGGGTAACGGCCAGGAATCGGCCCGTCCTCGGCAAGCCTGCCATCCGGGCACCAGCCGCCACAAGGCACACCATGCTTGATGGCGGCATCAAGGGCGGCGCGGTCTGCCCCGGTTTGACCGCCCGATATGATCTTCAGCATCATGGAAAGCCAAAAACAGTATGATATGAAACCATATCATTTGGTATCAGCCAATGCTACAACCTGGCCCGCAGCCCCCAAATAACGGCCAACTGAAGGCGGTGTTGTGGAACTACCCCACAAGGGCCGGATGATGACCATAGAGGCATCGTCTGCTTTCTCCCTTTGCCGCATGATGCCAAAAGCGCAGGACTGATCCTGTATATAGGTGGTATTGCGAGCAGCTTACTTGTGTTTTCACCTAGCCAGCCCGCCGAAACCCCGTGCCATTTTTTCGCTTAAGCGAAAAATCCAGGATTTTCAGGATAGGGAGGCAGTACATTCAAGTGCGCCAGGCTATTCATGGATTGCACTATGCTTCGTCCCAACAATGAAACTTCTTGCATGCTTACCGCTTATGGAATCAAAGAACTGCGGCATCAAACCATTGGGCTTGCCTGATGATGAAACTTGAAGAACTCCTGCCCAATGCGGCGGTGCGGGGCATCATCCCTGATGCTCTGGTGACCGTGGTCAACGTGCAGTGGTTCGGTTCGGAGGCGTTGGAACTCACCTACAAAACACCCACTGGCAAAGTGGCGAACGAGTTGCTATATCGCCATGACGAGCCACGCCTCGAACTGGTTGAACAGGGCCGGCCTTGGAGTTTCGACGGGGACGGCGCTTTATTCCGCTTGGTTTCGGAGGCGCAACGCATCCGTCTTGCCCACCTATTCGACCCGGTATTGGCGGTTCACACCTCGGTCGTCGATCCGCTTCCTCACCAAATCACAGCGGTGTACGAGGCCATGCTGCCGCGCCAGCCGCTACGCTTTCTGCTGGCCGACGACCCCGGCGCGGGCAAGACCATCATGGCGGGCCTGCTTATCAAGGAATTGATCGTCCGGGGCGATTTGCAGCGCTGCCTGATCGTCTGCCCCGGCAGTCTCGCCGAACAGTGGCAAGACGAACTCTACCGCCGCTTCCATCTGCCCTTTGACATACTCACCAACGACAAGCTAGAGGCCGCCCGCATCGGCAACTGGTTCCTCGAAACCAATCTGGTGATCGCCCGCCTCGACAAGCTCTCCCGCAATGAAGTTGTCCAACAAAAGCTACAGGCACCGGATTGCCGATGGGATCTTGTCGTCTGCGACGAAGCCCACAAGATGTCGGCCACGGTGTTCGGCGGCGAAACCAAATACACCAAACGCTATCGTCTCGGCCAGATGCTTTCGACCCTCACACGGCACTTCCTGTTGATGACGGCAACGCCGCACAACGGCAAAGAGGCTGACTTCCAGTTATTCATGGCATTGCTCGACGGCGACCGTTTTGAGGGCCGTTTCCGCGATGGCGTCCACATGGCCGACGTATCGGATCTCATGCGGCGTATGGTCAAGGAAAGCTTGCTCAAGTTTGATGGCACACCGCTGTTTCCCGAGCGTATCGCCTACACCGTGCCTTACAAGCTATCGCAGGCCGAGGCCCAGCTATACAAATCCGTCACCGACTATGTGCGCGATGAATTCAACCGTGCCGAAGCGCTCGAAAACGACAGACGCGCCGGCACTGTCGGCTTCGCGCTGACCATCCTGCAACGCCGTCTCGCCTCTTCCCCCGAAGCCATTTACCAGTCCCTGCGGCGGCGGCGCGAGCGGCTAGAAAGCCGGTTGCGCGAATTGGAACTGCTCCAACGCGGGGGCCAAGCCGAGCCATCGCCTGCGTCCATCGTCCCTACTCTCGACGCCGATGATGTCGAGGACCTGGAAGACGCACCCGACAACGAAGTTGAAGCCGCCGAGGAGGAAATCCTCGACCAAGCGACAGCAGCACGTTCAATGGCTGAATTGCGGGCCGAGATCGAAACATTGAAGACCTTGGAAGCGCTTGCCTTGGGCGTTCGCCGCAGTGGCGCGGACACCAAATGGCGGGAGTTGGCGAGCCTGCTCGGCGAAATCTTCACCCCAGCCGCCATTGCCAATCGAGTGGCGGAAACCCACGCGCCTTTTGGCAGTGGCGAAATTCCTAGGCCCACCCCCTCGCCACGGCAAAAGCTGGTTATCTTCACCGAACATCGGGACACCTTGAATTATCTTCACAGCCGCATCACCTCACTACTCGGGCGCACATCGGCAGTGGTGACGATCCATGGCGGCGTGGGCAGGGAAGAGCGCTTGAAGGTGCAGGAAGCATTCCGGCACGGTGAACGCCCCGAAGTCAAAGCCTACCTGACCACCGTGTTAGACCATGCCCTAGACCGCAACCAACTTCAGGAACTACTGGAAGAACGGGCGCTGGCCCATGACGCCATGGATGCCAGCTTGGTCCGCCGCGTCCGTGAAGGCATGGAACGCGCCGAGGCCCGTCGCTTGCAGCCGCATTACATCGAGTCGTTTTTTCACGAGGCATTCCAGCGCTTGGGCGGATCGGTAAAACGACGCGAGCCGCGCCGCTACGAGATCACCCACGTTCCTGCCACCGTGCGCAACCGCGACCGCCTGATTGGCATTGGCGAACCCGTGTTGCAGCGATACGAGCGCATTGCCTTCGAGAAATCCCTGGTGGCACCTCAAGGCCAGCCGTTGGCTGCCTTCGTCTGCCCCGGCCATCCGCTGCTGGATTCGGTTATCGACCTCACGCTAGAACGTCACCGCGACCTCTTGAAGCGCGGCTGTGTGTTGGTGGACGAGCTGGATACTGGCATCCGTCCCCGAGTGTTGTTCTATCTCGAACATGCCATCCAGGACGCAGGCGTCACCCGTGCGGGCGAACGCCGCGTCGTCTCCAAGCGGATGCTCTATGTCGAACTCGACGCCGACGGCAACACGCGCCATCTGCACTACGCCCCTTATCTCGATTACCGGCCATTGGCTAGGGGCGAACCGGATGTGGAGGCGATCCTCAACCGGCCCGAATACGCCTGGATTGACCGCGAGTTGGAAAAGAAGGCGCAGGGCTATGCGGTGGCCCAGGTTGTGCCGGAGCATCTTGCAGAAGTCCGGGGCAACAAACTCGCGCTGATTGCCAAGACCGAGGCGGCGGTGAAAGACCGGCTCACCAAAGAAATTAGCTACTGGGATCACCGGGCCGAGCAACTCAAGCTGCAAGAGCAGGCAGGGAAGGTGAATGCCAAGCTCAACTCGGGCGAAGCCCGCAAACGCGCCGACAACCTCCAAGGCAGGCTGCAAAAACGGCTGGAAGAATTGAAGCTCGAAGCGCAAATATCCCCGCTGCCACCCGTGGTGCTAGGCGGCTTCTTGGTGTTGCCGTTGGGCTTGGTCAAAGCCATGACGGGAACGCCGACGCCAGGGTCGCCAGTGGACACCCAAGCCAGTGCCGCCCGCGCCCGCGCCATCATTATGGAAGTGGAGCGCGACTTAGGCTTCGAGCCAACCGACCGCGAGTTCGAGAAGCTCGGCTACGACATCGAAAGCCGCGTGACCGGCACCGGCAAGCTACGCTTCCTGGAAGTGAAAGGGCGCATCCAAGGAGCCGAGACCATCACCGTGACCAGGAACGAGATCCTCTGCTCGCTCAACAAGCCGGAGGACTTCATCCTTGCCATCCTCGAGTTCCTGCCGGACGGTGACCACGGTGTACACTACCTGCGCCAGCCCTTTAAGCGCGAGCCGGATTTTGGTGTGACCAGTGTGAATTACAGCTTTGCTGAACTGCTGGCGCAGGCGGGCGGGCCTTCTTGATCGCTTTGGGTAGCCGCCAATTGCCTGATTAAAGCTATGCAACCCAACAACGGAGTGGCCCATGACTCTTGATGATTTCAAGGCAGACACGCAATTGAACCATGGCACGGCTGAAGACGGCCCGTTTCGCTTCAAGCCACTGCCCAGCCGGGGCGAGCTGGCCCGCTGTTTGGCAGGAATTGGGAAGGCATGGCTCAAGCCCGGCGATGACCCGGTTGGCGACTTGATCCACGAGCGGCTTGAAGACCCCGCTGATTGAACCCCCATTACCTTGTTAGGAGCAACCATCTTGAGCCAAGTCATCCTTGATATTCCAGATGAAAGCCTCCTATCGCTGAAGCTTTCCGAACAAACCATCGGCGGCGAAATCCGCATGGCCGCCGCCATGAAGCTCTACGAGATGGGCAGGCTCTCGTCGGGTGCGGCTGCCCGCCTAGCCGGTGTTCCCCGCGTGGTTTTCCTCAGCAAACTGGCAGACTACGGCATTGATACCTTCCGGTACACCGATCTAGACCAGGAAACCCGTCTTGCCTGAAATCATCTGTAACACATCGCCTTTGCAGTATCTGCATCAATTGGGGCAACTGGATTTGCTGAAACGTCTGGCCGGTCATTTGATCGTGCCGACAGCGGTTTCGGTTGAGTTGGCCGAAGGGCGGCGGCGCGGTGTCGATGTGCCAGATCCTCGCCTTTTGCCTTGGGTCAGTCTGCGCGAGCCTCGGAGCCAGGCCGTCCTGCCGTTGATTACCGACCTAGGCCCAGCCCAGGGGAGACGGCGGTTCTGGCGCTTGCCCTGGAAAGCCAAGATGCCGTGGTGATCCTTGACGATGGCTTGGCGCGGCATCAGGCCAAACGGATGGGGCTGCGGCTGACCGGCACGCTCGGTCTTTTAATTGACGCCAAGCGTGCCGGTTATATCGAAGCTGTTTCCCCGCATCTCGATGCGCTCCAATCCCTGCGTTTTCGCCTCGATCCCAATACCCGCCTAGCCGTCTTGCGCTTGGCAGGGGAAGCTTGAAATCCAAGGACAAAGCAAACTTAGCCCCTGCCATGGATAACAAGAAAAAACTCATCGAAGTTGCCCTTCCGCTGGAAGCCATCAACAAAGCCAGTGCGCGGGAGAAGTCCATCCGCCACGGCCATCCTTCCACGCTGCACCTATGGTGGGCGCGGCGGCCTTTGGCGGCGGCGCGGGCGGTGATTTTTGCGCAAATGGTGGACGACCCGTCGGCACACCCGGATTTATTTACCACTGAAGAGGCGCAAGAAGAAGAGCGCCAGCGGCTGTTTCGCATCATCGAAGAACTGGTGAAATGGGAAAACACCACCAACGAGAAAGTTTTGCGACAGGCGCGAGATGAGATCTGGCGAAGCTGGCGCTACACCTGTGCCGAGAACGCTGACCATCCGCAGGCCAAGGAATTGTTCAACCCGGAAAAACTGCCCGCTTTCCACGACCCCTTTGCCGGTGGCGGCACGTTGCCGTTGGAGGCGCAACGGCTGGGGCTGGAAAGTTATGCCAGCGACTTGAACCCGGTGGCTGTGCTGATTAACAAGGCGATGATCGAGATTCCGCCGAAGTTCGCCAATAGGCCGCCGGTGAACCCGGAATCGCGCAACAACGCCATGAGCGGAGGAAGTTGGAAAGGGGCGGCGGGACTCGCCGAAGACGTGCGCTATTACGGGAAGTGGATGCGCGACGAGGCCGAGAAGCGCATCGGGCATTTGTACCCCAAGATCGAAATCACGGATGAGATGGTTGCTGGGAGCGCGGGCGTCTCGCCCGCCAGACTGGATTTGCAAGCCTATGTGGGCCAGAAGTTGACCGTCATTGCTTGGCTATGGGCGCGGACGGTGAAAAGCCCGAACCCGGCTTTTTCAGAGGTGGATGTGCCGCTTGTCTCGACTTTCATGCTCTCCACCAAGGCGGGCAAGGAGGCTTATGTCGAGCCGGTTATCCTGGGAGCGCGGGTGTCTCGCCCGCACGAAGGCGATGGTGCGGCCAAGATGGCCGCGCTCCCAGGGTATCGTTTTACCGTGAAACCAGGCGGGCCGACGGACGCCGAGGTGGCGAAGAACGGCACCAAACTTTCACGCGGGGCGAATTTCCTGTGCTTGATGTCGGGGTCGCCGATTGCGGGCGACTACATCAAGGCCGAGGGCAAGGCCGGGCGCATGGGTGCGCGGCTGATGGCGATTGTCGCCGAGGGGGAACGAGGGCGGGTGTATCTGGCACCAACACCTGAAATGGAGGTTATCGCGTTGACAGCGCAGCCCACATGGAAACCAGAGACACCGTTGCCTGACGACCCACGCAATTTTTGGACGATACCATATGGCCTGACGACCTTCGGCGACCTCTTCACCCCCCGCCAACTCGTGGCGTTGACGACCTTCTCCGATTTGGTACAGGAAGCCCGTGAGCGGATCAAACACGATGCCCTGGGAGCGCGCTCGTCCCGAGCGCCTGCGGGCGAGACGCCCGCGCTCCCAAACTTGCCACGTCCCCGAAAAGAATGGCACACACGCGGCTACCTCCCCCATTGGGAAGCCGGCGAAATCCCGCAAAGCATCACCTTCCGCCTTTACGACAGCCTGCCCCAAACCCTGCTCGACCAGCAACGCTACCGGCTCCATGCGTGGGTGGTCATGCCCAACCATGTCCATGTGCTGGTGACACCTTTGCACGATTACAGCCTGTCCTCGATTCTCCATTCGTGGAAATCGTTTACCGCCAAAGAGGCCAACAAATTGCTGGGGCGTGGCGGGGCGTTTTGGCTGGAAGAATATTTTGACCGGGCGGTACGCGATGAAAACCACTTCCGTCGGGTCATCGAATACATCGACTATAACCCGGTCAAGGCGGGTTTATGTGTCCAGCCTGAGGATTGGCCTTTTACCAGCGCGAAACGCCACGGCCTGGGAGCGCAGGCATCTTGCCTGCCCGAAGAAGAGCGGGCGGGACGCCCGCGCTCCCAGGATGAGGTTCCGCTGGCGGAAGGAGGGGTTGGCGCTACGGCTTATGCGGATGCGGTGGGGGTGTATGTTGGCATGGCAGTTAGTAAGATGGCTGATGCCCAATCGTCCCTTTGTCGATGGAAAACAACCATGGATCAATCAATCGCCACGTTTGGTCGGCAGGCTTTGCCCATGGTTTGGGATTATTCGGAAGCCAATGCTTTTAGCGAAATGGCGGGAGACCCTCTTATGTCGCTGAAGAATATGATGCGTGTCGTTGACCAGCTACCTGCTCAATTTCCTGGCAATGTGCGACAAGACAATGCCCAAAGCCAATCCATCAGTACTGACAAAGTTGTTTCCACCGACCCGCCCTACTACGACAATATCGGCTACGCTGACCTTTCAGATTTCTTCTATGTCTGGCTTCGCCGCTCGCTGCGGCCTATCTTTCCCGAACTTTTTGCCACTCTCGCCGTACCCAAAGCCGAAGAGTTGGTCGCCACGCCCTATCGCCACGGCAGCAAGCAGAAGGCGGAGGCATTTTTCCTTGACGGCATGACACAAGCGATGCGCCGCCTTGCCGAGCAGTCGCACCCCGCCTTTCCGGTCACCATTTACTATGCCTTCAAGCAGGCGGAGAGTGACGGAGATGACGGCACGACGAATACTGGCTGGGATACCTTTCTGGCCGCAGTCATTGAAGCCGGCTTTGCCATCAGCGGCACTTGGCCGATGCGTACTGAACTTAGCAACCGTATGATTGGCTCTGGCACCAACGCCCTCGCCTCCAGCATCGTCCTGGTCTGCCGCAAACGTCCAGACAATGCGCCCACCGCCACGCGCCGTGAATTCGCCGCCGCCCTCAAAGCCGACCTGCCCGCCGCGCTGCGCCAGTTGCAGGGTCTGGGAGCGCGGGCGTCCCGCCCGCCCGAAGACGGCGAAACGGCCAAGATGGCCGCGCTCCCAGGAATTGCCCCTGTGGACTTGGCGCAAGCCGCCATCGGCCCCGGCATGGCGGTTTACACCCGTTATGCCAAGGTGCTGGATGCCGAAGGCAAGCCGGTTCCTGTGCGTGAGGCGCTGGCGCTGATTAACCAAACCCTCGACGAGGCGCTGGCCGAACAGGAAGGCGACTTCGATGCCGACAGCCGCTGGGCGCTGGCTTGGTTCGAGCAGATGGGCTTCAACGACGGGCCTTTCGGCGACGCCGAGACGCTCTCGACCGCAAAAAATACCAGCGTCGCCGGGCTGGTCGAAGCACAAATCTTAGTATCGAGTCGCGGCAAGGTGCGCCTGCTGCAACCCAGCGAGCTACCTGCCGATTGGAATCCGCAGACCGACCAACGGCTGACCCACTGGGAGACGGTACACCATTTGATCCGGGCGCTGGAATCGGGCGGCGACCAAGCGGCGGCGGCGCTGGTGGTGAAACTGGGGGCGCAGGCCGAAACCGCCCGCGAACTCTGCTACAGGCTTTACACCCTTTGCGAACGCAAGAAACGCGCAACCGAGGCGCTGGCCTACAACGGGCTGGTGCAAAGCTGGCCGGAGATTACCCGCCTGGCGCGTGAGCTTGGAGGCTCTAAGGTCGAACCTAAGCAAGCCGATTGGCTTTAAGGAGGGATGATGAATCCGCATTTGAATCTTGATAAGGATGCACTGGCGCAGTTCTGCGCCCAACACCACATCCACCGACTGTCTTTGTTTGGCTCGGTTCTGAAAGGCATGGACCGGCCTGACAGTGACGTGGATCTGCTGGTGGAATTCGAGCCGGAGGCCAGCCCAAACCTATTCGATATGGTGAGGATGGAAGGTGAGCTTTCAGCTTTGCTCGGGGGGCGGCGGGTCGATTTGCGCACCCCCAAAGACCTCTCGCGCTATTTCCGTGACGAGGTGGTGCGCCAAGCCGAGATGCAATATGCCTCCCGATGACACGGTGCGCATTCGGCTAAAAACAATCCAATAATCGGAGTTAGGCTAGGCATGGCACTCAGCAACCACGAGCGCGTCGGCAAGGCGCTGGAACTGCTTCGGGCGGGATTGACGCCCTTCGTCGAACGGGAGTTCAAGGCGAAGTTTGGCGAGGGTTGGGCGTTCGAGATACGCGACACCTTGACCGACACCCGCTTGGGCGCGAACAAGGACGAGTCGGTTAATGATGTCGCTGCTTTGTTGGTAGCGATGGACCGGCGGTGGGGGGATGTGTTCAAGCTGGTGTTGGGCAAGACCGAACGCAGCTTGGTGAACGAATTGATCGCCGCGCGCAACCGCTGGGCGCATCAGGAAACCTTCTCCAGCGACGACGCTTACCGCGCACTCGATTCGACCGGGCGGTTGTTGTCCGCCGTCACCGCACCGCAGGCGGAAGAGGTCGAGAAGATGAAGATGGAGTTGTTGCGGGTGCGCTTTGATGAACAGGCCCGCAGCGAAAAGCGCAAAACCGCCAGCCTCGCCATTGACAGCGCGGTGACAGGCCAACTAAAGCCTTGGCGCGAGGTGGTGACGCCGCATAAAGACGTGGCCAGTGGCCGCTACCATCAGGCCGAGTTTGCCGCCGATTTGTGGCAGGTGCATATGGGCGAGGGGACGGACGAGTATAAGAACCCCGTCGAGTTCTTCCGCCGCACCTATCTGACCGAGAGCTTGACACGGATGCTGGTCGGCGCGGTACGCCGCCTGACCACGGGCGACGGCGACCCGGTGATGCAACTCCAAACCAACTTCGGCGGCGGCAAAACGCACTCGATGCTGGCGCTTTATCACCTCTTCTCCGGCATCGCGCCGGGCGAGTTGGTGGGCATTGACGCGGTGATGCAGGAGGCCTTTGCTGGGAGCGCGGTCGTCTCGCCTGTCAGCGGCCAAGATGGCCGCGCTCCCAGCCTCCCGACCACCCGGCGCGTAGTGCTAGTCGGCAACAAAATTTCCCCCGGCAACCCTAGCACCAAGCCAGACGGCACGGTGATTCGCACTTTATGGGGCGAACTGGCTTGGCAGCTTGGCGGCAAGCCTGCGCTTGCCCGCATCCAGGCGGATGACGAGAAGGCCACCAGCCCCGGCGACGTGCTGCGCGAGTTGTTCAATGAATATGGGCCTTGCCTGATCCTGATTGACGAATGGGTCGCTTATGCTCGGCAACTTCACGACCAGAGCGACCTACCGGGCGGCGGCTTTGAAACCCAGTTTACCTTTGCCCAAGTGTTGACCGAGTCGGCCAAGCTGGCAACGAACTGCCTGTTGGTCATCAGCCTTCCCGCCTCGGATACCGCAGGTTCACCACATACGCAAGCCGATGATGTGGAGGTCGGAGGCCAGCGCGGGCGCGAGGCACTCGACCGATTGCGCAACGTGGTAGGCCGGGTGGAGTCATCATGGCGGCCAGCCAGCGCCGAGGAAGGCTTTGAAATCGTGCGGCGACGCTTGTTCGAGCCGCTGTCCGACCCTGCGCAGTTCAAAGACCGCGACGTGGTGGCGCGGGCGTTTGCGGATTTCTACCGGGCGCAGCAGGCGGAATTCCCGCCCGAATGCCGCGAAGGCGATTATGAAAAGCGGATCAAGGCGGCTTACCCGATCCATCCCGAAATCTTCGACCGGCTCTACACCGACTGGTCAACGCTGGTGAAATTCCAACGCACACGCGGCGTGTTGCGGCTGATGGCGGCGGTCATCCATAGCCTGTGGGAAAAGGGCGATAAGAATCCGCTGATCCTGCCCGCGTTTATTTCCATTGACGACCCGCGTGTGCAATTTGAACTGACGCGCTACCTTTCGGACAATTGGGTGCCGGTGATCGAAAAGGACGTGGACGGCCCCAGTTCCTTACCGTTGCGGCTGGACGGGGAAAATCCGAATCTCGGCAAGTTCGCGGCCTGCCGGCGGGTGGCGCGGGCCATTTACTTGGGTTCCGCGCCGACGGCGGCGGCAGCCCACCGGGGCATAGAAGACCGCCGGGTGAAGCTCGGCTGCGTGATGCCCGGCGAGTCGCCAGCGGTGTTCGGCGACGCGCTGCGGCGCTTGGCCGGCGCTGCGACTTATCTCTACCAAGACGGGCCGCATTACTGGTACTCGACCCAGCCCACCGTGACCAAGCTGGCCGAAGACCGCGCCGAACAACTCAAGCGAGATCCCGACAAAGTGGTTCATGAGTTGGAGAAACGCCTACGCCAGAATCTGAACCAGAGCAAAGGCGACTTCAGCCGCATTCATCCCATGCCACACGCCGGCCAAGACGTGCCCGATGAAATGGATGCGCGGCTGGTGGCGCTGGGAATCGACCATGCTTACAGCAAAGAACCCGGCAATGCGGCGGAAACCGCCGCCAAGGCTATTTTTGAATCACGCGGCAATACGCCACGCCTCTATCGCAACACCTTGGTCTTCCTCGCGGCGGACAAGACCCGCCTGCAAGACCTCGACGAAGCGGCCCGCAAGTATCTCGCCTGGGAATCCATTCTGACGGAGAAGGTGGGACTAAATCTCGATCCACAACAAGTGAAACAGGCCGAGACGCAGAAAACCGCCGCCGATGGCACCGTGACCGCACGGTTGCCGGAAACCTATCAGTGGCTGCTGGTGCCGGGGCAATCTGCGCCCACCCAATCAACCGTCACCTGGGAGGCGTTGCGGCTAACCGGGCAAGATGCGCTGGCCGTCCGCGCCAGCAAAAAGTTACGGCCTGACTACCTGCTCGCGGCCTTCGCCGGGACGATGCTGCGCATGGAAATGGATCGGGTGCCGCTGTGGCGCGGCGATCATGTGGCCGTCAAACAACTGGCCGAGGACTTTGCGCGTTATCTCTTCCTGCCTAGGCTCAAAGATCCGTCCGTGTTGGCCGACGCCATTCGCGATGGATTGGGTTTGATGTTTTGGCATCATGAGTCCTTCGCCTACGCAGATAGCGTGGACGAGACGACAGGACGTTATCGGGGCTTGCGGGGTGGAGAAAAGCTTACCTTCGTAGACGATGCGCTTTTTTCAGGTTTGCTGGTGAAGCCTGATGTCGCCCAGCGGCAGATAGATGCGGAAAAGCCCATTATCGACCCTGATCCGACACCGCCCGGTCCGGGGCCAACTCCACCAAGGCCTGGGCCTGAACCCGGCCCTAACCCCGATCCTGAACCAAAGCCCCCCTCGACGCCGAAACGCTTTCACGGCACGGTCACGCTTGACCCAACACGAGTGGGCCGCGATGCAGGCCGTATCGCCGAGGAAGTGGTTGCGCATCTTGCCGGGCTGGTCGGTGCGAAAGTGACAGTCACTCTTGAGGTGGAGGCTGAAATTCCTTCAGGCGCTCCAGATCAAGTAGTCCGAACCGTCACGGAGAACAGCCTGACGCTAAAATTCACCAGCCAAGGATTTGAGGAGGAATAGCTAGAAAATCTACTAGAAATTATCAAAAACCGTATTTTCGCGGAAGCGAAAATAAATCATAGCCAATAGGGGGTCACCGCACCAAACGGAAAAAATTGTACGACTTTTTGAATAGGCCCATTTTCACTGCTCGGTTTTCCGAAGTGGCCTGAATTGACCGGCGGCCACCCGCCGGCTGAGTTTCCAGACGTAATCCCCCGTCAGGTTGATGTGCTCCCAGGCCAAGGGCGAGATGTGGGGGATCAGATCCTCGCGGACAGGATTGCCTTGCTTCTTCAGCGCGGCAATGGCCCGCTCAAGATAGACCGTGTTCCACAGGATGATCGCGGCCACCACCAGATTCAGGCCGCCCGCCCGGTAGTCTGGTTCTCGAAGCTGCGGTCGCGCATTTCCCCCAGACGGTTGAAGAACACCGCGCGGGCCAGGGCGTTGCGGGCCTCGCCCTTGTTCAACCCGATTTGGACGCGCCGCCGCAACTCCGGGTCTTGCATCCATTCCAGCATGAACAGCGTCCGCTCGATCCGCCCCACTTCCCGCAGCGCCAGGGCCAGGCCGTTCTGGCACGGGTAGCTGCCGAGCTTCTTCAGCATCAAGGAGGCGGTCACGGTGCCTTGCCGGATGGAGGTGGCCAGCCGCAGCACCTCGTCCCAGTGGTCCGACAAGTGCGCCTGGTTGATCGTGTCGCCGAACAGTCCGTCCAGCGCCGGGTAGCCGTCCGCCTTGCCGGGGATGTGCAGGCGCTTGTCCTTGAGGTCGCGGATGCGGGGGGCGAAACGGAAGCCGGGCAGGCGGCAGAGGCCGAACACAGGGTCGGTGAACCCCGCGGTGTCGGTGTAGTGCTCCTCGATGCGGATGTCCTACTCGTGGCAGGCAGCCCGTCCAGGACAGGGGTGGCGTCACGGACGTTGGCGTTGACGGCCCGGCTGTGGAAGGGCGCATAGCGGTCGGACAGATGGGTGTAGACCCTCGCCGACGGGTCGGTGCCCTGTTTGAGGTTGACCCTGGTGGCCGCTTCGCCGCGCCCGCCGGCCCGGAAGCGTCGCCCGCCGGATGAGCAGGCGGCCCCGCTCACGCTTCATCCAGTGCCTCTAATTAGGTTTCGCTGGTGCGCTTGCCTAAACGCCTTAAAAAAGCTATGCACAGCGTACCTACATGGCTTCATGTGTTTCAGCAAGAATTGGAGATTTCAAAATGAAAGGCGCGATTAAGCTAGACGAGAACGACAAAGACGATTTGGCGACCGCCATCGGCGCATTGACCGAGTTGGAATTTATGCAGCAAGCTCGAGGCTTGCCGCCTGCCGTGGCTATAAGCCGTCGTGGGCTTACGTCATCTTTCGGCAACGGTATGGCAAATGGCCGGGCAAACTCCTCAAGGAGGGCGAACCCATGCCCGCATCGGAAGAATTCCTGGCTTGGCTTTCTGGACACTGGACAGCCAAGCCGGAAAAGAACCCCGTCGGCTGAGTCTTGTAGGTCGGGCGCGTCTCTTTGCGCCCGACATTCCGGCGTGGTTGTCGGGCAACGATGGAGCCGTTGCCCGACCTACCCGGCTGCGCCCCGCGCATCCTTGGCAAGTTGCCGCCCCGCCCCATACGGATTAGGATTGCACCCACGAAAAAGGGCGCTGACCCCGCCAAGAGTTGCGCCCTTTCTCGTTTAACTTTAAACCAACCCCCATCCCAGAAGAGGAAGCCAGCCGGCCATGCCCCCCCGATTCATGAGGAAGTCAGCCATGACCCGTACCCCCAATTCAGAGGCAACAAGCCATGACCCAGAGTAAACCAGAAACCGCCGCGCCCGGCAACCGCCTTGCGCTGTCGCCCGAACAACAAAGCCGCCTAAGCCTGTTTGGCCGCGTCGCCGCCAACGCCGACCTGATGCAAGGCCAGCCCTTGCGCTTCCATGACGGCATGACCCTGGACGACGCCGTCGCCATCACCGGGCTGCCCCGCGCGGAGGCCGCCCGCCGCGTCCGCGAGATGCAGAGGCAGGACGACCCCAAGCTTTACGCCGCCCGCCACCTGGGCGAAGGGGCGGGCCAAGACTACGCCGGGCAGGAACGGCAGCCGAAGCCCGCTGAAGTGATCCACCTGGCTTTTTGGGGCGAGGACTACCGCGCCGCGCCAAACGCCATTTTCCGCTCCGCGCTGTTTCCGGCTCTGAGCGCAAACGAAAAGGAAAACCGCCGCTATCTTGAGAA
>Ga0302323_100002356_pt1 | contig 15364 bp, 13 predicted proteins | sample Fen_T0_3_FD_201950 | JGI IMG/M metagenome (GOLD analysis project Ga0302323, IMG submission 201950) | Peat permafrost microbial communities from Stordalen Mire near Abisko, Sweden - Fen_T0_3 | ecosystem: Environmental > Terrestrial > Soil > Wetlands > Permafrost | place: Sweden: Abisko... | reverse complement strand
GCCCCCATGGGCGACATCGGCTGCTACACGCTCGGCGCGCTGCCGCCGCTGCTCGCCCTCGACAGCTGCCTCTGCATGGGCGCGAGCATCGGCATGATGGCGGGCTTCAACAAGGCGCTGGGGCGCAAGGCCGCCGCCGGCGTCATCGGCGACTCCACCTTCTTCCACTCCGGCGTCACGCCGCTCATCGACGCCTTCTACAACCAGACCGAGGGCATGGTCGTCGTCCTCGACAACCGAACCACGGCCATGACCGGTCACCAGGGTCACCCCGGCACGGGGCTGCACCCCGACCGCGCCCAGGGCCCCACGATCGACATCGAGAAGCTCTGTGCGGGCATCGGCGTGCGCTGCGTCACCGTCGACGCCACCGACCACAAGGCGCTCGACACCGCGATCAAGGAAGAGGCCAAGGCGCCAGGACTCGGCGTCATCATCGCGCTCGCGCCCTGCGTGCTCATGACGCGCGAGCAGGCCGGCGAGGTCATCGTCGACGAGGACCGCTGCAACCTCTGCGGCATCTGCGTCGACCTCGGCTGCCCCGCCATCGCGCCGGGCGAGGACGCCATCTCCGTCCTCGAGACCTGCACCGGCTGCGGCCTCTGCGTCGAGGTCTGCAAGCGCGACGCGCTCAGCCTCACCTGCGCCGGGGACGAGCCGTGAACGGCACCACGACCGTCTCGCTCGTAGGGGTCGGCGGCCAGGGCATCCTGCTCGGCGCCGCCATCCTCGCCGAGACGGCCGCCGGCGCCGGCCTCGAGGTCAAGGCGAGCGAGGTCAAGGGCATGGCGCAGCGCGGCGGCAGCGTGCTCAGCACGGTGCGCTTCGGTGAGCACGTGTGGTCGCCGGTCGGGCCGCACGCCGACGTCGTGATCGCCACCGAACTGCTCGAGGGCATCCGCGGCCTCGACCTGCTGGGAACGCGCGGGACGCTGGTCTGCGCCTTCACCACGCGCATCACGCCCGGCAGCGTGCTGCGCCGCGAAGAGGACTACCCGGACGACATCGCCGGCGCCGCCGCGCTCCGCGGCGTGCGCCTCCTGGCGGTTGACGCCGAGGGGCTCGCGCGTGAGGCGGGCACCCTGCGCGCCGTCAACGTGGCGCTGCTCGGCGCCGCCTCCGCCGTCCTCCCGTTCTCAGAAGAGCAGTGGCGGCGCGGTCTCGAGGCCGCCGTGCCCGCCAAGATCATCGACGTCAATCTGCGCGCGTTCGAGCTCGGGCGCGCCGCGGTCGCGAGCCAGGAGGTCGAGTCGTGAAGGTCACGCAGCTCACCGTGTTCCTCGAGAACCGCAGCGGACGGCTGGCCGAGGTCGCCGACATCCTCGGCCAGGCCGGCATCAACATCCGCGGCTTCTCGACGACGGAGGCTGCCGAGTACGGCATCGTCCGTCTCATCCTCACCGACCCCGAGCGCGGCCGCACGCTGCTGCACGAGGCCGGCTTCACCACGCACTTCTCGCAGGTCCTGTGCGTCAAGGTGGAGGACGAGCCCGGCGGACTCGCGGCGGTGCTGGACCAGCTCGCCGAGGCCGGCGTCTCGATCGACTACCTCTACAGCATCTCCTTCTGGAACATCTGTTTCGCGGTGCGCGACATCGACCGCGCCGTCGAGCTGCTCGACGGCAAGGTGACGCTGCTCAGCGACGAGGAGGTGCGGGCGCTGTGAGCGTAGTGGCCGAGGAACACCTGACCAAGGACGCGGCCGGCGGACTGTACTGGCAGCCGGCCGCCGAGACGCTGCCGGCGGCCAAGCTCGGCGAGCTGCAGATCGAGCGGCTGCGCGCGACCCTGCAGAACGCCTACGACAACATCCCGTTCTACCGCAAGAAGCTGGACGAGCTCGGCATCAAGCCGGACGGCGTGACCTGCCACGGCGACGTCGCCGACCTGCCGTTCACCACCAAGATCGATCTGCGCGACCACTACCCCTTCGGCATGTTCGCGCGGCCGCGCGACCAGGTTGTGCGCGTGCACGCCAGCTCCGGCACGACCGGCAACCCGACGACCGTCGGCTACACGCGCGGCGACCTTGACGTGTGGGCGGACCTGATCGCCCGGACCCTCGCCGCGGGCGGCGTGGCGCCGGGCGACCTCCTCCAGAACGCGTTCGGCTACGGCCTCTTCACCGGCGGGCTCGGCCTGCACCTCGGCGCTGAGCGCCTCGGCTGCACCGTCGTGCCGATCTCCGGCGGCAACACCGAGCGGCAGCTCAAGATCATGCGCGACTTCGGCGCCACCGCCCTGAGCTGCACGCCGTCCTACGCCATGTACCTCGCCGACGCGGCGCGGGACCGGGGCCTGCGCCCCGAGGACCTGCCGCTGCGCGTCGGCTTCCACGGCGCGGAGCCCTGGACCAACGAGCTCCGCGTGCAGATCGAGGCCGGCCTCGGTGAGCACGCGCTCGACATCTACGGCCTCTCCGAGATGGGCGGCCCGGGCGTCGGCTACGAATGCCTCTGCAAGGCCGGCATGCACGTGAGCGAGGATCACTACCTCGCCGAGATCATCGACCCGGAGACGCTGCGGCCGGTGCCCTACGGCGAGGTCGGCGAGCTCGTCTTCACGACGCTCAGCCGCGCGGCCCAGCCGCTCATCCGTTACCGCACCCGCGACCTGTGCACGCTCATCGCCGAGCCGTGCGCCTGCGGCCGCACCTCGATGCGCATGAGCAAGCCCATCGGGCGCAGCGACGACATGCTCATCATCAGGGGCGTCAACGTCTTCCCGAGCCAGATCGAAGAGGTGCTGATGAGCATCCCGTCGATCGAGCCGCACTACCAGATCGTGGTCGACCGCAAGGGCTACCTCGACATCATCGAGGTGTGGGTCGAGGTGGGCGAGGACATCTTCGCCGAGACCATGGGCGACCTCGAGCGCTTCCAGCGCGGCGTGCAGGCGCAGATCTACAACGTGCTCAACATCCAGTGCGCGGTCAAGCTCAAGGAGCCAAAGACGATCCAGCGCTCCGAAGGCAAGGCCGTGCGCGTGATCGACAAGCGCAAGGCGCTCTAGGACCAAGCGGGCTGACGGCGGCGGGCGGGGCTGCGGAGCAGCTTCTCCCGCCGCCGTCGGCGCGTACGACCCCGGTCCTGATGCCGCCGCCGGGCGTGGGCGTTGCCCGGTTCCCGGCCGGACCGGCCGTCGTCTATCCTGTCCGCATGCCGTTCCCTCTCGTCACCCGTAGGTTGACCATCCGGCCGCTCACGGCCGCGGACGGGGCTGACGTCTACGCAGTCTTCGCGACCCCCGAGGTGATGCGCTACTGGAACAGCGCCCCGCCCCGGGACCTCGCGGAGGCCGGGGAGTGGGCGGCTTATCTGGAGGACATGCAGCGCCGCCTCGGCTATGCGCAGTGGCGCGTGAGCGGGCGGGCCGGCGACCGCCTGGTCGGCATCGCCGGCCTGCAGCCGCTGGACGGCGGCCCCGAGGTGGAGATCACCTATGCGCTGGCGCCGTCCGGCTGGGGCGCCGGCTACGCCACGGAAGCCGGCGCCGCGGCGCTCGAGTTCGCCTTCAGCGAAGCCGGCCTCGAGCGCGTTGTCGGCATCGCCAAGCTGGCGAAGGCCGCCTCGGTGCGTGTGCTCGAGAAGCTCGGCCTGCGGTCTCTCGGCGAGGCCGCGTACTGGGGCAAGACGTGGGCCAAGTACATGGTGACAGCCGCCGACTGGCGAGCGGAGCGTGCGGCGGCCACGCCGCCGCTGAGGACGGAGCGGCTCGAGTTGCGGCGCTTCACCGCCGCCGACCTCGAGCCACTGCTCGACGTGTTCGGGGACCCCGCCGTGATGCGCTTCGTCGGCGAGGAGCGCCGCCCGCTGCGCGCGGACGGCGTCCGCGCGCTGGTGGCAGCCGCTGACGCCCACTGGGACGAGCACGGCTTCGGCCTGCTCGCCGTCGTCGAACGAGCGACCGGACGCGTGGTGGGGGAGGCCGGCCTGCAGCTCCTGGAGGCCGGCCCGGACATCGAGCTCGGTTACACACTAGCTCGCGCCGCCTGGAGTCGCGGCTACGCGACGGAGGCGGCGCGCGCCGTCCTGCGCTGGGGCTTCGCCGGCCTGCGCCTGCACCGCGTCGTCGCCGTGGCCGACCCCGCCAACGCCGCCTCGCTGCAGGTGCTCGACAAGCTCGGGATGGCTCGCCTGGGCATGCGCGACTGCTACGGCGCGCGCATGGCCGAGCACGGGCTGTCACTGGCGGCGTGGCGCGCCGCCGTCGGGCCCGCGCCGGCGCGGGCCTGAAGCCGCCGCGCCCGTCTGTGCCGCCGAGGTGACAGCCTGCGGCCGCGGCGCCAACCTACGGCGGCCACCACGACCGTCTATACTCGCTTGGTGACCCCTGCCGCTTCAGCCGTGCGGCCGCTCCGCGGCCTGCGCCTCGATCTCTCCCGCCGGACCTGCGCTCAAGAAGAGTTGCCGGCCGAGGTCGCTCGCCACTGGCTGGGCGGCCGCGGGCTGGGCGCCTATCTGGCGCTGCGCGAGCGGCTGTACGAGGTCGAGCCGCTCGCGCCCGAGAACCTGCTGATCTTCGCGCCGGGCCCGCTCACCGGCACCGGCGCGCCGGCGAGCGGCCGCTACAGCGTCACCAGCCGCTCGCCGCTCACCGGCACGGTCTTCGACGGCAACTCCGGGGGCAACTTCGGCAACGCCCTGCGGCTCCTCGGCTGGGACTACCTCATCGTCACCGGCACGCTGGACGAGCCCGGGTACGTCACCCTCGGGCTTGATGGGGCCGGCGAGGCTTCGCCGGCCGGCCTCGGCTCGTCCGCCGCCGAGCCTTTCGACGGCCCCGGCGGCGCGGCGCTGCGTCCCGCCGCCGGCCTCTGGGGACTCGACGTCCCGGCGACGCTCGAGCGCGTGCGCGAGCTGCACCCCAGGTCGGAGGCCGCGGTCATCGGCCCTGCCGGCGAGCGCGGCGTGCTGTTCGCGAGCATCGTCAACAACCGCGGCCGCTCCATCGGCCGCGGCGGCCTCGGCGCCGTGATGGGGTCCAAGCGGCTGAAGGCGTTCGTCTTGCACGGCCACGGCGACCACAAGCCGCCGGTGGCCGACCCCGAGCGCCTCGAGTTCATCGTCTATGAGGCCGAGAAGTTGCTCAAGTCGAACCCGATCACGTCGACGGCGCTGCCCGAGTTCGGCACCTCGGTGCTGGTCAACGTGCTCGACCAGGCCGGCGCCCTGCCCACGCGCAACCACCGCGAGACGCGGTTCGAGGGCGCCGCGGCCATCTCCGGCGAGGCGCTCAAGCGCGACCACGTGCAGCGCCGGTCCGCCTGCCGTGGCTGCATCATCGGCTGCGCCCGGCGCACGAGCGCCGGGGACCAGACCGGTGAAGGCCCCGAGTACGAGAGCATCTGGGCGTTCGGCGCCCAATGCGGGGTGGACGATCTGACGGCGATCGTGCAGGCCAATTACGCCTGTAACCGCGCTGGCATGGACACCATCACCATGGGCTCCACGATCGCCTGCGCCATGGAGCTCACGGACATCGGCCTGCTGCCGGACGGTCCGCGGTTCGGCGACGCGCGGGCCATCATCGCGCTGGCCGAGGCCACGGCCGCCGGCGAGGGCCTCGGCGCCGAGCTCCAGCTCGGCTCGGCGCGCTTCGCGGCGCTCCACGGCCGTCCCGACCTCTCGATGAGCGTCAAGCAGCTCGAAATGCCGGCCTACGATCCCCGCGGCATGAAGGCCCAGGGGCTGGCCTACGCCACCAGCAACCGCGGCGGCTGCCACCTGCGCGCCAACATGCTCGGCCCCGAGATCCTCGGCGTGCCCAAGATGGTCGACCGCTTCGCCACGCTCGGCAAGGCCGGTCTGCTCATCAATCTCCAGAACCTGAACGCCGTGCTTGACTCGCTCAGCGTCTGCAAGTTCACCGCCTTCGCGATGAAGGAGGACTACTACGCCCGCCAGCTCAGCGCCGTGTGGGGCGAGCCGGTGGAGCCGCAGGAGCTGCTGCAGCTCGGCGAGCGCATCTGGAACGCCGAGCGGCTGTTCAACCTGGCCGCCGGGTTCACGCGCGCGGAGGACACCCTGCCGCCGCGCCTGCTGCACGAACCGGTGCCGTCCGGGCCGTCAGCCGGCCAGGTAGTAGACTTGCCGCCGATGCTCGACGAGTACTACATCTCGCGCGGCTGGGACGGGGACGGCGTGCCCTCGGCCGCCAAGCTCGAGCGCCTCGGGCTGGCCGGGACGGCCGCGGCCGCGGGCGTGGAGCCCGGCGCCGCAAGGGCCACGGAGGCGGCGCCCGCAGGCGCTTCCGCCGGGACGGCCGCCCCGTGAGCTCGGCCATCCTCGAGCAGTTCCAGGCCATCGGCCGGGACCTCTTCGTCGCCGGCATCATCAGCTCGCACGGCGGTAATCTCAGCGTGCGCATGGGCGACCGCATCATCATCACGCGTCGCGGGTCGATGCTCGCGCGGCTCGAGGAGCGCGACATCATCGAGACGGGCCTCGAGGAGAACGACTCCAACGTCATGCTGGCCAGTACCGAGATCAACGTGCACCGGGCGATCTACCAGGGCACGTCCGCGCAGGCGATCGTGCACGCGCACCCGCCCTACGCGATCGCCCGCTCGCTCATGTGCGACGAGATCGTCCCCATCGACAGCGAGGGCTCGTACCTGCTGCACAAGGTCCCCGTGGTGCACACCGAGCTCACGGCCGGATCCAAAGAGGTCGCCGAGCTGCTGCCGAAGTGGCTCAAGGAGTACGACATCGTGATGCTCCGTGGCCACGGCCCCTTCGCCATCGGCCACCTGCTCGAGGAGGCCTACCAGCTCACCAGCGTGCTCGAGATGGCGTGCCGCATCATGACCATCGCCGACGGCCTCGGCGAGCAGGTCAAGGAATACCGCAAAGGTTCGGACCGGTACGAGACCTGGTGAGGTGGCGCGGCGCCGCTGCGCCGGCCGCGCCCGTCACCGGTGCCTGAACACCAGCACGCCTTCGCGCTCGACCACCACCTCGTAGCAGCCCGGCTGCGCCCGCAGTCAGCTCCAGCTCCGACCCGGACAGCCATCGGCGGTGCGGCCCTCCGCGCACATCCAGAGTAACTATGCTGACAGGGGGCCCTTGTTGCATCGGAGCTCTTGCGTCGCGAGGGTCTGGTCTCGTGCGGAGCACTGCCTCCAATGCGCGAAGGTTCTGGACCCGCCGTGTCTCTAAGATGAGTGGAGTGCAGAAGCGGCGGAGTGGCGACGATCGTGACCATGGCGACACAGGACTCGGAGGGTGCTGTGGAGGGGAGCGCGACGGAATCCGGCGAACTCGGCGACGCGCCGGTCGAGGCGGCTCGGCGCGGCAGTCCCCGAGCATTTGCCGATCTGATCTCACGATACGACGTGCGGCTGCGGGGTCTCGCCTATCGATTGCTCCAGGACCAAGAGGCGATGCAGGACGCGATGCAGGATGCCTATGTGGCGGCGTTCCGAGGACTGCCCGCATTTCGTGGCGATGCCGCGGTGGAGACGTGGCTGTATCGCATCGTGTACACGACCTGCTTGAGACACATCTCGCGGCGCCGCGATCCTCACGTGGTGTACGGCGCCGAGACAGCGGCGAGCGCCGCCGATCCCGCCGACGGTGTGGCTCTCCGCCAGGACATCGCAACGGCCCTGTCACATCTGCCTGTCGACCAACGGGCGGCGGTCCTGCTGGTCGACGGACAGGGGTTCAGCTACAAGGAGGCAGGCGAAGTGTTCGGCGTGCCCTCTGGAACTGTCGCGTCACGGTTGTCGTGCGGCCGCGCGAGTCTGCGCGCCATGCTGGGGATTGCGCACACGGTGGAGGTGGCTCGAGATGCAGCAGTCAAGAGATAGGGAGCTTGCGGAACGCCTGGCTGACTTGTCTGCTCCAGAGTACGAGGACGACTTCTTCGCCGATCTCTGGCTCCGCATCGCCTCGGAGTACGATGCGGCGTCGCCGCCGCGGAGGTCGACACGACCGCGGCGACACAGGCTGCGCTGGGCAGTCGGCGCGACTGTGCTCGCGGCCGTCGCGGCGGTCGCCCTGGTCACTACGACAGTGCCCGGAGTAGCCGCCACGCTCCATCTGCCGCTGGGCCAGAAGGTCGCTTCCCTCGAGGACCAGAATCTTCAACTTCGCCACGCCTTTCTCGGTCAGCTGTCTCGGGGCCTCGCAACGACGGCTCACGTGGTGGCAGTCGACGGCGGCAGCGTCCTCTCTGCCACCACGCCTGCCGAGCGGCTGGTGGCCAGGAATCCGCAGATCCAGGAACTCGTCCGCGAGTACTACGCGACGCAGGTCCTCGCTCGCTCCCCGGGATCAGCGGGAGCGCGTGGCCGCCGGGAGCTTGCCCGCTACTTCCGGCCTGGCGCTTCCGCTCTCGCCCGTGCGCGCTACGAGGCGCTGGGAACGCGCGGTGAACTGGCTGTCGGTCCCGATGGGGCGGCGGCGATCGATCCGACCCGTGCATCGATTGCTGTGATTCACGATTTGGCGGTGGACAGCTCCGGGATGCACGCCACGGCGGTCGTGTGGCCAGTGGCGGAGTATCAGGTTTGGTTCGATTCCGTCGGCCGCCTGCAGTGGGGGTATGTCGGCGGTGCATCTGGGGAGTCGTGGGGCGCGGCTCCTGGAGGCGCGCCTCATCGCCTGCAGCTGGTCAAGCAGGCGGACGGGTGGCTGATCGCCGACGATTTCTCGCTTGACCCTGAGGTACCCGCTGCGCTGAGAAGAGGCGGGGCACCTGCCGCGGTGTGGCGCTCCGAGAAGCGTCGGATAGACGCCGCTTCGCAGCGACGCCATGAAGTCCCCAGCGGGGTCAGGACGACGCTTGAGCAACTCGTTGCGCTGCTCAACCAGCGTCGCTTCTCAGAGACAGGGAAGCTGTTCGCCGATGGGGTCGGCCTGACGCCGGCAGCTTTCCAGCATCCGTCTGGTGCCTGGCGTCTACAACTCGTGTCGGCGTGGGGCTATGACCCGCTCTCCCGCCGGGCGATCGCCGATCCGGGCCGGACCAGTGTGGCGGTGAGGATCGACGGCCCGCGTGATCTACTGGTTGCAGGCGGTGGGACGCTGAGTGGCCTGTGGATGTTCCGCCGGGACGCCTCCGGCCAGTGGCAGATCACCGGTCGCGGCGCTGCTGAGACTGGCGCACCGAATCCGATGTGACATCCGGTCTAGCCACCTGACCCCGACGCCGCTGCCCCGACGCGCTTGAACACCAGCACGCCCTCGCGCTCGAATACGAGCTCGTAGTGGACGTCCGCGCGCAGCTTCTTGAGGGCTCGCGCGCGCCAGGGGCCGTAGCGTCCCTCGCTGTCCAGCACCACGTAGTCGGCGCCCCCGATGAGCGGGAAGGTCGTGATGCGTTCCCGCGCAGACAGTTGGCCGCCGAGCGCCTGGTCGGCGGAGACGCTGACATCCGCAGGGACCTTGGTGAGCGCCTCGGCGATCACCGCCCGGTGCTTCGCCGTGAGCGCCAGCCCCCAGCCCGGCCGCGCGCCGGAGAGTGGGCCCACGGTGAACGTCGCCAGCAGGGCGACGGCCACGACCAGCACCGCCAGCAGGCGGTGGAGCCGGTGCGGCCCCACCCGCCGGCTCCGCGCGGAGCGGCGCGCCAGCAGCCCGCCGATGCGCTGCAGCCCCAGCACCATGGCGGCGATCACGAACGGCGCCTCGCCGGCCACGTAGTGGTAGGCAATCGACTGCTGCTGCGGCTTGCTCGAGAGTAGGTTGATGAGCAGCTCCGGGAGACTGATGAGGAACGTGAGCGGGCTCGCCAGAGAGGTGAAGCCGAACGGCCACAGCAGCTTCACCAGGTAGGCGAGCCCGGACGGCGCCAGCAGCGTGGTGACGACGCGCCACGGGTGCGTCAGGAGCCCGGTGGCGAGGCTGCGCATGCTGTCTCCGCCGGTGGAGAACCGATCCAGGAACTGGCTCGAGCCGCCGCTGTTGAAGTGCGGTATCACGAGACCGACGGCGACCAGGAAGTACGCGCCAGCGGCGCCCGTGATCAGGAGCGGCCACAGCCTGCGCTTGCGCAGCGCGAAGTAGAGGCCCATGAGCGCGATGACGAGCGGGATCTCTTCCTTGCAGAGCGCCGCCAGGATGAGGAACGGCACCGCGAGCCAGCGGCGGTCCTCCTCGAGGAAGAGAAAGGCGAAGAGCAGGAGGGGGATGGCGAGCGTGACCGGGTGGAACTCGTCCAGCACCGCGAACTGGAGCGGGGGGTAGAGGAGGGCCGCGAGGGCGCAGCCGGCCGCGGCCATCGGGTCCGTCAGGATCCGCAGCCCGAGTCGGTACGCCGGCCAGGCGGCGAGGGCGACCAGCAGCGCCTGCGCCATCAGAAGCATCGCCGGGTCCGGCCAGATCAGCCACGGAAGCGCGAAGAGCGCGAGGATGGGGTCGACGTGCGCCGCAAGCCTGTCGATCTGGCGACCGTCGTTGCCCGTCATCAGGAGGATCCGGCCGTGGGCGGTGTTGTCCACCACCTGGACCATGTTGCCCATGTCGTTGCGGTAGGTGCGGTAGTCGCGCTGGCGGCCGACGGCGGTGATGCTCGTGAGCACGACGAAGACGAGCATCGCCGCGACCACGGCCAGCGTCCACGGCGTGGCCGGGCCGCCGACCCGTACGCGAGGCGCAGCCGCGCCGGCCCTCGCGGGGCGCGGCGGCTCAGACGTTGTGGTCACTGCCGGGGCGGAGACGAGTCGGCTCCTGTCGTCGCTGGCATGGGGCGCCGCGGCGCGCCTGCGGCGGCCGCGGAGGTGCGACCCGAATGATAGTACCGGCGCGGAGCGCACGGAAAACGGCGAGAGGCCGGCGAGGTGTCACGGGGCCCGGCAGTCGCCGGACGGAGCGGCGCGAGCGCGCCGCCGGTCAGCGCGCCCGGGTCAGAGCCCGAGGACGCCGGCGAACCAGTCCACCAGCGAGCCGGCCAGGCCGGTGTCGCCGGTGCCCGTCGTTGTGGCCACCGTGCCGGCGGCCACTCCCCGGGTGTGGGTCGGCGTCGTCAGCAGGGCGACCAGCTGCTTGGGGCCGGCCGTGGGCGTGCCCGTCGGCGTCGGCGTAGGCTTGGGCTGCTTGGTCTTGGTGGGCGTGGGCTGCGGCGTCGGCGTCTTGGTCTTGGTCGGCGTCGGCTGCGGATTGATCGTCTTGGTCGGCGTGGCCGTCGGCTTCGCGCTCGTGCTCGCGCTCGGCGACCCCGACGCCGACGGCGACATGGCCTGCATCTTGCCGTGCCACGGGCCGAACGTCCACGGGTACGTCTTGAAGCTCGGATGCGGCTGGTCCTTGAGCGCCGCAGCAAAGAACTTGGCCCACATCGGCGCGCAGTAGTCGCCGCCGTAGGCGCCGTTCATGGGTGAGTTCTTCTCGGCGTCGCCCATCCAGACTGCGGCTGCCAGCTGCGGCGTGTACCCGTCGTACCACACGTCCCAGCCGTTCTCGGTGGTGCCGGTCTTGCCGGCTCGGGGGTAGTTGAAGTAGTACGCCGTCTTCGAGCCGGTGCCGGCGGAGGCCACGCGCTCGAGGCACTGTGTGACGACGCTGGCGACGCCGGCCGGGAGGGCGTGCGTGCCCTTGGTCGTCGGCTTCCAGATGACCCTGCCCCGGTTGTTCTCGACCTTGACGATCGCCTGCGGCCGGTGGTGGATGCCGCCGGCCGCGAGGGTGGCGTAGACGTCGGCCATCTCCAGCGGGGTGACGCCCGACGTGCCGAGCGTGATGGAGGGAACGATCTCGAGTGGGCTGGTGACGCCCATCTTGTGCGCCGTCCGCGCGGTATTCTCCGGACCGACGTCGACGCTCAGCTGCGCGTAGACGACGTTGTCCGACATCGTAGTGGCGGCGGAGACGCTCTCGGGGCCGCCCGGGCCGTCACCGTTGACTATCCACGGGGCGGCATACAGGCCCATGGGGATGACGACGGGACTCTTGGATGAGTAGTAGGTCGTGTCCGGGTTCATGCCCTGCTCGACGGCTGTGGCGAGCACGATGGGCTTCATCGACGAGCCCGCCTGGCGCCTGGCCTGCGAAGCCAGGTTGAACTGCTTCTTCTTGAAGTCGAGGCCGCCGACCATGGTGCGGATGTAGCCGTTGGCCGGGTCGATGGCGACGAGCGCCGCCGACGGCTTGAAGCCGAAGTTCAGCGGGGCCGTGGTCGACTTCAGGATGTCCATGGCTTCCTGTTGCCACTTCATGTCGATGCTCGTATAGACCTTGAGGCCGCCGGCGAACACCTGGGCAGAGCCGAAGCGCTTGGTGAGCACGCTCTGCACGTAGCTGACGAAGTAGTCGGCCATGCTGTTGTTCTGGTTCAGCGGGCGCTGGTACACATGCAACTTGGTCTTCATGGCCCGGTCGGCGCGCTCCTGGGTGATGTAGCCCTGGGTCGCCATGAGCTGCAGCACGAGGTCGCGGCGCTGCTTGGCCATCTTGGCGTCGGTGGTCGGTGTGTACTCGCTGGGGAACTTGGGGATGGCGGCCAGCAACGCGGCCTCCTGGAGGTTGAGCTTGCTCACGTGCTTATGGAAGTACGTGAGCGACGCCGCCTCGACGCCGTAGGCGCCGGCGCCGTAGTACACGGTGTTGAGGTACTCGGTGAGGATCTTGTCTTTGCTCCACTTGTCCTCGAGCTGCCAGGCGAGCACGGCCTCGCGGATCTTGCGCGTGTAGGTGCGCTCGTTGCCCACGTAAGCGTTCTTGACGTATTGCTCGGTGATGGTGGAGCCGCCCTGCACGACGCCGCCGGCACGGATGTTCTCGAGGATCGCGCGGGCCACGCCCTGGAAGTCGACGCCGTGGTGCTCGTAGAAGCGCGAGTCCTCCACGGCGACGGTGGACTCCTTCATCACGTCGGGGATCTGGCTGGGGCCGACGAGCGAGCGGTTCTCGTCGCCGTGCAGCACGGCGATGGTCTGGCCGTGCACGTCGTAGACCACCGTGTTGACCGCCTGCTTGTTTCTGCGCAGGTTCTCGAGCGACGGCAGGTCGCGCGAGAGGGCGTAGATGGCGCCGGCGGCGACCGCGAGCCCGGCGATGAGCGCCAGCAGCAGCGCCACGATGAAGAGCTTCACCACGAGCCAGACGCGGCTCCTGGACTTGGCCTTCTTCTTCTGGCGGTCGCGCCTGCGCCGAGGGATGTCCTCGGGCTCGACGCTGTATCTGTTGTACTCAGCCATGGCTCATCATTCTACCGTGACGAGGGACGCGATGCCCCCGCGCGACGTTCACGCGGGCGCGCGACTGGTGGAATCGTCGCCCTCGTCGCGTGTGTCTTCCACGGCGGTAGCGCTCTCCCTCTTCGGCTGGACGAAGCGGGCGAGGACGACGGAGACCTCGTAGAGCACGTAGAGCGGGATGAACATCGCCAGCATGCTGAACGCGTCCTGGCTCGGCGTGATCACCGCCGCCGCCACGGCGAGGACGACGATCGCCCAGCGGCGATTCTTCTTCAGGAACTTGTCGTCGATCACGCCGACCTTGGCAAGCAGCACCAGCACCACCGGCAGCTCGAACACCACGCCGAAGGCGAGGATGAAGAGCGCCATGAAGGTGAAGTAGTCGCTCGCGCGCAGCTGGACGTTGAAGTACCCCTTGCTGAACCCAAGGAGCCAGCCGAGGCCCTTGGGGAGGATGACGAAGTAGGCGAGGGCGACCCCGGCGAAGAAGAGCGCCGTCGAGGCGAAGATCACGGGGAAGAAGTAGCGCTTCTCCCCTTCGGTGAACGCCGGCGCGAGGAACGCCCACAGCTGCCAGATGAGGATGGGCGCGGCGAGGATGAGGCCGCCGACCACCCACACCTTGAGGCTGACCATGAACGGCTCGGCCGGGCTGAACGTGGTGATCTTGGTGGCCGACGCCGGCAGGTTGGGGATCTCGCGCAGCGGGTGCAGCAGCACGTCGAACATGAAGCCGTTGAAGATCGCCGCGACGAGCACGCCGACGGTCACGGCGATGATGGCGATCATGAGCCGCCTGCGCAGCTCGTCGAGGTGCTCGAACAGCGTCAGGCGGTCTTCGGGCGTCAGCGCCACGCGATCAGGCTCCGGCGGAGGGGCTCGCGGACGAGCCGGCGGCGACGGCGCCGTCCGGCGACTCGGGCGCGGCCGGCGCCTCTGTGGCCTCCGGCTGCTCCGGCGTCTGCGGCACGTCGCTGAACCCCGTCTGCGGCGCGGCCTCCGGCTGCTCCGGCGCGGCCGGCGCCGCCTGCGGCACGTCGGCGAAGGCGGTCTGCGGCGTGATCGCCGGCGTCTCCGGCCCCTCGTCGACGGCGCCGCGATAGCTCGGGACGCTGACGGCCGGCACTGCGGCCGCGCCGGCGACCGCGGTGGCTGCGACCGGCGCCTCGATCGCGCTCTTGAGGTCGACCGACGACTTGAGGTCGTCGAGGGTGCCGGTGACGCCCTTGAGCGGCTCGGTGAACGTCGCCTTCACCTCGTTGATCTGGTCGGTGACGCCGTCGAGGCCGAGCTCGGTCTTGGCCGTCTCGGCCGCCTTGCGGAACTCGCGCACGCCCTTGCCCAGGGACTTGCCCATCTGCGGCAGCCGCTTGGGCCCGAAGACGAGGAGGGCGATGACGAGGACGATGATGATCTCGGCGGGGCCGATGCTCACGTGGGGGTCACCTCTGATGCGGGGGGTAGCGTGCCACTCCATCGTACGAGCCGCGGCCCCGAAGTGCAACGCGGCCCCACGGGGCCCGCCCGCGCTCGCGCTCGCCGCCGCCCCCGCGCTCCGCGCGCGAGGCCAAAATGCCTGCAAATCGGTGAGAGTCCCGTATACCCCCACCGGTTCATATTCAGGTTTGCTTCTGAGGAATGCGCTTTGGTACAGTACGCGAGGCGTCCGGGGGCTCCCAGGGGGGGAGCGCGGGCGTCTCATCGTATGACGAATGCATATCTCACAGACTGGCTCTACGTCTGGCTCTTCATCGTCGCCGGAGCGGCGCTGGTCGTCGTCATCCTGCTCTTCTCCAAGCTCATCAACCCGAGCCACCTCACGCCCGAGAAGCTGCAGCCCTACGAGTGCGGCATCCCGCCGGTGGGCAACCCCTGGCAGCCGTTCGCGGTGCGCTACTTCGTCTTCGGCCTCCTCTTCCTCGTCTTCGACGTGGAGTCGGCCTTCCTGTTCCCGTGGGCGCTCGTCTTCCGCGGCCTGGGGCGCGCCGGGTTCATCGAGATGCTGCTGTTCATCGCCGTGCTGGCCTTCGGGCTGCTGTACGCCTGGCGCAAGGGGGCTCTCGAGTGGGCATGAGCGACCGCATCAAGACGGCCAGGTACCCCAAGCTCGAGCACTTCGCCGAGCCCAACGTCATCACCACCACCGCCGACTTCATCTTCAGCTGGGCGCGCTCTCACTCCGTCTTCCCGTTCACGTACGGCCTGGCCTGCTGCGCCATCGAG
>Ga0302323_100002354_pt1 | contig 15369 bp, 14 predicted proteins | sample Fen_T0_3_FD_201950 | JGI IMG/M metagenome (GOLD analysis project Ga0302323, IMG submission 201950) | Peat permafrost microbial communities from Stordalen Mire near Abisko, Sweden - Fen_T0_3 | ecosystem: Environmental > Terrestrial > Soil > Wetlands > Permafrost | place: Sweden: Abisko... | reverse complement strand
CCAGGGCAGGCTGTGGCGCACGCGCGGCCACCAGGACATGGCCGGGTACCTCCGGGGCGGCAACCAGGAGAAGTGGCACACCATCGGGCTGTCGGTGATGGCCACGCAGGCAAGTGCGATCACCTTCCTGTCGACGCCTGGGCAGGCATTCCAGGACGGGATGCGCTTCGTTCAATTCTACTTCGGCTTGCCGTTCGCCATGATCGTGCTGTCCATCGTGTTTCTGCCCCGATACTTCAACCTGCACGTCTACACGGCCTACGAGTTCCTGGAACAGCGCTTCGACCGCAAGACCCGGCAGCTGACGGCGTTCCTGTTCTTGCTCCAGCGCGGACTTTCGGCGGGCATCACCATCTACGCGCCGGCTATCATTCTGTCGTCGGTGATGGGGTGGCCGTTGCGCCTGACCTGCGTGGTGATCGGCGCCATCGTCATTTTGTACACCGTGGCGGGCGGCAGCCGTGCGGTCAGTCAGACGCAAAAGCAGCAGATGGTGGTCATGCTGGCCGGCATGCTGGTGGCGTTCATTGTTATAGTTCGCCGCCTGCCGCCCCAGCTTTCCTTTGCGCACGCCCTGCACATCGCCGACACCCTGGGCAAGCTCGATGTCATCGACCTTTCCACTGATCTCAGCGCGCGCTACACGCTTTGGTCGGGGCTGCTAGGCGGATTCTTTCTTTCGATGGCTTACTTCGGCACCGACCAATCGCAGGTGCAGCGGTACCTTTCGGGCAAGTCCATCGCCCAGAGCAGGATGGGGCTTCTGTTTAACGGGGCAGTCAAGATCCCCATGCAGTTCCTGATTCTGTTCGTGGGCGTGATGGTGTTCGTCTACTACCAGTTCAACCAGCCCCCCATCTTCTTCAATCAGGCCGAGTTGGCGCGTGCCCGCGCGACACAATCGGCAGATCGGCTGCAAACCCTCGAGACCGAGCACCAGCAAGCCTTTGCCCACAAGCGTGAGCAGCTTTGGCAGCTCGATCGCGCCCTCGCCGATGGCGACACGTCGGCAATTGCGAGCGCCGAAAATGCCGTGCGCCAGGCGGACGCGGCGGCTACGACGATTCGAGAGCAAGCGAAGGCAGTCATCTCGGCGGCGGTGCCCAAGGCCAATACCAAGGATGCCGATTACGTCTTCCTGTCGTTTGTCACCCAGAATCTGCCCCGGGGCATCGTCGGCCTTCTGCTGGCGGTGATCTTGTGCGCGGCCATGTCTGCGGTTGCCGGCGAGCTGTCGGCGCTGGCCTCGACAACACTGGTGGATTTCTACAAACGGAGCTTTCGTCCTGACGCCAGCGACGCCCACTACGTCGGCGCGGCCCGCTGGTTCACTGCGGGCTGGGGCGTGCTTGCACTCCTGTTCGCCACCTTCGCCTCGCTGCTCGACAATCTGATTCAAGCAGTGAACATTCTGGGCTCGTTGTTCTACGGAAGCGTGCTCGGGATCTTCCTCACGGCGTTCTTTCTGCGCAAGGTGGGTGGGACTGCGGTATTCCTGGCCGCCATCGCGTCCGAGCTGGTGGTGCTGGCACTGTTCAAGTGGAGCCACATCAGTTTCCTCTGGTACAACGTGGTGGGCTGCGTCGCGGTGTTGGGGCTCGCCGGTGTCCTGTCGCTGCTTGCGCGTGCAAGTCGGCCGGCGCGTGCTAGGTAACCTGGGCTTGGCCGCCCTCCCACGCGGCCGTCTCGTGAAAGGAGACTCGTTTGATGCGAAATACGATCCGTTTGTCGTCTTTGCCTTGGATCCTCGCCACCTTGACGGTGAGCTCGGTTCTTTCCACGGTCGCCCTGGCCCAACCCGACCTGCCCAGGCCCAGCCCGAACGCGAAGGTCTCGCAGTTCATCGGGCTCACCGAAGTGACCGTGGAATACAGCAGCCCCGCGGTGAAAGGCCGCAAGGTTTGGGGCGAGGTTGTGCCCTACGATCAGCTGTGGCGAACCGGCGCCAACCAGGCCACCAAGATCACCTTCAGCCGCGACACCACCTTCGGTGACCACCTGATTCCGGCCGGAACCTACGCCCTGTTCACCATTCCAGGCAAGACGGTCTGGACGGTCGTTCTGAACAAGAAGGCCGAGCAGTCGGGCACCGGCAGCGACTACAAGATCGAGCAGGACCAGGTTCGCTTCCAGGTTCAGCCGAAGGCGGCACCCATGCGCGAGCGCATGACCTTCCTGTTCTCGGATTTTGGCGACGACAAGGGCCTGCTAGACCTCGAGTGGGAAAAGCTTCGGCTGCCCATCCCCATCAAAGTCAGCACCGAGGCGCAGGCCATCGCCAACATCAACAAGACGCTCGACAACGCCTGGCGCATGTACGCCATGTCTGCGCGCTACGTGGCCGACACCAAGAAGGACTACGACACCGCCCTTCGCTACATCGATCAGTCGCTGGCCCTGAAAGAAGAGTGGTTCAATCTTTGGATCAAAGCCACCATCGTCGCGGCCCAGGGTAAGCGCAAGGATGCCATCGCGCTCGGCGAAAAGTCCTATGATCTTGGCAAGAAGGCCGAAGTGTTCTTTCTGGAGGGCGAGATCAAAAAGACACTCGCCGAGTGGAAGAAGAAGGGATAGCGGCGACGCTGTCCGGACGTCCACCCGGACGTCCGGCTGATCCCCAACCTCAATACGGGGACTGTTCACAAATAGGGTTCCCACTGTACGCACAGTGACTGTTGCGTAAGGTGAGGCCCTCGATGAATACACGACCCCTGCTCTCGCTCGTTGCCGCTGGCTGTTTGCTCTCCTCGTTTGGTTGCGCACAGGATCCGGCGCCCGACGAACCGTCCCACGACGACGCATCCGGGAACCAGACGCCGTTGCCCGATTCGGCGGTTGTCGCCGGGCCGGTAACCCCGCCCGTCGAGCTCCATGGTCAACTGCAGGTCGTGGGCACGAACCTCGTGGACGCCAGCGGGACGCCGGTTCAGCTGAAGGGCGTTAGCAGCATGTGGCTGAACTGGGAAAGCAGGCCGTTTGCCGAGAGCAAGGACGCCCTGCGGTTCATGCGCGACAACTGGAAGTTGTCGGTGATCCGTGCCTCCATGGGAACCGAAGCGCAGAGCGGCTATCTCAACGGCAACCAGGCCGGGATGCAGAAGAAGGTAGAGACCATCATCCAGAACGCCATCGACCTTGGGGTCTATGTGTTGGTGGATTGGCACACCGAAAAGGCTGTCGACCAACAGGCGGACGCGATCACCTTCTTCACCACCCTGGCGCAGAAGTACGGCAGCTATCCCAACGTCATCTGGGAGCCCTACAACGAGCCCAACGGGTACACCTGGGAGAAGATCAAGCCGTACCACGAAGCCGTGGTCGACGCGATTCGCGCCGTGGATCCGGACAACGTGATCGTGATGGGCACGCCCAAGTGGTCGCAGGACGTGGACATCGCCGCGCAGAACCCCGTGACCCCGACCAGCGGAACCGCCAACCTGATGTACACGCTGCACTTCTATGCCTGTACCCACAAGAAGAGCCTGCGCGACAAGGCCGACGCTGCCATCGCCAAGGGACTGGCGCTGTTCGTGACCGAGTTCGGTGCTACGCCCGCAGACGGTGGTGTTCCCTCGAAGGGCGACGACTATGTGTGCCGGGACGAGACCAACCTGTGGTTCGACTGGATGGGGCTGCACTCCATCGGCGGGGTGTCCTGGAAGCTCGATCAGTGTGTGGATACAAGCTGCATCTTGACCTCGGACGCGCCCGCGACAGGCCCGTGGACCGACAACTACCTGACCTCTGACGTGGGCGCCAAGGCGGTTTCCACCGGCGTGACCCAAGGTGGTGGCCACGGGCTGTTCGTCGTGGACTGGCTGCGCAGGTAGCGTCGGCGCAACCGCATTTTCGAGCGCACGGCCACCCACTGAAGGGAACGCAAATAGCGCAATCAGCGCCATGGGACCTTCTCGACTCTCACCCCGCATCTGCGGCGGTTCACCCGTCGCATGCAGTACGAGAATACCAGCGAGATCCACAGACGAGCCTACAGCGGACTTGGGGCCTGCCAGGGACCTGGGCGTCACGATCGTTTGCTTCATGAATCCGCCTGGGGGCTGCGGTTGCTACAACTATGAGACCGGAGAGTGCTCTGAATGCTGACGCCCAACGAATAGGCGTTTATCCTCCACGCAGTCGCACGGCGGCGGCGGCGTGGGTGGCCGGCAGCCTGCCACGAACGGTCGGCGGCGGCTCGGTTCGTGGCTGGCGGCCGGTCGCGATGTGCCCGTCGATCTTGCAACGTTACGACGGGGATTGTCGAACGAAACCCGGTAAGGCGATTTATGAGGCCTGTTCCATCGGCTGCCGTACCTTGCGCTCACGCCCTGCCGAAATAGGTTCTTAGCGATAACGAGAACTCACGGGTGAGTTTCAGGTCAAGGCGTCGCGCCACCGTCGCCAACTGTGAATTGAGCTGCGGCGATACAGGCATCGCCCATTTGTTCCATAGCCTGTACGAGGGCGTCGAGATTGTCATTCGTGCAGGGTGAGTCGACCAATCGGTCGTGGCGTGTGGGATCGTTCACGAAGCGGGTAGAAAGGTAGGGCCCCGAATCGGTACGCTGAACCGAGCATGGGGTGGCCAGGTCATGCAATACCCCGGGGCGGGCCAGCAGATCCGGAATCGTCGAGTCCGACGCCGGAACCTGTCCTTTCCACTGGTTTCCAGAGGCATCCGCCTTCGCACAGGTGGCGTCTCCCGAAGCTTGGACTGCGACCGTGGTCCTCGCGACGGCTGCATCCATTGTGTGCGGGTAGGTCAGGGAAACCGACACCACGTCTGTCACGGCATAGGTGTTCGTGCTGGTGCCGCCATCTTGCTTGCAGCCACCAATCGACAGTAGGCAGAGCGATGCCAGAAGGACCGGGAGGGCTTGGGGCAACACTAGAGCGCGCAGGGCTATTCGCATGTGAGCATCCTATCTTGGTTCCCCTCGTCCCTAGTCGTTTCGAATGGGGTTTCTTCGGTGCCTAGTCGTTTCGGTGCGACCAGGAAAGGCTGGTCCGAAGGGAGTGAATCATGCGATGAGTTCATGAAATTCGGTATGTCGTCCAGCGGGTGCGAAACCCGTCCTGTACCAAGACAAGATCGACGAAGATCCAAGCGGATTTCGTAGGTTGGGGAAAGTGCCGGCGCACTTGCAGGCGGGAAACGGTGTAAGAGGCACTCGGTGAGCAGGAAGAACGCCGAGCCGCTCGGTTCGATGTTGCCGTTGCCACTGCAGTTCTTGGCCGCGCGGCTGGGCGTGTGGTTTGCGCACGCTCTGCTGGTTGTTCTTGGCAAGGAGTTGGGCCGCAAGTTGCTGGCCAAGGTGGCCACGATCGCCGCACCCGATACGATCTTGCGTTGGCATCGGGAACTGGTGGCGAACAAGTACGATGGGAGCAAACAGCGTGGATCCGGGCGGCCCCCGAAGGCCGAAGAGCTCGTGGAGTTGGTGCTCAAGATCGCGCTTGAAAACGAGGGTTGGGGTTACACGCGCGTGAACGGGGCATTGAAGGACCTCGGCTACACGATCGGACCAATGACGACTGACCGATAGCCCTGCCCTGATAACGCCACGCCCGAAGTATAGCCGGTCGGGCGCGTTGGGCACGTGCGCAGTTCTTGCTCAACTGAGCGGGGGTGGCTCAGATAGTTCCGAAGGTCCGGCGGACTGGGCGGGCCGTTGGGCAGAATTGGTGCCGTCTTCCCGTGCCTTTTCGATCGCATGTGCTTGGCGCACGCTTTGCTGAGCTTACGGCCATTGGACTTCAGGTGGAAAGGAACTTACGAACATGTACAAGCTCACGAACGCTGCCTTGAGACATATCTCCCGCGCCGTCTTCTTTATCGGCACTGTCATTGCTTCCGCGAACCTCGGCTACGCTGGAGGGTTCGAAGGCGACACCCAGGGTTGCCCCGCAGATCGACCATGTTTCAACGGCATCTACGAAAAGGGTGACAACGTCATCTTCAATTTCTCGGGCGTCGTCGGGTGGGACTTCTACAACGTGCTCTATACGCAGGCTGGTGGGGAGAGGAAGCAGGTGGAGAACCGCTCCGGAACGTTCACCTTCACGGGGACAAAGCCCGACCGCGTCTACTCGCTCAGCGTTCAGGGCTGTAACTCGCATACGTTGGCGAGGTCGACCTGCTCGCCCTGGGTTGACGGGTCCTTGACCACGGCAGGCGGTGCACCGCCAGCGCCGCCACCGCCCAAGGAGTCCGGCAAGACCCTCGGCAGGGTTGGGACGTCCACGCCCGGTCCGCGGCGGACAATCTGCGAGGCCGCCCAGGATGCGCGCGCGCGAAACTCGCCCGCCGCGGCCGACCTCGAGGGCCAGTGCCGCGCCGCTGGCGGTCCGGACGCGTACTATCGGATCGAGCTGAAACAGAGCGGGAAGTACCTAGATGCGGTCAACTGTTCGGACCGGGTGGGCCTGAACCCCGGGTCGACCTACGCACAAGGCGCCTGCCAGCTATGGCGCTTCGTCCCCGCTGACGGCGGCTGGAACCGGCTGCAGGTGAAGCACAGCGGAAAGTACCTGGACGCGGTCAATTGCTCGGACCAGGTGGGCTTGAACCCGGGCTCGACGTACGCGGGTGGTGCGTGCCAGCTATGGCGCTTCGTCCCCACTGGCGACGGCTGGAACCGGCTACAGGTGAAGCAAGGCGAGAAATTCCTGGACGCGGCCTACTGCTCGGACAAGCTGGGGCTGACGACGAGCTCCGCATACGCGGGCGGCGCGTGCCAGCTATGGCGTTTGGCCAGCGCCGCGCTCTGAGCCCGGCGCCAGCCCTGTCGCGCGAAGATGCCCGACGATCTTCGATTCCTCGACAACTCAAATGCGAATGACTCCGGCCTAGCGGTCGTGGACGTGACAGGATTGGCAGATGGCTACTGGAGCGGCGATGTCGGGCGCATTCGTGGCGAGAATGGGAGAAACGGACGAGTGACGGGCCAACCACGATCACGGTGTACGGGAAGGCGGATAGCTCTTGGGGCCCTCCTGGGAGCCACGCTCATCACTGGGTGCAATTCCCTCTTCGGCATCCACGAGGGAACGCCGCGGCTTTCTTGCACCAGTTGGGACATGATCGACGACCTGGAGGACGGCGACGCTTCGATCTGCGCTACGAACGGGCGGACGGGCGGGTGGTACGCCTTCGGGGACGGCACAATGGGCGAGCTGACGCCGAAATCGGACGGCAGATTCACCCCGACGCGGATAGAGGACGGATCGCGAGGCTCGAGCCGCTACGCCGCCCGCTTTGCTGGCTCTGGCTTTACAAAGTTCGGGGCCATCATGGGCTTCAATCTGCTGTTTCCCCCCAAAGCCTACGACGCGAGCGGCCTCGGCGGGATCACCTTCTCGATGAAAAGCAACGTCCCCGTCACCGTCTATCTTCCCACTGCTGAAACGGTCCCCATCTCGGATGGAGGCCAATGCGTGGAAAGCGTGACCCCGGAAAACTGCAACCAGCACTTCTCGTTTCAGATTACGGCACCCGCCCCTGGGTGGTTCGAGTACCGGGTCCCGTTCAACGCCCTCAGCCAAGGTGGATCCGCAATCTGGAATCCGGGCCACCTGTTGGGCGTCACCTTCCGCGTGCCGCAGGACACAACGTTCGAGGTGTGGATCGACGACGTTGCTTTCTATGTATGCGCGGGACCGGAGTGCCAGCCGACTTGCACCGATCACGATTTGTCGGTCTCTTGTCGCATGGGCAACGGTCTTCGTTCATCCTGCCAACCCACCGGAACCGATTGCTCCGCCATCGCAGACGCAACACCTCGCCCCTGCACGCCCGCCGAAACCATGGTGGCGCCCGCGGACGGGCTCATTGCGGACTTCACGGATCCCGATGGCGGAATCAGCCTCATCAGCACCAAGCTCTTAGCCTATCCCGTCGGGAGCGCCTCAGCGCCGACTTACAGCACGACGGGTGGAAGTTTGCACATCACTCTGGATAGGCCGGCGACCTCCGGGCCTCAATACCTGGGCGTTGTGGTCGCCAGTCCTGAGAAGTGTATTGATGCAACCGCCTTCACCGGCGTTCAATTCACAATCAGCGGTTCCATATCCGGCTGTACGATGCAGTACTACGCTGGCGACGACGCCCACCAGGATGATACGACCGGCGCGCCGCATGCCTCCGGTCCTGCGGGGTCCTCCCCTCCGCAGACCGCGATAGCAGCGAAGCAGGTCACGTCGATACCGCAGACGATGAAGATGCCCTTCAGCGGTCAAACGGGGGGCATCCCTGCGACACCGGTGGATCGTGCGAGGCTAATCCACGTCGCCTGGCAGTTCACAGTCAATGCCACCATAAGTAATACGCCGGCCTCCTGCATCGCCGACCTTACTATCGACGATGTTAGGTTTTACTAGGTTGTCCGGGGAGGGCCCGATGTTGGGCCATCCCCCGGCGTACATCTTGCTCAGTTGAGCAGGGATGGCTCGAGAACTGAGCAAGCCCGCTTGCAACTCAGTAGCCGGACTTCCGTAACAAAGTCTCCGGAACACCCGCCCGGTTCAGTCTCGAAACGATAGTCGAAAAGCGACTCCGCGATCGCCAGCCGCACTCGACTCGAATCCAGGCGGCGAGCGAGAATGCGCGCGACGATCGTCACGCCCGAAGATCCCCTGGCCAATCTTCCTCCGACAGTCGACAACGAAGCCCGAGGCCGCCTTCTGCCCTACGTCCTGCGGCCGCCGCTTGCGCAGGAACGCCTCGCCGTCCTGACCTCGTTGTTAGAAGAAGGGAAAGACGGGGAAGAAGCTGTTTCCGAGTGATCATGGGAGGGCGTGCTCAGGGTTGTGCAGTCTTGCCGTTCTTCAAGGCCCAGCATTTTTTGAGCGAGCAACGCTCCTTGGCAAGCGATATGCGCCCGTTGGGCACAACCCTCCAATGCACTTCCTACTGGGCCATCAGGCTGTTCTGCTCGACCTTCACGCGGCTGTCGGTGCAGAAGGTGCAGCTCGAACCGTAGAAGTACTTGCGGTTCGCGGTGTCGTTCATCAGGTGGACCCTGAACCACGCGGCAGCCATGGAAAGGGAGACGCCCTTGGCACCCTGGTAGACCCAGCTTCCGTGGTCCGAGTTCAGCTCGTCGATGAGGATGGCAGGCTGGTCCGTGACCGAGAGGAAGGCGGTCCTCGGGTTATCGCAGCCCACCACCGTGTCTTTTCCGCCGCAGAAGAACAGGAACGGGGTGTGAACACCCTTCAGCGTTGTGGTGCCGCAAATCGATGCGAGCGCCTTGTAGCGAGGTTCCGAAGCGACCATGCAGGTCGACATGGCGCCCTCGGAATGGCCGAGTTGGCCGATGTTGGCCGTGTCGAGACGGTGATAGTAGGGGCTGGTCGAATCCTCGGCCTGCTTGAGCAGCCAGTCCAAGCCGGCGATGGTGGGCAGCGGAGTGCCCTTGGAGGTAGTGGTGCTGAGCGATGCAATCACCACGAAGCCGTGTGAGGCGAGATGCTGCATCATCGGCAAGTACTGTCCACACCATTTGTTGGCGGCGGAGTCGGTGACACACGACGGGGGATTCGGTTCGGGGTTGTCCGTGTGACCGTTCGCCCAGACCAAGATGGGGTGGCAGTACCCGCTGGTCGCTAGATCCTTCGGGCGATAGATATTGAATCGTTGTTGTTGATCTCCGTAGATTGGATCGGGGGTGTAGCCCGCCAAGGGCCCCACGCCTTTGTCGGCCGCAACCGTGAAAGGCCCCGCCGCAGTGGGGTTAGCGGTGGGCCATGCCTTGCCGCCCACGCAACCGCTCACCACGAAGCCACCGTCGACGCCCGTGCCGCCGGAACCGGTGCCCCCCGCTTCGCCGCCGGTGCCTCCGGATTTACCGCCGGTGGCGGTTCCCGTCGTTCCACCGGCAACCGTTCCGCTGCCGCCTCCGGTCGCGCCGCCCTTGCCCGTTGATCCGCCAGTGGGCGTGGTGGTACCGCCGGTGGCGCCTCCGGTTGTTCCGCCGGTCGGGCTGCCAGTCGTACCGCCGGTCGAGCTGCCGGATGCTCCCCCCTTGGGGCTGCCGGGCGTGCCGCCGGACGCATTGCCGGTCGTCCCGCCAGTCGCATTGCTGGTCGTGCCGCCGGTCGCGTTGCCGGCCGTGCCGCCGGTCGCGTTGCCGGTCGTGCCGCCCGCTTGACCACTACCGCCCGCACCGGAGGCACCCTTGCCATCCGAACCGCACGCGGCCATCAACAAGGCAAGGCAGATCCTGGTAGCCGATCGTCGTGTTTGAGTCATCGTCAGTCCTCTTTAGGTCCAAGGGCGCACGCTCCCGGCCCCCAGCCGTTTCGAACGCCCCGCCATGCCGCGTGTGGCGGATTCCACACCGCAGACGGCTACAGTAATTGTCGATGGCGGCGGTTATTGTCGATCCTGACTGCGTGATCGTGCCGAAATGCTGCAGCACCGCAACCCGTCAGGAGGCCAATCGGTGAGCGAACGGTGGACCGGCGAGGTTTCGATCCGGGTCAGACAGCACAAATTCTCCTCGCGGCTTGATCTTCGCAGCAACATTCTCCTGATCAGGCGAAGTTTGGGAGCGTGTACCGGCCGAACCGAGTACGTCACTCTTGCAGGGGCATGCAGGTCGACAGGCGAGGACTGACTCTCAAGGCGCACGGACGTACACCACGGCGCTACTCCATCGTTTCCCGCCGAGGAGGCCCTCCCGCCCGGCGTTCAAATCGACCACAATTAGGACTTTTGGACCATCGCCACGGGCAATCGCGAGTCAGTATCGTGAGCCACACGGTTGGTGCTCGATGACGCCGATGAGCCCGCATGCTGCCAGTCCGCGCTGGGGCGAGGGTGCTCGCCCGCAATCAATCTTCAATGAACCGAACATGTACAGCAAGAATGATCTCGTTGGTGCCGAACAGCAGGGTCATTCTCGACGGAACCGGAAACGCGTAGAACGTTCCCGACATTGGCCAGGTCAGCTCGCTCGACGGTTGTCTGCTGGCCGTGCACGACTACAGCTTCTTCGGCTCGGATACCTGGACCACCGAATCTCAATGGGGCAGCCAGTTCAAGGGTGAGGTCGGCACCTATTCCGACCGGACCATCTGCACGGAATGGGGCGGCCCCATGAGCCCTGGCAGCAAGAACGGAATCAGCTATGGATCCTTGGATTACAGCCAGTCCCCCACGAACTACTTCTTGCTGCTGGTGACCTTAGTCTTGCCGCGCAAGTTGCAGCCCTTTTCCATTGCGCCCACGCCCGACAAGAGCCACTCACCGAAGTTCGCATTTTGTGGGAAACCCGCGCCGGCCGGCCCGGACGGCGATCTCGAGCGTGCTAGCTTTTCAGCGTGGAAGAGGCGCTCTATCAACCTTTCCCTTTGCCAACCAAGGCGCGGGCGCACATCTGGCGCCACGCGCCGGCCACGCGCCGGCCGCGACATTTTCACGCTGAGCCCGAGCTGAACCTGGTGACTGGCGGGAGCGCCACCTTCGCGATGGGGGAGAAGCGCTTTCCCGTGGTGAGGGGCGACCTGCTGTGGTGGCCGCCCGGGCAGGACCACGTGCTGTTGGACGCCTCGCCAGATTTCGACCTGTTCGTCATCGGGGTCACAGCCGACTTCTCGATGAGGGTGCTCGTCGGCACCCCGGACGTCGGCCGCGTCGGCCCCATCCAGCTCCGCTTGCCGACGGCGGCGCTCGCCGAGATCGAGGCGATCTGTGGGGTCCCAGTCAGCGCCAGCGACGTTCCCGCCATCGAACGAAGGGTGGGCGATCTGTGGCGCCAGGCCCATGCGCTACGTCGAGCGGCCGACACCATGCACGTGGTCACGCGGCGGACCATGGTGTCGCTGTACCAGCAGCCCGAGCTGAGGCGCTCGGCCATCGCGCGACTGATACGGGCGTATCCGACGGAGATCAGCCGCAACTTCCACAACGACATGGGCATGACCCTTTCCGCCTTCCGCTCGCGCCTGCGCCTTCTGCGCTTCATCCAGGCGGTGGACGGCGGGGCCACCAGCCTGCTCGCGGCGGCGCTAGGCGCTGGCTTTGGCAGCTATTCGCAGTGTCACCGCATCTTCCAGCAGACCTTCGCGTGTACGCCGAGCTCGTTCTTCGAGACCACGCTGCGCGCCCAAATGCAAAACGCCTTCGCGCCCTGGGAAGCCAGGCCCTAGCCAGGTCGACGCCCACAAAACGCGAAGACACGCCGCTGGGTGCACGACACACTCGCGGCCATGCCTTGCCGATCCGCGATCCGTCGTTCAGCGCATCCGTTCTGCGTTCTTGTGGTCGTTGGGTGGATAGGTTGCGGTTCCGCGGGACCGTCTGGCGGAAAGGCCGAGGGTGGAACCGCTTCCCGCGGGGGCGCGGCCTCCGGCGGCGCGGTCGGCAGCGGCGGCCGGCCGGGTAGTGGAGGCAGCGCGGTGACAAACGCCACGAGCGCCGGCGGTGGTACTGGAGGTATCAGCGACTCTGGCGGTGCCAGTGGAGGTGGCGGTGCCACGGGCTCCGGCGGTGCCACGGGCTCCGGCGGTGCCACGGGCTCCGGCGGTGCCACGGGTGGTGCCGGCGGCAGCTCTTCCAGTCGCAGCGGCGGCACGCAAGGTCTGGGCGGGTCCATCGGACTCGGCGGCTCAACCGCGGGCACGGGTGGAGGGGCAACCGGGGGAGGTGGAGGGGCAACCGGTGGCGGCGGCGGCGCGACGGGTGGCAGCGGCGGCGGCAATCGCGATGCTTCCGGTGGCGACGCGCCTTCGAGCCCTGACGCGACGTCGAGCGGTCCCCAGCCATTCACCTTCGGCAAGCCGCCCGCCGCGGCGACCCACTTCAAGAAGGGCATCAACCTCGGCAACCGGCTGGAGGCGCCGAACGAAGGCGACTGGGGCGGCAAGGTGCTTGCGAGTGATCTTCCCTTTATCGCCAAGCGTGGCTTCGACCATGTGCGCATTCCCATCCGCTTCAGCGGACACGCGCAAAGCAGCGCGCCTTACACCATCGACGCCGCGTTCTTCTCGCGTATCGATGCCGTGCTGGATCAGGCGCTGGCCGCGAATCTTGCCGTGATCGTCGACATGCACGCCTACGACGAGATGGCCAGCAATCCGAACGGTCAGCGCGAGCGATTTCTGGGTCTATGGTCGCAAATCGCGAGCCGCTACGAGAACCGCCCCGACACCGTGGCCTTCGAGCTGCTGAACGAGCCGAATACGCAGCTCGACAGCGTGTGGAATGACATCGCGGCCGCAGCGGTCGCGGCTGTGCACGCGACCAACCCGCGGCGCCTGGTGGTCGTGGATACCGTGTTCTGGGCCGATCCCAGCAAGCTCTCGTCGCTCGCGCTTCCCGACGACGCCAATCTGCTCGTCGCCGTGCATCTCTACGAGCCGAAGCTTCTCAGCTTTCAAGGCAAGAGCTGGATCGGTCCGGAGTACATGACCACGGGGGTGATCTTCCCGGGACCGCCCGCCACGCCCGTCACGCCCGTCGCGGCGGCGAGTGCGGCCGCCTGGGCCAAACTGTGGTTCGATGGCTACAACACGCAGCCCGCGGCCACCAATCCGTCTGGCCCGGCCACCGTCACGGCCCAAGTCGCCTATCTGATCAACTACATCAAGTCCCAGGGACGCACCGTCTACAACGGCGAGTGGGGCCCCCAGGATGGGGGTGACATGGATTCGCGGGTGAGGCTCGTGACTGAAGTGCGAAAGCAGTGCGAACAGGCAGGCATCGGCTGGGCCATCTGGGAGGACCCCACCAACATGAAGCTCTTCGACTCGTCCGCCGGAACCTGGGTGGGCTCGATCATCGATGCTCTGCTGCCGTAGGAAGGACTCCACCCGACGACAGGAATATGCCGGTGCGGCCCGGCGCTGCCGCTGTCACTTGCAATCGGCGTTGAACCGGTCGGTGCCGTTCCAGGCACACGTCCCCGCGATGCAGTCCACCAGGTTGTTGTTCCAGGACTTCGAGCCGATGTCCCACACTTTGAACCAACCGTTGTCGTCCCACAGCGAGGTGGGGATCCCCTTGGCTGGCGCGTTCTCCGCCATCTTCTGGTACCACGAGCGGATGTTGTTGCAGTCCATGGTGGTGTAGCGGCTGCCCCAGCCTACGCCCCATTCGCCATAGGCCAGACTGGACATCGCGCGCAGATCCGCTACCGGCATGGGGGAGTTCGAGCTGTCCGATCGGTGCGGCTCGTTCAGTAGCTCGAAGAGCAGGCGGTGATCTTTCGCGGCGAAGATGTCCGCGATATCAGCCCACAGGCGTTCGAGCACGGTGGCGCGGCTGTTGGTCTTGAGTGCGGTTTCGTGGTGGGCCTTGTCGCGACTGACCCACCGACAGTCGAGACGCCGCCGGAACCGACGGCCCCGGCCGCGGTGGTGTTTCCGCCCGTGCGGACGGAGCCGCCGGTGTCAACCACGCTCCCGCCGCTGCCGCCAGCGGCCACAACGCCGCCGGCGGATAGGGTTCCGCCGGCTCCGACGACGCCGCCCGACGAGAGAGCGCCCCCGCCTGCGTTTCCGGTGGTAGGAGAGCCCGGATTTGATGCCGCGCAAGCGGTGAGCGCGAGCAAGAGAACGAGCGACAACTGCAAACGCGATGGGGGCATGGCTTCCTTCGAGCGGTTTGGCAACACTACTAGTTCAACACCCGAGGCCGCCCCCATGCAGAACTAGGCTGCGGAATCCCCAAGAAACGAGCGACCCCCGCTTGTAGAACCACGGCCCCTCGGTGAATCCGGACATCGCTACGTTGGATGTGACGCTCCCCGAAGTGCTGATCATATCCGAGTTCAACTTCACGAACCGGAGGTTGCCATTGCCCCAGTACAGGTAGGCCTGCCCGTCATCGTCAACGGTCGGGTCGATGGCCATGCTTCCGCTCTGGGCCAGCTCCTTGCCGATCGCATCCTTGAATGGGCCTATCGGATTGTCCGCGACGCACACTCCGATCTTCGCGCCCGTGTTGTTGTTCAGGGGCACGTAGAGATAGAACTTGCCGTTTCTGGCGATCCCTTGCGGTGCCCTCGAGGCGTGGAGGAACGATGTCCTCACCTTGCTTTGATAGCCTTCCACGGTCATGGAGACTTCATAGAAAGTCCCCATCGGCATTCCCTTGGTCGCCCACCGGGGGTAGCCTGCCCAGAGTTTCTATCGGGCCTGAAGACCAGGCGGCTAGAAGCTTGGCAGCGGCGCCGTCAGCGTCTTGATGTCGGCGTAGGAGGCCTCGATGCCGGCGGTCGCAATGGTGTTTTGCGCGCCGGAAGGATTGCCGCCGTTGTCGGTGATGGTGTTGGTCCCGGTCCCGTTCTGGGCGATGTTGGTCGGACAGTTGACCATCACGTTGTGGGAGACGTTGTAGCCGGAGGTCTTTTCGTCCAAGTACAG
>Ga0302323_100002353_pt1 | contig 15370 bp, 11 predicted proteins | sample Fen_T0_3_FD_201950 | JGI IMG/M metagenome (GOLD analysis project Ga0302323, IMG submission 201950) | Peat permafrost microbial communities from Stordalen Mire near Abisko, Sweden - Fen_T0_3 | ecosystem: Environmental > Terrestrial > Soil > Wetlands > Permafrost | place: Sweden: Abisko... | reverse complement strand
CGAGTTTTCACGTCAGGATAGGATCAACACCCGAACAATTGGCAGCGCGGCTTTGCCTTACATACCGCGAACGACCCGATTGGTTGTGGCAGGCCAAGCTTGGCGACGAACGGGCGCGCATCGCCGCGGAAAATGATGAATCTCGGGTCAATCAGCCACTCACACTTAGCTGTTAATGTAAGATGTGTGCCTGGCGCGGCACGTTGTCTTCGCCGAAGTCGAGACTCATTCAGGAGGAGACGTGATGGATAACAAGAATCTCAACCGACTCGCTTCTTGTATTGCAGTTCTGGGAGCGCTCGTTATCTCCTGTTCCGACGGCTCGTCGCCACAGGGTCAAGGAAGTGGTGGCTCTCAGGCCGGAGGCAACACCGGCACAACTGGTGCTGGCGGCGCCTCTGTGCCAAACGGCTCTGGGGGCAGCCTTCCCGCAACGGGGGGCAAAGGCGGCGGTGGCGCGCCTGGATCCGGTGGCACCATCGTCGGAACGGGAGGCAAAGGCAGCGGCGGCGCTCCTGGGTCCGGCGGCGCCGTCCCCGGGACAGGCGGCAAGGGCAGCGGCGGGTCTATTCCGGCCGCGGGCGGCAATACGCCCGACGGCGGGCTCGGCTCGGGTGGAATGGTGGTTGGCTCAGGCGGCCGTGCCAGCGGCGGAGCGACCGGGGCTGGAGGCAGCGCACCCATCGACGGGGGCACTGCAGGCAGCACAGGTCTGGCCGGCCCTGCCGTACCGAGCGATGGCTGCGGCAAGGCGACGACCGCCAAGACCGGAAACAACCAAACCATCAGCGTCGGCGGATCCAGCCGGACGTACAACCTCTTCGTCCCTACCAACTACGACAATAGCCATCCTTATCGGTTGATTGTGTCGTACCACTGGCTCAACGGCACCGCGGCCAACGTCTCCGACGGCAGCGGCACGGCAGCAGCTTGGTACGGTCAAAACACCAGCACCACGGGCGGTGGAAGCACGATCTTTGTCGCGCCCCAGGGGCTCAACAACGGCTGGTCCAACTCGGGTGGTGCCGACGTCACGTTCTCACGCACGTTGATCACCCAGCTCGAGAGTCAGCTTTGTGTCGACAAGGCCCGCATCTTCTGCGAGGGCTTCAGCATGGGTGGCTCGATGTCCTATGCCATGGCCAGCGCGGCACCCGATATCATTCGCGCCGTTGCGGTTCACTCAGGTGGAAGCATGAGCGGAAGCACCAATGGGCACAACAAGCCGGTCGCCTACTTCATGACCCATGGCACGAAAGACAGCGTGTGCACCTGGCCGGGGTACGGTTTGCCGCAGCTCCAAGATTTCGCGAAGGTGAACGGATGCAAGACCCCGGACCCGTCATCGAGCGCCAGTGCATTTCAGGCCTTGCTGCCCCAACCCACCAGCAACAAAGGGGTATGCCTCGACTTCACCGGCTGCACGGACGGCTATCCCACGCGATCGTGCCTGTTCGTCGGCGACCACACGCCTTCCCCGGACGGGACAACCGGCTGGGTGCCGAAGGAGACTTGGCTGTTTTTCTCGAAGTTCTAAGTGGGAGGAAGATGACGGGAAGCAAGCCAACCAGCAAGCCAACCTTGCTTCCCATCGTCTTGCCATCGTCTTGCTTCCCGCTGGTGCTCACGCGCCCGAAATCGACACGTCGTCAATGTACATGGTGCCGGACCATACTGCCCAGTGCCCAACCATCGGAGATTTCGGGTGAAGCGATCAAGCAGTCGAACCATCATCATTGGGGCTGGACTGGTGATGGTCGGGGGACTGGCAGCGTGGCAGCTCACCGGACGACGTTCTGACGAACGACCGCCGCTGGCAGAGCCGAGCTCTATCGCGATCGATTACCCGGCCGAAGGATCGGTCTTTCCACCCGAGTTTCCCGCTCCCACGTGGCTGTGGCGGGATGCGAGCGAGCGGGCTGGTTCCTGGGTGATCGACATTGCTTTCTCGGATGGCTCGCCTGCCCTCCGCGCCGAATCCGCTGGCGAGGGAATGCGCGTGGGAGAGAGCGATCCGCGTTGCGTGTCCGCGACCAACAAGCCTCCGGTGCTGACGGCAGAGCAGGCTGCGGCTCACACATGGGTACCGGATGCGGCCACATGGTCGGCCATCAAGGAGCACTCGGTCGCCGGTCCCGCAACGATAGTCATCAGCGGACATCGCCGAGGCGACGCGAAGACCATCCTCTCTCGCGGTCGGGTCTCGATCCAGACCTCCAGGGACCCGGTAGGTGCACCTGTCTTCTACCGCGACGTCCCCCTCATGCCGTCGGAGAACGAGAAGGGCGTGATCAAACCGCTGGCCCCACAGGCCGTTCCGCTGATCGCCTGGAGGCTGCGCAACGTTGCGGACAAGGAAAGCCGGATTCTCATGGAGGGCCTGCACACATGCGCCAACTGCCATTCCTTTTCCGCCGACGGCAAGACCCTTGGGTTGGATATGGATGGCCCCCAGAACGACAAGGGGCTGTACGCAATGGTCAAGGTTCAACCCCAGATGTCGATCCGCAACGAGGATTTGGTGGCGTGGAGCACTTTCAGGGGAAAGCTGGGCAGCAAGCTAAGGGTAGGGTTCATGTCGCAGATCTCGCCCGATGCCGAGTACGTGGTCACCACGGTCAACGATCCTGGCGTCGATCAGACCGACTATCAGCGCCGTAAAGATCCCGTCGATTTGGTGAAGAACTACTATGTCGCCAATTTCAAGGACTACCGCTTTCTGCAGGTCTTCTTTCCCACCCGCGGCGTCTTGGCCTGGTACAGCCGGGAGTCCGGCCATCTGCAATACCTGTCCGGCGCCGACGACACGCACTACGTCCACGCCAATGCGGTGTGGAGTCCTGACGGCAAGTATCTGGTCTTTGCGCGCGCGCCCGCCCAGGACGCCTATCCACCAGGAGCCCCGCCGGCCCAGCACGCCAACGATCCCAACGAGAGGCAGATCAAATACGACCTCTACCGCATACCTTTCCACAACGGAAAAGGTGGGAAGGCCGAGCCGATTGTGGGCGCCTCCGACAACGGCATGAGCAATTCCTTCCCGAAGGTTTCGCCCGACGGTCGCTGGATCGTGTACGTGCAGGCCCGCAACGGGCTGCTCATCCGCCCCGACGGGCAGCTGTTCATCGTACCCTCGACCGGCGGCAAGGCACGTCGGATGAAGTGCAACACGCCGCTGATGAATTCCTGGCACAGTTTCTCGCCAAACGGTCGCTGGCTGGTCTTCTCCTCGAAGAGCCGATCGCCCTACACACAGATGTTCCTGACCCACATCGACGAAGCGGGCAATGACAGTCCGGCCATCCTGATCGAAAACGCCACCGCGGCGAACCGCGCGGTCAATATCCCCGAATTCGTGAACATTCCCCCTGACGGCATGGTGAAGATCGCAACGCCGGCGGCTGAGTTCGCGCTCCATATGGACCTCGCCGTCGACCTGATGAAGAATCGCCAGTACGCGGCGGCCATACCGGAGTGGAACAAGGCGCTCGAGCTGGAGCCCAAGGATGCGCGCGTTCACAATAGCTTGGGCGTTGCCTTGATCGAAACGGGAAAGGTCGATGAGGCGATGGCGCACTATCGCGAGGCGGTCACCTTGAACCCACAGTTTGCCGAGGCCTACAACAATCTTGCCGAGGCATTGGCTGGCCGCGGTTCGGCCAAAGAAGCCATCGCCAATTTCAAGAAAGCCGTCCAGCTGGATGCCGGGTATACCATCGCCCGCGCGAATCTCGGCATGCTGCTGATCCGCACCGGGCAGACAGATGAGGCGGTGGTTCACCTGAAGAAAGTGGTGGAAGCGACGCCCGATGCGGTCGATGCCCGCAGAAGTCTCGGTCAAGCATTGGCGGACCGGGGAGATCTTCAGGCAGCAAGCATTCAACTGGAAAAGGCGGCGAGCCTGTCGGCCGGGAAAGACCCCTTGACTCTCTATTTTCTAGCCCGCGTCTACGGCGACTTGGGCAGGCTCCCGGAAGCCGCTCAGATCGAAGTCCAAGCGCTTGCGCTCGCTACCCAGCAGAACAACGCACAGCTCATTGATGCCATTACAGCGCATCGAGGGCAGATGCCGCCGCCCCAGCCCAACGCACGCCAAGGTGCTCGGCAATAGGCCCGCCTGGGGACCATGCCGTGGAGGTGTGCGGCCTCTCACGAGCGGCGCGGCTCCCTTGGTTGACGACGGAGGGTGCTTGCCCCCATCATCGCGCGATGATCGCGGTTTCTGTCTCTCAAAGCTCGCCCAGCGTCGCAGAAGGTCCCAATCCTCCAGCCGAAAGCGCCCCGGCGGATGCCGACGAGGTCCCCGCCCTGCCGCCTGACCAACGGCCGGCCAAGCAACCTCGCGGGCTTCCGCCGTCCAAGGCCACGCATGAATTCAACGTTCTCTGCTACACATTGCTCAGTTTCTTCATCCTCAGCTTTGGCGTCTGGGCTGTCTTCGCGTGGATAGACTACGGCAAGCGCTACGCGCCCCTGGCGGAGGGCTTTTATGCCGGGGGAACGCGGTCCATCGAGATCACGCTGGTTCGCGATGACGTAAACAACCTGGACTGTGCCTCCGACCTGACCCTCGATGGCGTCCACTGTGCGTACAAAGCCAACGAGCAGCCCTTTGACCCGAACGCCACACCCGATCCGGTGCGGCTGCGTCCATACAACACCGCCGACAACGTGCTCTTTCTCGGCTCGGGTCTTTGGAGCTCGCCCGGCATGGCCGGTCCGCTCCCCAGCGAGCGCTTTTCCGTGACCTGCAATTACCGAATGGTCAGCGCCATCAAGTCGGTGGCTTTGCGCTGGGCGCCCGGAGGCGCGTTCGCGCCCGTGAAAAGCGCAGTGCCCGCCGGGGTGCTCTCGGACTGCGTGATTCCACGATGACACCAGCCAGGATGATTCGCGGGACGGTCGAGAGCGCCCGCGCGGCCTGGCAGGACGCCGTGGACCGCTGGGATAGCATGGCACGGGCCCAACGCATGACTACCTTGCTGATCGCCTTCATGATCGTAGGCGGCACGATCTTGCGCATGCAAGGGATCGGCTTTCCACCCCGCAACACCTTCGACGAACAGTTCTACGGGCCGACCTCGCATCACTACCTGCTGGGCGTGCCCGACCTGCACGACTACCATCCTCCGCTGGGCAAGCTGCTGGGTTGTATCGGGCTGCTGCTCTTTGGCTACAACTCCGTTGGCTGGCGGTTCATGTACTTGTGTTTCGGCCTGCAGAACATGGTCATCGCGTTCTGGCTTGCGCGCGAGATCTTTGCCAGTCGGCGCGCCGGTTGGCTGGCCGCCGCGTTCGTGGCCGCCGACGGCTTCTTCATCGCCTATTCGCGCACGGCCTTGATCGACCCAATGCTCACGTGCTTCATCTTGTGGAGCGTTCTCGCTGTAGTCACCGCGCGCACGTGGCGTGGGATGGCCGTTGCGGCAGTCTTCATCGGGGCTGCCACGTCGATCAAATGGAGTGCAGCACAGACGCTGGCGCCGGCCATCCTCGCCGTGTTTCTGTTCCGCCGCGTGCCTTGGCAGACGATCTTTCTGTTTGCCTTGGCCCCCATCACGCACGGTCTGCTCTGGATGGCAGGCTTGCGCCTGATGGGCCATGCCAGCGATCCGCGAGCGGTGTGGAACGTCATCGTCACCGGATTGACCAGTCTTCACGCAACGGGAAAGTACGACAATGCTTTGGCGTCGGCCTGGTATACGTGGCCGGTTCTTTACCACCCCATCGTGGTCAAGCTCTCATCGTACGGGGTCACCTCTCGCTACGCCTCCAGCGCCGGCAATCCGATCTTCTGGTTTCCTGCCACGCTGCTCGTGGTGGGGCTACCCTTGACCCGAGGCTTCGCAAGCTTGCGGGCGGGCTGGCATCGCGCCTGGCCGGACCTCTTCGACACGACCTTCACCAAGGCGGTTCTGGTGCTTGCGACCGGCTGGGCCGCCATGCTCATGCTGTTCGTCGTTTCCATGGGCAAGCACTCGTTTTTCTATCACTACCAGCCGTCCTACGGCTTCGCGCTTGTCCTCCTGGCCGGAGTTGCCGCCAAGCTCGAGACCCGCTGGCCCCGTGCCATTGTCGTGTTCGTCGCGCTTGCCGTCGCGATGGGCCTGTACCTGACCCCGGTCTGGGGCGAATTCGCGTTGACGCTTCAAGAGGCGAACCGCCGCCTTATCTTTCTTCCCTGGCGGCCGTAGGATGGCGTGAAACAGAGCAACGGCTAGCCCGGGTGCTGTGAAGGCAGTTCCCTTAGATCGACAATCTGTTTGCCGGCCAACCTGGCCTCCGCAGTCCAAGGCGGGACCATCGTGTCCGTTCGGGAAGCACTTCGCCGGACGCCACTGCCCTGATTGGAATCGGTGGCGTCGACAGCACAGGCTGCTTTCGACGCTGCGAAATTCTGGGAGCCTCTTGCAGTTCCATCGCCCACCTGCTCTGACGAACGAACACCGATGGCGGTAACCGCAATCCCCTCTTCAAACGGCAAGTTGCCCGCTTGCGGCCGCCGCGGGTGGCTTTCGCAACGACGCATTCTTCAACGGAGGCGCCGCATGGGCTTCCCGGAACTCGGGAAAGACCATTGCAAAGAACGAGGGCGAGGCCGCACGGGCGAGGGTGGCGCGTGCGGTCGCCGCATCCGCGTCACGGAACGAAAGACGCCACTTTGGAGGCCTCCGCATGGGACTCCCGGTCTCGCACGGAGCCCTTTCCCTACGAAGACACGGCCTCGGATCACCCAGACGGACGGATTTACGCTCCTTTCTGCTCGAAAACGCACTGGCCTAGGAGGCTGGTGGGAGCCGCGACAGGAAGGTTCAGCACGGAGCGCTAAAAAACCACGTCGATCTGGTAACCCTTGTAGTCGGCTCCGCCGCGCGAGTCGCGCAGAACCAGCCACAGGAAGACCGTTCCGGCCTTTGCGGGGGCGGTCCACCGGTTGCTGGTGGACGCGGCGATGTCGCTCGCCGCCACGCCGGTGCGATCGTGTTCGAAGGTCCCATCGGTGATGAACCAAGACATGTGCAGACTCTCTTGCTGCGTGACCAGGCTCTCGCTGCTGGGGTCGTACACGGGAAAGGTTTCGGCCGAGCCGTCGGCGAAGGTCGCTTCGATGGACTGGACCGATCCTGCAGCCACGCTCGGCGGTCCGGCATCGAGTGACAGGCGCGTACCGTCCGCATCGACGAGGTCGGCGTGCGCGATGCGTGGGGCACCGTTGGGCAAGTATTCGTTGTTGTATTGCTGAATCACGAGGGCCGGCGCGCTGGCGAGGTTGCACTGGATGCGCTCGAAGGCGAATCCCGATAGCAACTCGCCGGTGCTGGCGTTCAGCGACACGCGCACAGGCACATAGTAGCCACCGGTGCTGTCAGGGTCGCGGGGACGCACGGCGGGCTTGCCAGCTTCGGCCTGCGGCGCGATGGGGCCGAAAAGCGAGCAGGCCTTGCTGGGGATGGCCGCCGCGAATGCTTGACCAGGGGTGGTGGATGCTGGGTCCGGCGTCTCGGTGCAGGCGCTCGACACGGCATTGCTCACGGACGGTGGCTTGGGCGTCGTGCACACGTCCCAGGCGGCGTTGGCGTCGCTGACGGTTCCGCCGGGCGAGGCCAGCAAGAAGGAATAGCTTACGTTGGCACCTGGTTTGGCTTCTGCGGGATCGCCCAACACGGCCAGCAACGTGTCATCCGTGACCAAGTAGGGTGGCTGTCCCACGCTGGGCTTGCACGCCGCCAGCAGCAGGCACCCTGCAAGGACGATTCGACGGTGTCGGTGTTGCAATGCCATGGTTGGGATCCTGTCTAGAACTCCAAGCGTGCGCCCGCCACGGCTAGGGTGGGCAGGCCCGTGATGTAACTTTTCTGGGTGTAGTCCTGGCTGTAGATGATTTCTTCGGGATTCTTCCGATTGGTCAGGTTTTGAACGTCGATGAAGACGCTCGCTTTCAGGCGCCCCATGACGAAGCCTTTCTCGACGCGCGCATCCAGCTGATAAAAGGCGGGAATGCGAGTCGAGTTTTGGGCGCCGAACGTGGGTTCGTCGTAGCCGGTCAGACTGTTGAGATAGTGGCCGACCACCGGCGTGCGCGGCATTCCCGTGGCGTAGCGAAAGCGCCCGCCCACTTCGAAGCCCCTGCCGAAATCGTAGCTGGCGAGCAGCGCGAGCACGTGGGTCTGGTCCTGGTCGAACAAGCGAAAGGGCAGTCCGGGGTGATCGCGACGTTCGCTGCGCGAATACGAGTAAGTGACCCAGCCGAAGAATCCTCGAAGCAGTTCTTGGCGCAGCAGTACCTGCACGCCCCGCACGCGTCCGCTACCGTCCTGTGTAAGCGCCTGGGCCACCGGCGGCGACGGGTTGGCGCTGCGGGACACCAGATCGTAGAGCTTCTTGTAAAACGCGACCGACTCGAACGTCAGGGTGGGATACAGCTTGACCGAGAATCCCGCGGTCAAGTGAACGGCCCGCGATTGCGTAATCGATGGATTGCCGAAGACAGGCGACATGTCTTCGGGATCCGGGGGTTGACCATACACACCCGCTCCGCTCGTCAGTGTCAAGCGAGGGAGGGCCCGCCAGGCCACCTGCAGCCGGGGGTTGGGAAGATAGCGAACCACTGGCGTATCGATGGGGTTGGCGGGAACGTCGAAGCGCGAATAGCCGACTGGCGTAGCAATCGTACTGAAGGGAAGCCGGTGATCGCCCTCGACCTGGGTCGGTTCGAAGCGCAACCCTGGGGTCAAGGTCCATGGACCCAATTTCCAATCGAGTACGGCATAACTGGCGACACTGAGGACATTGACCTTCCAATGGTCGAGGGCCGTTTCCAGCGATGGACGTTGGCCAAAGACAACGATGTCGCCTTCACGCGACGGCTGATTGACCGACCCGTGGCGCGACAGTTGAAGGTTGCGCCCCTGGGTGTCCATGCCCACGAGAAGCACTGCGGATGAGCTGACCCGACGACGAAAGCTGGCGCGCACGGCGTACTGCCATGTGTGCGACTCGACTTGCGTGCTTTGGTCGCCGAAGCTTTGCAGGGTCGAGCTGGTGTCGTAGCCCAGAGAGGGCGTCACGCGCACGCTGGAGCCGTCGTCGAACAAGCGGCTGTAGCTGACGAAGAATCGGCGAAACGCGCTGTCGTCGTCCTCGGCGCGCAGGTCGGCTGGATCGCTGGCCGGAATGGCCCGTCGCAGGTGATCGTCCGAGGCCAGAAAAGTGGCCGTGACTTCCTCGTCCTTACGCAACGACAACGCCGCACGTGCCTGGTAGTCATCGTAGCGGGGAATGGGAAAGGAATCGCCAATATCGGCGGAAGAGACATGCGCCATCAGACGGTCCAGGTAACTCAGGCGCCCGGCAATGGCGAAGCGCAAGCGCGGGGTGGCCGCCAGCGAGACTTCACCCGACGTATCCAGGATATCACTGGCCACGTAGCCGTGTACGCCCGAGGCCGGGACCTTGGCCAGCTCGATGCGAAGCAGGCCACCCAGGCCGCGTCCGTAGTCGGCGCCGTAGGCGCCCGGGGACAAATCGATGGATTTCACCAGGTCGGAGTTGATGGTCGAGCGCAGACCGCCCATGTGGTACAGCGCGGGGATCTCGACGCCTTCCACGTTCACGCGCGTTTCCTTGGGCGACGATCCCCACACCACCAGCTGCCCTGAACCGAAGCTGGCGCGTCCCACGCCCGGCAGATTCTGGACCACCTTCAGGGTATCGCCTTGCGTGCCGGGCACCTTGCGGGCCTCCTCGGTGCGGATGCGGGTCTCGACGGCTTCCTTCTTGATACGCGCGGCGCGCACGACGACCTCCTCGTCGACGTCGTCTTCCTTTTCTTCGACGAAGTACTTCATGCTTCGCTTCTGCCCGGCACGAATGGTCTCGTCGGTCAGAACGGTGACCAGGCGCGGGTGTCGGATCTCCACCTTGTAGGTGCCGGGGGCCAGATCGGTGAAAGCGAAGGCGCCGGTCTCGTCGGTCTTGGTGCTGAGATCCAAGTTCTTGATCTTGACGACGACATTGGCCAAGGGCTGCTTCTTGAATCGGTCGAGCACCACACCGTCGAAGTTCACCTGGGGACCCACGGCAACCATCTTGGTCACGATGGTGAAGTCGTAGCGGTAGGTGATCTTGACCGGGATGGCCTGGCCGCCGGCCTCGGCGGGCGAAAAGACGAATTGGCGGGCGGCAGAGGTGGCGGCCTGGTCGAAGTCGGCCCCCGCGCTCTCCAGCACCTCGACGTTGCCGACCTTGCCGTCATCGCCAATCTCGATGGACAGCAAGACCTTGGCGGTGATGCCCGCGTCGTGCTTGTCCTTGGGATACTCCGCCTGCACGAAGTGAATCAAATGCGGCGGTTTGGTGATGGCGGCAGGCTCGTCCGCATGTGCCGAGGCTAGAGGTACCCCGGCGAGCACGAAGGCCGCCAACAGGGTGCAACAATAGTTCAATCAGTCCCCCAGCTCGAAACGCCGGGCAAGAACGTAGGTTCCTCCGGCTACCGGCTTGCCACAGGCCATGGCCGGTCGAAAGCGCCAACGTTTGACGGCAGCCACGGCCGCAGCATCGAGCTCGGGGGAAACACTCGACAAGACTTCCACGGTCAGAACCGCACCATCGCCACCGATCACCACCCGCAGTTTCAACTTGCCTTCGATGCCTTCGGCGCGGGCGGCTGCCGTGTATTCGATCTCCGTCTTGAAAACCGGCTCGGGCTTCGAAGGCTCCTCCGTGCACCGCTCCTCCACGATGGGACCACCCGGGCCAAGGTCATGCATGCGTCGGCGGCGAGGCTCGGCATCGATGGAAGCTACCTTGGTGGGAGCCGCGGCTTGCGGGGGGCGCGCCACCGGAATGGCAACCGCATCACCGATGTCCTCGTTGCTCATGGCGAGATCCATGGCAAGGGGGGCGACGGGCAGCTTGGCCACCGCCTGGGGCGCCTCGACGGGAGCCGCCTTGGGCGCGGCGGTCATCTTGTGTTCGGCAGGATGATCGACCTTGGCCACTTTGGGTTTGGGTGGCGGCGCTTTGTGGGGTTTGTCCGCGACTTCCTTCTTCTTGGCCTCGGTCATTTGCACGAAGAAGTTCTTGCCGGAAGCCCGGTGCTGCGAGGTCGTCAGCAGCGCCACGGCAACGCCGCCGTGGACGATCATCGAGACGAGAAACGTGCTCTTCTTCACAACAGCACCTCACAGCAAAAGACCATCGGCCCAGTTGCCGAGATCTAGGGCCCCCCCACTTGCATGACGTTGATGGCGAACTTGGTGACACCGGCCACCTTCGCCACATCCATGATGTGCACCACCTGCCCGTGGGCAGCATCTTTGTCGGCACTGACGACGAGGCTCATCTCCGAGTCCGCGCCGATCGCGGTGTGGATCAGGCCCTCGAGTTGTTGTTCGCTGACGGGCTGCTCGTTCCAGCGCATCTCACCGTTCTTCATCAATTGAACCGTGTTGGGCTTGTCGGCGGTGCCATCGCTCATGCGCGCCTTGGGCAAGTGGACCTTCAGGGTTTGGGCAACGATATAGGTGGACGCCACCATCAAGATGACCAACAACACCAGCACCACGTCGACCAGCGGTGTGACGTTGATGGCTGCAATGGTCTTGGCTCGTCCCGAGCCGGCAACTGCCCCGGCCATTAGCTGTTCGCCTCCGCCGAGCGCAATGCCATGGCCGGCGTATCGACCTCATCCATGTTGGGAAGGTTGTTCGAGGTCCGATAGACACCCGGTTTGGCCTTCATCACGGCGAGAACCTGGTTGGCAAGGGCACCCGTGTTCTCCTCGATGTCGTTGCACTTCTTCTGGAAGATGTTGTAGGCGATGACAGCGGGAATGGCGACCAAGATGCCGACCGCGGTGGCGATCAGTGCCTCCGCGATGCCGCCCATGACATTCCCCATGCCGCCGCCGGCAGCCGCGTTGGCCGAGGCAGCGCCCAGCTCTTTGAAGGCAGCAACGACGCCAAGCACGGTGCCGAACAATCCGACGAAAGGCGAGTTGCTGCCCAGGGTACCCAGGAACAACAACCCACTTTCGAAGGTCTTGCGGCGCTGGCGAATGCCCTTCTGCACGATCTCCTGAACCGAGTCCGGACCGTCGGCATAGTAGTCGAGAGCGTCCTTGATGACCTCGGCCTCCACGGCACGAAGTCCACCCAGATCGTTGCGGGCAGCCTCCACGTTGCCGGCGCGCAAGCGCTTGGCCAGCCCGTCGCCCACCTCTTCGATGTTCAACCGGCGCTTCTTGAAGTACCACCAGCGCTCGATAACCACCCCGACCGAGAACACCGACAGGGCAAGGAGAATGTAAAGAACCGCCGTGGCGCCTGTCGAGGCCACGAGAACTAGTTTTTGCATCAGCAGCATAGGTCACCTCTTCTTTGTTGTCTTTGCGTTCACGAACCCGCGTAATCGAAAGCCAGCGCCTGCACCCCCGCGCCCTGCCCGTGGGAAAAGCGCAAGTCGGTATCGGTGGACTGGCCGTAGGCGTCGAGTGGAGAGCTGCCCGGGGTTACGACATGAACGTGCCAGCGTGCGGTCGTCTCACCGCACAGGGAGAAGGTATCCACCCGAACCACGTAGTGTCCTGCGGGTGCGGTGGTAGGGAAGATGACATTTTCGGCGCGCCGGCCGTCGAGCACGCATTGGCTGTTGGAATCGACGTCGAGGTAGCCAGCCGCCATGCCGTCGTCGACCGTGGCACCGGCTTGTCCCGCGGGTAAGGCCGAAGGTTTGCGCGACCAGATCTCGGTGGTTCCTGCATCGCCCGCGGGCAGAACGAGGTGCAGATCCAGGTCGGCCTGCGTGTCCCACTCGAGGCTGATCACCAACGCGCCGGAGGGCTGCGGCGTATCCATGACGACCGGCACAAGGCGCGCCTCCCCGATCTCCCCGCTGCGATTGGTAGCCCGCGCGACCAGATTCAGGTGACCGGCATCGCCCGATGGCGTGAGCGGCGAGAACGAAGCCGTACAAGAAAAGGTGAGGTTTCCGGCGGTGTTTGGATCGGGATCTTGAACCGGCAGCACCCAGTAACCACTGTCGCCCTGCAAGCCCAGCATGACCGCCGTCGAGCCCGGGCCCACTGAACCGGAGATGCTCTTGCCTGATACGCCGGGAAAGAGCTCGTTGCTCAGGGTCGCCACCAAAGGTGCAGAGGACGATTGGCCGTGGCTGGAGATGTCGATGGCGCCGGCGACGAACTGCGCCCCTTGAATACGCAGATAGGCGGTTTGCCCCGAGCTTGGATTGGCGCCAGAACACGCCACGCATTCGATGAGGAGGGCCGCCAGGGCGACGCCGAAGGTGCAACGAGGGCGCATCAGAAAACCGCCTCCGCCCGCAGGGTGAACGCGTTGCTGGCAAGATTGGTCGGAAGACCCGCTTGATCGCGTCCAGAGTGGTTTCGGTTGATGTCGTATTGGGCGAGGAGGCGATTGGTGAGGCCGCCGATTTTCAAGCGAACCGCCAACGCCAACGCGACGGTGGAGACGGCCTGGCTCGACAGCAGAAACGTCCCAGCCACGCGATCGGTGCTGTCTCGGTCGGGGTCGTAGTGGTCGTAGCGGACGCCTGCCTGCAGATACTTTCCCAGGTCCTGCACCAAAGCCAGGTAGTAACCCATCTCGCGCACATCTCGCCCAAGCGACCCGTAGGGGTCGGCCGGCAGATAGCCGCGGTCGAGATTCTTGGCCCACGCGATTTCGGCATAGGCGGTCGTACTGCCAAGACGCGTGGTCTCGACCGAGAGCAAGAGATCCGCTCCCAGCGCATACCGGCTGAAGTTCAGGGAAGGCAGGCCCGATGTGCCGGGAGAGACGATCAGCTCGCCCGTGTCCAGTCGCCCGTTCTCGTTCCGATCTTGCCAGATGGTGGTCGGCTTGGTCGGCGCGCTGCCCTTGTGCAGTCCTTTGCCAGCGAGTCCGGAGAAGCCGGCTTGAATGGCTACATGGTCGGCCAAGGGCGACGTGACGCCCAGACGGCCACTGACATCCTTGGCGCCGTTGGGATCGCGGCCGGGAAAAGTGCTTTCACCCAAAGGCTCGCCGTTCTGCACCGCCAACACGTAGCGCACGAGGCGCCAGCCACCACCGATGCGCGCGCCCAGGTCGTATTCTCCGGGAAAGAACGCGCGCTCCATGTTACTGCGCTCGGCAAATAAGCGCTGGTAATCGGGTTGACCGATCTCGTAGCCAAAGGGGATCTTGAAAATCCCGACCGTCGCGGCTACGTAGGGCACCGCTGGGCCAGGCAGCTTGACTGTCGCCTCCATGGCCATGGGCCGCATTTGTGGCCCGTTGGTGGTGTTGAAATCGGCTTCCAGCACCGCCGCGAGATACTGGCGGTCGATCGACGTGCGCAGGCGCGCGCGCCGGACAGTGAAACGATTGTCGTTCAGCGGGGCGCCGGTGGCAGTGTTGAGTTGGTCCTCCGACGTCTGCTTCACATAGTAGTCATTCTGCATGAAGCCCGACAGAGTCAGGCCATCGCTGCCGGAAACGCGGGGATTCTTGGCGACCGCAGCCTCGGCCGCGTCCTTCGCTTCCTGCGCGGCCTTGGCCAGGTCCTCGCTGGACTTCTGACTAAACGCCGCCTGCGCCGCCTCGCGGGCCGCCTTTTCTTCTTGAAGGCGCTGGGCAACCTCCTCGCGCAGCGCCGCGATCTCCGCCTGCTGTCGCGCCAGTTGCGCCGCCAACTCGGCCCTGGCATCGGGATTGACGGCATCATCCTTGGCAGCGTCAGGCCCCCGGGCAGGGGGTGAATCCTGCCCCCATGCCAGCCTAGGCTTGCCCACGGATATCAGGCAACCAAGCAAACAGGCAATGAACGCCGTGCAGTCACGCCGAAACATGGTTCGAAGCCGCTCTTCGGAAATCCGTGGTTCCCGAGATTCCCCAAGCTTCATCGAAGCGTCATCTGTGTGCACCGGCGACGTTCTTTCTTTCCCTGAATGACAACTACTGGGCCACGCACGTCAGATAGTCGGGAGGAGGAGTGGTAACCGCCACGTCCTGCGCAAACGACGTGGTATCGGCGTTCCGAATGGCCAAATCACAGGCCGCTGCGGTCAGGCCGGTGCAGATGTTCGTCGACGAACCGCTTTCCGACCCGGCGCTATCGACGGTCGAGGGGCCAGAGTCCAGCGGAGCGTCCGTCGCAACGTCCGCCATACCAGCATCGAGTTTCCCGCCATCCACGGTCATGCTGTCCCCCGTCCCCGACGCATCTTGGCCCGTGGCACCGCCTCCGCCTGAAGAGGCATCCGCAAGCGCGGAACCGCCCGCGCCCCCTGTGCCGCCAATGATCACGGCGCCGCCGGTTCCACCGCTGGAATTATCGCTGCCGCAGCCGATAGCGCCGGCCAGAG
>Ga0302323_100002351_pt1 | contig 15376 bp, 11 predicted proteins | sample Fen_T0_3_FD_201950 | JGI IMG/M metagenome (GOLD analysis project Ga0302323, IMG submission 201950) | Peat permafrost microbial communities from Stordalen Mire near Abisko, Sweden - Fen_T0_3 | ecosystem: Environmental > Terrestrial > Soil > Wetlands > Permafrost | place: Sweden: Abisko... | reverse complement strand
GAGCGCTCCCCGCTGGTGCTCACGGCCAGCGCCTTGGTGCGTCGTGTTCCGCCGCGCGAAGCGCTGCGCGATGCGACACTGGTGCTCACCGTCGATCAAGAATTGGACGTAGTTGCACTCTCCCAGAAGCTTACCGCGGCCGGCTATTTGCGCGCGCCGGTGGTCGAAGATCCGGGCAGCTACGCGCTACGCGGCGGAATCATCGACCTCTGGCCGGGGCAGCTGCCAGCGCCGATCCGTCTGGAAATGTACGGGGATATGCTGGCCTCGCTCAAGGTCTTCGACCCGGACGATCAGCGCACGCAAAACGCCGTCACGCGCTTGGTTGCGCCGCCCGCGCGCGACGCGATCGTCACGCCCAAGACCGAAGCACGTGCCCGCGAGGTGCTGCGACACCTGTGCGACACTGTCAATTTTCCTTCCACCAAGACACGTTCGCTGATTGACGACCTAGCGACCGGTCGCGCGTTCTTCGGCAGCGACGGCTATCTGCCCGCATTCTTCGAACTCGAAACTGTGTTCGACTACTTGGCACCCGACGCCATCTTCGTGGTCGATGACCCGAGCGCGGTCGTGCGCGCGATCCAAGACGAGCTCGAACGCGGCTTGGCTGGTGAAGCCGCACGTCGCGGCACTCCGCATTTCCCCGCGCGCGCGCTGTACCTGGGTCGAGACGAGCTGGAAGAACGTCTGCGCACGCGTTCATTGCTGGCGCTGCATCGCACCGCGGTCGCCGGACCGGTCAGCCAAAGCGTGCTCGAAAACCTGGAAAGTGCGCCACCCGACGCACAAAGCTTGGCGTTTTCCGACCTTTCGGACCTCGCGCGCGCCGTGAAGAGCGCACGCACCGAACACGGCAAGCAGGGCGCGCTCGAGCCACTTTTGGAGCGCGTGCGCGCCTATCTGGATGCGGGGCTGGAGGTCGTGATCTGCGCGCGCACCGAAACGCAGGCAGAACGCTTGAATGCGCTGCTTTCGCACCGCGGTGCACCGGTCAGCGTCTGGCGCTCGGACAGTGAGCTCACCCGTGGCCCTCAGGTTCGGATCGTGACCGCGCCGTTGACGCGCGGTGTGCTCGCGCCTGCAGCCGGCTTCGTGCTGATCACCGAAGAAGAGATCTTCGGCTCACGCGCGCATCGGCCCGCCGAAAAGAAGCGCTCGGCGCGCGCCATGCTCCAAGATCTGCGCGCGCTCAGCGTCGGCGACTTCGTGGTCCACGTCGACCACGGTGTGGGTCGCTACTTGGGACTCGAGCGACGTGCCATCGGCGCGGTTCACGTCGATCTATTGGTCGTCGAATACGCCGGCGGCGACAAGCTATTTTTGCCGGTTTATCGGCTCAATCAGATCGAGAAATACGCCGGCGGCGACACGACTCCGAAGGTCGATCGCCTGGGCGGGCAGACCTTCGGCAAGACCAAAGCCCGCGTCGAGCGCCGCGTGCGCCAGATGGCCGATGAGCTGCTCAAGTTGTACGCCGAACGCGCCGCGTTGAAGAAGGACCCGCTCACACCGCCGGACGACGAATACCGCGCCTTCGAAGCTAGCTTCCCGTTCGAGGAAACGCGCGACCAAGCGTCCGCTATCGCCGACGTCTTGAAGGACATCCAAAGCGATCGCGTGATGGACCGCCTAGTCTGCGGAGACGTCGGCTTCGGCAAGACCGAGGTCGCACTGCGCGCCGCATTCTTCAACGCCATGGGCGGTCGGCAAGTGGCGTTGCTCTGCCCGACCACGGTGCTCGCGCAACAGCACTTCAACACCTTCGCCGCACGTTTCGCGGGTTACCCGCTGACGGTGCGCGCAATGAGCCGCTTCGAATCGAAATCCGAGCACCAAAATACGCTCAAAGGCCTGAAAGAAGGTTCGGTCGACGTGGTGGTCGGCACGCACCGCTTGTTGTCCAAGGATGTGCACTTCAAGCGCCTCGGCTTGTTGGTCGTCGACGAAGAGCAGCGCTTTGGCGTCACCCACAAAGAGCGCATCAAGCAAATGCGCATGTCCGTGGACGTGCTCACGCTGAGTGCCACGCCCATCCCGCGCACCCTGCAGCTCGCAATCGGTGGGATGCGCGACATGTCAATCATCACCACTCCGCCAGTCGATCGGCGCGCGATTCGCACGGTGGTTTCGCAGTTCGACCCGGGCATGATCAAAGAGGCGATCAGCCGTGAGCTGGACCGCGGCGGACAAGTCTTCTACGTGTACAACCGCGTCGACGGGATCTACGAACGAGCGGAGCGCATCAAAGAGCTGCTTCCGACCGCGCGCGTGGCGGTGGGGCATGGCCAAATGAGCGAGAGCGCGCTGGAACAGACCATGCTCGACTTCGTGCAGGGCGAGTACGACGTGCTGGTCGCGACCGCGATCATCGAGAGTGGCCTGGACATTCCGCGCGCGAACACAATCATCGTGGATCGCGCGGATTTGTTTGGACTATCACAGCTTTATCAACTGCGCGGGCGCGTCGGCCGAGCCAACGAACGAGCCTACGCGTACCTGCTCGTGCCGCCTGCCAGCCAACTCAGCGACGAAGCGCGCTCGCGCATCGAAGCCCTCGAGCGCTACACCGAGCTCGGCTCAGGCTTCCACATCGCGACACTCGACATGGAGTTGCGCGGCGGGGGCGACTTGCTCGGGGCTGATCAGAGTGGCTTCGTGGAGAGCGTCGGCTTCGACTTGTTCTGCAAGATGTTGGAAGACGCGACGCACGAACTGCGTGGTGAAACCGTCGTCCATGAAGTCGATCCGGATCTCAACTTCGACGTGGAAGCGCTCTTGCCCGAAGACTACATCGCCGAAGTGGGCGTGCGCCTGTCCTTGTACAAGCGCCTCTCGAGCGCCGCCGACGAAGCCGAAGTGAACGAGCTCGCGCGGGAGATGGAAGATCGTTTCGGGCCGCCGCCAGTCGCTGCGCGTCGCCTGGTCGAGCTCATGCGCGTCAAGACCGAGCTCCGGCGCCTACGTGCCGTAGGCTGCGAAGCGAGCGCAAGATCCGCCACGCTGCACTTGCTCCAAGACACGCCGCTCGATCCCAGCAAGATCAGCGCGCTAGTGGCGGGCAAGAAGTCCCTCTACCGCCTCAGCCCCGACGGTCGCCTCACGCGTCGTGCCGGCGAACACGAAGCCATCAGCGATGGCCTGGTGCTCGCCGACCGTATGCTGAGCGAGCTCGCCCAAAGCATGAAGGACGTTTAGCGTCCGCGACGTAGGCCGAAGATGGTCAAAAAATCGCGTCGAGTCCCGGCCCAGCCTCGGCGTCATAGTGCGGCCCGGTGAGGTGCGAAGCTGGATCGCACGGCTCCGCGTATCACTAAGCGTGTCGATCGGCCCCCTCTCACTTCTCGCTCAGTGATCCACGTACGGATGAGCACCCGTTTGCTTCTCGACTTCGAGTGCCCAAGAAGAAGTCGGATACTTGTTCACCATCGCCTCAGCCGCGCCGCGTCCCTCGCTCGGCATGCCCAGTCGGTAGAGGGACTTCACCTCGGTTGCTGCAAATTCCGGGGCACGAGGCCCCGCGGGCCAAAGCGCTCGTCCTCGCCGGGCAAGTTCCAGCGCGCGTTCCGGCGCTGAATCTTCCAGCGCGTGCATCGCCGCGGCTAGAGAATCCTCGCTCTCGGCGGCGGCTGAGGCGGCCAGTTCCGGCGGACGGAAAGCGGGGACCGCCAGCAGACTTTGACTCGACGCCGGGGCGGCGAGCGCGTCCGTGGCAGCTGAAGGGATTTCGTCCCGAACGATCGTCCCGGCTTTACGGCCGTTTGCCGAGCAGAAGAAAATCACTGCGCCGATGCCCAGAACCGGCGCAACGAACAGCGCAGCCCGCGCAGGCGAGTTCATTCAGCCACCGTGGCAGGCTAGGGGCATGTCAGGTCGGCAGCATGCGCCGTCTTGAGGTTGTTCATTGGAGTCTGCATCGCTGGCCAGATCGTCGAAGCGCCAGACCTCGGTCCCGGTTGTCAGTTGCTGCCCGCGCTGTTCAGCGCCCACCAAGAGCAGCAAAGCGCGACAAAATTAGCGGATAACGCAGGGCGGCCAATGGCATGGGGCAACCGTACGCTAGCCGAAAACGGGGCGCCAGTCGTGCGCATCGACAGCGTGAGGAGCCGTTACGAATCCGTGGGAGCAGCGGAAATTGAGCTCGTACTGCGCGTGCGTCGCGCAGCGCGATCGCTTCGGTGCTGGCGCGTCCGACGGCGACGTGGAATTGTGATTCCGGTGGGATACCTAGTCGGATTGGCGGGGACCCTGCTTGCGCTGACTTTGTTCACCTCTGGCTGCGACGTCGGCCAGCACACCGTCATCCCGGGTTCGGCAGGCTCGGGCGAGATGCACGCCGGTGGCAGCGGGCCCGTGGGCGGCACATCGAACAGCGCAGCCGGAGGCGCGGGAGATGCCGGGCAACCTGGAGCAGCGGCGCGGCAAACGGCGGCGCGGGGGGCAGCTTCAGCAGCGCTGGCGCGGCGGCGGCGCCAACGGCGTCCCCCGGCGTGCTGAAGGACTTCCTTGGCGATTCAGGCTTTCCAGATAGTTTTTGGCAGCCCGCGGCGGCCGGCGATAGCCATGTCGATCCCGCGCCGCTAGAGCAGGCGCTGCGACTGATCGAGAGCTCGGGTTGGGAAATCCATTCATTTCTGATCGCAAAGAATGGGCGCTTGGTGTTCGAGCGGTACGGTTGGAATTCCGGCGAGAACCCGGCCGATCCGAACAAGCTGCCGCACCAAGTCTTGCCCAGCGAGCGGCAGCTGCAGTTTTCGACGACCAAGTCGTTCTTGTCCGCGCTGGTTGGCGTGGCCCTCGCCGAAGGGGCGCTCAGCGGCCTGAAGGTCCACGCCGCCGACTCGTTTCCCGACTATGCTGCATTGAACCCGAGCGCCGCGAAGTCCTCGATTACGCTCGAGGACTTGCTCACGATGAGGAGCGGACTCGACTTCGTCGAAGGTGACCAAACCACCTTCGGTGCCCCCGATCCCGCCCGCGAGATGCTCAAGAGATCGGTCGTCGACGTTCCGGTGGGAACGGTTTGGAACTACAGCTCGGGCGGCGCAAACATCATCGCCGAAATGCTGCGCGTCGCCACAGGCAAAACGCCACTCGAGTACGCGAATCAGAAGCTGTTCGGCCCGCTGGGGATCGACTCGCCCCCTTGGGACGCCGGGCAAAGCGGTACGAACTTCGGCGCCTTTGGCCTGTCGCTCACTGCCCGGGAAATGGCTCGCTTCGGTGAGCTTTTTCGCAACTCCGGCAAGTGGCAAGGCCAAGCCGTCATGCCCAGCGCCTGGACCGACGAATCAACGATGCCGCGCTGCGCGACGCTCTGGGGCGGGCAGTACGGCTACCTGTGGTGGGTCCCAGGTCTGCCCGGCTTCTTCAATGCCCTCGGCTCATTCGGTCAGATGATCTACGTGAATCGCGCGCAAGGTCTGGTGATCGTGTTCACGGCCTACATGCAGAACGACGTGGCGAAGAACAACCTCGAGCGGCTGGTGCGCGACTACGTGCTGCCCGCAACGCAGTGATGAGCAGGGCCGCCCCAAGGGCGCTAGAGCGTCACCGACGAGCCCTCACAGGCCGGCCACGCAGCTGCTCAGCTCGTCGCCCGTCTCTTGATTGATTTGACATAAGCAAAAACTGACCGCATCGCACTTGCTTTGCCCAGCGTGTCGAGGACGGTGTTGATCCGACGCGGCAGGCACTTCCCCTGCAGCGCCTCTTTGAGGCGATCAAGGATCCAAGGCCAAGAAGCCACTATCATTCCAGCTGCTCAGCCCACTGCGCAGAGTGCCCACGAAGTGCGCGCGATCGTCGAAATCACCGTCTTCTCGAGCCATGCAGATGCTGCCGCCGTGGGCGCACAAGCTCGAGCTGACGATGCGGATGTGAATGTCGCCGATCGCGGCAAATTCCGGCGCCGAGCTGGCGATGGACCGTTCGATACCACAGGCACCGATCCGCAGCTGGTTCAGCTCATTGCGCTAACCTCGCCCCAGCTTGCGCATCGTGTACTTCGCGGCCCGTACGACGACCGCGCGCGGCAACATCTTCGAGAGCGTGGTTTGCATCGAGTTCATTTTGCCGGGCACGTACACGACACGGCCGGCGGCGTAGGCTTCGAGAGTGCTCTGCACGACGTCGTTCGGTTCCAGCTTGGCGAGCTTGAGCACGCTGCCCTCGGGCATACCGGCGGCGGCTTGGAATCCGGTGGGCACGGGGCCGGGGCAGCAAGCGAGCACCCGAACGTCGGTCTTTTCAAGCTCGGAAGCCAGCGCCGTAGAGAAGCTCACCACGAACGCTTTACTCGCACCGTAGGTGGCCATGTACGGCGTCGGCTGATAGGCCGCGGTGGAGCCGATGTTGATGATGCCACCGCGGTTGCGTCGCACCATGCCCGGCAGGAAGTGGCTCGAAAGACAGACCAAAGATTCGCAGTTCACGCGCACCATCGTGGTCTGGCGCAGCGATTCGGCTTCGCTGAATTCTCCGGCGGAGCCGAAGCCGGCATTGTTGATCAAGTGATCGATGGTGGTGCCCAGGTCATCGACGATCAGCGCCAGCTGCTCGGCGCCGCCAGGTTGCGCCAAATCCGCCGTCACCACGCGCGTGGCCACGCCATTGATACGCGATAGATCGGAGGCCAAGGTCTCCAGCTTTTCGCGCGAGCGACCACTCAGCACGAGGTTACAGCCGCGGTGCGCGAGCTGCCGCGCAAACTCCTCGCCCAAGCCCGAAGAAGCGCCCGTAACTAGCGCAAAAGTGCCCGAAAATACGTCGCTCTCCATGTCTTCTTTCAGGCGGGGCGTTGGCCACGCAGGCGCAGATAGTGGTCTGCTAAAACGATCGCCATCATCGCTTCACCGATCGGCACGAAGCGCGGCAAGAGACACGGATCGTGGCGACCCTTGGTCACGATCGTCGTCTCGTCACCGCCGTCAGTGACCGTTCGTTGCTCGCGCGACAAACTGCTCGTCGGTTTGATCGCCGCACGCACGACGATCGGCATGCCGGACGAGATACCGCCGAGCATGCCGCCATGGCGGTTGCTGCGAGTGCGAATGTTGCGCATGCCCGTGGCGCTCTGCTGTGCGAAAAACTCGTCGTTGTGTTCGCTGCCGCGTTGCACGACGCTGGCAAAACCGCTGCCGTATTCCACGCCCACGACAGCAGGCAAACTGAACAAGGCCTTGGCCAGATCGGCCTTCAGCTTGTCGAAAACCGGTTCGCCCAGGCCGGCGGGGACATTGCTGGCAACGATTTCGCTCACACCACCAATCGAGTCCTGATCTTTGCGCACGCGATCAATCAGCTCGATCATCTCGTGCGCCCGCTCCACGTCCGGACAGCGTACGATATTGGGTGAGCCGTCCGGAAAGGTCTCCACCTGTGCCAAGGTGACCGCTTCCGGTTCGTCCACGCGCGCCACGATCGTGCCGACTTGTTTGACGTAGCCCACGACTTTTCCGCCAAAGGCCTCTGAGATCACCTTCTTGGCGACGACGCCTGCGGCGACCCGCGCCACCGTCTCACGCGCGCTCGAGCGACCGCCGCCGCGGTAGTCACGGAAGCCGTACTTCGCGTCGTAGGTAAAATCCGCATGTCCAGGGCGGTACTTGTCCTTGATCGCGGAGTAATCCCGGCTCCGTTGGTCTTCGTTGCGGATCAAAATCGCGAGGCTAGTCCCCGTGGTGCGCCCCTCGAACACGCCGCTCAAGATTTCCGGGGTGTCCGATTCTTGTCGCTGCGTGACCAAGCGGCTCTGGCCGGGTTTGCGGCGGTCGAGATCGACCAGCAGATCCTCCACCGAAAGTGCGAGCCCCGAGGGGCAACCATCGATAATCACGACGTTGCCGGGCCCGTGAGATTCACCGGCGGTGGTGATCCGGAATGCCTGACCAAAGCTGTTACCTGCCATGCCGGGCGGGAGTGTATCAGTTGCGCCGCCCGCGGCGACCGGGCATTTTAGCGAGTCCATGACGGCACTCACGGATCTGCAGGACGAGGAGCGGCTCTTCTTCGACACGGTGCTCGCGTTTGCGCGGGATCGCATCGCACCGAGGGTGCGTGAAATGGACGAAACCGGGCACTTCTCGGCGAGCCTTCTGCCCGAGCTGTTCGAACTCGGCGTGATGGGCGTCGAGATCCCCAGCGAACAGGGCGGCGGAGGTAGCAGTTTCTTCAACGCGGTGCTCGCGGTGCAGGCCTTGGCGCGCGTCGATCCGAGCGTGGCCGTGTTGGTCGACGTTCAAAACACGCTGGTCGAAAATGCCCTGCTCCGTTGGGGGACCGTGGAGCAAAAGGCCCGCTATTGCCGGAAGCTCGCCAGTGAGTGGGTTGGCTCGTACGCGCTCAGTGAAGCGAGCTCGGGTTCGGACGCGTTCGCGCTCAAGGCGCGCGCCGAGCGTCGCGGCCAGCGCTTCGTGCTCAATGGTCGGAAGCTCTGGATCACCAACGCCGCCGAGAGCTCGCTGTTCATCGTGTTCGCCAATGTCGATCCGGAAAAGGGCTACAAGGGCATCACCGCCTTCCTCGTCGAGCGTGGCTTTCCTGGGTTTTCCGTGGGCAAAAAGGAAGATAAGTTGGGGATCCGGGCGTCCAGTACGTGCGAGCTCTTGCTCGACGATTGCGAAGTGCCCGAAGAGAACGTGCTCGGTGAAGTGGGCAAGGGCTACAAGATCGCGATCGAGGCGCTCAACGAGGGTCGCATCGGTATTGGCGCGCAAATGTTGGGCTTGGCCGAAGGCGCGTTCGCTCAAGCGTTGGCTTACATGCAGGAACGCGTGCAATTCGGCAAAGCGATCGCCGAATTCCAGGGCATGCAGTTTCAATACGCGCGCGTGGCGATGGAAATCGAAGCTGCGCGTTTACTCGTGTACAACGCGGCGCGGCTGAAAGACGCAGGTCGGCCGTTCGTGAAGGAAGCAGCCATGGCCAAACTATTCGCCTCTGAAGTAGCGGAGCGAACCGCGTCGTTGTGCGTGGAGTTCTATGGCGGCATCGGCTTCACCCGCGAATGTCCGGCGGAGAAGTACTATCGCGACGCCAAAATCGGCAAAATCTACGAGGGGACGAGCAACATGCAGCTGTCGACCATCGCCAAGCTGCTCGGCTGACCGGGTCAGCTGGCCGCGCGCACCGGCTCGGACCCGACGCGACGCAATGCGTAATCGATTGCGGTCAGGATTTCAGATTCGGTTGCCGGCTTTGCCACAACGACATGTGCCGGACAGAGCTGGAACGTATCGCCAGAATCAAGATGAGACGTGTGGACGACCCGCGCCGTCTCAGGATAGTGCGCGACTAGTTCGTCGAGCACCGCGCGGCCGCCCCCGCCGGGCATATGCCAGTCGGACAGCACCAGGTCATAGGCGAGCTCACTCAGCGCCTCGATCGCTTGGGCCGCCCCGGGAGCGGTGTTTATCTGGAATTCTGGGCGGTGCCTGCGGAGCACGCGAGATAGTCCACGAATTACCGACGGGTCATCGTCTACCAGCAAGATCCTGGGCCGACGCTGGCAGACGCGCGAGACGGGCGGTTCACTCGGCAGCATGACTTGATGTTCTGCAAGAGCCAGGCCAAGGGGTTCCTGCGGTTTTTTGGGGGATTTCTACAGTGCGGTGGTTGGACTCTTGCGCCGCCGTCCGCCTTGGGTATGGTCGCGCTGCCATGGTCGAACCCGGTCTCGTCACGCTGGCCAAAATCGTCGGAACGCTGCTCGTCGCGATGGGCGTCGTTCCTTTTCTGTTCTTGCTGGCTCCTGGCGATCGCACGGAGCCGGAAGTCAAAGATACCTTCGACGGCGACGTTCAGTAGACACGAGCGTTGCGCGCTCAGCCGGAAACCGTCCGTGGGGATCCGCGTACTACGTCGGGATCCAGGTAGGCAGTGAGGGAGCTCTGGCATGGGCGATCTGAAATATCGATTTTTGTTCGGGGTGCTGTGCCTCGGCGGTCCGCTGACCGGGTGTAAAGAAAAGCCTTCGGCGCAGCTCGCACCTACCGCGTCGGCGCTGCAAGCCGCTCCTGCTGCTGCCAGCGCGACGCAGTTCAGCATCGATTCGAGCTCCAGCAAGGTCACCTTCTTGATGGACTCGCCGCTCGAGAAGATCGACGGCGACGCCTCCGGCGGTCTTTCGGGCGAGCTGTCCGTCGACTTGTCCGACCTCGCCAAATCGACCGCGCTGGTCAAGGTCGACCTGCGGAAGCTGATCCTTTATCAGCAGAAGCGCGGCGACGAGAAGGGCGGCTACAGCGAGCGCAAGAAGAGTGATCTGCAAAACGAGCACGCGCGCAATTGGCTGCAAATCGTGGCCCGCGAGGGGGACGTCTCGCCCGAGCAAGCCGAGGCCAATCGCTGGGTCGAGTTCAAAATCGAGAAACTCGAGGCCGCGAGCCTGACGAACGTCGCCGCCGCCAGCGGCGCTGAACGAAAACTCACCGCGACCGCCACGGGCGACTTTCGACTCCATGGTCGCAAACAGGCCAAGAGCGCCAAGCTGGAGATTGTCGTCAAATATCAGGGCGACAAAGCGCAGTCGATTCACGTGCGAACGACTGAACCGCTCGCTGTCGGACTGGAAGAGTTCGAAGTGAACCCGCGCGACGATGCCGGCAAATTCGTGAAGTCGCTGACCGAGGCTCTGAGTAGCAATTTGAAGGGCAAAGTGGCCCAGCAAGCGCCGCTCGAGCTGGACTTCACAGCCAACGCCAAGTGAGCGAGAACTAGCGCCGAATCGCTTCACGCAGGACGCGCAAGCGCAGCGCGACTGAAGCACGCGACAGCTCGAGTACGATGTCGCTGCCCGGCTGACCACCGAGCCGAGCGCGCGCGTCGGTCATCGACGTCGGGTGCACGCCATCGAGCGCGCTGATCACGTCGCCTGCTTCCACGCCCGCGCGTTCGGCTTCACTCGACTCGGCGACGCTAACCACGACCACCTCGAGGTTCGGAGCGCTGCCCCGCTCACCCAGCCCAATCGCCACGCTGCCGGCCGCCAGCGACGCATCCCGGTCCGTGCTTTGCGGCACGAGCTGAATGCGTAGGCCACGCGAGCTGCGCCCCGAGTTCACCTCGACGGCGCGCGCGCTACCACGCCCAGCCACGTTGGAAATGGCTGTAATCGTCGCCATGCCCGGGTGGACGCCCGAAAGCACGAAGTGACCGTCCAGATCGCTGGTCACCACTCCGCGCGCGACTTTGCCGGCTGGTAAGTAGCCCGGTCCATTGCCGGCCATGACCCGAGCTCCCGCCACACGGTCGCCTCGCTCATCGACCACTTCGCCCTCGACCCCACCGGCTTCGACCAGATCGATGTCCGGCAAACTGAACGGGCGGTCGGCGCGACCCGTGGAGTCCACGCGCAGTGAAGCTTCCTCATCCGCATAGTCGGGGTGCTCGACGCGCAGGTGAAGCTCTCCCGGTGCAATGTCGCGCAACCGGAAAGCGCCGTCACCGTCGCTGGTCGTTAACTGATGCACGCCATTCTGCGAAGCGTTGATCACCGCGCCGGCCACGACCCGGCGACCGCGTACCGCGGTTACGCGCCCCTCGACGATCACTCCTCGGCGGAGCGTGAGTTTGAGCTCTTTCGGGGCAGCCGCGACGCTCTGCGCAATCCGCGCGAAGCCTGGTGCTTCCGCGACGATCCGCAGATTTTCGCCCAGAGCGTCGGGAAAGCTGACCACGCCCTCGGCATCGGTGAAGCGCGTCAGGCGCAGCGGGCGCGTGGGCTCCAGCGAAGTGGCGGCAATCTCGACCAGCTCGATCGGGCGCGCGTCCTCATCGAGCGCGAGCACTCGCACCGGGTCGCGCAACGACGGCAAGGTCAATTCGAGCTTGTCGTGCGCACCCTCGGCCAAGTGCAGCGATTTGCGGAGCACCACGCGGGTCGGATCTTCCGGGCGTGAGAGCGAGAGCGTGAGATCCGCGGGCACGGCCGCGAAGGCGAACGTGCCATCGCTCGCGGTCGTCGCCATTTCGTTGCGCGTGGCGCGCGCTGAGCTCAGCTCGACCTCGACCCCGCCGAGCGGCTGACCGCGGTCGTCGAACACGCGGCCCTCGAGCGAGCCACCACGCAGGAGCACGATCTTGACGCGCGCCTCAGCGCCCGGCAGCACCGTGACCAGCTCGCTCGTGCCTTCGACGTAATCCGGATGGCGGACGATCACTCGTACTCGTCCGGGTGTGACCGGGCGCGCGGTGAAAAGACCGCCCCGATTGGAGATCCAAGGCGCGAGCTCGCTCAGCGGAGTCGCAAAATCCGCCGAGTTCGTGGCCAGGACGGGGGCAGCTCCAGGCCTGGGGATGGGCGGCACGGGGCCCGGCATCACGCCTAGTTCGCCCGCGGGGATGAGCGGCACGGGCCCCGGCAACGACCAAGCAAAGTGATTTTGCCGAAAGCCGACCAGCGCGGGCGTCTCGGCGATTGGCAGTCCGCCGATATCACTGCCCACGACTTCGATCGTTGCGCCGTCCACCGCGAAGCCTCGCGCGTCCGTGACTTCGCCAGCGATCGCCCCGCCGCGCGTGAGCGGAACCCGCACTGGACCGGTCAAGAGCTCCGGCACCGCCACCAGCGCGCTGCCCACGAAGTCCATTGCGCGGGCGCCCAGGGTCGCAGGTCCGCCAGCGATCGGGCCGAGCGAGACCTGGCCGTCACTGCCCGTGCGGCCGCGGATAGGGAACGAGCTCAGCCCAGCCTCCGCCAGCACCACGTCCGCGTTGGCCACCGTCACCGGGTTCGCACCGTCGCCGTCGGTAACTACTGCGATCACCGTTCGCCCGGGCTCGAGCCGCAGGGTGAGCTGCTCGTTTTGGCCGCGCCCGAGCGGAAAGCCAAGCAAAGTGGGGGCCACGTTTCCGCCCGAACTGGCGCGCAAATCGTAGCTGCCCGCGAGCAAGCCGGTAATTCGTGCGCCGCCCGCGGCGTTGGTCAGCGCACTGCGTGCCGGCCATAGCGTCGCGCCGGCGATCATCACCGTGGCACCCGGCGCCGGTTTGCCGTCGAGGCCGAGCACGACCACTTCGAGCGATGCCAGGCGGCGCAGCGCGAGCGTGAGCGGACCGCGCACGCCCGCGCGCGATACCGATTCATAGCCCGGCGCCGAAGCTTTGACCGACCAGGGCGGTGGGCCCAAACGAGCGAAGCGCGCCACGCCCTGTGGATCGGTGAGCGCGCCGAACGGCAGCGGGTCCGAAGTGTCGACGAGCACGGTCGCCTTGGGCAGCGCCGCAGCGTTCTCGTCGCTGACCGTCACTGCCAGCGCCTGCGCGGGATGCAGACTGAACGACAGCGCGCGTTGCTCGGCGCCCAGCATCAGCGTGCTCGATGCGCGCGCAAAGCCAGGTGCGTCCGCCAGCAACCACAGCCGCCCTCGGGGTAGTCGCGAAAGGAGTGCTTGTCCGGCGCTGTCGGTGGACTCGGCCGCGATCCAGTGAAAGCTGCCCGCGCGCTCCCAAAACACCTGCACCGTCGCAACAGGCAAGACGACCGCGCCATCACGAAACACCGTGACGCGCACGGCTCCGACCCGCTCATGTTCCGAAATAGCAATCGGTTCCAAGGTCTTGCGCTCGGGGGCCGGACGCAAAGGCAGGTCCGCCAGACCCAGCACGAAGCTCAAGCAGGCAACCACCGAAAGAAACACGGTCAAGAACTCGGTCGGGTGGCTCGGGCGCGTCACGCGAGCACCATAACGCGGACCGGCAGCGCAGGCTTCCGCCCGAATGCTATGGTTCGACGGAGTGTTTCGTCGACCTTTGGCTGTGCTTGGGCTCGCGCTGAGTGCGAGCGCCGAGCTCTCGTGCAGCTCACACGAACACCCGCCCTCCTTCGCGGTCGCTCAGGCCGGCGGGACCGGCGCGCTCGCTACCGGCGGCAGCGGCGGCGCTGGCTTGAACGTCGGTAACGCCAGCCCCGACGGCGATCTGTGCGGCAACCAGCAAATTCCGGCCATCAGCGATCCGCCGAATCTGTACTTCGTCGTCGATCGCTCGGGCAGCATGAGCGATCGACTTCCCGGGAGCGCGTTCACGAAGTACGAAAATGCGCGCATCGCCATCAGCGTGATGCTGCGCGCGGTCGGGCACCGGGTGCGCTACGCCGCTGGGGTCTATCCCGCGCTCCTGAACCAGGACGGCTGCGCGCCTGGCATGCCAATATTTCCGATCAGCGCTGGGGATTCGCCGAAATATGCCGCCATGGGCGAAAATGGGCCGGTCCTCAGCGAGCTGCTGAACCGGCTGGGCAATACCCCTCCCTCGGGAGGAGGCACGCCCACCGCAGCCACGTTGCGCGAGCTCGAACCGACCATCCTCGGACTCGACGGCAAGAAGACTTACGTCGTGTTGATGACCGACGGAGCGCCAAATTGCAACCTCGGGCTGCGCTGCAACGTGGATGCATGCATCCCCAATATCGAGCACCTTTTCGTATCCGGGATGGCGTGCGACGATACCTTCAATTGTTGCTCGCCGCAGGTAGGTGCCGGCGACTGCGTCGATGCGGATGCCAGCGAAGCGGCCGTTCTGGACTACCAAGAGGCCGGCGTCGACACCTTCGTCGTGGGCATGCCCGGTAGCGAGGCCTACCACTCGATGCTGAACCGATTGGCGGTCGCGGGCAACACCGCTCGGCCGGGAAATACCGCATATTATGCGGTTTCCGACACGGACCAACTGGACCTTGCGCTGCGCAGCATCGGGGCACAGGTGGCCATCAGTTGCGATCTGCCGCTCAGTGAGACGCCCGAGAACCCGAATCTGGTCAATGTGTACTTCGATGACCACGTGGTCCCGAAAAGCGACGACGACGGCTGGCGGTACAGCGGCCAAGACAGCATCGAGTTCGTCGGATCCGCGTGCGATACCCTGAGCGCGGGGGACGTGCTGAACGTCCAGGTCTTGTCCGGGTGCCCCACGGTAGTTCGCTGACGGGGGCGGCTTCTGATGTTACGGTCCAGAGCGTGAAGCCTGCTCCGGAGCTCGAAGCGCTACGGCGAAGCATCGACGACTTGGATGGCCGCATCCTGCAGCTCGTCGCTGACCGCGTGAAGGTCGTGCTCGCCGTCGGTCAATTCAAGCGAGAAAACAACATCGCCGTGTACGATCCCGAGCGCGAGCGAAAGATGCTCGATCGCCTGTGCAGTCAGGCCCCCGAGCCCCTCGACGCCGACACCGTGCGCCGGATCTTCGAGCGCCTAATCGACGAATCACGCCGGATCGAACAGCACAGTATGGGCAAGCACGGCTAATTTTGTGTCGAGTAGGCCCGGGAGTTTCCCCCCGGGCCCCTCACCAGATCCGGACTAGGAGATTTCCACCATCCGGCTCCTCCGCCAGCAGGGCTCGCCGAGAATCAGACCCACAGCTGCACCCGCACTGT
>Ga0302323_100002350_pt1 | contig 15377 bp, 12 predicted proteins | sample Fen_T0_3_FD_201950 | JGI IMG/M metagenome (GOLD analysis project Ga0302323, IMG submission 201950) | Peat permafrost microbial communities from Stordalen Mire near Abisko, Sweden - Fen_T0_3 | ecosystem: Environmental > Terrestrial > Soil > Wetlands > Permafrost | place: Sweden: Abisko... | reverse complement strand
GACTCCGGCCAGCGAACTCGGGACCGGGCCGCCGCCGCTGTTCTAGCGCGCGGGCAATTGCGCCGCCGCCAGGTCCTGCGCCAGATCCGCCAGGACTTCGGACACTGCGCCGTTGAGCGCGGTCACGTACGCGTCGGTATTCGACCCCGTGAACGCGACGCGTTTGAAATAGGCGTGCGACCACACCGGCGCGCTCGCGCCGCCGTCGTCGCGCGACAGGTAGAAAGTCACCTGCAGCACGGCCGCGGGACTGGCAGCATCGCGCGCATCGGCATGCAGCGTGCCGACGAAGCCGTCGAGCACCCAGTCCGCGTCAACGACGACGCCGGGTCGCGTGACGACGGTGAACACCTTGGCGCGGGCCAGCGCGCGCGCCGTCGAATCGGCGAGCATGACCCCCGGCGGCACGAAGAACTCGTGGTAAAAATCGGAATCGAACCGGAACTCCGTATCGCGCACGACGAACGACCGGCCGCGAAACGCTGCGGCGACGTTCACCGCGCCGATGCGCAGCGTGCCCGGCTGCGCCTTCGCGATGGGCGCAGGCAGCGCTGGGTCGAGCAGGTACGTCTGCTTGACCGGCGAGGGCCGGGTCAGGCTGCAGCCCGCCGCCACCACGGCCGCGGCCAGCATCAGGATCAGGGCCGCGCTGCGGCTCGCGTTGGGTGGGCGGAATCTCATGGCTTGCGCTCCAGCGGGGGCGGCGGCGCGCCGAAGAAGAGGTTGGCCGGGTAGCGCTTGGCCTCCTCGGTCAGGTCGCGCAGGTTGTCGGTGATCTGGCGCAGGCTTTCGATCGACGTCGCGAGGTCGGTCTCGCCGCCGCCGACGATGCGGTCGACGCGCGTCAGCGTGCGCTCGATGTTGGAGAGCGTGCGCGCAAGCTTCGGATCGGAGACGATTTCCCGGATGCGCGCCATCGCCGCGCCGGCGTCCTCGGGCAGCTTCTGCAGCGCCGGGCTTCCCAGCAACTTCTTGAGTTCGGCGTTGGAAGCGCGCAGTTCCGCCAGCAGCGCGACACCCTCGTCCGAGAGCTTCTTGGCGTCGATGCTGTCCAGCGTGCCTTCGAACTTGTTGAGCACGCGCACGCTGCGCTCGGACAGCGCCTTGGTGTCGATGGCGCCGATGCGCGCATTGGTCGTCACCATCAGCGTGTTGAGGTTGGCGAGCGTGCCTTCGATGTCGAGCTTGTGCAGGCGCTCGATGATCTCCTGTGCCGCGCTGACGAACGTCGTCACCGTCGAGCGCGCGCTCGGGATGTACACGTTGTCGGGCTTCCAGTCGAACTCCAGCAGCGGCGGCGGCGGATCAACGTAGTCGAGTTCGAGGAAGTTGGTGCCGGTGATTCCCTGCGGCGCGAGGCGCAACCGGAGGCCCTTCTCGACTTCGAGCTTGGCGCTGTTCTCGTCGGTGAGGTCGCCTGTAGCCGCGCGGCCGCCCAGGAGCCTGGGCTCGATCTGCGCTTCGACCAGGACGAAGCGGGCGCGCTGCGACATCGGACGGTCCTGCTGGTACCGGTTGTAGGTGAAGCCGATCTTGGTGACCTCGCCGACGGCCACGCCGCGATATTTCAGCTTGGACCCGATGTCCAGTCCCTGCACCGATTCGTTGAAGTACGTCTCGATCGTGAGCTTGGGCTGGAACCAGCGGCCGGAACCGATGACGATGAGCAGTATGACGCCGGCGACGATCGCGCCGATCACGAACAGCCCGAGCTTGAAATAGTTGGCCTTGAGGCTCATCGGAGGGGATTCATGCGGGGACGGGTTCGGCTTCGCGGCGGAAGAAGGCCCGCACGCGCGGGTCGGTGGTGTCGTCGCGCAGCTGCCGCGGATCGCCCTCGGCAATGATACCTTTGGCGTGCCGGTCGAGCAGGATCACGCGGTCCATCGCGACGAACGCGCTGCCCAGGTCGTGGGTGACGATCACGAACGTGACGCCCAGGCTCTCGGCCAGGCGCCGGATGGTCGCGTCGAGCGACGCCGCGGTGATCGGGTCGAGCCCGGACGACGGCTCGTCGAGGAACAGCATCGACGGGTCGAGCGCCATCGCGCGGGCGATGCCTGCGCGCTTCTGCATCCCGCCGGACAATTCGGCCGGCATGTGTCCGGTGAATGCCTCGAGGCCGACCAGTTCGAGCTTCATCCGCGCGATGAGGTCGACGGCATCTTCGGGCAGGTCGGTCCACACCTCCAGCGGCAGGCGCGTGTTCTCGAGCAGCGTCATCGAACCGAACAGCGCGCCGGACTGGTACATGACGCCGAACTTGCGCCGGATCGCGAGCAGGTCGGCACCTTCGGCGGTCACGATGTCCGTGCCGTCGATCCACGCCTCACCGCTAAGCGGCGGGATCAGCCCGATCATGTGCTTCAGCAGCGTGCTCTTGCCGCAACCCGATCCGCCGAGGATGCCGAACACCTGTCCGCGGCCGACCTCGAAATTGACGTTTTCCAAGATGGCCGGCGTGCCCTCGTAGCCGGCGTCCATGCCGACCACGCGGATGATCGCTTCCATGCCGCTTGTCATATGTTGAGGACGTAGTAGACGACTGCGAAGATGCCGTCGACGACGACGAGCAGGATGATGCCCGAGACGACCGCCTTGGTCGCCGCATCGCCGACTGCTGAGGCCCCCGCGCCCGTCTGCAGGCCGCGCAGGCAGCCAATGCCCGCGACGAGGATGGCGAACACGAACGACTTGACGAAGCCCGCCAGGAAGTCCGTCATCGTGACCGCGCTGTCCACCTCCTTCAGGAAGGTGACGATCGGAATGGAGAACGACTGCATCGTGATGGCGCCGCCGATCAAGCCGACGAGGTTGGCGAATAACGTGAGCAGCGGCGTCATCAGGACCGCGGCGATGATCCGCGGCGTCACCAGGAAGCGCACGGGGTCGAGGCCCATGGTGGTGAGCGCATCGACTTCCTGGTTGACGCGCATCGTGCCGATTTCCGCGGCGAACGCGGCGCCGGAACGGCCCGCGAGCAGGATCGCCGTCATCAGCGGCCCCAGTTCGCGCAGCATCGACAGCCCGATCAGGTCGGCCACGAATATTTCCGCGCCGAAGCGCTTCATCGGCACCGCGGACTGGAACGCCAGGATCATGCCCAGCAGGAACGAGATCAACGCAACGATCGGCAGCGCGTCCGCACCCACCTGCTCGCAGATTCGCCACACTTCCCGCCAGCGCACCGACGCGGGGTTGCGTACGGCGTGCACGAGTGCGGCGGTCGTCTCGCCGACGAACGTGACCTGCGTGCGGATGTCGCTCCAGATCCTGTACGCCGCGCGACCGATCTCCTCGATCGCGGGCCCGCGCGGCGGCTCGGGGTCGAGGTCGTGCTCGAGCACGTGCGGGTCGAACTGCTTGAGCAGGACTTCGAACGCAGGCTTCAGGTTGGCTATCTCGACCTGCGGCTCGCGCGGATGGCGCAACAGGTCGACGATCAGCGCAATCCCGGCGCCGTCGCAGTAGTCGACGCCACTCGCGTCGACGACGACGCGCCGGGCCGGCGCGTCGGCCACCGCGCGGCGCACCGAGTCCCACAATTTGGTTACCGAGTCGGAATCGAGGCGGCCCGACAGCGCGAGCACGCGTCCACCGTCGGAGGCTTCGGAGATCGCCAGGACCGCGCTGGTCATGACTTGTCCGGCAGGTCAGGGATTGACGAGTTCGAGCTGATTGCCGAAGACGCGGACGCGATCGCCTTCCTGGACGTACGGCTCGTAGGAAAGATTGATGACGCGCGGCGGCGGGCCGCTGTCCATCTTGATGGTGACGTCCCAGCGCTGCCGCTGGTACTGGTTGGGCTTTTGCGCGTAGGCCGCGCCGCCGGCGGAGCCGACGACGACCATGCCCTTGTTGGTCAACCCGGGTCCGATCGACAGCATCGTGGCGCTTCCCGGCTGGCCGGTCGGACTGCCGCCCATCGCGCCGGCCTCGGGAACCGACCCGAGCGGCGTCCATTCCTGCCGCTGGCTCACCGGTGTGATCGATTGCACGACGCCGCAATTGCCGCACGCCGCATCGGCCGGCTTGATCTGCGCAGCGGCGGGAAGCGCGATTGCTGCCGCCACGCCAACCAACGCAACGAGGAGCGCGCGCGCCATCATTCGGGAATCGAGTTCAAGTAGAACATCGCGTTGAGCAGCGGACCGGGCTGGCCGAGCGGCGCCAGCCACTTCACGTAGACGGCGTCGATTTCGCCGGACTTGTAGAGGCCGACCAGCGCGCGATTGATCGCCAGTCGGAAATCGGGGTCGTCGCGGCGAACGACGAGCGCGTAAGGTTCGAACGAGAAGTCCTGGTTGATGAGCGAGAGTTCGTCGTTGCCCTGGGCGAGCTTCAATCCCGCCAGCACGACGCGGTCGGACGCATAGGCATCGGCCTTGCCCGAGAGCAGAAGCGCGACGCCTTCGGCGGCGGTCTTGACCGACACGAATTCGGCCGCCACGTCGATGATCTTGAGCGCGTTCTGCAGCGCCGGCAGCGTGGTCGTGCCGGGTATGACGGCGATTTTCCGGCCCTTCAAGTCCGTCAGGCGCGCCAGGTGATCCTTTTCGCGCACCAGCACGCTGCCGCCGTCGACGAAGATAGGCACCGAAAAATCGACGCGCTCCATCCTCGAGAGCGTGATGGTCGTGGTGCCGCATTCGGCATCGGCCCGTCCCGACGTGACCGCATCGAGGCGATTCGCCGCGTCCACCGGCCGCCATTCGACCTTGATTGCCGGGATGGCGAGCGCCTTGCCTATCGAAGCCGCCGCCTTCTCGCACAGTTCGACGGAATACCCTTGCGGCCGGCCGCTGCGCGCCTTGAACGAAAACGGCGCCGCGCCGTCGCGATATGCAAAGGTGACGGTGCCGGTGGCCTTGATGCGGTCCAGCGTCGGCGACGCCGCGGCCGCGCCTCCGGCCAACCCGGCCGCCGCAATGGCGCTAAGGACGATTCGCAGCAGGCTGTTGGCGGTCGGCAAGGTTTGGAAACGCAGATAATCGCAGCGTAAAGTCTAGCATGCGGGCCGCCGCCATTTACCGATTCGCCCGCGGGCGAGGCTGGGTGTAAACTTGTCTGCCCCGATTCTGGTCCGCGGCCTCGACTTCGGCGCGGGCGTGCAACGCCAATGCGGTGCCAGGCGCCGCCTAATGCAGAGGAGAAGCACATGAAGGTTCGTACGTTCAATCGCCTTGCAGCCACCGCTTTCGCGGCACTAGCCGCGGTCGCCGTAACGATGGCTCCGGCCCAGGCACAGAGCCCGCAGCAGACCCTCGTCAATTCGGCCAACACCACGCTGAACAACTTCCTGCGTGACCCGGACATGACCTGGCTGCAGAACAACATCGGCCGCGCCCGGGCCGTGCTGATCGCTCCCTCGATCGCCAGGGCAGGCTTCATCTTCGGCGGATCCGGCGGTCGCGCGGTGCTGGTCGCACGCGAAGGTCCGGGGGCCAAGTGGGTCGGTCCGGCGTTCTACACGATGGCCACCGCCAGCGTCGGCTTCCAGGCCGGCGTCTCGGTCTCCGAGAGCGTCACACTGGTGATGACCGAGAAGGGATTCAATTCCCTGCTTACCAACAACGTCCGGGTGGGCGCTGACGCCAGCGTTGCCGCGGGCCCGGTGGGCGCCGGCGCACGGTCGGACGTCGTGGCTGACCTGATCACGTTCAGCCGCTCCAAGGGTGTCTTCGGCGGCCTCAACCTCGACGGCACGGTAATCGCACCGAGCAACGACTGGAACAACACCTACTTCGGCAAGACCGTGACACCGCCGGACATCCTGATCCGCGGGACCGCGCACAACAAGAAGGCTGATCCATTGCTGGCCCGGATCACCAAGGCAACCAAGTAACGCTGCACCGGCAGTTCGCAGCAACAAGGGGCTCCTGCGGGAGCCCTTTGCATTTGCAGCGCCGCTTTCCGCCGCCTGCCGCGGATACTGGCAAAATGCCGTTGCACCCCACACCTGATCCGGACTCGCCGACCCGCATGCTTTCCGCCGGATTACCCGACACGGTTTCCAATTTCCTGCCGCGGCTGCGGCTTTCCGGCATCACCAAGGTCTATCCGTCGGTCGTCGCCAACGACGGCATCGACCTCGCCGTGCTGCCCGGCGAAATTCACGCGGTGTTGGGCGAGAACGGCGCCGGCAAGTCGACGCTGATGAAGATCATCTACGGTGTCGTGCAGGCGGACGCCGGGACGATGCAATGGGAAGGCCGCGAGGTCGACATTGCAACTCCCGCGGACGCGCGGCGGCTTGGCATCGGCATGGTGTTCCAGAACTTCGCGCTGTTCGAGACCCTCACCGTCGTCGAGAACATCGCGCTGGCGCTCGAGTCGGGTCGCGCCGGACCGGGGCTTGCGGCGCGCATCCGCGACGTTTCGGCGAAGTACGGGCTGCCGCTCGACCCGCGCCGGCCCATTCACACGCTGTCCGTCGGCGAACGCCAGCGGGTCGAGATCGTCCGCTGCCTGCTGCAGGACCCCCGCCTCATCATCTTGGACGAGCCGACGTCGGTGCTGACGCCGCAGGCCGTCGCCAAGCTCTTCGAGACGCTGCGCCGGCTGGCCGCCGAGGGCTGCAGCATCCTCTACATCAGCCACAAGCTCGACGAAATTCGCGCGCTTTGCCACAAGGCGACCGTGCTGCGCGCGGGCCGGGTCACCGGCGAGTGCGATCCGCGCAAGGAATCGTCTTCGTCGCTCGCCCGTATGATGATCGGCAGCGACCTGCCGCATCCCCGGCATCGCGAAGCGCGCGCGGGAAAGCCGGCGCTCGTCGTGTCCGGCCTGACGCTTGCATCCGGAGACCCTTTCGGGACTGCACTGGCGAACATCAGCCTCACCGTCCGCGCGGGCGAGATCGTCGGCATTGCCGGCGTATCCGGCAACGGGCAGAACGAATTGATGGCGGCGATCTCCGGCGAGCGCACGCAGGCCGACGCGGCTGCCGTGACGATCCTCGGCACGCCGGCGGGCAGGCTCGATGCGGCGCAGCGGCGCGCGCTCGGTCTGGCGTTCGTCCCGGAGGAGCGGCTCGGGCGCGGGGCCGTGCCTGAAATGTCGCTGGCCGACAACGCACTGCTGACCGCCCATCGCGAGGGGCTCGTCGGCCACGGCTTCATACGCGTGGGCGCGGTGCGCGAATATGCGGTCGGCACGATAGACGCGTTCGGAGTCAAGGCCGGTGGCGCCGATACCGCGGCGCAGGCCCTGTCCGGCGGCAACCTGCAGAAATTCATCGTCGGCCGCGAAATGCGGCAGCGGCCCAGGGTGCTGATCGCGTCGCAGCCGACGTGGGGGGTGGACGTCGGCGCCGCCGCGCAGATCCGGCAGGCGCTGCTCGACATGCGCGATGCCGGCGCGGCGGTCCTGGTCGTCTCCGAGGAACTGGACGAGCTGTTCGAGATCTGCGACGGGCTCGCGGTGATCGCGCAGGGGCGCCTGTCGGAAGTGAAGCCGTTGCGCGAAACCAGCATAGAAGAAATCGGCACGCTGATGTCCCGTTAAATGGGGTCAGGTTGGATTTTCGCGTGGGATTGGTTTGGCTGGACCAGATAATTTGAAAATGTAACCTGACCCCATTCATATGCTGAAGCTCGAAGCACGCCCGGAACCGTCCCGCATCGCCGGCTGGCTGTCGCCACTGCTGGCCGCGGCGGCGACGCTCGTCGTCGGCTTCATCCTGTTCACGGCCCTGGGCAAGGACCCGTGGGTCGCCTTCCACGCGTTCTTCGTCAAGCCCGTGTCGACGCGGTACGGTGTCGGGGAGCTGCTGCTCAAGGCCACGCCGCTGATGCTCATCGCCGTGGGACTGGCTGCCGGCTACCGGGCCAACGTGTGGAACATCGGCGCGGAAGGTCAGCTGACGATGGGCGCGATATTCGGCGGCGGCGTCGCGCTCCTCTTGCAGGACTCGACGTCGGCGCTTGTGCTGCCGGCGATGATGGTCGCGGGTGTCGCCGGCGGAATGTTCTGGGCGGCATTCCCCGCATGGCTGCGAACGCGCTGGAACGCCAGCGAGATCCTGACGTCGCTGATGCTGGTCTACGTCGCCACGCTGACGCTGTCGCTGCTCGTGCACGGCGCGTGGCGCGACCCGGAGGGCTTCAACTTCCCGCAGTCGAAGATGTTCGGCGAGGCGGCGCTCCTTCCCATCCTGCTCGCCGAGACGCGCCTCAACATCGCGTTGCCGATCGCGCTGGCAGTCGTTGCACTCGCGTGGCTGTTCATGCGCCGCAGCCTCGCGGGATTCCAGATGCGCGTCGCGGGCCTGGCCCCCGCAGCCGCCAACTACGCGGGCATCTCCGCGCATCGCACCGTGTGGCTGGGCATGCTGATCGGCGGCGCGTGCGCGGGGTTGGCTGGCGTCGGCGAAGTCGCGGGCCCGATCGGCCAGCTGCTGCCGTCGGTGTCGCCCGGCTATGGCTTCGCGGCCATCATCGTCGCATTCGTCGGCCGCCTGCATCCGCTGGGCATCGTCTTCGCCAGCCTGCTCATGTCGCTTCTGTACCTGGGCGGCGAGTCGGCGCAGATCAACCTGGCGATGCCCTCCGCGGTCACGGGACTGTTCCAGGGCACGCTGCTGTTCTTCCTGCTCGCGGCCGATGTCTTCATCAACTACCGTCTCCGTTTCGTGCGCTGGTCCAGGCGCGCGGCGCACGCCTGACGGGCCTGAAACCATGGAACAACTTGCGCAGTTGATCGTGCTGACCCTGGCCGCCGGCACGCCGCTCGTCTACGCGGCGCTGGGCGAACTGGTCGTGGAAAAATCCGGTGTGCTGAACCTGGGCGTGGAAGGGATGATGGTGGTTGGCGCCGTGACGTCGTTCATCGTCGCGGCGACGACCCATTCGCCGTGGCTGGGCGTGGCCGCCGGCATTGCGGCAGGCACCGCGCTGTCGCTCATCTTCGGCGTGCTGACGCTGTCGCTGATGGCGAACCAGGTGGCGAGCGGACTTGCACTTTCGCTGTTCGGCATCGGTCTGTCGGCATTCGTGGGCTTGAACTACGTCAGCGTCGTCATCGCCCCGATCACGCCGCTTTCCATCCCCGCCCTGAGCGACCTGCCTGTCATGGGCAAGCTGCTCTTCGGGCACAACCCGCTCGTCTACCTATCGCTGGTCCTGTTCCTGGCCATACACATGTTCCTGAACCGCACGCGCGCCGGACTCATCGTTCGCGCCGTCGGCGAGTCGCCGCAATCGGCGCACGCGATCGGCCTTCCCGTGGCGCGCATCCGTTATTGCGCCGTGATGTTCGGCGGCGCCTGCGCCGGATTGGGTGGCGCGTACATGGCGATCGCGTACACGCCGATGTGGGTCGAGGGCATGACGGCCGGGCGCGGCTGGATCGCGCTGGCGCTGGTCGTGTTCGCCAGCTGGAAGCCCTGGCGGATCCTGGCAGGCGCCTATCTCTTCGGCGGCGTCACGCTCGCGCAGTTCCAGGCCCAGGGGTTCGGCGTGGACATTCCCTCGCAATTGCTGTCGATGCTGCCTTACCTGGCGACCATCGTCGTACTGGCCATCATCTCCCGCGACGCCGCGGCGGTCCGCCTCAACGCCCCCGCCTCCCTCGGCAGGCCGTTCCACCCCGATACCTGACCGGGTCGCGGCGCCCTGCTGCGAGGCGCAATATTGACCCGCGTTTCGGAATCGTCGACACTGCCTTCGACTCCTTCCCTCGAGAGCCCGACGCGTGAGCAACCTGCTGCCGATGCACCCTCCGCTGTCCACGCTCGACGAGGATGCCTGGGAAGACCTGCTCAACTTCATCGAGGAGCGGCGGGTCATCCCGATCATCGGGCCGGAGCTCCTGACGGTTGAAACCGAGACCGGGCCGCGCCTGCTGTACGACTGGATCGCCGAGAAGCTGGCGGCCAAGCTCAACGTCGACACCGCGCAGCTGCCGCAGCCCTACACGCTGAACGACGTCGTCTGCTGGTTCCTGTCGTCGCGCGGCCGGCGCGAGGAGGCCTACACGCGGCTGCGCAGCATCCTGCGCGAAGCGAACTTCGCCCCGCCGCTGGCGCTTCGCAGGCTGGCGCAGATCACTGACTTCGACCTCTTCGTCACCACCACGTTCGATCCGCTGCTGGAACAGGCGATCAACGCCGAGCGCTTCGGCGGCGCGCAGTCCACCGAAGTCATCGCCTATGCACCCAACCGAGTCGCGGATCTGGCAAGCGAGCGCGAAGCGTTCCAGCGCCCGGTCGTCTATCACCTGCTCGGCCGGCTGTCCGCGTCGCCGACGTACGTGATCTCCGACGAGGACACGCTCGAATTCATCTGCGCGCTGCAAAGCGAGCACCTTACGCCGGAAAAGCTCTTCCACGAGCTCGAGCACAATCACCTGCTCTTCATCGGCAGCAGCTTCACCAACTGGCTCGCCCGGCTTTTCCTGCGCATGGCCAAGCGGCGCCGCCTGTCGGACCCGCGCGACGTGGGCGAAGTCCTCGCGGACAACCATTCCGGCACGGACGGCCGCCTGATGGCGTTCCTGCAGCAGGTCAGCGTGCGCACGCGCATCTACAGCGGCGCGGAGAACTTCGTCGGCGAGCTGCATCGCCGCTGGCTCATCCGCAGCAAGCCGGGCCAGGTGATCCCGCTGCACGCGTCGCCGCAGCGCTTCCTGCCGCCCGCGCACGAGATGCCCGACAACGCGGTGTTCATCAGCTACGCGCGCGAGGACCTGCCCGCCGTGCAGAAGCTGAAGGCCGGCTTCGACGCGGCCGGCATTACGACGTGGTTCGACCTGGACCGGCTGGAAGGCGGCGACGACTACGACCGCAAGATCCAGCGCAACATCGCCCGCTGCTCGTTCTTCATTCCGGTCGTGTCGGCGACGACGCAGCGCCGCCTGGAGGGCTTCTTCCGCCGCGAATGGAGCTACGCGATCGACCGCGCCCGCAACATCGCCGAAAGCGCGATCTTCATCCTGCCCGTGTGCATCGACGACACCGACACCGGCCAGGCGCAGGTGCCCGACAAGTTCCGCGCCGTGCATTTCACCAAGGCGCCGGGCGGCGAGGTCCCTCCCGAATTCGCGCAACGCATCCGCGGCCTGCTGTCGTCTCGCCAGGCATGAACGACGCCACGCAAGCGCCCGGCGCCGACGACGTGCGCCTCGCCGTCGACGCCGAGCACCCGTGGCTGGGTCTCGCATCGTTCAGCGAGGAGACGCGCGGTTATTTCTACGGCCGCGAAGACGAGGTCGCCGAACTCTGCCGGCGCGTGCAGCGCAAGCAGCTCACCATCCTGTTCGGCCAGTCGGGCCTGGGCAAGACTTCGATCCTGCGCGCGGGCATCGTCCCCCGCCTGCGGCCGGAAGGCTATTGCCCGGTCTACGTGCGCATCGACTACTCGCCCGAGTCGCCGGTGCCCACCGAGCAGATCAAACAGGCGATCTTCCGCGCGACGCAGGCGGCCGGTGCGTGGACGCAACCCGGCACCGCCGTGTCCGGCGAGTCGCTGTGGGAATTCCTGCACCATCGCGACGACGTGCTGCGCGACGCCTCGGGCAAGGCGCTGATCCCGCTGCTGATCTTCGACCAGTTCGAGGAGTTGTTCACGCTGGCGCAAAGCGACGACTTCGGGCGCCAGCGCGCGGCGCAGTTCATCGAGGACCTGTCCGACCTGGTCGAGAATCGCGCGCCGAAGGCGCTCGAAGCGAAGATGGACCAGGACGAGTCGGCCGTCGAGGGCTTCGACTTCACGCGCAGCGACTACCGCATCCTGATCGCACTGCGCGAGGATTACCTGGCGCACCTGGAAGGATTGAAGGGCAGCATGCCTTCGATCTCGCAGAACCGCATGCGGCTGGCCCGCATGACGGGCGCGCAGGCGCTCTCGGCCGTCGTCAAACCCGGCGGCCGGCTGGTGTCCGAGGAAGTCGCCGGATCCATCGTCCGCTTCGTCGCCGGCGGCGCGGAGCTCGTCAACGCCGAAGTCGAACCTGCGTTGCTATCGCTCATCTGCCGCGAGCTCAACAACGCGCGCATTGCGCAGGGCCGCAGCGAAATTTCGGCGGACCTGCTGGCCGGCTCGCGCGACAACATCCTCACCGAATTCTACGAGCGCGCACTGGCCGATCAGCCCGCCGGCGTGCGCCAGTTCGTCGAGGACAACCTGCTCACCGAGTCCGGACATCGCGAAAGCCTGGCCGAAGAGCGCGTGCAAAAGGGGCTGGCCGCGGCAGGTGCGCCGCCCGATTCGCTGGCGACTCTCGTCAACCGGCGGCTGCTGCGCATCGAGGAGCGGCTCGACGTGCGACGCGTCGAACTCACGCACGACGTCCTCACCGGCGTCGTCAAGGGCAGCCGCGACCTGCGCCTGGAGCGCGAAGCACGCGATGCCGCTGAGCGCAACCTCGCCGCGCAGCGCGCGCGCGAAATCGCCACGCGCAAGGCCCTCGTGCGGGCGCGCCAGATCGCCACCGTCTGCGCGGTGCTCGCGATCGTCGCGGGCGCAGGCGCCGTGTTCGGCTACTTCGGCATGAAGCGCGCGCAGGAAGCCGAACTGCAGGCGCAGGCCACGCGCGCCATGGCCGAGCAGGCGCGCGGCGAGGCGGAAAAGCTCATCGTCTACCTGCTCGACGACTTCTACCTCGAGCTGGAGCCGGTCGGGCGGGTGGACATCGTCGGCGAGCTCGCCAAGCGCGCGCTCGACTATTACCGGGCGCTGCCGCCGGAACTGCGCACGCCGGAAACCGAACGCAACCGCGCGCTGGCGATGGTCCGCTACGGCGCGGTGCTGCGCACGCAGGCCAAGCTGGAGGAAGGAAGCAAGGTGCTGACCGAGGCCGTCGGCATTCTCGACGGACTTCGCGCGCAGGGCGACACCTCGGAGATCACGGCGATCGGACTGGGACTGGGCCTTGCGGCGCAGGCGCGCACCGCCGACAGCATGAATCAGGACGGCACGGCAGCGAAGTTGTCCACGCGCGCCGTGGCGATCCTCGAGCCGCTGATGGCGGCACCCTCGCCATCGGTGCAGCTGCGGCGCGCCTACGGCAACGTGAAAATCTACCAGGGCTTCTCGCAGTTGCGCAGCAACGACTACGAGGCATCGGTGAAGAGCCTGGACCGCGCGCGGGAAACGTTCCGCAGCATCGACGGCCTCGCGTTCGACGACCTGCCCTCGGCGACGGCGTACGCCGAGGCAACGGGCTGGCGGATGGAGGCGCTGCGCTCGCTGGGCCGTGTGGACGAAGCGAAGAGCTCGGGCGAGGACGCCGCACAGGTGGCGTCCAAGGTTCTCGAGAGGCGCCCCGCGTATATGGGCGCATTGCGCGCCCGCGCGCTCGTCACGTCGAATCTGGCCGACATCGACGGCGACGATTTCCACTTCGTCACGGCGCTGCCCATAGCGGAAGGATCGACGCGCGACTGGGAGAATTTTCTCAAGCTCGACCCGGGCAACACGATCGCGCTCAACAACCTGTCAGCGGGCTACCAGCGCGAAGCCAATTATCTCTATCGGACCGGTCGTCTCGCCGACGCGCTCACGGGACTCACCGCGGCGACGGCCGTGGCGAAGCGCACGCGGATGTCGCCGTCATTCGCAGTGAACCAGATGTGGCCGGCGGGCTTCGCCGCCAACATCGAGGCCGACCGCGCAAACTACGTTCAGGCCGAGGCTGCGCTCGCGCACGTTCGCCAGCTGGCCAAGGTGGCCGTGGAGGGACAAACGGACCCTTCCGTCCAGGCCAATTTGCGCATGTTCGAAGCCAACTTCATGCTTGCGATTCCTGTGGCGAAGTGGGATTTCGCCGCCGCGCGCAAGCTGACGGAGAGCATTTTGCCTGACGCCAGCGTGCCCGCACCGCCCGGCGGGCGGATGCTCTTCATCTGGCGTTCCAACCTCAACGGCCGGTATCGCGACCTCGCCAATGCCGCGTTTATGCTGGGCGACTACGCTGCCGCCGAAACGGCGTTGAAGAAATCGATGGCCAACCAGGCGCAGTTGACCGACGTCACACTGGACCGCCAGCGCGACGTCGCGCAGAGCCAGATCCTGCTGTCGATGATCCTGGCCCGGCAGGGCAAGCTCGCCGACGCGCAGCAGACCGTGGCGCCGGCGCTCAAGCTGCACCGCGAGCTGCATGCGCGGAAGGACAACGAGGACCTCACCCAGCCAATTGAACTCGCGCAGGCGCTGCTCGCCTCCGCGATGGCAGGTGGCGGCAAGGAGACCGCATCGCTCGCCGAGGCCGCCACGCTGATCGACCGCCTGCCGCCATCCTTGCGCCAGTTGCGCAGCACGCAGCTCATACGCAGGATGATCGCCGAGGAACAGGCCGGACGGCGCAAAACGGCTTGAGCGAGTCCGCCACCGCGATCCGCGAGGCGCTGAACGCCGGCCTCAACGCGCAGGCGCTCGACCTGGCGCGCGGCGCTGCAGCCGCGGATGCCGCCGATCCGGAGATCGACTACCTCGCCGCGCTGGCGTCTGCGCGTCTGGGCGCACTCGGCGAGGCGGAGAAGCGCTTGGCGGGAATCGCTCGCGATTCGCTTGGCGCCAGCCCACTCGCCGTCGAGGTGTGGAGCCTCGCCGGCCGGATCGCCAAGGATCGCTATGCCGCACTCGCCGACCGGACGAGCGCAACCGCGCAGGAATTTGCGCGCGCCGCCATCGGCAACTACGAGCGTGCATATGCTTTGGGCGGCGGCGCCTATTCCGCCGCGAATGCCGCCACGATGGCGATGCTCGCGGGAGACTCGCCGCGCGCGACCCAGCTGGCGAATCGGGCATTGGCGACATCGGGAACCGGTGGCGACCACTGGCATCACGCCACCGTTGGCGAGGCGCTGCTCGTCCTCGACCGAATCGACGAAGCCCGTGTTCAATACGCCGAGGCGTTTCGGATGGCGGGCCACCGTTTCGGCGACGTCGCGACGATGCGGCGACAGCTGTTGCTTATAGGGACACCTGCCGCCCGCGCGCTGGCCGAGTCGCTGCCCGCGCCGCAGGTGATCGCGTTTTCCGGACACATGATCGACCACCCCGAGCGCCCGTCGCCGCGATTTCCCGCGGACATCGAGCCGCGCGTGGCCGCGGCGCTGAAGGAAACCGTCGCGGCGCTCGGACCCTCGATCGGCTTCGCGCAGGCCGCATGCGGCGCCGACATCCTGTTTCTCGAGGCGATGCAGGATGCCGGCATGCAGACGCAGATCGTGCTGCCGTTCCCGGCGGCGGAATTCGTCCGGTCCAGTGTCGCGTTCGCGGGAGACCCATGGATCGCACGCTTCGAACGCGCCCTCGCCCGCGCGACGCGCGTGGTCCTGGCGACGGAGGAAGGATTCCTGGGCGACGACGTGCTGTTCGAGCACGCGGCGAACCTGATTCAGGGAATGGCCTACCTTCGCGCGATGGAGCTTTCGG
>Ga0302323_100002348_pt1 | contig 15382 bp, 10 predicted proteins | sample Fen_T0_3_FD_201950 | JGI IMG/M metagenome (GOLD analysis project Ga0302323, IMG submission 201950) | Peat permafrost microbial communities from Stordalen Mire near Abisko, Sweden - Fen_T0_3 | ecosystem: Environmental > Terrestrial > Soil > Wetlands > Permafrost | place: Sweden: Abisko... | reverse complement strand
ACCGGCACGCCGAGCTCCGTGGCCTTGGCCAGCTTTGAGCCTGCGCCTTCGCCGGCCACCACGTACGAGGTGTTCTTCGACACGGAGCCCGCGGCCTTGCCGCCGGCGGCGCGGATCGCCTCCTCGGCAGCGGGGCGGTCCCAGCCGCTGAGCGTGCCCGTCACGACCACGGTCTTGCCGGCGAGAGGGCCGGTATCGGGACTACCGGGGCCACTCCCCGGAGCCACTCGTCTGGCGGGCGGTTCGGCCACGACGCCGGCGCTCACGAGGTCTTCGAGCACGCTCGCCGTCTCGGGCGCGGCGAAGTATCCGGCAACGGCGGCAGCCACCACGGGCCCGATACCCGGCACTTCCTTGAGTTCTTCGGCCGAGATGCCTGGAAGCTGCCGGGCCACGACCGCGGTCCACTCCCCGGCATCGGTTCCCTCGGCCGGCCAGCGGGAAGCGATCCAGTTGGCCAGGTCTATGGCCGTGGATTCGCCGACCTGGGGAATGCCCAAGGCGTTGAGGATCCGCGCCAGCGGACGTCGGCGCGACTTTTCGATCGAAGCCTTGAGGTTCTCGGCGCTCTTGAGGGCAAACCGGTCGAGGCCGGCCAGGTCGTCCACCGTAAGCCGGTAGAAGTCGCCCCGCGTCTTGACCAGGCCGCGCTCGAGCAGCTGCTCCAGGACGGCCCAGCCGGCGCCTTCGATGTCCATGCCGCCACGGCCGGCGAAGTGGGCGAACTCCTGGGAGAGCCGTGCCGGGCAGCGATTGTTCGGGCAGTAGTGGCGGACCGCGCCCTCGTCGCGGACGACCGCCGTGCCACATACCGGACAGGCCGCGGGCATCTCGAAGAGCCGCTCCGAACCGTCGCGCCGCTCCGGAATCGAACGGACGACCTCGGGAATGACGTCGCCGGCCTTCTGCAGAACGACCCAATCGCCGATCCTCAGATCCTTGCGCCGGACCTCGTCGAGGTTGTGGAGCGTGGCTCGGGCTACCGTCGAACCGGCGACTTTCGCCGGGCGCATGTGTGCCACCGGCGTCAGAGTCCCCGTCCGCCCGACGTAGGGCACGATGTCCTCGAGCACCGTTTCGACCTGTTCGGGCGGGAACTTGTAGGCGATCGCCCAGCGCGGCGCCCGGGCCACCATGCCGAGCCGCTCCTGCTGGTCGAAGCGGTCGACCTTGACCACGACGCCGTCCGTCTCGTACGGCAGGCCGTGGCGTCGGTCGCGCCACTCTTCCAGGAACCGGCACACGCCGTCGATGTCGAGGCCTTCGGCGCGATCGGGGTTGACCGGCAACCCCAGGGCAGCGAGCCGGCCAAGGGCTTCGGATTGGCTCGCGACGGAGGCTCCGCCGGCCGGCCCGTCCTCGAGCAACTGATACGTCCAGCTCGACAGCCGCCGCTCCGCCGTGACCTTCGAATCGATTTGGCGCAGCGACCCGGCGCCGCTGTTGCGCGGATTGGCATATGTCGGCAGACCCGCCTCCTCGCGCGCGGCGTTGATTCGGGCGAATTCGGCCTTGGGCATGTAGACCTCGCCGCGGACCTCGACCGTGGCTGATTCGCGCAGCCTCTCCGGCAGGGCCTCGATGGTCCTCAGGTTGGCGGTCACGTCCTCGCCGGTCGTGCCGTCGCCGCGGGTCGCTCCCTGGATGAAGCGGCCGCGTTCATAGCGCAGCGAAATGGCCAGCCCGTCGATCTTGAGTTCGGCCACGTAACGCAATTCCGGGGCCGGCTCCGGCGCTGCGGCAAGACCAAGGCCGCGTCGGACGCGGGCGTCGAAGGCGCGGAGCTCGTCCTCGTTGAAGACGTTTCCGAGGGACAGCATCGGCCGCCTGTGGACGACCTCGCCGAATGTGCTGCTGGGCGCCGCACCGACACGCTGGGTCGGCGAGTCCGGCGTGACCAGCCCGGGGAAGGCAGTCTCGATGTCGTTCAGCTCGCGCATCAGCCGGTCGTACTCCGCGTCGCTCAATTCGGGCGCGTCCGCGACGTAGTACAGCTCATTGGCACGGCGGATTGCCGGTACCAATTCCTCGAGACGAAGGCGCGCTGCCGCTTCACCCATCTTCCGGGCGGCCTCGACGGCGTCGGGCGCCACGGGCAACCCGGCGGGAAATTCGCCGGCCTGGTCTGCAGGTATATCGACCGATTCGCTCACCGACCACCCTCCATTCGAGAATCGCCTTCGCCCGATTCTCGCCGAAATGCGGCCCGACGCGCACAGCTCTTGCGCCAGGCGGCTCAGGCGCCGGTAATGCGGGAATGCCCAGGCTTCGGCGGGCCGGTGCCGTCGTCGGAGATGCGCCTCCGGCGGCGTCGTGCCGCCAAGGGGTCAGGAGCCAGCCCGACGGCTGCCCGTCCCTCTAGAACCGATTCGGTACGGTGAATGGTAAGCACTCTGCTCGCCCAAACCGATTCTGCATAGCAACCGAGCTTGGAATTGCCACGAACCACGACCGTCGTCGCGGGGATCCAGGCCCGGAACGAGCCGGGCCCGGCTACCTGTGTCGGGACTCGCCGGCGGGGCTATCGCTCCTCGGGCGGAGTCTCCTTGAGGAGGTCGGCGTACGGCGCAAGAACCTCGGCGTGCGGCCAGACCTCAGTCAGGATCCGGGTGCCGAGCTCCGTCGGGCTATCGACCACGAATGGAACCTGATCGACGTCCTTCACGACCGCCCGCATGTGCATCCGCAGCGAGGAGTCCCAGGGCTCGATCTTGTTGCCCAGACCGAACTTGAAGTCCAGGTCCTTGTACTCGGGTGCGTTCCAGGTCTGCCAGGCGTCGCGGAATGGTTCCGGATCCACCTGTGCCCACGTCCCGAAGTTGACGGCAAAGCCGTCGGTGAGCTTCACCGGCAGGATCACGCGCAGAAAGAACCCGACATCCTTGATGGCCAGGAATGGATCCTCGCCCCACGTGTCGAGGAGCACAGGATGGACGTCGTAGTACACGTCGGGAAGGCTGAAGGTGACGGTCAATGGGCGACCACGCGGATCCGGTGCGATCCCGCAGCACGAACACGGCGTGCTCGCCGCCTTGCCACCGATCTTCGGGCTACCTGTGCGCGACACGTTGGATCTGGTCATCGGTTGGGCTCACCTGCTTCTGGGTCGATGCAGCGGCATTGGGCCTGCCGCCTCCGGGTCCGTCGAGTAATGATACTTAGCCGATGAGTTCCAGGTTGGCGAGGCTGGCCAGCAGCTGCTTCACGCCACCGCCGTTCGAGAAGGCGACGGTGACTTCCTCGTCGCTGCGCGTCAGCTTCGAAGTGACAACGATTCCGTCGCCGAGCCGTGGGTGTCGGACTCGATCGCCGTCGCGGAATTGGCGCTCGCCGGGGATCCGAGGGCGAGCGGCAATTGCCGGGCGCAGCTGCGGCCCCTCGGCGCCGCCCGTGCGGCCGGGCGCCATCGCGCGCGGCACGTTCAGACTCCCCGACCGCGCCCCCGAGTCGTAGGCCTCGCGCTTCGCGCCGAGGTCGCGCGTCGGCCGGAACTGCTCCCCGGCCCGCGGAGCCCCCGCCTGGCCACTGCCGGCCCGCCACGCTCCCCCGCCGGTGCGCAGCGGCGTTCCGAATCGGCTGGCCTGCCGCCGCCCGAAAACCATCTCCGGATCGACCTGGCCCACGTCGTCGTCAAGGTCGCCGCCGCGATCGAGGTGCGGCCCGGTCATCAGCGCCGCAGGAATCTCGAACAAGAAACGACTCGGCACCGACAAGCCGCCCTGGCCCCAAGTCGCCCGGCGTGCTGCGTGCGAGAGGAACAGCCGCCGCTTGGCCCGCGTGATTCCCACGTAGGCCAGGCGCCGCTCCTCTTCGAGCTGCTTCTCGTCGTCGAGCGAGCGGCTGTGCGGGAAGACGCCCTCCTCGAGGCCGGCGATGAACACGACCGGGAACTCGAGCCCCTTGGCGGCGTGGAGTGTGATGAGCGTCACCGCGTCCGCGCCGGCCTCATATGAGTCCTGGTCGGCGACGAGCGCAGTCTCCTCGAGGAATCTGTCGAGAGCGTCGTCGGGCGAAAGGTCGTCGTAGCGGGTGGTGACGGATCGCAGCTCCAGCAGGTTGTTCCAGCGTTCCTCGCCCTCCTCGGAGCCATCCGCCAGCATGGCGCGGTAGCCGGATTCCTCGAGCACCGCGTCGAGCATCTCCGGCAACGGCAGAACGCCGATCCGGGTCCGCAGCCGGGCGACGAGCGCCGCGAAGCCGCCCAGTGCCGTGCGAGCCCGCGACCCCAGCGCCTCCAGCCGCCCCTCACCGCCGTCGACGATGGCGCGCCAATATGTCGGGCCGGGCTCCACCTCGGGCTCCACCTCGGGCAGCAGCCCGGGAGCGGCCAGGTTCGGTGGCGAGATCGTCCGTCCGCCGGCGGCAGCGAGGCGCAGCTCTTCGAGACTCTTGTCACCGATTCCGCGCGCAGGCACGTTGAGAATCCGCTCGAAGCTGACCTGGTCCGTGTCGCTGCGCAGGATGCGCAGATAGGCCAGCGCGTCCTTGACCTCGCGGCGCTGGTAGAAGCGCGTTCCGCCCACAAGCTGGTACCGGATGCCGTAGCGGAGGAAGGCCTCTTCGATGGCCCGACTCTGGGCATTCGTGCGGTACATGACGGCCACGTCGCCGCGCTCCCAGCGTTCGATCTCCTCATCGGCCCGGCGCGTCAACGGCGAACTTCGGCCGCCGGTCAGATCCTCGATCTGGCGCGCGATCCACTCCGCTTCCTCTTCCTCGTTGTAGGCCTCGAAGCGAGAGATCTGGCGGCCGCCCGAGTTGTCCGTCCAGAGCTTCTTGTCCTTGCGCGAGGAGTTGTGAGTGACCACGGCATGCGCCGCGTCGAGTATCAGCTGCGTGGAGCGGTAGTTCTGCTCGAGCTTGATGACCGCGGCGTTCGGGTAGTCGCCTTCGAAGTCGAGGATGTTGCGAATGTCGGCACCGCGCCAGGAGTAGATCGACTGGTCGTCGTCGCCGACAACACAGAGGTTCTTGTGGCCCGCCGCCAGGGCCTTGACCCACAGATACTGCGGCCTGTTCGTGTCCTGGTACTCGTCAACGTGGATGTACCGCCAGCGGCCCTGATACCGCTCCAGGACCTCCGGCGCCTCGTGAAAGAGCCGGACCGCCTCGAGAAGCAGGTCATCGAAGTCGAGCGCCGCGGCCGCTTTTAGTCGGGCCTGGTACTTGCGAAACAGCCGTGCTATCTCACGCTCACGATGAGTGTGGGCGTTGGCGGCGATGAACTCGGCATCGAGCATCTCGTTCTTTGCCCGTGAGATTGCGCCGAGAATCGCGCTCGGCTTGTACTCGCCCGTGATGGGCAGGTCCTCTTCCTTCAAGACCTGCTTCATAAGCGCCTGCTGGTCGTCCGTGTCGTACACGACGAAGTGGCGGTCGAGCCCGATCGCGCCGCCGTCGCGTCGGAGGACCCGTGCGCACAGCGCGTGGAACGTGCCCATCGCCACTTCGCGGCCGGCATCCTCACCAACCAAACCGGTGATTCGAGCCCGCAGTTCCGCGGCCGACTTGTTCGTAAAGGTGACGGCGAGGATCTGCCACGGCCGGACCCCCTTGACACCCACCAGATACGCAACGCGGTGCGCCAGAACCCGCGTCTTCCCGCTGCCGGCCCCGGCCAGGATAAGGACGGGCCCGTCTGTCGTGCGCACCGCGCGGCCCTGTTCAGGATTCAGGCGCGCCAGGATCCGCTCACCAAGCGCGTCGGCAGCAGCCTGGCGTTCCGCCGCGCCGGCAATTTCCGGCTCGAACGGCGAAGGCTCCAGGGCATCGATTCTGGCGGCGTCGAATGCCTCGGGATGGGCGTCGTCCTCAGGAGCGACGTCGGGCGGTGGCGGCTCGCCCGCAGGAGCCTCGCCCGCAGGAGCCTCGCCCGCGGGAGCCTCGCCCGCAGGAGCCTCGCCCGCAGGAGCGCCCCACCAGCCGTCAAGCGGGTCCGGTGGGACCTTGCCTCTGTCGCGCTGGGTGTGGGCCGGCCGCCCGCGGCTTGGGGATGGAGTCACCTGTGAATTGTACGAGGGCCGGATGACCGGCCCCGTACCCGGTTCTCTACAGGCCTACGCCGACGGAGAGGCGACCTGGTTGTATGCCGGCTGGTCGATCTCGCCCACGCTGTTCCAGTGGGACAGGGTCAGCCGGATGGCAGCCGTGCCCGCCGCCGGATCACTGGTCGAGAACTCGAGCCGCTCCAGCTGGAAATCGCCCTGTGTGATCCACAGGTCCATCTGGCCGTTGCCCTTCTCTTGGAGGGAAACGAGATTCGAAAGCTGCGAGCTCAAGGCGGCCTGAGTCACGGCCACTCGTATGTGGTAAGACGGGCCTCCCGGCTCCTGCTCGACGCCGACAAGGACCGGGCTCAGGGTCTTGTCGCTGGCGGCTCCAACGATCTGCTGGATGAAGTAGAGACTCGTGCTCTGGTCCGACGGGTCGATCGAAAGCGCTGACGAGTCCTGCTGGGTGAACTGCGTCTCCTTGTAGCCGCGGAAATACGCGAACGGCTGGACGACGATGATCTCACCCGACATTCCCGGAAGACCGGGCATTCCGCCGGTAACGTGAGCAGCCTTCTTCGCAAAGTCGATGTCGCCGTCGGCGACGGTACCGCTCAGCGAGACCGGCAGGGCCGTGTAGACCGGCGTCGGCGTGGGCGTTGGAGAGGCTACGGGCGTATCCGTCGGGGTCGGGACCGGGGTAGCGGTCGGAGACGGAGTCGGTGAGGGCGTAACCGTAGGCGTGGCGCTCGCGGCGGCTGAGCCTGCGGCCGACGCCGAGGCCGAGCCGGCCGCGCTTGCCGATGAAGCCGCGGTCGGTGAGACGCTGGGCGAGGGTGTGACGCTCGGGGCGGGAGTACCGGTGGGAACGGGCGTGTCGGTGGCGGCCGCCTGAACGCCAACGGCGAACTCGCCGCCGGCTTCGAGATGGAAGTGGACGGACTTGAGGTTGGTCAGGGACGTGTTGACCTTGGCGAGAATATCTCGCGGGTCCTTCAGGCTTGCCGTGGTGCAGCCGGCCAGCAGCGCCGACACGGCAAGCAAGCCTGCGGCTGATAGGGCGAATGACTTCCGACGAAACACCTGACTCCTCCACACGAAAGACCGGCAGATGGCCGCGTGGCCCTGTGACTGCCGGCCACAGGCACGCCCGCGCGGGGCGGCGTGCGCAGTGTAACCGCAGCGGGCCCGGCGGCGCCTGAAATGGAGCCCGCCCCGCAGGAAACCGGTGGGACTCATGCAACAGAGCCCCGGGCTCTCGCCTCGGGGCTCTGTTGGTGAGGTTGCTGTTGGCGAGTAACGCCGGGTTCTCAGGGTGCGATATCACCGGCAGCGGGAGCCGCAACGCTGACAGGCTTGTCGTAGCCGGTCACGGTGATCAGGATTCCGATGTCTCCGAGGGTCGACGAGGCGCCCTTGACCTGGACCTGAGCCAGACGGTTGCTGGCCTTGTAGACCCACATGTCAACCGACGCGGAGTCGATCTTCATGGACGGTCCGGCCGAGGCCTGGGCCGCGATCTGGGCGTTGAGCTTGTCGAGCGGGACGGCGAAGTTGATGTGGTTGGCGTCTTCGCCGCCGATGCTTTCGACGCCGACCAGCGTGGCGACAACTCCCGCGTCCTGCATCTGCTTTCGAAGCTGAGCGATCTGATCTGTCACGCCGACCAGCGCCGATGCGCCGGGGCTGGGCAGGGAGCTTGGAATGGAGACCGGCAGGGAGCTGGTCAGGCTGCCAAGGTCCGCCTTCGTGTACTTCGCACCGAGCAGGCTGACCTTGTAGTACAGCGACTTGTTGGCAACGATGAGGTCGCCCGTGATCGGGGTGCCGCCGAGCATCGGAAGCCCCGGAACGTTGAGCGCCAGATGGACGGCCTCGTTCGCGACATCGACGTCGCCTTCAATGGAGGTGCCGTCGAGCTTGACGTCGCTCGTGATGGGCAGGCCCCCGGCACCGCCCGCCCCGGCGGCTGCGGCCTGGAGGGCTTCCTTCTTGATGGTGCCCGACACGGCGATCTTGATGTGGAACGACTTGGCATCCGGCGCGCCGCTGATGACCGAACTGATTATCGAGTTCGGGTCGTTCTGATTTGCGGCGGGACCGGCGACTGATGAGCCCGGCCGACCGGTCGCCCCGGAGCCGCCGCTACTGCACGCACCGGCCGCCACAAGGACGATACCTGCGAGAACGGCAAGGGCCGTCTTTGGCATACGCGTCAAGGTGAAATCCTCCGTAATCCATTGTCTGGAACAACTACCCATACATTAATAGGACCCTTTGCCAAGGCAAGAGGTTCGCCTCACCTTCGGCACGTGTCAAATGCGCGGCCGACAAGAGGCGCCTTGTCCCACCCTGCACACAGAAGAGGCCCCGGGCTCGTCGCTCGGGGCCTCTTCTCGCCAGCCTGGCTGGCATTTCGTGTCGCTGGTGAGAGCTAGAAGTCCATCTCGCCGCCGCCATGGCCGTGGCCACCGGCGCCGTTTTCCTTCTTCTCCGGAATGTCGGTGATGAGCGTCTCGGTCGTCAGAACCATCTTGGCGATCGAGGCCGCGTTCTCGAGGGCGGAGCGGGTCACCTTGGCGGCGTCCACGATGCCCTTCTCGAACATGTCCCCGTACTCGCCCTTGAGGGCGTCGTAGCCGAAGCCCGGCTTCAAGGCGCGAACCTTGTCGACGACGACCTCACCGTGGTCGCCGGCGTTGTCGGCGATCTGGCGGATCGGGTACTCGAGGGCCCGGCGGACGATGTCTACACCAACCTGGGAGTCGGGCTCGTCGAGCTTGAGCGCGCCGAGGACCGCCTGGCAGTGGAGAAGGGTTGCGCCGCCACCGGCGACCATGCCTTCTTCGATGCCGGCCCGGACCGTGGACAGGGCGTCCTCGATACGGTGCTTCTTCTCCTTGAGCTCGACCTCAGTCGCCGCGCCCACCTTGATGACGGCAACGCCACCGGCGAGCTTGGCGAGGCGCTCCTGGAGCTTCTCGCGGTCGTAGTCGGAAGTGGTCTCTTCGACCTGGGCGCGGATCTGCGAGATCCTGGCCTTGACGTCCTCGGGTGAGCCCGAGCCGTCGACGATCGTGGTGTCGTCCTTGGTGGCGACGACACGGCGGGCCTCGCCGAGGTCCTCGATCGTGACCGAGTCCAGCTTGCGGCCGATTTCCTCGGTGATGACGGTGCCACCGGTCAGGATGGCGATGTCGCGCAGCATCTCCTTGCGGCGATCGCCGAAGCCCGGGGCCTTGACGGCCAGGACCTGGACGGTGCCGCGGAGCTTGTTGACGGCCAGCGTGGCAAGAGCCTCGCCGTCGACGTCCTCGGCGATGATCAGGAGCGGGCGTCCGATCTGGACGGCCTTCTCGAGTGCCGGGAGCATGTCCGGGACGGCCGAGATCTTCTTGTCCGTGATGAGGATCTTGGGGTTGTCCAGGACCGCTTCCATGCGATCGGAGTTGGTCACGAAGTAGGCCGAGATGTAGCCTCGGTCGAACTGCATGCCCTCGGTGTATTCCTTCTCGAGGCCCAGGCTCTGGCCCTCTTCGACAGTGACAACGCCGTCCTTGCCGACCTTGTCCATCACCTCGGCGATGATTTCGCCGACTTCCTTGTCGGCGGCCGAGATGGTGGCGATCGCGGCGATCTCCTCGCGGGAGTCGATCGGGCGGGATTGCTTCTTGATCTCGGCGACGACGGCCTCGACGGCCTTCTCGATGCCGATGCGGATGAGCATCGGGTTGGCGCCCGCGGTGACGTTGCGGATGCCCTCGTTGATCATCGCCTGGCCCAGTACCACCGCGGTGGTGGTGCCGTCGCCGGCGACGTCATCGGTCTTGGTCGCGACTTCCTTGAGAAGCTGCGCGCCCATGTTCTCGAACGGGTCCTCGAGCTCGATGTCGCGAGCGATCGTGACGCCGTCGTTGGTGATGGTCGGCGCGCCGAACTTCTTGTCGAGGACGACGTTGCGACCCTTGGGGCCGATCGTGACCTTGACGGCCTCGGCGAGGCGGTCGACGCCGCGCTTGAGCGATCGACGAGCTGTTTCGTCGAAGACCAGTTGCTTAGCCAAGTCTGATATTCCTCCGCACTGATCCGGCCGCCTGGGTCATCCCGGGGCCGGTAGGGTTCGCGCTCAGCCCGTTTGGTCGAGCAGGTCTGCCCAACTCGCCGAGCTCCGCTCGAACCTAACCCTCGACGATCGCGAGGATGTCCTTTGAAGCGATGATGAGAAGATCGTCGCCGTCGACCTTGAACTCGGTGCCGGCGTACTTGGAATAGAGGACGCGATCGCCCTCCTTGACATCCATCTTCTTGCGGGTGCCGTCCTCGAGGATCTCACCCGGGCCGACTGCCAGGATGGTTCCTTCCTGAGGCTTCTCCTTGGCCGTATCCGGCAGGAGGATGCCGCTCTTGGTGACTTCCTCGCGGGGGCTCGGCTGGATTACGACACGATCGCCGAGGGGCTTGAGCTTCTTGCTGCTCGCAGTGGCTGGTGCCAACGCGCATTTCCTCCTGAAGACGGGGCAGTTGCCGCCGTCACGACGCCTGGACATTGACCGTTCGACGCCGGAGCGGGCCGGCGCAAACGTTGGTGACATGAACCTTCGACAGGGCGTGGCTTCGGCCCGCGGGCCTGCCATACCGTCGAATTAGCACTCTACCATCGAGACTGCTAACACAGCCTAACGACGCCCGTTCGGGCTGTCAAGCACGGGCGGGCGACCTGCGCGCCACAGCCGGTAGGTAGGTCGCGGACCTCGCGCGCTATCCGTTGGGCACTGCGGCCAGCGGACCGAAGGCGAGAATCAACGCCATGAACGCGAGGATGCCGGCGAAGCAGCCCAGAACCAACGCGCTTGCGGCGAGTCTCCGATGCCAACCCTCGGTGGGGAGCCGGCGGACGGCGAGCTTTGCGGCCATGAGCAGCACCAACACTGCGGCCGAGTAGATCCCGAACCAGGTCAGGACCTGGGCCTGACTGTGATCCGAGAACCGATACGCGAACCCGCTGAACGAGAATGGAATGGCCATCCAGGTCAAGGTCGAGATGAAGCCTCGCGCCATATTGCCGGCCTCGAATGGCGACACGAATTCGGCAATAGCGGTGTTCGTCTTCGCCTGTCGATCGCCGAGTGTTTCGATGGGGGCTCCGTTATGCACCGAGAACCCATCTACGAACACGTCGCAGCCGACCAGATCTCCTCGGTCTCTCGTATCCGCGTAGATCACCACCTCGCGTCCGTCGATGGTTCCCGTGGGAGATACGACCCAAGGCTGCCGACGTGAGGGCTTCGCGAATGTCAGGGCTGGAAGGCCATCGACGGTCGCGTGCATGGGACCGTGACCGAAACGTCCGCAATCGAGAACGAGAACGTGCGGGCCGGTCGCGCCGGCGATTTGCCAGGTCTTCCGCGGCCAGATCGTCCCCTTGCGCGTCGGGTTCAACCACGCCGGCGGAGTGTCGCTCGAGGGAGCTTGCTCATGGGCGGCCACCGAATCAGCTCTGGCGGCGCTAACCAGCGATGGTGCGGCACCTCTCGACTCGCTTTTCCGTGCCGTCCTACGGCCGATGAAGAAGACGGCACCGACGAGCGCGCCGAATGCGGCGATGCTGCGCAACCGTTCGCGTTTGAACACTGACAACCCTGTCACTCTCCCTCGGGCGTCGCCGCCACCGTGATGTTGAGCAATGGGCCTGTCTGGTTCATGGTTCCGAAGGTCCTTATCCAGTTCACCCGCCGAAGCGTGAACCGCTCTTCTCTCAACGGGCTCGACCGACCACGACCGTCCGACTTACCAACCGGCTGTGTCAACCTCAGGCAGCCAAGAGCGCAACGTCCCCTCAGGCGGGGCGGACAGCAGAAACGGGCGGCCGAAGCCGCCCGTTTTCGCGAGCAACCTATATCGACGAGCCGACCACGCTCAGCATGCTGTTGATCCCACCACCGAGAAACAACAAGGCACTAATGGCAACGATTGCGATCAACGCCAGGATGAGCGCGTACTCAGCCAGACCCTGTCCACTGATCCGCCGAACTCGCCGATATGCCATGGGCGTCAGATTACAGCGACGAGCCGATGATGCTCAGGATCTGGGTGATCGTGCCGCTCAGGAAGATCAGAGCGACAACGGCCGCGATGGCGATCAGCGCCAGGATCAGAGCGTACTCGGCCAGGCCCTGGCCTCGAGCTTCGGTGGACATGCGATTCCCTCCATCATGAATCGGACGGTTGCACGCAGGTGTGTACGGTGCCTGCACTACTACTCAATAGTACCTACCCGGGTCAACCATGGCATGTCGCACAGCCGACACTGCCCCTAACCCGCCCGAACGCCACCGCAGCCGATTGCACCGCTCAGGCGGCTCAGCGGCGTTCGATCTGATCGATGTGCTGATTCCGATGCATCGACCTGTCCAGAAGGCTGGGACGACCGGCGAGGACGGCGGCGATCGGCGCGTCCGCGGACAAACCGGCAATGACGGCGTCGACCTCCTCCGCGGCGGCGATGACTTCACGAAGCAGGCCGTCGCCCGAGTCTGAGGCGAACGCGGCAATGAACGGTGCGAGGCCGCGGTTGACCATCTCCGAGAAGTCGCCGGGCAGATCGACCGGCTCCCGATCCGGCCCCGCTGCCTGGGCCGATCGCCAGAGAGTGGCGCGAAATCGATCCCAGAAGGCGAGGTGGCCGAGAATCTGCCCGATCGTCCAGCTCCCCTCCCCCGTCGGAGCGGGGGTGCGGCCTAGGTCGGCGGCAGTGAGGCCGGCGACGACTGACCTGAGTCGGCGGCGACTTTCGTCGTTCCTCTGCAGGTAGGAGCGGTCCGGCGGCACGGCAGCTGGAGGCGCGCCGCTAGCCCGCGTGGCCGCGATGGTGCGCTCGATGTGATCGACGTGGTCCATCCGGTGTCGATGACGGTGGATCATGTATGCCGCAGGCGTGGCTTCGATGGCGTCGATGACGGCGTCCGGAGCGGCGGCGATTATCGAGTCCAGGTGCGTCGCCGCGGCGAGAGCCAGCGCCGGGACGTCGTCGGCGTCGATCGCGGCCCAATACGGATGGAGCGCCTCATTGGCAAGGTGCTCCGCGTCCACGACCGATTGATCGTCGGCCGTCCACTCGCCGGCGAGGACCTGCGTCCAGCGCTCCGCCTGCCAGCGATCCCAGAAGCCCGTGTGTGCCAGCGCCGAGGCCACGGTCCAGCCGCTGCCCAGATCGATCGCGAGCTGCTCCGGAGTGAGCGTCTCGACGAGCCTGCCGAGCCGGGCTCGGGACTCGTCGTTGGCGCGTTCGAAGCTGCGATCGGTCATAACGCACTCCTCTCGGGGGCCGTCGCGCCCGGTGAGCGGCGCTGCCGGCGGCTAGAGCTGGCGGCGCCCGAAGATGGAATCGTAGGCGGCGACGAGGCCTTCGCCAATGCTATCCGGCGGTTGGCCGCGACGCTCGGCGAGCCACGCAGCGGTGACGCGGACCCATTCCGGGGAGTTGCGCCGGCCGGAGAAACCGGGCCCCGAACCGCGCTGGACTCCCGGTGGCGCCAGGTACGGCGAGTCGGTTTCGATCAGGAGCCGCTCCCCGGGGACGTGCCGCGCGACCTCGGCCGACGCCTCTTCGCCGCGCCGGAAGACGAGGCCGCCGAACGCAATCGCGATGCCCATCTCGAGCGCGGCCATGGCGTAGTCGACCGGCCCGGAGAATGAATGCAGGATCGCGGGCGGGCGATCCCCGAATGCGGCGCGCGCGGTCTCTCCCCCGAAGCCCGCGGCGCACAGCTCGGCGGTCAGCGCGTCTTGCGCGTCGCGCGCCCCCGCCGCGGAACGGCAGTGCAGGATCACCGGCTTGGCGGTGTCGAGGGCGAGGTGGAGGTGGCGGCGCAGATTGGCGAGCTGCGCCTCCTTCGGGGAGTGCAGCCGATCGAAGTCGAGGCCCGTTTCGCCCAGGGCGACAACTTCCGGGGCCGCGGCCAGATCGACGACCGTTTGCCAGTCCACGTCCGTGGCCGTGGCGGCGTCGTGGGGATGGATACCCACGCCCGCATCCAGGCCCCACTCCCGTGCGAGCTTCACGGCGGCGGCGGACGACGCGGCGTTCCAACCGGGGACAAGGATTCGCTCGACGCCACCCTCGCGCGCCGCGCCGATGACGACGGCCAGATCGGCCGCAAACGCGTCCGCCTGGAGATGAGCGTGGCTGTCGATGAGTCGCATCGGACCTCGAACCTTATGTGAGCCTGGCCGCGGTCCGGGTCTAGCCGGCAGCCGGAGTCGCGGCCTCGGCCTCGAGTCGCGGGAAGAGCGGTTCCGGCGTAGCCAGCGTCGCCCGCTCGCCGGCGTGCGCGCCCCAGACCAGTTCATCGAGGACGGTCGGACCGCCGGAAGCTCGCGCAATCGGCCGGCCGTCCGCCGCGAAACCATAGTCGTAGCCGAGCTGCGCGAGAGCTCGCGGCGCTGCAGTGGGCATGAAGGGCGCGGCGGCCAACGCTACCAGCCGGCAGGCCTCGACGAGATCGCCCAGAACGTTGTTGAGTCGCGTGCCCGCCTCGGTGTCGCCGGCCTTCTGCGCCTTGGCGAGCGTCCAGGGCTGCTCGGCCTCGACCAGCCGGTTCGCGGCCCCGACGAAATCCCACAGCGCGCAGAGGGCGTCGCTCAGCAGGCAGCCGTCGAGCTTCGACTGATAGGCAGCCAGAACGTCCGTCCATTCCGCCGCCATCCCGGCCGCCGGCCCCACGCTCGGGCGCTCGCCGTCGAAGTAGCGGTTGCACATCGAGATCGTGCGGTTGAGCAGGTTGCCGAAGTCGTTCGCAAGGTCGGCGTTGTAACGGCGGACGAACGAGTCCCAGCTGACGTCCGTATCGCGGTCGAACGCGACTTCGCGCAGGGTCACGTAGCGGGCGCCGTCGGCTCCGAGCGAAGCCACCACGTCGAGCGGGTCGAGGAAATTGCCGAGGCTCTTGCTCATACGCTCGCCCTGAGCGAGCAGGAAGCCGTGGATCCAGACGTGGCGCGGAGCTTCCATGCCGGCGCTCCACAGCATCGCCGGCCAGTAGATGGTGTGGAACCGGGCGATGTCCTTGCCGATGACGTGCAGGTCCGCCGGCCACCACTTCGCGAAGCTCGCCTGATCGTCCGGGAAGCCGGCTCCGGTGACGTAGTTGATCAGGGCGTCGTACCAGACGTAGATCGTGCCCGCGGCCGGGTCCCACGATCCGTCGGGGAGTTGCGACGAGCTGCCGTCGGGCATGATCGGGAACGGGATGCCCCAGGCAGCGCCCGAGCGGCTGACGCTGAAGTCGTCGAGGCCGCCGCGAATGAAACCGAGCATCTCGTTGCGGCGATAGTCCGGCTGGGCGAACGTCGGGTTGTCGAGGAAGTAGCGCTCGAGCCGCTCCTGGTACGCC
>Ga0302323_100002347_pt1 | contig 15383 bp, 15 predicted proteins | sample Fen_T0_3_FD_201950 | JGI IMG/M metagenome (GOLD analysis project Ga0302323, IMG submission 201950) | Peat permafrost microbial communities from Stordalen Mire near Abisko, Sweden - Fen_T0_3 | ecosystem: Environmental > Terrestrial > Soil > Wetlands > Permafrost | place: Sweden: Abisko... | reverse complement strand
CACCGTCGCGCCGCCGTTGGCCGGCGTGCCGGCGCTGTCCCAGTGTTGCGGCTTTACCCGAGCAGGGCTGCCGATTGGCCTGCAGACCATCGGGCCACCACTGGGCGAAGAGGCCGTGTTCCGGGTTGCGGGCGCCTACCAAGATCGCACCGAATGGCACACCCGCTTGCCGAAGGATCCGTCATAAGGTCGCCATGAGCAGGGACAACTACGAAGCCGTCATCGGGTTGGAAGTTCACGTTCAGCTTGCCACCCGCACGAAGATTTTTTCCATCTCGTCGGCCGCGTTCGGCGGCGAGCCCAACCTGCACACCGACCCGGTTTGCCTGGGCCTACCGGGCGCACTGCCGGTGCTTAACCGCGAAGCCGTGGACGCCGCGGTCCGGTTGGGCTTGGCCTGCGGTTGCCACATCCGCGAGCGCTGCCGGTTCTCGCGCAAGCACTACTTCTATCCGGACCTACCCAAGGGTTTTCAGATCTCGCAATACGACGAGCCTTTGTGCGAGGGCGGCGTGGTCACCTTCCGCCTGAACGGTGAAGTTCGCCAGGTGCACCTCACCCGCATCCACATGGAAGACGACGCTGGCAAGAACATCCACGACAACAGCGGCGTCAGCTTCGTGGACTACAACCGGGCGGGCGTACCCTTGTGCGAAATCGTCAGCGAGCCCGACCTTCGCTCGGCCGACGAGGCCGCCGAGTACGTGCGCGCGATCCGCACGTTGGTGCGCTACCTCGGCATCAGCGATGGCAACATGGAGGAAGGCTCGCTTCGCTGCGACGCGAACGTGTCGTTGCGCCCGCGCGGCGCCAGCAAGCTCGGCACCAAGGCCGAGCTCAAGAACATCAACTCGTTCAAGAACGTTCGCGATGCCATCGAGCACGAGATCGCCCGCCAGGCGGTGCTGCTCGACCGCGGCGAGGCCATCGTGCAAGAGACCCGGCTCTGGGATCCCGATCGTGGCATCTCGGCGTCCATGCGTTCGAAGGAGCAGGCGCACGATTACCGCTACTTCCCCGAGCCGGACTTGCCGCCCGTGATGGTGGACGAGGCTTGGCAGGAACGTGCGCGCCTGGCGCTGCCGGAACTGCCCGAGGCTCGCTACGCCCGTTACATCAGCATGGGGTTGTCCGCGCAGGACAGCGCCGTGCTGGTCGCAGAGCGTGCTATTGGCGATTACTTCGACCAAGCGCTCGCCGCTGCTCCGACGGCACCCAAGAAAATCGCCAACTGGCTCATCAACGAGGTGCTGGGCCGCGTTGACGATCCGCGCAAGCTGCAGGGCGCCGACGTTCCAGTGCCGCCAGCGGCCTTGGCCGAGCTGGTAGAGCTGGTCGAGAAGGGGACCCTGTCGGGCAAGCTCGGCAAAGACGTGTTCTCTCGCATGTGGCAGGAAAAGCGTCGCGCTGCGGACATCGTCGCCGCCGAATCGGTGGCCGTGGTATCGGATACGTCGGTGATCGAAGAGGCCTGCAAGCGCGTGGTCGAACGCAGTCCCGATGAGGTCGCGCGCTACCGCGGCGGCAATGCCAAGTTGATGGGTTTTTTCGTCGGCAACGTGATGAAGGAAACCGGCGGCAAGGCCAATCCGAAAGTCGTGAACGAAATCCTGCGCAAGCTGCTTGGGTAGTGGGACCGAGATGGCCGAGACTCAACTGGGCGACCTTCGCCACGCCTTTCTGGAAAAGAACTTCGGGCCTCCGGGAATGGTGATCCATACGGCGCCGCCGGGCAGCCCTGCGATGGATCTCGCGATCTGGGCTCCGCAAGCGCGTGGGGTTCCGTACGTCACCATTGCCACCGACGGTCTCAGCGACCAGCTTCTTCCGATTGAAAAGGCGCCGCCCGACTGGGCGTGCGAACGGGTAGAGCTGGTCATGTATCTGCCCGAGTTGGTACTTGATCCGAAGAGCCAGCAGATCCCGTGGGAGCTGGCGTTCTTTCGCATGGTGGCCGACCTGCCCGCGCGTGCGGCGATTCCCTTGCACGCGTTCTTCGTCGTTGCCAACGGCGATCCCGCCAAGCCCTTCATCCCCGAGTCCCTCATGACCCACGCGATCTTGCTGCCGCCGTCGGCCGAGGCGGTGGAGTTCCGCGACGGATTCGACGCGTCCGACGGCACCAGCGTGGAGTACCTATGGCTCGACTTTCTCACGGCCGCCGAGGCGCACACGCTGCGCGACCACGGCAACGTTCGACTGCTGCAGATGCTGGCCTTGGCCGGCCATGCCCCGCCGACCAGGTTTGGGCGGCCTTGCCTCACGGGCGCGGGAGCATCCACGTCGGGGCCCTGATCGGTGGGTGCGATCCGCTACCTCACGGCATCGGCCGGTTGCGCTGTTCTTCTGGGGTTGGCAGTGACCAGCGGGGTGCGGGCGCATTTGTCTCAGCTCGAGGCCGCGGTGGCGTCGGATGCGACATCTCGAGCGCGCGAGAGCGCGGAGCATTCGGGAACGCCACCTGCAGCAAGCGATCTGTGCACGACTGCTTCTGACGGCGTCGAGCACCGCGAGCCGGTCGCAGTTGCTCGCCCGGCCCCATCGGCCCGACGAACAGGCACCAAGGGGCGACCCGTGCTCCCCGCGGTGCCGCGCCACGTGGAGCGGGATGCTTTCGCCGATGAGCTGCACCGCGGGATCAGAAAGCTCGGGGAGGGGCGCTACGAGATCAAGCGCAGCGCCATGGCTCTCGCGCTCGGCAATCTCGCTCTTTTGTCTGGCTCCGTGCGTGTCGCCCCCGACGTGCGCGCGGGCAAACCCTTCGGTTTTCGCCTGTTCTCCATTGCGCCGGACGGACCCTTCGCGAAGCTCGGGCTTCGGGACGACGACGTTCTGCTCTCCATCAACCGACTCGACATTGCAACGGCCGAACAAGCCCTGGAAGCCTACGGCAAGCTCAAGACAGCCAGCCATTTGGTCTTGGGGGTGATGCGCGGCGGACACCGGATCGCGCTCGAGTACTGGATTCGCTAGATCGTTCGCGGTCTCACCCGCGATCCACGCGGGGATGATATGGGATACACTTCGCCGGGTGGCCGGCAGAAGACCTTCCGCCCGTACGCGCTTTGTAAACGCAGCCCTCCTGACGGCGTCGATTATCTCTCTGACGGCGATTCTCTCCCTGCGGCTTTATGCCGCCTTGGCGTTGCCCGCGGTGCATACGCCGTGGGACGACGACACGTACCGGGCGGCCGCCGCCTCCGCCGAAACTGCGCAGAGCTCGGCCGTGACCACCTACAACCTGATGTTGCCGCATTTCGGGCTGGTGATCGATGGCCGCTTGAATGGCTACATCGATTGGCTCGCCGTCGCGTTGAAGGTTCATCGGATGCTCGGGATCGGAACACGCGAGACCACCTTCCAGATCCTCAATACCGTCATGTTGTTCCTGCAGGCGGCGGTTCTCTTTGGGTTCGCCCGTTGGTCATTGCGAGACCGCACGCTCGCGCTGACGGTCGCCTTTCTGTTCATCGCTGCGCCGATGGTGTTCGGTACCAGCCGTTGGGTGCACACCGAAAATTTGGTGTTCCTGGCTGGGTTGTCGCTGTCGGGCCTGGCCGCATGGCTACTCGAGTCCCGATCTCAAGCTGGAAGGCAGATTCGATGGTCCCACCTCGGGTGGGTTGCCGCGGCGGCGTGGGGAATCGGTCTGTGCGCCAAGGCCAGGGAATACGCGGCGCCAAGCTTCATCGTACTGTTCTTCATCGTCGAGGTGGTGCTCCTGCTCCGCAAGCGATGGTTGGAGGCGATTGTGCTCGACCTCGTAACCGGCGCGTTCATAGTGCCCTGGGCTCCCGCCTTGGTTGAAGCCCTGAAGGTGACATTGAGCAAGGGCGGGGCATCGCAGTACTTCCACTCTCTGACAGAGTGGTTTCCTCACGTCGCCTTCTATACCATCGGGCCGGCGCTGACGGTTCTGCTCCTATCGCTTGGGGCGATCGTCATCTATCAGCGATCCCGTACACTGGCACGACTCGTGATTCGTTCGACACCCGTCCAGCTCGTGCGGGCTGAACTGTCGGGCGTGCGGCCGCTGTTCTGGGGACATCTCTTCCTGCTGGTGTTCTATTTCGCCTTCTTGGTCTGGTCCCGCAATCGAGTCACGCGGCCGGCCGTGCCCATCATGCTCGCCGGTCTTGGTCTCATTCTGATCGGGATCCGGACGCTGCCTTACCTGCGTGCTTGGCTGCTGCGGACTCCGGCCAGGCTGATCGCACTGGCCCTCATCGTTTTGTCGTGGTCGGTGCTTGCTTACCAGCTCGTGTTTGCGTTCGACGGTGGCAAGCTCTACGCGCACCACGGCTTCCGCCTCGAGTACTTCAATTACCCGCTTCGCCTGCGCCAGCTCAAGGACGCGTCCGACAGCTACATCTGCGTCGACCTCTGTATCTACGACAAGCGCTAGCCACAACTGGACGGCTCTCGCCTATTCCAGCAGCTGCGGGCCGCGGCTTGCCTAGCGAATTTCACTCGCTTCGAGCGCCGGATCGCCATACCGCATGGTCTGGTCGTCGTTCACGGGATGGCCTGAATCGAGACACGGCCCAGGGTAGGGGAAGGCCGCAGGGTCACCGTCGAGCGCGCGTTCGAGGTTGCCAACAAGAGCGAGCCCGCGGTGGACCGTACTGTCGAAGAAATCCTGCGCGTCGAAAACGCCCTCGACCCCAGAGATAGGATCGCGGTAGGGCCGGTGCGAGGTGAAGTGCCCGTTCCAGGCGCTATTGCGGACATAGAACAGGCTGCTGACGTCGGCGTTGGTTTCGGCGTGCGTGAGACTCAGCAATCGCGCCAAGAGCCGCAACGGGGCTTTGGAGAATAGGCCCTGGGTCTTGCCGGCCTGCTCGACGATTCCCTTGGCCTCGTGGTCGGACAGCGACGAGCCTTCGGCGCCATAGAAGCGGGCCAAGGCGGCCAACAGCCCTTTGGCGTCCGACCCTGCGGTGACACGCCCGAGCAACGTCTTCAGCTTGCGGTCGATCCCGCTTCCATGCGCGGACAGCAGGTGCAGATCCATGGCCGCTTCGAAGGCCCGATGTCTGAACATGTGCGATCCGGCGACGGCGCGGTTCGAATGGGATGGGAAGCCCGTGAAGTAGAAGACGGCTGGGTGAAAGACGGTGTCTGCTGCGAGGTGGCTCAGCGCCCCGGCCGCGAAGGCGATGGCCGATGATGGTATCGCCTCGCCTGCAGGCAACGCGAGCACCCGCTTCATCGGCGCGTAGGCGTCGTCCGTGTCCTTGCCGTGCAGTTTGTCTCCGAGGCGGACCATGCGTTCGTTCTTTGGAAGATAGAACGGCCCGTCGTGTGCCACCGCCCCGAGCAGAAAGGCGTCCGGGCATGCGCGGACGGCCTCAGCGGTTCTTGGCGCCGCGTGCGGGTCGAGCTTGGAAGCCGTGGCTCGCGCGACCATCCAATGGGTTAGCTCTTTGGGCATGGGCCCAAAGTCTCCCACCAGTGCTTCAAGTCGTCAGGCCATTCACGCTCGAAACGCATGGGCATTTCGGTGGTTGGATGGCGGAAGCCGAGCACCCGAGCGTGCAGCGCCAGCCGCGGCGGATTTGGCCCGGTCGGCCGTCCATAGCGGCGATCGCCCAGGACCGGCTTGCCCATGTGCTGCGCGTGCACCCTGATTTGGTGGGTCCGGCCGGTATCGAGACGTGCCTCTGCGAGCGTGAGGCCATGCTTGTGCTGCACCGGTACGAACGCCGTGCGGGCCGGCCGACCCTCGATGGGATGGTCCACCGTCTGTTCGTCCGTCAGCAGCCCGAGCAGTACGACGCGGTAGGTCCTCTCCAGGTCGTGCCCGCGAAACAGCTCGGATAGCACGCGCGCGGCTTGCGCAGTTTTTGCCAAGACCAAAAGGCCGCTGGTTTCAAGGTCTAGCCGGTGCACCAGGTGCAAATCCGGCGACGAGGGGCGCTGCGACAGGTAGTGCAGCAGGTTGTGACGATCGGTTTCCCGGGTGGCCGCGGTAGCGAGGCCCGCAGGCTTGTCCACCACCAGCAACGCCTCGTCCTCGAACACCACGTCGATTTCGGGCGGTGCGGTCTTCTCGGCGGCCGCGACGATTTCCAGCGCCGCGCCGAGATTCACGTCCACCTTGTGTCCCGGCTGGATGATCTTCGATCCGATCTTGACCCGCGCCCGCTCGACGAAAACCCCGCCGATCAGCAAGACCTTGCGTGCGGTTCGCCGCGAGAGCTCTGGCACGCGCTTGGCCAGCAACTGATCGAGTCGTAGTCCCGCGTCGTCGGGAGCCACCGTGAAGCTGAAGTGTCGTACCGTCACGGCCGGATGGTGGCTGTTCTCGGCGGAAAACTCCAGGGTCAAGCGTGGGAACTTTGCCGCTTGCGGGGTGTCTCTTGTCCTTGTGAACCGTCTGGTCGCACTGACCGTCGCTTGTTCTGCGGGATTGGCGGTCTACGGCGTGGCGGCCCAGAGTCGCACGCCGACGCCGACGGCAAGACCTCGCTCTGAACCGAAGCCCGACGGCCCGTTCGCCTTCGATCCGGCACTGTTCGAGAAGAAGCACAAACCGGGACCGCACGACTGGCTGACCTCCTTTCCCGAGCCCGGTCAGACCTTCGAGCAGTACCTTGCCCAGAATCCGACGGGCGTGAGCGCCAGGCGGCGGGTGATTGTGCTGCAACCGCTCGGCCACTTCGACCGCGACGAGCTTGCCGTGCTCGAACGGTTGCGCCAATTCACCAGTGTCTACTTCCAGCTTCCCGTTCGTGTGCAGCGTCCGCTGCCCCTGCCGGACCATCGGACCCGCCCGCGACGGATGGGCATGCTCGAATGGACCCAGCACCACACGGTGACCATCATGGAGGAAGTATTGCTGCCGCATCTGCCGGACGATGCGGTCTGCTACCTTGGCATCACCATGGCCGATCTCTATCCCGAGCGGTCTTGGAATTTCGTGTTCGGGCAAGCCAGCTTCGACAAACGCGTCGGGGTGTATTCGCTGATCCGCTACACGAACCGATTCTGGGGCCAGCCTGAGACCGACCATTCCAAAGAGATGTTTCTTCGCCGTGGTTACAAGGTACTGGCTCACGAAACCGGGCACATGTTTTCCATCGCCCACTGCACGGAGAACGAGTGTGTGATGAACGGCACCAACTCGCTCGACGAGACCGATCGCAGCACGATGCATTTGTGCCCGGTCTGCTTGCGAAAGCTACAGTGGGGTCTGAAGTTCGATGTGGCCGCTCGGTACCGGCAGCTTCGCGCGCTGTACGCCGGTGCAGGGTTGGATGACTGGACCCAGTGGCTCGATCGTCGTTTGGCCAGTCTGGACGCCGACTGACCTGAAATTACCCCGGTGATGGCGGCACGCGCCGACAAGGCGGGCGAGGGCATCTCCCGCGACATCGATATCACCAAGATGCCGAGAGTCAGCCGACTACCTTGGGCAGGGTTGCTGAAACGCGTGTTCATGACAGACGCGCTGACATGTCAAGGCCAGACGCCATACGCAGGATCTTGGACCACCTCGGAATCCCGAGCGAAACGCCGTGCCGCCGCCCGCCCGCCGCCGCAAGCCGACCTTTCGTGCACTTTGCGAAGGGACTCGGTCCGGAAGCTGTGACCACGGTCGTATCCAGACAGACCAAGGGCTGTAGACAGACTCTTACTCTTAAAAGAGGGTGAGTGTGCCTTCGGGGTCACCTTCGGCCACGCCTACGCCAGTCACATCACCACCCATTTGTTTGTGCGAAAAGATGGTGAAGTGGTCGATGATTTCCAACAAACGGCCGGAAGGCTTGCAATCGTGGATCTCCGCGCTGAACAGCTCGACCCGCAGTTGTGCGGCCGAACGCGCCAACTGTTCGCATATCTGCCGTAGGTCGGACAAGACGTGCAAGCGCTCTCGATAGCTGGCCACGCTTTCACCAGCGACGCGCAAAGTGTTGCGCATTCCGTCACTCGTTCGCTCCACTTTTTCGAATTTCCGGCCAAATTCGGCACCGGCGGCGAGGATCTCCTCGGGGCACTTGCGTAATCGGCCTTCCAACGCAGCAATTTTTTGGCACTGCCGATGCACGCGATCAGAGACATCCGTCAGCGACCTCTGTGCCGCGCCCAGTTGCGCCGCCTCCTGGCGGTTGACGTCCAGGAAGACGCCGAGCTCGTTCTCACCCTTTCCTATGTCCGCCACGATGGACGCCGTGCCAGACGCCGCAGTCGACCGCGCAATCTCCGTGCGCATGAGAATGCGCACGGCCCTGAGCTGAATGCGAATCTCGTACAGGCTAGCGAACTCGGAAGGTAGCCGGTCGGCAAGCGTCGCCACATTTTGAACCACCTCGCGAAAATGCAACGATTCCTTCACTTGTTCCTCAAGGGAGCTGCCGAGTTGCTCGAACACGGCGGCTGGCTCGCGCAGCTTGCAGCGAAGGCCCTCATCCACCTTCTCGCGCACGCCCGTCAGCAGGTGCAAGGTTTGCACCATGGCATCAATGCCAGCGTGGGTTTCGTCGACGAGGGCCGCAATTTGGATTCGCAGACATCAAACGTCTGACCTTGTGGATCTTGCAGCGCTCCTCCCTGCGATGACCGCGTCCCTAGCGCCCGACGGCGCCGATGCGATAGGTCAGCGACTCGGTTGAACACAAAGAAAGCTTGAGGGGTGGCTTCGGTCGTCAAGCCGCAAAGCAAATCAGTCAGCGGGCAGACCCGGGCACGCGATTAGTTCCACAATGGCCCCCATCGAAGACTCTCAATTACGAGCATCTTTCAGTCCAGCCGCGATGTAGCGCCTAAGGTCCTGGCCTGGATGGACCGCTGGCATCGCAGCCTTCCGCTGCGTCACCATCGACTGGGGAGCGGACAGTGGCCTGAGGCAGTAGGGTGGTCCTGCGAAAGAGATGTACGAAGTAACGGTGCGAACCTTCGAGCGTATACCAATCGGGGATATGCAACGAACGACCCTCGTATTTGCGGGCATAGATCTCCGCGCTCATCCCGACTATGTCTCCGTTGGCCGGCAATCCCGCGATTTGGCCCCACTCGGCCCTGCTCCATCCCTGGCCGAACGGAATCTCATGGCCGTCGACCGTAATCTGGCAGAGGCCATCTGAGTAGCAGCCGAAGTCTATCGCAGTCACGGTTCCGCAGAAGCGCGCCTCTTCAACGTGAGCGCAGGCGGAAGGGAGGCCGATCAGCACGCACACCCACGCGGCGAGCGCAGTGGCATGTACCGGTGTAGACAACAGTCTCATTTCAGCACGCATACCTAGCGGCCGAAAAGACCATCGAACTCCGAGAGGGACTCGACGAGACGCTGAATCCCAGCGTCTGTGTCTCCCTCACGCGTAGCCATCACGGCTACCGAACTGCTTGCTGGCCAAGGGCCATGGTTTGTCACGAGCGCCTCGACGTTGGGGATGAAGACCCATCGAAGCCACTGCGCGAAGGCCATCGTCCGTTGCCCAAAGGCACCCATGTCGGTGAACGCCTCATCCTTCGGCCGCGCGATGTTCCACAGGTCGGCTTCCTTCATGGCGAGGATTATCCGCTGAAGTGATTGTTGGACTTCTTGGGGGTCTATCTTGCCGGCTGGTTTCTTCTTCATGACTTGTAGGATGATTCACGACCGTGCGTGGCCAACAACAATCAGGCGTGGGTATCTCTGATAATGCCGGCCAAATCCTCGGCATCGGTGCGCTGACCATCTCCCAGAGTCCAGAATTTCAAGCCATGAATTGCGGTGAGGAGGCCAAAAGTCCTGCCTTGCTGTACTATTTTATTTGGCTGTTGAGCGGCGTTGGCCGTGACGCCTGGAGGTGGAAAAGGTGCATACACGTCGGTCGATTCTTTTCGCGGCGGTCTTCTCGCTCCTTATTGATACGGCGTACGCGCAAAGCTGGCCGCCTCTGCCGCTGGCGAAACCAAGGTCCGTGGGATTTTCTGTCGAGCGGCTCAAGGAGTTTGACGCGGCTTTGCAGCAGACGGTCGAGCGCCAGCAGTTCGCAGGCGTGGTGATCATGATGGCCCGCCACGGGAAGCTGGTCGTTCAGAGGGCTTACGGACAGCAATCCATCGATCGTAAGAAGGAAATGCAGCAGGACACGATCTTCAGGATCTGCTCGATGACGAAGCCCATCACGGGCACGGCCATGATGATTTTGTACGAAGAAGGAAAGTGGAAATCGAGCGATCCAATCGCGAAATATATTCCGCAATTTGCGGACCTGAAGGTCTACTCGGGCACCGGTAGACGCGGAAAGCTTAAATTGGAGGCGCCCGTGCATTCGCCTACCATGGGCGAGTTGATGTCGCACACGGCCGGCTTTTCCAATGGATTCACGGGCGACGCGGTCGACAACTTGTACAAGAAGTCGCACATTTTTCAGGCTCGCTCTCTCGACGAATTCATCGCCAAGCTGGCCAAGCTGCCGCTCGCGTACCAGCCTGGCGAGGCGTGGCGCTACAGCGCTGCAGTGGACATCCAGGGGTACCTCGTGCAGAAGCTCTCGGGCAAACCATTCGCCACGTTCGTGCGCCAGCGCATTCTGATGCCGCTGGGAATGAACGATACCGACTTCTTCGTGCCCCCAGCCAAGGTGTCGCGACTGGCAACGGTCTACAAGCCCAACCCGACACAAACGGGCCTGGTTGCCGTGCCTTACGATGTGGACGTCAGCGAACCGCCGCGGATTCCGTCCGGGGGTGACGGGTTGTATTCGACCGCAGGCGACTATTTGCGTTTCGCCCAAATGTTGCTGAATGGTGGCAGTTTGGACGGCGAACGTGTGCTCTCGCCCAGCACGGTAGCACTCATGCGCAGCAACCATTTGCCAGAGCGTCTCCTGACCGGGAAGTATGGAATTGATCCACACTTCATGCAGCCGGGTCTCGGTTTTGGTTACGACTTTGCGGTCATGGAGGATCCCATCAGAGTTGGCAGCACGGCGGGCAAGGGCACCTATCTTTGGAATGGCCTTGCCGGCACTTGGTTCTGGATCGATCCCACGAACGATCTTGCCCTGGTCGGCATGGTCCAGCGTTTGGCATCCGAACCCGGAATGCCCGACATTGAGAATCTTTCGCGCACGCTCGTGTACCAGGCGCTCACAGAACCAAGGAAATAGAGGATCTCACGTATCAACATGCCGAGGGTTCCCGTGGAGGTCGATTGAAAAGCAAGAGGCGGAGTGCTTCGCACCGCCTGCCCCGGTGCGGACTACGGGATCTCGCTGGTTGCGCCGCTGTCCCCGAAGCTCACCAGCTCCATGGTGTGGGGGTGGTCGATGCCCACGCTCTTGACCAGTCCGTTGATGGGGACCTGGGTGTGCGACCAGGAGGTGGCAGCGGCCTTCCACGGACCCCAGCTGGCGTCGGTGCGCGCCTTGAAACAGCCCACGAAGTTGCCCGCGGGCACACTGGCGTCTTCCTGAGGCAGGCCTTGCCACGAAATGACCAAGGTATTGATGATTCCCTGCCACATCGACTTCATGAGCTGGATCATCGGACCTTCGAAGGTGTTCACGCGGCCGTCCTTGTCCTTCATCTTGACGGCTCGAATGTCCATGGTGCTGGGGTTCATCCGGTCGCCCACGAACAGCAAGATCTTGGTCACGGTCTTGCCCGTGTACGTTTCACCCACGACCTCGATCCAGTAAGCCCCACCCTCTTCGCCAACTATTTTGTAGGTGGAGAACGACGGCTCGCCCTTGTCGTTGATCAGCTTGTGTTGCGTCCACTGGCCGACCCCGAGCGGTTTGGGTGCGAAGGCGGCAGGTGCCGGGAAGGACTGTGCAGGGGGCGCAAGATTGGCCAGGCGGCGATCGATGTCTGCCTTGGCTGCGGCATCGATGCTCGGCCCGCACGCGGGGAGGGCGAGGGAGACGAGCGCAACCAGTATCGACATGCTGAGGAATGTAGTTCGCATGCGCGAAGCCTACTAAACTTCACGAACAAGCCAATGCCTTGTTGAAACGAGGGCGAGCGCCGCCGGGCGCAGCGCTCGCACGTCGGTTCGCAAGCATGGGGCGGAATCGCGCGAAGCCGAAGGGACCCCGTGGTCGAGTGCTTCGCCGAGCTCGATGCTGCCGCCCGTTCAATCACGGCCAAATGATCGACGGCGCAGACAGAGGTGTGCTTGCCGGGGGCCAAGACCGCCTTACCGCCACAACGGTCATGTCATCCTCTTGCGAACCGGTCGCCCATTCCCCGGCCTCGCGCAGGATCTCGCGGCACACACTCTCCACGGGCTCAGCGCCCAGGCGTTCCACCGTCGCGGCCAAGCGTTCCAATCCGAACGGATCGTGCTGCCGAGCGCCCGACTCGGAGATGCCGTCGGAATGAAACAACAACAGATCCCCCGGATCCAACTGACCCGTTCCCTCGCGCAGTCCCTTGTCGATGTCCGGAAGGATGCCCATCCAGGGGCCGGGCGTTTCGACGATCTCGCATTTCCCGCTGCAGGCGCGCCAAATCAGCAAGGGTTCGTGTCCCCCGGCGAAGACGAAGCGGCCGTCCGGATCCACGTGCATGAGCACCAAGGTGGCGTGATCGTCGCCGCCCAGCCGGTGGCGGATGTTTTCCACGAGCAGCCGGTTGGCCGCCTTCAAGAGATTCGCAGGCCGCGCCCCTGGGGCGTAAATGGCCAGCGCGCCGAGGGCACTTTGCAGCATCAGCATCACCAAGCCGGCATTGAGGCCATGTCCCGAAACGTCACCAGCGGCAATCCAAAAACCGGCCGAAGTGGGGAGGATTTCGTAATAATCACCGCCCACGGCTTCCGCGGGTTTCATCCGCGCAGCCGATTCGAAGCCCGGTAGCACCGGGTCCCTCGGCAAGATGCCGGCCTGGATGCGCTCCGCGATATTTAGCTCCTGGCGGATCTGGGCCAGTAGGATCTGTTCCTTTTCCCGGTCACGTAGGGCGTCGGCTTGCTGCTCCAGTCGCGACACCATGGAAAAGACATCTTCGACGAGCTCGCTTACCTCGCGCGTTTCGAATCGGCCATGGGGCGGCATGGGACCGGCGGTGTCCTTCGCCACGTGGGCGGCGTAGTGGGCCAGGTTTCGAATGGGTCGCGCAAGCCATGCCGATAGGACGTAGGCGAAAAGGAGCCCCAGGACCAGGGCCGCGGCAATGGCGATGAAGGTGTTGAGCTTGGCGCGGGTTGCTTGTTTCTCGATCCATTGGGTCGGGCGCACGACCGAAACGGTCCACTCGAGGCCAAGCTCCGAGATGCGGACGAGGGCGGCGCGCACGGGTTCGCCCCGTTCTCCCTTTCCGTCACGCAGCGACACCCGTCCGTCGGGAACGGCGGCATACAGCGGATCCTTCGATCGATCCGCCAGGGGCGAAGCTCCGGCGGGGGACGAATCCAGGATGACACGGCCTCGCCCATCCAGGACTTGGGCGTGCATGTCGCCGAAAACCTCGACGGATTTGGCGGTCATTGCCTGGAGGTGTTCAAGTCCATAGGCGCCGCCGACGGCGCTCACCATCTCAGGAGGATCGGTGGCGGGATAGGCCCAAACCGGTGTGCACAGGTGGAGGGTCGGACGTTTCATGACCCGTCCCAGTTCGATCCCGGAAACGGATGTGCGATGTGTCCGCACCATGGTTTGGAAGTATTCGCGATCGCCCACGTTCGGCAGGGCTAGACGGTCAAACCCATCGGGGATGGGATCGCCTTTGAGGGTGCTGCGGGTGACCCCAAGGCAGGACTTCGTCGTCGAGCAGTAATGCTGCAGCATCCTTCGTAGAACCGGGTGGTCGGACGGATTTTGCAATCCCAACGAATCAGCCAGGGTTTCTAGCTCGCGGACATCCCGTTCTAAAGACCTTCCGATGGTGCGGGCTAGGATCTCGGCGGTGAAGCGAAGTTCCTTATCCGCGTCCTGGCGTTGCACTTCTTGCCAGCGGGCGGATTGAGTAAGTCCGAAATAGGTGATCGGCGCGATGGCCGTGACGGACAAAGCTGCGAAAAGGAATGCCCGTAGGGAGGGCCGCATCAGGGGGGCCAGACTAGGCCATGCGCCGAGGAAATGCCAAGCCATCGACTGGAACATCCGACGCTGGGTTGAGGCCAATACGGATCGGGTAAAGCCAATGAGAAAACCAAGGACAACTCGAGCGATGGTGCGCAAGAGCGCCATCTTGCCTTGACGGCGAAAATGTCCGATAGAAGATCCTAGGCTAACTCAACGATGCTGGGAACGGGAGATGGAGGTTTGGCGGCCAAGGTGGACTACGCACTATCGTCACCGCAAACCGTGCTGCTCAACTCGTGTCAGTAGGGCCCGGCTCCTGCGCCTCGCTCTGGGCGTCAACGAGAAGGCCGACGCCACCTCGATGCCGGAAGACGCCCAATAGCGAGGCCGCGCTGTACATTTTCCGTCACGCGAACGTTCTGAGTTTGTACAAGCGCATGGCTGGGGCGCTGCTATGGTGGGCCTTATATGGACAATCACAATAGAATTGGAGACGGACAATGATGACCACATGGGTGTTAGCCGCGTTCCTTGCGGAGGTGGCGGGGGGGGCGACGAATCCTGTCAGCAAGAACAATCCAATCAATCGGGCCGATCAAGCGATGGTGTTTGCCTTGTCCGCTGCGACCGTGACGTGCACGAAGGATGGGGACCGCCTCGTGTGCGTGATTCCGCTGGAGAAGGAGCCTGCCAAGGGGCCCGACCCGGTAATGGCCGCGGTACCCAAGGCGAGGGCGTACAAGCCCAGCCAGCCTACGCTAGCCCTGCCGGCGCCCGAAGCATTCGCTCAGCTCAAAGCAGCCGAGGCGAACATCGAGCTGGCCAAGTCGCTGCTGCCAAAGGCGACGTCGTCCGAAGAGGTTATCCTTGTGCAACAGATGCTCTACCGAGCCCGGGATCAGTACCGGACGGCACGCGCGCTGTTGCATACGGTCCAGGGCGATCTGGACCGTGCCCCGGATCCCTTCGACGGGGACCAGCACCAGGGCGACGGCAACACAGCGGCTCTGTGCCAAAGCGAGGCCGACCTCGCCGAAGACTGCCAGACCGCGGCCCCCTGACCGAACTGTTAACGAACGACCAGCATGCCGCGTTCCGGTGGAGCCTTCCAATAGTGGAAGCTCCATTGCAGTGTCAGCGGGGCATCTTCAGTGATGGCATACGCCGAAAGGTCGACCTCTGCTTGAAAGACGATGCGTGTCTTGGGGGGACAGCAATGCGAATCGGCGGCAGAGGTACGGGCGGCGGCATGGGTGGGGTATTCGCATTGGGCGGCTTTCTCTTCACGAAGTGGTCTTCGACAACCTGGACGTAGAGGGGATTGAGGCTCTCCGCCTGCCAGAGAACCACCGGGATTGGGTGCGCCGTAGGATTGGCAAGCATGGCCTTGATGCTCACGGTGCCCAGCGGGCCACGTGTCACGAC
>Ga0302323_100002346_pt1 | contig 15390 bp, 12 predicted proteins | sample Fen_T0_3_FD_201950 | JGI IMG/M metagenome (GOLD analysis project Ga0302323, IMG submission 201950) | Peat permafrost microbial communities from Stordalen Mire near Abisko, Sweden - Fen_T0_3 | ecosystem: Environmental > Terrestrial > Soil > Wetlands > Permafrost | place: Sweden: Abisko... | reverse complement strand
AATTCCAGTTCCAGGACCTCGCCGTAGAGGTTGCCCGTGAAATCCAGCAGGTGCGCCTCGACCCGCAGGCTCGATCCCGTATCCAGCGTGGGCCGCAGGCCGATGTTGACCACCGCCGGGAGAGCACCGTCGCCTTCGTGACCCTGCCGTCGCGCCCAGCACGCATACACACCGTTGGGCGGCAAGAGCTCATGCTGAGGATCCACGTTCGCGGTGGGGAAGCCCAGGCGCGCGCCGAGTCCATCCCCATGCACCACCTCGCCGTAGACCGCGAAGGGCCGGCCGAGCATCGCCTGCGCCGCCTCGAGGTCGCCGAGTTCGACCGCCTCGCGGATCGCGGTGCTCGAGACGGCACGGCCGCGCACGAGCACTTGAGCGACCACCTCGACCGCGTAGCCCAGGCGCGCGAGCTCGTCGGGCGTGCCCGAGCGCGAATTCCCGAACTTGCTGTCGAAGCCGAGCACGAGGCGCCGCGCACCGAGACCTTGCGCGAGCACCTCGCGTGCGAAGTCGGCCGCGGGCATCGCGCGCAGGCGCTCGTCGAAGCCGAGCACGAGCGTGTGCTCGATGCCCGCGCGGCGGAAGAGTTCCAGGCGGTGGCCCAGGCTCGTCAGCGTGCGTGGCGCGCGGCCGAGCAGGAGCTGCTTGGGGTGGTCGCGGAAAGTCACGACCGTCGGCCGGGCTGCGAGCTCGCGCGCGCGCGCGACGTTGCGCGCGAGGATCTCGCGGTGGCCCAGATGCACTCCGTCGAAGACGCCGATGCTCGCCACCGAGCCCTGCGGCAGTGGAGCGGGCAACTGCGCGAGTGAGGGCGTGACGATCAACGCGACTTCGCGGGCGCGGAGCGCTTGTAGCGCGCGACCAGCTCCTCCAGCTCGGCGCGATTGCGCAGCTTGTCCGTCGGCGACATGCGGTCGACGAGCAGCACGCCTTCGAGGTGGTCGTACTCGTGCTGGATGATGCGGCTCACGAAGCCGGAGTACTCGGCCTCGATCGGGCGCCCCTGCACGTCGAAGGCCTTGACCGTGCAGCGCTCGGGCCGGCGGATCTCGGCGTAGATCCCGGGGAACGAGAGGCAGCCCTCGTCGAAGAGCGTGTCCGCGCCGCCGCGCGCGACGATGGTCGGGTTGACGAGCGCCAGGTCGTCCTGCTCCTCGCCCGAGGGATTGAGCACCAGGATGCGCAGCTTCAGGCCGACCTGCGGGGCCGCCAGGCCGACACCCTTGCTCTGGCGCATGCGCTCGTACATCGCGGCCACGATCGCGTGCAGTTCCTCGTCGAAGGCCGCGACCGGGGCCGCGGTCTGGCGCAGGATCGGCGCGGGATACAGGGTCAGGCTGAATTCGAGGGGCGGGGTCATCTAGGATTCGCGGGGGGCTTCGGAGGAGTGCGAGAAGATAGCTTGCGTTGACGCTGCTGGACCCCCCCCGTACCATTTTCGCCCCCATTGGACTTCAGCAAGCAGATCCAGAAGGCCGAGGAGGCCGCGCGCAGGCGCAACTACGACTTCGCGGTCGAGCTCTACCAGCAGATCCTGGAGATCGATCCCGACCAGGGTGATGCACGCGCGGGCTTGCGCCAGTCGCTGAAGAAGCGTCATGACCTGAAGGGCGGCGGCGGCGGCTTCCTGCGCTCGCTCAGCGGAGCGGGTCCGCTGGCGCTGGCGAAGACGCTGCGCAAGACCGGCCAGAAGGAAGCCTGCGCCAAGGCGCTCGAGAGCTACCTCGCCGGCAACCCGGTCGACGAGGAGGCCAACCTGATGCTCGGCATGGTGCTCGAGGAGCTCGGGCACACGAAGTCGGCGCGCGCGGTCTACGAGTTCGTGACCGAGGTGGCGCCCAAGAGCCCCGAGGGCTTCAAGCGCGCCGGCGCGATGAGCCAGCGCCTGGGCGAGGCCGAGCGCGCGCTGCAGTACTACGAGAAGGCGCTCGCGATCGACCCGCGCGACCAGGAAGCGATCAAGGCGCGCAAGGACCTCTCGGCCGAGCGCGCACTCACGCGCGCGAATGCGCCGGAGGTTCAGCACAGCCGCGACCAGCTGCGCGACAAGCAGCAGACGCAGGACCTCGAGCGCACGCAGCGCATGCACCTCTCGGACGAGGACCTGCGCGCGCAGATCGCGCGCCTCGAGGCGCGCTTCGCCGACGACAAGAACCCCGACCTGATGATCCAGCTCGCGGAGCTGCACGAGAAGCTCAAGGACTGGGAGTCGGCGCTCGACTGGACCGAGCGCGCGCTCTCGTACCGCAAGGACTCCTTCGAACTCGCCAGCAAGGCCGGCGACCTGCGCGCCAAGGTGCTCAAGAAGCAGATCGCCGAGGCCGGCAAGCGCGGCGACGAGGCGCGCGCCAGCGCGCTCGAGCTCGAGCTGCTGCGTTTCGAGGTCGAGGATCACCGCCGGCGCGTGGCGCTGCACCCGGCCGATCCTTCCCTGCGCCTGCAGCTCGGGAAGCGCTTGATGCGCCTTTCCGAGTGGGACGCGGCCATGGCCGAGCTCCAGAAAGGCGTCTCCGACCCGCGCGCCGCGCGCGAGGCGCGCCTGCTGCTCGCGCAGTGCTTCCAGGGCAAGGGTTACATCGATCTGGCGCGCAAGGAATACCTGCGCGTGCTCGAGGGCGTCACGACGCTCGACGAGCGCGCCAAGGAAGTGCTGTACAATCTCGGCGCGATCGCCGAGGCCGAGGGCAACGCATCCGATGCCCGCGGCTACTACTCGAGAATCTTCGAAACCGATGTCGGCTACCGAGACGTGGCCGCAAAGATGGAACGTCTGAAGTAACGATGGCCCACACCAAGCAAGCAGCGAAGCGACACCGCCAGAACCTCAAGGCTCGCACGAGCAACAAGGTCAAGAGCACCTCGATGAAGTCCGCCATCAAGAGCGTGCTGGCCGTGACGGATGCGACGGCCGGCAAGGCCAAGGTCGCGGCCGCGATGAAGGCCATCGACAAGGCCGCCAAGCACGGCGTGATCCACAAGAACACGGCGGCGCGCTACAAGGCGCGCGTCTCGCGCGTGCTCAACCGCGTTGCGAAGGCGAAGTAGCCGCGCTCACTTGGCCGCGGCAGGACGCGGCGGCCAGACGTAGGAGCTCGCGAGCTGCTGATCGCGCGCGAGCTTCAAGCGCCGGTTGTCGAGCACATCCTCGAAGCGCTCGCGGATCGTCTTCTGCACGCCCGCGTCCTTGAAGCCCGGCGTCGTGCCGGGGATGCGCCTCACGAGCCGCACGATGATCCACTCCTGCTTGTTCGCGCTGGGCGGGACGGGCGGGAGCAGTTCGCCTTCCTTGGCGCTCGCGACGAGGTGCGCGAGCTGCGGGTAGTTCTCGGCCAGTGTCGCCTCCACCATCGGATCGCGCTCGCCAGTCGAGCTGTTCGTGATCGTGAACTGGGCCTCCGACTCGAAATCCCCGCCTGCGGCGATGCGGTCGTGGATCTTCTTCGCGATCTCCTCGACCTTGCTGGTTCCGCCGACCTTGACCGGGTCGATCTCGAGCTCCTGCAGCACGACCTGTCCGGAGCTGCCGCCGATGATCGTGACCGCACGCGGGTCGCTCACGAACTGCTGGTACGTGAGCCGCAGCGTCCCCGGGCGGATGAAGCGGTCCGCGATCACGTGCTGCTGCTGGTTGGGACCCTTGCCGATGCGCGAGGCCTCCCAGATGTCGCGCAGCACCTGCTTGCCGAGGTCGGTGCGCATGCTCTCGGCCGTCTGCCCGATGCTGGCGAGGAAGGCCGTGTACGCGTCGACTCCGCCCTTGGACTCGATCACGCGCTTCTCGTAATCGCGCACCGTGCGCTTGATCATGTTCGGATCGATGTCCATCGCCGCGCCGGCCTGCGAGCCGATGGCGTTGTTCTTGATCTCCTCGATCAGCGCCTCGCGCGTGCGCGTCTTGTCGGCGCTCGGGTTGGCCTTGAACATGCGCAGCACCTGCGACTCGAAGCCGCGCCAAGTGGTGGTGTCCTCGTTGATGATCAGCGCGATGCCGTCGTACTTGTTCCACTCCGACTGCGCCGGCTTGGCGGTCGGGTCCTGAAGCGCGAGCAGGGCGGCGAGGAGCAGCGGGATCATGAGCGTGGGCTGCCGATCTTCGCGGCCGGGGCGCCGCGCTTCAAGAGCGCTTCGAACCAGGCCAGCGCGCGGGCCGGCTCGCGGGCGCGCTCGGGCAGGACGAGGTGCGCCAGACCCGCCCGCACCGGGCGCAACTCGGCGCGCGAGAGGTCCAGACCCTGCTCCAGCGCGATGCGGTCGCCGTACTCGAGCAGGTAGACGTCCCCGCGCAGCGAAAGGCGCGTGATCGACAGGCGCTCGAGCTGCGCCTTGAGCCGGAAGAGCCGCACGAGGTCGCGCGCCTCCTCGGGCACGCGCCCGAAGCGGTCGTGCAGCATCTCGAGCGCGCGCGCCTCGTCCTCGACGCCGTCGATGGCGGAGAGCTGGCGCAAGAGTTCGATGCGCGCGCGCGGATCGGGCAGCCACTCGTGCGGAATGAAGGCGCGGATGCCGAGCTCGAGGTCGACACCGCCCTCCTCGGCGTGCTTGCCGGTCGCGAGCTCGATGCTCATGCCGGCCTGCAGGTTGTCGACGCACTGCTTGAGCAGGCGGCAGTACATGTCGTAGCCGACAGCGCCGATGTGGCCCGACTGCTGCGGGCCGAGGATGTTGCCCGCGCCGCGGATCTCGAGGTCCTTCATCGAGATCTGGAAGCCGGCGCCGAGCTGGTTCAGCTCCTCGAGCGCCTTGAGGCGTTCGCGCGCCTCCTGCGAGAGCGGCTTCCACTTCTCGACCAGCAGGTGGCAGCGCGCCTTGTTGCGGCCGCGGCCGACGCGTCCGCGCAGCTGGTGCAGCTCCGAGAGCCCGAAGTGGTCGGCCTGGTCGATCATGATCGTGCCCGCCGCGGGGATGTCGATGCCGCTCTCGATGATCGTCGTCGCCACGAGCACGTCGACCTCGCCGCGCGTGAAGATGTCCATCACGCGCTTCAGCTCGCGCGCGCCCATCTGGCCGTGGCCGATGGCGAAGGAGCACTCGGGCACGAGCTTGTTGAGCTGCAGCGCGCGTTGCGCGATCGACTCGACGCGGTTGTGCAGGAAGAAGACCTGTCCGCCGCGGTTCTTCTCGAGCAGCAGCGCCGCGCGCAGCTCGTCCTCGTCCTCGACGTAGCCCATCAGCGTCTCGATCTCCTGCCGGCCATCGGGCGCGACGCTCAGGGCCGAGATGTCGCGCACGCCCGCGAGCGACATGTGCAGCGTGCGCGGGATGGGCGTGGCCGTGAGCGTCAGCACGTCGACGGTCGCGCGCAGCTTCTTGAAGTGCTCCTTGTGCTGCACGCCGAAGCGCTGCTCCTCGTCGACGATCACGAGGCCCAGGCGTGCGAAGGCGACGTCCTTGGAGAGGATCCTGTGCGTGCCGATCACGACGTCGATCTCGCCGCGGCCGAGGCGCTCGATCACCGAGCGCTCCTCCTCGCCGCTGACGTAGCGCGAGAGCTCGGCCACTTCGACCGGGAAGTCGGCCATGCGCTCGCGGAAGGTCTCGTAGTGCTGCTGTGCCAGCACGGTCGTGGGCACGAGCACCGCCACCTGCCCGCCGCCGTTGATCACGCGGAAGGCCGCGCGCACGGCGAGCTCGGTCTTGCCGAAGCCGACGTCGCCGCACAAGAGGCGGTCCATCGGGCGCTCGCTCCCGAGGTCGGCGCGGATCTCGCGGTCGACCGTGACCTGGTCGGTCGTGTCGGTGTAGGGGAAGGCGCCGATCATGTCGCGCACGAGCTCGTCATCCTCCTTCCAGGGCGCGCGCTTGCCGAGCGCGCGGCGCGCCTGCACCTCGAGCAGCTCGCTGGCGAGGTCGAAGAGCGCGCGCTCGACCTTCTCCTTGCGCTTCCTGAAGGACTGGCTGCCGATCTTGTCGAGCGGCGGGGCGGCCGAGCCGCTGCCCACGAAGCGCTGCACGAGGTCGATGCGCGAGGCGGGCACGAAGAGCGCCACGTCGTCGGCGAAGACGAGCTTCAAGTGCTCCTCCTCGCCGCCGCCGCGCGCGAGGCGTTCGAGCCCCGTGAAGCGCGCCACTCCGTGCACCGCATGCACGACGCAGTCGCCCGGTTTGAGTTCGAAGAAAGACTGGATCGCGCGCACCTTGTGGTGCGCGTGCGTCTTGGTCACGGCGCGCCGGCCGAGGATGCCGGCGAGCTCGCGATGGTTGACGAGCAGCGTCGCGAGGCAGGGGATGCGAAAGCCGCGTGCGAGCGAGCCGACGCGCGTCTCGATGCGCGCGAGTGCTTGCGCGGGCGCGTCGACGAGCGCCTCGGCGAGCATCCCGCGGAAACGGTGCGCCTCGGATTCGTTCTGGCACAGCACCAGCGCGCGCGAGCCCTCCTTGGTCGCCTCGAGCAGCGCCGCGGGCGCCTCGCGCATGCCCACGCCGAGCGCCTGCACCGAACGGGTATCGAGGTCGAAAACCCGCGACGGCAGGCTCTGCAGGTCGAGCGTGCGGCAGCCCTCGCGCTGCGAGGCGAGCTGCAGCAATGCGCGCGCGTGCGAAGGCGACTGGATGCGCAGGCTCGTCTCGCGCTCCTCGATGCGCAGCGGCTCGACGCGCACCCACACCGCCGAGCGCGAGAGCAGGGCCGGCAGCGGTACGCCGTTGCCGTCCTCGATCCCGCCCGTGTCGGCCGCCAGGCATACGCGCGCCTCGCTCAAGTTCTCGACACTGCGCTGGTCGAGCGGATCGAAGGTGCGCAGCGATTCGATCTCGTCGCCGAGCAGCTCGATGCGCAGCGGCAGCTCGGCCGCGAAGGGGTAGAGGTCGAGAATCTCGCCGCGCAGGCTGACTTCGCCAGGCTTCTCGGCCAGCGGCGCGCGCGTGAAACCCGCCAGCACGAAACGCGCCAGCAACTCGCCCGTGTCGATGTGCTGGCCGCGCGCGAGCACCAGGAACTCCTTCTCGATGTCCGCGGCCGCGGGCACGGGCTGCAGGAGCGCCAGCGCCGAGCTCACGATCGCGCGCGGCCGGCGCTCGGGCGGCCCGAGCTGGCGCTGCACGAGCTCGAGACGCGCGCGCACCTGGTCGGGATCCGCGCCCGCGGCGCGCCCGCCGATCGACTCGCGCGAGGGGAAGAGCTGCGCATCGAGGCCGAAGAACTCGAGGTCGTCGCGGAAGGCGGCCGCCTCGGCGTCGGTCGAGGCGATCACAAGCCACGGGCCCGCTGCGTGGCGTGCGAGGAAGCTCAGGACGAAGGCCTGCGCGGAGCCCCACAGGTTGCCGACCGCGAAGGCGCGCTTCTGGTGGAAGCTCTCGACGAGCTGCACGAGCTCGCGCGCGCCATCGAGCTCCTGCGCCTCGAAGGCCGTCGGCGTCTGCGCGAGGCTCTCGCTCACGCGCGCTCTCTTTCGCGCAGCACGAGCAGCGCTTCGTGCGCCGCCCAGCTCTCGGCTTCCTTCAGCGTGCGGCCCCAGGCCGGCGGGAAGCGCTCGCCGCGCAGCTCGGCGCAGACGAGGAAGGCGCGCGCGTGCGCGGCGCCGCGGCTCTCGAGCGCGTGGTAGAGCGGCAGCTCGTTCCAGCGCTGCTGCGCACGCTGCTGCAGTTCCTGCTTGGGATTGGCGCTGCCGCGCCGCGAGCGCGCGCGCGCGAGCGGCTCTTCGAGTGTCGCCAGCGCGAAGGCGCGCGCGGCCTCGAGACCGCCGTCGAGGTAGACCGCGCCGAGCAGCGCCTCGTAGAGGTTCGCCAGCACCGAGGCCGGCAGCGCGCGCCTGCGCAAGCCCAGCCCGATGCGCGCCGCGGGTTCGAGTTGCAGCGTGCGCGCCGCGCGCGCCAGCGTCGGGCGCGAGACCACGTGCGACTTGAGCTCGGTCAGCTCGCCCTCGGCCAGATCCGGGTGCGCGCGGAAGAGCTCCTCGGCCACGACGAGATCGAGCGCCGCATCGCCCAGGAATTCCAGACGCTCGTTGTCGGCCGCCGAGCCGGTCGAGGAGTGCGTCAGCGCCAGCTCGAGGAGCGCAGGATCGCGGAAGGCGTGCGGCAGGGCGGGCATCGGAGGACGGCCGCTGAGTATAGGCGAGCGGCGCGGCACTACCCCGCGCTGCGCTCGCTCCACTCGCGCTGCGGCGGCTCGAGGCGCTTGCCGGTCAAGCGCGTGTGCTCCTGCTCCGCGAAGCGATCGGTCATGCCCGCGAGGTAGTCGCAGACCGCGCGTTCGAGACCGACCTCGACCGCCCAGCCGCGGTACCAGGGCGACATCTCGTCCGGCTTCCTCACGTAGGCCGCGAACAGACCCGCGAGCAGCGTGCGCGCGTAGTCCGAGAGCTCCATCAGGTAGGGGTGGCGGTAGAACGAGCGGTACAGGAAGGCCTGCAGCTCTTGCACCTGCGGCAGCAGCTCCGGTCCGTGCCCGATCAGCATGCGCGGGTGCGAGCGCACTTCGACGACGTCGCCCACTCCCGCTGCATGGATGCGCGCCGAGGAAGCGTGGATCAGGTCGTTGATGCAGGCCTTGATCAGCTGGTTCGCGATGCGCTTCACGCGCAGGCGCGTGTCGTGCGTCGAGGAGAGGAAGCTCGGGTGGCGTGCCTCGACCTCCGCGCGCGCCGAGCGCCACAGCTGCGAGCTCTGCTCGAGCTCCTCCTCGGGGAACATGCGCGCATACAGGCCATCCTCGATGTCGTGCATGTCGTAGGCGGTCGAATCCGCGAGGTCCACGACCTGCGCCTCGAGGCAGGGGTGGCGCGGGCGCGCTCCGAACTCCGCCGGCCAGTGCTCGCCGCTCTCGTGCTTCAGCAGCGACTCGCGCAACTCGCGCGTCAGGTTCAGGCCCGGGTAGTCCGGGCTGCGGCGCTCGAGCAGGTCGACCACGCGCAGCACCTGCGCGTTGTGGCGGAAACCCGCGTGCGCGGCCATAAGTTCGTCGAGTGCCACCTCGCCGCGATGGCCGAAGGGCGGGTGGCCGATGTCGTGGGCGAGCGCCAGGCCCTCGGCCAGCGCGTCGTTCAGGCGCAGCGCGCTGGCCAGGCTGCGCGCGACCTGCGCCACCTCGAGCGAGTGCGAAAGACGTGTCCGGTACACGTCGCCCTCGCGGTTCAGGAAGACCTGCGTCTTGTACATCAGCCGGCGGAAGGCCGTGCTGTGGATGATGCGGTCCCGGTCGCGCTCGAAGGCCGTGCGCAACTCGTCCTCGGGCTCGGGGTGGGCGCGGCCCAGGCTGCGCGCGCTGAAGCTCGCCCAGGGCGCGAGGTCGCGCGCCTCGCGCGCCTCCTTCGCGGGCCGGTCGATCAGGTTCGATTCATCGCTCATGCTTGCCCTTGCAGTGTCGGGGCGGGGGTGCCAAGGCTATACAATGCGCCCGCCCGCGCCGCACGCGCGCCCCTCATGACCCACGCCACGCGATCCTTCATCCTGATCGGCACGCTGCTCGGCTGTCTTGGCTGCCAGCGCGCCGACGATGCCGGACCGGTCGCCCCGGCAGGCGTGCACAGCGCGCCGGCGACGCTCGCGGGCGAGGTCACGCTCACGGGCGAGCTCTCCAAGGTCAGGCACGGGGCGCTGACCCTGAATGCCTGGGCCGACGGAGCTGCAGGCCGCGAAGGAACGCTGCCCTACCTCTCGCGCACCTACTTGATCGGCGATCCCGACTGGACGGAACGCGAGGGCGCGCTCACGCGCTACTTTGGACTGTGCGATGCCGACCGCGCCGGGGATGCGGCGCGCATGCTCCCGGACGAGTTCGAGATCGAAGCCCGTTTCGATCCGGACGGACTTCAGCAGACGCGCGAGGGCAGCGTGCACGGCAGCGCGCGTGCCCGCAACGGCGCGAAGGACGTCCAGATCCTCGTCGCGCCGACGACCACAACGGCGCAGCAGCCCGGCAGCCGCAAGAAGGGCGGCTAGCGCGGCTTGGCGGGCGCCGATCCCTGGTACGTCGAGGCCTTTCGCGAAGGCTACTTGCGCCTCTACCCGCACCGCGATCTCCCGTCCGCGCGGCGCGAGACCGGTTTCCTGGTGCAGCAGGGCCTGCGTGGGCGCGTGTTCGATCTGTGCTGCGGCTTCGGGCGCCACACGCTCGCGCTGCGCGAGCGCGGCTTCGACGTGCTCGGCATGGATCTCTCGCCCGAGCTGCTCGCGCACGCGGCGCAGAGTCCAGGTTGGGAGCTGCTGCGCGGCCGGCTGCTGCGCGGCGACGCGCGCGTGCTGCCCTTCGCGGACGCGAGCTTCGATTCGGTGGTGAACCTCTTCTCCTCGTTCGGCTATTTCGGAGAGCAGGGCGACAAGCAGGTGCTGCTCGAGATCGCGCGCGTGCTCGCACCTGGCGGCTTCCTGGCGCTGGACTTGATGAACCCCGCCTACGTACGCGCGCGTCTCGTTCCCTACTCGCGCAGCGAGCGTGGCGGCGCGCTGCTGGTCGAGTCGCGCTCGCTCTCGGCCGGCGGTCAGCTGGTCGTCAAGGACGTGGAGCTGCACAACGAGTCCGGGATCGTGCGCTGGCGCGAGGAGGTGCGTCTCTACGAACCCGAGGAGATCCTGCGTTGGCTGGACGCAGCCGGCCTGCGCCAGAACGCTGTGTACGGCGATTTCGACGGGTCGGCCCTCGCGGCTGGTTCCTCCCGGCAGCTGGTCCTGGCCCAGCGGATCTGAGCCTGCGGGACGGGGCCGCGCGTCGCTATACTGCGGGCTTCCGATCCACCTGTCCGGATCGCGGCCGACCACCATGCGCAACGACATCACCTTCAGCCCGCTGTGCGAAGAGCTCGCCGACAAGGCGCGCGCCATCGCCGAGAAGCACGTCCGTCCCAACGCAGCCAAGTTCGACAAGCTGCAGGAATACAACTGGGAGGCCGCGCGTGCCTGCGCCGAGGCCGGACTGTTCCGCACGTTCATCGCGCCCGAATACGGCGGCTTGGGGGCGGGCATCCTGGCCCTCGCGCGCGTCACCGAGGAGCTCGCGCGAGCGGACTCGGGCTTCGGCGTGGCCTTCGCGGTCAACGCGCTGGGCTCGTTCCCGATCATCGTCGGCGGAACCGAGGCGCAGAAGCAGCGCTGGCTGCCCGCGATCGCGCGCGGCGAGAAGATGGTCGCCTTCTGCCTCTCGGAGAAGTTCGCCGGGTCCGATGCTCAAGGCCTCTCGGTGCGGGCCGTCGAGGACGGCGACCACTACGTGATCTGCGGCGAGAAGAAGTGGACGACCAACGGCGGCGTCGCCGACATCTACTCGGTCTTCTGCGTCACCGATCCGACCTCGAAGTCGCGCCGCATCAGCGCGATCGTGGTCGAGAAGGGCACGCCCGGGTTCAGCGTGCAGAAGATCGAGAACAAGATGGGCATCCGCACCGTGCCCGTCGTCGAGACGCACTTCGACCACGTGCGCGTTCCCAAGGCGAACCTGATCGGCGAGCGCCCGGGCATGGGTTTCAAGCACGCAATGATGACGCTCGACCTCGCGCGCCCGGGTGTCGCTGCCCAAGCCGTGGGTGCTGCGCAGGGCGCCGTCGATCTCGCCAACGTCTACGCCAACCGCCGCCAGCAGTTCGGGGTTCCGATCAGCAACCACCAGCTCGTGGCCAAGATGCTGGCCGACATGGCCATGAAGACGGAGGCCGCCCGTTGGCTGGTCTACGCTGCCGCCGTGGCAGCCGAAAAGGGCAGTCCAGACACTCCCAAGATGGCTGCGATGGCCAAGTGCTTCGCCACGGATGTCGCCATGGAGGTCGCTACAGAAGCTGTACAGGTCTTCGGGGGCTACGGCTTCATGGAGGACTACCCGATCGCCAAGTGCTTCCGGGACGCCAAGATCCTCCAGATCTACGAGGGCACGAACCAGATCCAGCGCATCGTGATCGCGCGCCACATGATCAAGGAGATCGCTGCGCTGGAGCACCTCAAGCAGTACATCCCGACCGAGACGCAGAAGAGCTACGGGGAAGCGCCCGTAGCCACCTGAACCAAGGTCCAGGCCGTTTCTGGGTCGCAGGGCCCGGAATCGCTTTCGGGCGCCGAAGGATCCCGCACAAGTCGGGAACCTCCGGCGCCTTTGTGCATCCAAGAGGTCGACCCCGTACGGGTCTTGCCAGGTCCGCAACGGGAACCGCTCTTTGGTGTCCCCAAACCTCGGCAACGTACGTACTGGAGTTCGGCCCGAGCTTTGCTGGCAGGCAAGCGCGAGCCATCGGGGAGGCGAAGACGAGCCCCAGCTCGTTTGTGTGCAGGAAGACCCCAACCGCAAGGAAGGTCAGACCGGTCCCTACCGGCGAGGCTTTCAAGGAGGGCTTGAGATGCAGAGCAAGACCATCACCCACGTTGAACTCGACGAACTGCTCGACGACCTCGCTCGCGAGCCGGAGACCTTCGCCGCGCAGGCCAAGCGCCTCGCGAAGAAGCTCGACCGCCAGGAAAAGGACCTGGAAATCAGCGATCCCACGAGCTGGCGTCTGCCCGCCGAAGAGGATGTGGACCGGCCCACGATCGACAGCCAGCTGCGCGCCGACATCGACCGCTTCATCCTGCTCGACCGCGAACCCGAAGCGCGCCTGGCGCGTCGCATCGAGTTCGCACGCGGCCGGCTCGAGCTCGCGCTCCAAGCCGCGGGCCTCTCCTTCGAGGACCTGAACGGTGGCACGGGCAGTCTGCCCGCGAGCTTGTCGGGCCGCTCCAAGGTCGATTGCGCGACATTCCCCAAGGTCTGCCGCCGCTGGACCGAGTGGCACACACTGCGCACCGAGCTCGTGGAACGCAACCTCTACCTGGTGCTGATCAACGTCGAGCGCTACGCGCACACCACGGCGGGGCGCAATGACCTGATCCAGGAGGGCTCGGCGGCACTCTACCGCGCCGTGGACGGCTTCGACTGGAAGCGCGGGCTGCTCTTCCGCACGTATGCCGTGCACTGGCTCAATCAGGCCTTCCGCGCCTACCTCTACAACTTCTCGAACACCGTGCGCGTGCCCGTCTACCTGCAGAAGGCGATGCGCCATGTGCAGCAGGCGATCGTGAGGATCGGCGATCCGGACGCCAGCCCGGAGCAGATCGCCAAGATCACGGGTCTGGGCGAAAACCTCGTGCGTTCGGCGCTCGAGTCCATCCGCTCGACTCGCTCGCTCGACGCGCCGCTCTCCAGCGACGACGACGCGGCGGGCCTGCGCGAGCTGCTGCGCTCGAACGATCCGGGCCCCGAGAACCTCGTGCCCGAGGAGATCTCGCTCGTCGAGGGCATCCACCAGGCGCTCGACCGCCTGAGCGGACGCGAGCGGCATGTGATCGAGATGCGCTATGGCATCGGCAAGGACCGCGAACATACGCTGGCCGAGGTCGCGGGCGAGCTGGGTGTGAGCCTGGAGCGCGTGCGGCAGATCCAGATGCGCGCGATCAACAAGATGCGCAACCCGGTGCTGCGCAAGGTCGTCGACCCCTACCTGAACAACTGAGGTGCCGTCGACGCGAATCCTGCGACCCCGCCGCGCGGCGGGGTCGCTCGTTTAGGATGGACGTCACATGAGGCGCATCCCCGTGCTCGGCCTTTTCTTCGGCGTGTTCCTCGGCGCCGGCGTGGACTACGCCGGCGAGAAGCCGCAAGGCGATCCGCAGGCGCCGGTGGATCCGCGCACGCTGCGCGCGCTGGCGCTCGACCTACTCGGGCGCCCGCCGCTCGAGGCCGAGTGGCAGCGCTGGCGCACGCTCACGCGCGCCAAGCTGCAGGACGAGCTCGTCGGCAGCCCCGAGTTCTGGACGCACTGGTTCGAGGAACAGCTCTACTACTTCCTGCTGGTCAACAACTTCCGTCCCGTGCAGGAGCGCCTCGTCGCGATCCCGCGCGAGCTCGCGGAGAAACGCCTCGACGTGCGCGAGGCGATTCACCGCGTCGCGCTCAGCTCGAGCTTCGACCAGCGCAATCCAGGCGCGGACACCTTCGTCACGGTGGTGATGGAGCAGCTCGCGGGCCTGGAGGTCACGAAGAACCAGCGCGAGCTCGAGATCGGCAAGAAGGTCTACGACGGCGCGCCGGGCACCTTCCTCGGCGCACCGGCGCAGAGCCAGGCCGACGTCGTGCGCAACGCGGTCAAGAGCGGCTTCTTCGCGCAGCACCTCCTGCGGCGCGAGTACGAGCGTCTCGCGCGCTCGAAGCCCGATGCGAAGGATCTCGCGCCCTGGTGCGTGCAGTTCGAGAAGGACCCGCGCTGCTTCCCCGAGCTCGAGCGCGGCTGGCTCGAGGGTCCGGCCTATGCAGCCCGGCTCGCACAGGGAGCGCCGCTCCCAAACCGCAGCTTCGCGCGCGCCCTGTACGTGGATCTCGCCGACCGCCTGCCGACCTTCGAGGAGGCCGAGCCGATGCGCGAGGCGCTCGACTCGTTGGCCGACTCGGCGCCGCTGCGCTCGATCACCGCGCGGCTCCTGATCGACTCGGGCAAGCTGGCGCTGCCCGCGCGCAAGGACGTTTCCGACGTGTCGGGCTGGCTGCGAACGCGCTTCCTGCGCCTCCTCGGTCGTGAACCGAGCGAGGGCGAGCTCGGAGCCTTCGGCAAGATCCTCGACGAGCCCGGCGCGCGCCTCGAAACGGTTCTCTACGCGCTCGTTTCGAGTCCCGAGTACAACCGCTGCTAGAGGGCCACGCATGGACCGCCGCGCATTCCTGAGAACAGCAGCCGCCACCGGCGGTGTGCTGGCCGCGGCGCGCTTCCTTCCGGCGCGCGCGTCGGCGGTTCTCGCGCCAGCTGCAGGCGAGCGCAAGACCAAGCACCTCGTGCTGGTCGCATTCGCGGGCGGCGTGCGCACGCGCGAGACCTTCGGCACGCCGCAGAACGTGCCCACGCTGGCGGCGCTGGCCGACGAGGGCGTGCTCTACACGCGCGCGCGCACCTCGAACCTGGGGCACTTCGGCGCGGCGCTGGCGATCTTCACCGGGCTCGCCGAGCAGCGCGGCATCCGCGAGAACGCGCGCAGCAACGACGTGACGCTCTTCGAGTACCTGCGCAAGGACCTCGGCTGGGGTCCGAACGACGCCTGGATCGCCACCTCGGGCGGCGCGCAGCAGGTCAACTACGCCTACGGCTTGCACCCGGAATACGGCGCGAAGTACGGCGCCAACACGCTCGACGGCGAGGGCATCTTCAACCGCGAGTTCAAGTCGCTGCTCGAGACCTGGGGCCGGCCGCGCGTGTGGAGCGAGGCCGAGGAGCGCGAGCTCGCGAGCTTGCGCGCCTGCCTGGCGCAGCGCGCGGGCGCCACCAAGCCCGACCCGGGCGCGGCCCAGGTCGAGCGCTTCCTGCTCGAGGAATTGACGCGCGGCACGGCCGACCTCACGGGGCCGAATGCCTCGGATGCCAAGGCGCTGCGCGTGGCGCGCAACCTGCTGACGCTCTTCCGTCCGAAGATCACGGCCGTCGTGCTGCAGGACGCGGACATCGCGCACGG